>Ga0335083_10000156_pt1 | contig 120039 bp, 116 predicted proteins | sample Lox_Sample_42_FD_206716 | JGI IMG/M metagenome (GOLD analysis project Ga0335083, IMG submission 206716) | Soil microbial communities from Loxahatchee National Wildlife Refuge, Florida, United States - Lox_Sample_4.2 | ecosystem: Environmental > Terrestrial > Soil > Wetlands | place: USA...
GCTGGGGTTGCGCTCGGGCCTGCTGGTGGGCATCGCCATCCCGACATCGTTCCTGATGAGCTTCATGGTGCTGAACGGCATCGGCTACACCCTCAACTTCATGATCATGTTCGCGATGCTGCTGGCGGTCGGCATTCTGGTCGATGGCGCGATCATCGTGGTCGAATACGCCGATCGAAAAATGACCGAGGGCCACAAGCCCAAGGAGGCCTTCGCACAGGCCGCCAAACGCATGTTCTGGCCGGTGGTGAGCGCAACCGCGACGATGATCGGCGCCTTCCTGCCGATGCTGCTCTGGCCCGGCATTCCCGGCAAATTCATGAGCTATTTTCCGATCACGCTGATCATCATCCTGTCGGCGTCGATGATCGTGGCGCTGATCTTCCTGCCCGTGCTCGGCGGCATCTTCGGCAAGCCGCCGCCGCCGGACCCGGAACAGGAGCGTGCGATCGAAGCCTCCGAAACCGGCGACTGGCGCGAGATTCCCGGCATCACCGGCTGGTACGCCCACATGTCCGAAAGGCTCACGCGCTATCCCGGACGGGTGGTGCTGGGCGCCTTCGGCATCGTCGTCGCGGTGATTTTGCTCTTCGCGGTCGGCAACAAGGGCACGATCTTCTTCGCAGACCAGGACCCGGACTACCTGCGCGTCTATATCTCCGCGCGCGGCAATCTTTCGGCCGATGAAAAGCGCGACATCGTCATGGGCATCTCGCGCATCGCCCAGAGCGTCGACGGCATCCGCGCGATTTATGCGAGCTCCGGCGGACAGGGCAATTCGCTCAACAGCCAGGGCGGCGAGCCCGTCGACACGATCGGCCATCTCGGCATCGAGCTCAAGGACTATCGCTTGCGGCGCAAGGGCAAAGTCATCGCCGACGAGATCCGTCAGAAGACGTCAAACGTTCCCGGCGTGCATGTCGAGGTACGCGAGCAGACGGGCGGCCCGTCCAGCGGCAAGGACGTGATGATCGACGTCAATTCCGACGACTACGCCTCGCTGGCCAGTGTGACCGGCGCGATCCGGGCGCACATGGACAAGATGAAGGAGCTGCGCGACGTCGAGGACACGCGCCCGCTGCCCGGCATCGAATTCGTCATGGACATCAACCGCGAGATGGCGAGCCGCTTCGGCGTCAACGCGCAATCCATCGGTACGGCCGTGGAGCTCGTCACCAACGGCATCCTGGTCGGCAAGTACCGGCCCGACGACACCGACGACGAGGTCGATATCCGCGTGCGCTATCCCAGCGCGTCGCGCGGCATCCATGCACTCGATAATCTGCGCGTTCCGACCAGCGACGGCACCATGGTGCCGATCAGCAACTTCGTGACCATGAAGCCGGCGCAGCAGGTCAATTCGATCGAACGCGTCGACGGGCACCGCGTCTATCACGTGCGCGCCAACGTCAAGACAGGCGAGAACGCCAACGCGCAGATCGCCAAGATTCAAGACTGGATCAAGGCCCAGAACTTCCCCTCCAGCGTTCACGTCAGCTTCAAGGGCGGCGCGGAGGAACAAGACGAGTCGCAGGCATTCCTGGGTGTCGCCGCATTGCTGGCGCTGTTCCTGATCGGCATCGTCCTGTTGATGCTGTTCAACAGTTTCTATCACATGGTCCTGATACTGATTGCCGTGATCCTGGCCATGATCGGCGCGCTGTTGGGCCAGGTTGTGATGCGGGAGTCCTTCTCGATCATCATGTCGGGCACAGGCATGCTGGCGCTGGCCGGCATCGTGGTGAACCACAACATCGTGCTGATCGACACCTTCCATCGCCTGCGCGACTCCGGCATGGACCCGATCGAGGCGGTGATCCGCTCGAGTGCGCAACGCCTTCGGCCCGTGTTCCTCACCACCATCACCGCCATTGGCGGCCTGCTGCCGATGATGTTCGCCATCGAAATCAACTTCGCCAGCCGCGAAGTGACCATTGGCGGGCCGAACGGCCTGATGTGGGTGCAGCTCTCAACCGCGATCGTGTTCGGGCTGGCCTTCTCCAAGCTGATCACGCTCGGCCTGGTGCCGTCCATGCTGGCGCTGCCCTATCGCTGGCGCGAATGGCGCGCGGCGAAGCGCGGCGGCGGAAGGGACAGCAATCTGTCGCAGCCGGTGCGCGAGCCGGTTCCTCTGCGCGAAGCAGCGGAATAGTCAGCCCGCCGCGACCGGCAGTTCGCGTGCGATGCCGGGAGCGACATCCGGGTCGTTCTCGACCTGCTTGAGTTTCTCGCGCGCTGCGGCAGCTTCTTTTTGTTTGTTCCACATCGACGCGTATTGCCCGCCGGCGGCGACCAGTTCCGAATGACGGCCGCGCTCGACGATCCGGCCGTGGTCGAGAACCAGGATTTCATCGGCATCCACGACCGTCGAGAGACGATGCGCAATCACGAGCGTCGTGCGGTTGCGCGATACTTCCGAAAGTGCGCTCTGGATTTCGCGTTCGGTGTGGGTGTCGAGCGCCGACGTCGCCTCGTCGAGCAACAAGATCGGCGGGTTTTTCAGGATCGTGCGGGCGATGGCCACGCGCTGCTTCTCGCCGCCGGACAGCTTGAGGCCGCGCTCGCCCACCATGGAGTCGTAGCCCAGAGGCAACTCGACGATGAACTTGTCGATCTGCGCCAGTGCCGCCGCTTCCTTGACCTCTTCGTCGCTCGCGCCAATTCGGCCATAGGCGATGTTGTAGCGCACCGTGTCGTTGAACAGCACCGTGTCCTGGGGAACGATGCCGATGACCGAACGCAGGCTTGCCTGGCTCACGTCGCGGATGTCCTGGCCGTCGATCGTCACGCTGCCCGATTTGATGTCGTAGAAGCGGTAGAGGATGCGCGAGATCGTGGATTTGCCGGCGCCCGACGGACCGACCACCGCGACCGTCTTTCCCGCCGGCACCGTGAAGCTGATGCCCTTTAGCACCGTGCGCGCGGGTTCGTATGCAAACACGACATTGTCGAAGCGGATTTCGCCCACCGTCACCATGAGCGGCGGCGCGCCGGGCTTGTCCTTGACCTCCTGTGGCTGGTTGAGGAGGCGGAACATCGCTTCCATGTCGACCAGCGCCTGGGTGATCTCGCGATAGACCGTACCCAGAAGATTGAGCGGGATGTAGAGCTGCACCAAAATCGCGTTCGCGGCGACCAACGTGCCCACCGTGAAACGGCCGTCCTTGATGCCCATCGCCGCCAGCGCCATCACCAGCCCGAGCCCCACCGCCATGATAAAGGCCTGACCGGTGTTCAGCACTGAGAGCGAGATCTGCGCCTGGATCGAGGCCCGTGAATACTTCGCCATCGATTTGTCGAAGCGTTTGGTCTCATGCGCTTCGTTGTTGAAGTATTTCACCGTCTCGTAATTCAACAGGCTGTCGACCGCCTTGGTATTCGCGTCCTGGTCGCTCTGGTTCATGTCGCGGCGGAATTGGATGCGCCAGCGCGTGATCGCGAAGGTGAACCACACATAGGCGATCACCATCGCCACCGTGATCGCCGCGATGGCGAGATTGAGTTTCACGAACAGGATCGCGGCATAGAACGCAAGCAGGAGGATGGTGGGGAAGATGCTGAACAGCGCAAAGGACAGCAGCGTGTCGATGCCCTTCACCCCGCGCTCGATGATGCGCGATAGGCCGCCGGTCTTGCGCTCCAGATGAAAGCGCAGCGAGAGCGTGTGTACATGGGCGAAAGTCTTGACCGAGACCTCGCGCATGGCGTGGTATTGGACCTTGGCAAAGACGCCGTCGCGCAACTGCGCAAAAGTCTGCATCAGTATGCGCGACACCGTGTAGGCTGCGATCCAGGAGAGTGCGACGCCGAGCGCGATCCCGGCCGGCGTGTGTGCCAGGCGGTCCACCGCCCAGCCGTAGAACAGCGGCGAGACGCTGGTCGCGGAGGTCGCCAGGATAAGAAAAAATACCGATGCAAACACCCTCAAGCGGAGTTCCGGCTGCCCTTTGGGCCAAAGATAGGGCAGCAGCATCCAAAGCGGCCGGAATGTGGGCGCGCCCTCGCCTTCCTCGACCACCGACCGCGCCATCAGTGAAAGGTGCCCATGCTGCCACCGCCAAAGACCAGGAACCCCGCGATCATGGCGAGCACGGCGATGACGGCGATGATGATGAGCCAGCGCGGCAAACGGACCTCCTTGCCAGTGGTCTGGACGGTCTAATCTGTTTAGGAAGAAGATCGTGGAACCGCAACTCTCTTACCATGAAACCAAAACCGACCATCTGTGTTTTCTGCGGCTCCTCGCTCGGCGGTGATCCCGCCTATGCCGAGAACGCAACGCTGTTCGGCCGTCTGCTCGGCGAGCGGGGGTGGACCCTCGTCTACGGCGGTGGCGCATCGGGGCTCATGGGCGAATTGGCGCGAGCGGCTGGCAAAGCCGGGGCCCGCGTGATCGGCGTCCGGCCGGATTCGCTCAGTCACATCGAGATGCCGATGGAGAGAGGGTTGGAAATCGTGAAAGTGGCCGATCTTTTCGAACGGAAGAAAATGATGATGGAATTGAGCGACGCCTTCGCAACGCTACCCGGCGGCATCGGCACGCTGGACGAATTCTTGGAGGTTGTCACAACCCGTCAGCTCGGCTTGCACGACAAACCACTGGTGCTTCTAAACGCACGAGGTTTTTTCGATCCAGTCCTTGATTTTGTATTCAATGCACGCAAGGAAGGATTTGTCTATCGGCCTCCCGAAGCCGTCTTCCGGCCCGTCGCTACGCCGCAGGAGGCGATCGCGTATCTCTCTGAGCACTTGCGCGACCCCTTGCAACGGCACAGTGAATAGCCGGTTCTTGATACTGCCTAAGGTATCTATTTATACTTTGCTTCAACTGGGATTCGGGCTGGCAGGCGGGTATGAGGATATCTGGGAGCACGGTCTCCGCGGCCGCAAATCTTTTCCTGGTTTCCGTCTACGCGCCGTTCACCATTTCATCCGTGTTGTCCGGTGTTCCGCTCAGCGATCCTGCACCGCTCTATGCGGTCGAAGCGCTGATTGTCATGTCAATCGGTACGCTGTTGAGTGGCCTCCTCAGCCGCACGGCCCTGGTGCTCGCCCCTGCCATTGGGATGACGCTGATCCTTCAAAAGGTGGCCTCCGCCGGAATGATGAGCTACCGATTGACTCTCTTTGCGGCCGCAGTCGCCGGGGCGATCAGTCTGCTCTTCGTGAGGGTCCGGTGGAAAGGCAAATCCATTCGCTATCGGATTCTAACGAGTATCCCAGACGAAATTAAAACTGGAATTAAGGGGGGCGTCGGTGCCCTTTTGGCGACCGAAGCGATCGACAATTTCAACTTGCTCACGGCTTCGGACGCGCCATTTTCATCAGGTCATGGAAGCAACATGGTGCTTTCTTGCTGGGTGATAGGAGCGCTGGTTCTTCTCGCCGGCGACCTTTGGCTGCATCGGCTCAAGACCCGCGAGAAATTCGGAATTGGCGGCCGCTCGGACCGGTATCAAACATTTCTGTGCCTCAGCGCCACGGTCATAGTCGGACTGATACTCGCCTATATCGGCGACATTGTGGGGCACTGGCAAGCCAAAGCGCCGCCGCAAGTTGGTCTTGCAACGTTGTTGTGGGATTCCGCGACAACGACATTGCCCGCGCTTGCGTGCTCGCCATTCCATGACTTCTTTTTTGCGCTCCCGCTCTCCATCCTTTTCTTGTTCATCTACTTCACGGACATACCTGGCACGCCGTTTGAGATGCTTGGTTTCCAGATCCGCGAGAGGACGGATGCGTCCGGACCTGAGCCGCCCGAAGTCCGCGGATCCTTCTATGCGGATGCTACCATGGCCGTCGTCGGCCCGCTTCTAAGGATCCCGCCTTCAATCTACTATGCCGAAAACTTGATTCTGGAGCGCGGGCATGAAGGCGAAATAAGAAATGAGAGCGTCGCCTTTCTTTGCGCATCTCTATACCTGTCGGCGGCCATCCTGCTGTGTCTTTTCACTTTCGATGTGGACCAATTTCGCGCGATCAGTCTATTCGCCGTATCGCCGATCTTATTTTATGTAGGCATCCGCGTCGTCGCATCCGCAATGCTCGATGAAAGCAGCGGGCCCAAAACCTCGGTCCGCGACGCGTTCTACTATTTGCCAGCTGCCACCGCGGTGATTTTGACTCCTGTTCACGCAATTGGGTTCCAGCTAGCCATTCCGATAAGCATTTTGGTCTTCGCCGGCTGCCGCTTGATCTCGGCCATCGAAGATCGGGAAGCGGCCACACTGCGGGGAGATCAAGCAGCCGGCGGCGCCGGGGATTGGGCCACATTTGCCTTCGCTGTTGCGTCTGCTGTGGCACTTCTGGTGTGGATCGGCGCGGTTTCGAGCACGGGAAGCGAAAGAGCAATTGGTCAGCGACCCGACACCAACGATGAATGTTCGCTGCCGGGCCTATACAATCCGCCCGCTACCAGGCCTAGGTCAGGCGTCCGCTCGGGCAACCATCTCCCGCCTTGAGCTGTGGCTTTCCCATGCCACGACCACAAGCGCCCCCCAAACGAAGGCGAAGGTGATCGCATCGGTGCGGGTGAAGGCCTCGCCCATCAGGCCTGTCGCGACCAGCAGGGTGATCGACGGCGAGAGATATTGCAGGAAACCGAGCGTGGTCAGCCGAATGCGCCGCGCGCCGGCCGCGAACAGCGCCAGCGGCACCAAAGTCACCGGTCCACCGCCGATCAGCAGCAGGTCGCGCAGAGGCGCCGAGGCCATGAAACTGCCCATGCCTTTCAACGCGTAGAAACCAAGCACGATCGCCGCCAGCGGGAACAGCAGAAGCGTCTCGACGGTCAGTCCGTCGAGCGCATCCACATGCGTGCGCTTGCGGAAATAGCCATATAGGCCAAACGACAGCGCCAGAGCCGGCGCGACCCAGGGCAGATGTCCGAGCTCCAGTGCCTGCACCCCGACTGCTGCGCCGGCCATCCCGATGGCGACGGCGCGCAATCGCGACACACGCTCGCCCAAGAGCGCCACGCCCATCGCCATCGAAACCAGCGGGGTCAGGTAATAGCCCAGGCTCGACTCCACGAGCTGATGCGTCGCCACGCAGTAGATGAAGATCGTCCAGTTGGCGCCGATCAGCACGCTCGACGCCGCGAGCGCCAGAAGCTTCGAGCGGTCGTGGAAGATTGCCGCGAGGTGGCGCAGGCGCCGGCGCAGCGCCGTGAACCCGAGCGCAAACAGCGCGCCCCACAGGATGCGATGCAGCGTGATCTCGACCGGCGGCAGATCCTCCAACAATGCCCAATAGAGCGGCACGAAGCCCCAGATCACATAAGTTCCACCTGCGTAAAGAATGCCAAGCGGCTCATCGTGGTGTTCACGCATTGTCATGCATGCACTCTAACCTCTCAGGCGCGAACGTCGCGCCCCGAATGTGCATCGCAGGCATGCGCGGATATGCGGCGAACGGAAACAACCTGTAACGCGATGAGAAGAACGATACGCTGGAAAGAGGTTACCGTTTGACCTCCCACGTAGTGCCGCCGGGGCCGTCCATCAGCACGATACCCTTCGCCAGCAAATCGTCGCGGATGCGGTCGGCTTGCTTGAAGTCCCGTGCTTTGCGCGCGGCATTGCGCGCCGCAATGGCATCGGCAATGGCAACCTCATCGACCGGCGGCGTGGCGCGGATGCGCTCCTGGACGTTGGAGAAGCCGAGCAGTCCCAGCCCGCCCGCACGTTCGCGATCACCGGTGCGGTGCAGCTCGGCGATCGCCTGCGGCGTGTTGAGATCGTCGCACAACGCGCCAAGGAAATCCGCGCCGACATGGGGATCGACGATCGGCTCCGCACCCGCGTACCAGCGTTCCAATGTTTTCCAGCTTTCGTTCATTCCGGCGACGGTCCAGTCCATGGGCTGGCGGTAGTGCGTGCGCAGCATGTTGAAGCGCAGCACCTCGCCCGGCCAATCATTCAAGAGCTCGTTGATGGTGACGAAGTTGCCGAGGCTCTTCGACATCTTCTCGCCTTCCACGTTGAGGAAGCCGTTGTGCAGCCACACCCGCGCCAAAGCGTGACCGTGGTGCGCGGCTTCGCTCTGCGCGATCTCGTTCTCGTGATGCGGGAAAACGAGATCGATGCCGCCGCCATGGATGTCGAAGGTCTCGCCCAAGAGCGCCTCGCCCATCGCCGAGCATTCGATGTGCCAGCCCGGACGTCCGCGGCCCCACGGCGAAGGCCAGCCGGGCGTCTTTTCGTCCGACGGCTTCCACAGCACGAAATCCATCGGGCTCTTCTTGTAAGGCGCGACCTCGACACGGGCGCCGGCCACCATCTCGTCGAGCGAACGACGCGAGAGCTTGCCGTAATCGGCCTTCTTCGCGACCTCGAACAGCACGTGACCATCGGCTTCGTACGCGAAGCCGGCCGCGATCAGCTCGGCGATCATCGCCACCATTTCGCGCACGTAAGCGGTCGCGCGCGGCGTGTGCGTCGGCATCAGGCAGCCGAGCCCGCTGACGTCTTCCATATATTGTGCCGCCGTCTTGTCGGTGATCTCTGCGCGCGCCGCCTCGACGTCGATATTGCGCGCGGCGGCGATCTCGGCGGCGCGCGCGTTGATCTTGTCGTCGATGTCGGTGATGTTGCGCACATAGGTGACATGCGCCGGCCCGTAGAGATGGCGCAGCAGCCGGAACAGCACGTCGAACACGATCACCGGCCGGGCATTGCCGATATGGGCAAAGTCGTAGACCGTCGGTCCGCAGACATACATCCGCACATTGGCGGGATCGAGCGGGGCGAAATCTTCTTTCGCGCGGGACAGCGTGTTGTGGAGGCGAAACTTGGCCATAGCGTTACTCAATGGAGGGAAGACAGGATTCGGGCACAGCGGCTTTCAGCCGCGACAACAGCACCGACAACTTTGATCCAACAGCTTCACGCCGTATTCCCTTTGAGCCGCGCCAAAGTCCTGGCGCGTCCGATGAGCGATAGCAGCTTTTTCATCTCGGGTCCATCGCCGCGGCCGGTGATTGCCAGGCGCAGCGGATGATAAAGTCCGCGGCCCTTGGCGCCTGTGGCTTCTGAGATCGCTTTTGTCCAATGGGACCAGGTGTTTTCGTCCCACGGCTCTGGCGGAAGTATTGAGGCCGCTTTCTCCACCAGCACGGCATCTTCGATCACCGGCGCGACCGGACCCGTGACGAGCGCCCCAAGCTCCACCGCATCCTTCAGTCTACGAATGTTCGGCTTGACTGCCTCCCAGAATGCGGCGCTTGCGGGCGCGCCAAGCGCGCGCAAGCGATCCTCGACGGCTCCGTAAGCGAGACCGTGCAGCAGCTTCGCATTCAGGCCTTCGAGTTCGCGTGGATCGAAATGGGCGGGGGCGCGGCCGACTTTGGCGAAATCGAACGCAGCGGCGAGCGCTTCGAGCGAAGCGCCGAGTTCGATCGCATCCGAAGTGCCGGTCTTGGCGAGATAGGAATCCAACGCCAGCGGTTCGATGCCGTCATCGCGCAATTCGCGAAGCGACAGCGAACCGATGCGCTTGGACAGCGCCTCGCCACCAGAACCTACGAGCAGCGGGAAATGCGCAAACTCCGGAATCGCCGCGCCCAGCGCCTCGAAAATCTCGATCTGCGCCGCCGTGTTGGTGACGTGGTCCTCGCCGCGTACGATATGGCTGACGGCAAAATCGATGTCGTCGGCGACCGAAGGCAATGTGTAAAGGAAGCGTCCGTCCTCGCGGATCAGCACGGGATCGGAAAGATGCGCGGTGTCGATCTCCACTTCGCCGCGGATCAGGTCGCGCCATTTCACCTTCGACTGCGAGAGCTTGAAGCGCCAATGCGGCTTGCGGCCCTCGGATTCGTAGCGCGCGTGGTCGACGTCGCTCAGATGCAGCGCGGCGCGGTCGTAGACCGGCGGCTTCTTGAGCGCGATCAGCCGCTTGCGCCGGCGCTCGAGTTCGTCGGCCGTTTCGTAGGCCGGATAAAGCCTCCCGCTCGCTTTGAGCTTCTCCGCCGCGGCACGATGCGCATCGGCGCGCTCAGACTGGCGCGCGAAGAGATCGGGGCTCAGGCCGAGCCATTCCAGGTCGCGCAGGATCGCGGTCTCGAATTCCGGTTTCGATCGCTCGGCATCGGTGTCGTCGATGCGCAGCAGGAACCGGCCGCCGCTCTTTCGCGCGAACAGCCAGTTCATCACGGCCGTGCGCGCATTGCCGACATGCAGCAATCCGGTGGGCGACGGCGCGAAGCGGACGAGCGTGGTCATGGCGACTCAAACATCCCGCGCATCCCGGAACGCATTGGTGATCGGATAGCGCCGGTCGCGGCCGAAATTGCGCCGCGTGATCTTGACGCCCGGCGGCGCCTGGCGGCGCTTGTATTCGCTGACATAGAGCAGCTGCTCCACGCGCTTGACGGTGGCGGGGTGGTAGCCCTTGCGCACCACATCTTCGTATTTCATCTCGCCCTCGACCAGGCATTCGAGGATGCCGTCGAGGATATCGTAAGGCGGAAGCGAATCCTCGTCCTTCTGGCCGGCGCGCAGCTCGGCGCTGGGCGGACGCGTGATCACGTTCTGCGGCATCACGCGGCCCTTGGGACCCAGCGCATTGCGCGGCACATTCGCATTGCGCCAGCGCGCCAGGCGGAAGACCTCCGTCTTGTAGACGTCCTTGAGCACATTGTATCCGCCGCACATATCGCCATAGAGCGTGGCGTAGCCGACGCTCATCTCGCTCTTGTTGCCGGTGGTCAGCACCATCGGACCGAACTTGTTGGAGAGCGCCATCAGGATGACGGCGCGGATGCGCGACTGAATGTTCTCTTCCGTCGTGTCGGCGGACTTGCCGGCGAAAGTCGCGGCCAGCGTCCCGCCGAACGCCGTCACCGCCTGTTCGATCGGGATCGTCTCGTACGAGCACCCCAGCAGGCGCGCGATCTCCGCTCCGTCGTCCAGGCTCTCCTGCGAAGTGTAGCGCGACGGAAGCATCACACAGCGCACGCGTTCGGCGCCGAGCGCATCCACCGCCACCGCCGCCGACAGCGCGGAATCGATGCCGCCCGACAGGCCCATCACCACGCCGGGGAAACGGTTCTTGTTCACATAATCGCGCAGGCCCAGCATCATCGCGTGATAGACGGCCTGGCTGCGCTCTTCCTCGGCCGCGATCTCGCCTTTGGCGCAGACCCAGCCCTTGTCCGTGCGCGTCCAGTCGGTGACGACGAGCGTCTCCTCCCACGCCGGCAGGGCATGGGCGAGCGTGCCGTCGGCGTTGCAGACCAGCGAGGCGCCGTCGAACACGACTTCATCTTGGCCGCCGATCTGGTTGAGATAGACGAGCGGCAAGCCGCTCTCCCTCACCCGCGCGACGATGAGATTGAGGCGCACGTCTTCCTTGCCGGCCTCGAAGGGCGAGCCGTTCGGCACCAGCAAGATTTCGCCGCCGGTCTCGCTCAAACATTCGACGACGTCCGGCGTCCAGATGTCCTCGCAGATCGGCACGCCGATGCGCAGCCCGCGGATCTGGAACGGCCCCGGCATCGGCCCAGGCACGAAGACGCGCTTCTCGTCGAAGACGCCGTAGTTCGGCAGATCGACCTTGAAGGTCATCCCGGCGATCCTACCTGCGTCGAGCAGGGCGAAAGCGTTGTACAGCCTGCCCTCCTCGACCCACGGCGTGCCGATCAGCATCGCAGGGCCGCCATCGGCGGTCTCGCGCGCGAGCTTTTCGATGGCCTCGCGCGAGTCCTCCTGCAGCGCCGGCTTGAGCACCAGATCTTCCGGCGGATAGCCGACGATGTAGAGCTCGCTGAACAGCACGAGGTCGGCGCCGGCCTTCGCCGCTTCGGCGCGCGCGGCGCGGGCCTTGCGCGCGTTGCCGGCAATGTCGCCCATCAAGGGATTGAGCTGGGCGAGCGCGATGCGGAAGCGGTCGGTCATGGCGGGTGTTTAGAGCACTTTCAAACCGAACGAAATCAATCCTTGTCCGTCATGGCCGCCCTCGTGGCGGCCACCCAGCAATACAAAGCTTCACGCGGAGCCGCGGAGATTGCGAGATTTGGATGAACTCCGCGCCTCCGCGTGGAAATCTGGATGGCCGGGTCGAGCCCGGCCATGACGAACAGGTGGCCGGAGGTCGGACGCGACGTCTCAGGCGTATGCCGCGTAGCGCATCCGGCTCGGGATGTCGCCGCCGAACTCGGACGCTTCGTCGATCATGAGCGCGGTTTCGAGCGCGCGGCGCGCTTCTTCCGGCCGCACCAACGGCGGCGTACCCTCGCGCGCGGCTCTGACGAAGGCCGCGACGGACTCGCCCAGCGGATCGCCCAGCTCGAGCGGCGCCAGGTTTCGGCGCGTGGTATTGCGCACCTTGCGGGTAAGGAAATCGATCTCGACAACGCCGTCGTGATAGACCGCACGCATGCCGCGGCGGCGTTGCGTTGCAATGCGGCTGGTCTCGAGCTTCGCCGCCGATCCGTTGGCGAAAACGATCTCGGCCGTGACCTCGTCCGCCAGGCGGCCCATCTCGGCGCGGGAATGGGCTTGCACGCCGGCGACGGTGCCGGGGATCATCTGATGCATCAGGTCCAGGTCGTGGATCATAAGGTCCAGCACCGCGCTGACATCCGCGCCGCGGCCGGTCCAGGGGCCCATGCGCCAGCAGGAAACCTCCTTCGGCGCGTCGGGAAAATCCAGCAAACCGGTGCGCGCAAAGACGAACCGCTCCTGATGGCCGACCGTGAGCACAAGGCCGGCTTCCCTGGCCAGCGCGATCAGCGCGTCCGCTTCGTCGACTGCGGTGGCGATCGGCTTCTCGACCAGCACATGGGCGCCCGAGTTCAGGAACGCGCGCACGATCGTGGAATGTGTCACCGCCGGCGTGCAGATGCTGACGAGGTCGACGCGGCCCAGCAGGTCGCGCCAATCGGCCACGGCCTCGACGCCGTAAGCTGCGAGTGATCCTTTGCGCACTTCGGGATTGGCATCGGCGATCGCAGCCAGATCGACCCCTTCCAGCCCCCGGTACTTCGAGGCATGGTGCCGGCCGAACGCGCCGGCGCCGATCACGGCAGCCTTCAACGGACCCTCGCTACGCAGGCGTCGGTGCGGCAAAACCGGAATCCCCTCGGAAAATCAGGCACATGAACGCGTGGATCGGGGGCGGACGCGACTCATAAAATGTTTCGCCTTGTTACATGGTCGGCCGCTGCTAGGCTCCCAGGCGCGAAACTATTCCCCCTAAACCACTGAGAGGACTGCCATGGCAACCCGCAAGAGCCGCGAGATTCGTTTGAAAAGCCGCCCCACCGGCATGCCGACATTAGCCAATTTCGAACTTGCCGAGGTCGAGGTGGGGGATCCCGGCCCGGGCCAGGTCCTGGTCCGCAACAGTTACATGACCGTCGATCCCTACATGCGGGGGCGGATGATGGACCGGCGGAGCTACGTGCCCCCCTTCCAGATCGGCGAGGCGATGACCGGCGGCGCCGTCGGCCAAGTGGTGGCGGCGGGGGCCGGCGCGCCTTTCAAGGTCGGCGACTATGTGCAGAGCATGGCCGGCTGGCGCGAGTGGTACGTCTCCACCGGCATGGAGATGATGCAGAAGATCGATCTCATTCCAGGCGTTGGCATCCAGAGCTTTCTTGGCACCTTCGGCATGCCCGGACTTACCGCCTATGCGGGCCTGCTGAAGATCGGCGCGTTCAAACCGGAGGATTCGGTGTTCGTTTCTGCCGCGTCCGGAGCAGTCGGCGCCGTTGTCTGTCAGATCGCCAAGGCCAAGGGCAGCAAGCGCGTCGTCGGCTCTGCCGGGTCGGACGAGAAATGCGCCTGGCTGAAGCAGAACGGCTGCGACGAGGTCATCAATTACAAGACCTGCGGCGATCTGGCCGCCGCCGTCACCAAGGCGTTTCCGGACGGCATCGGGGTCTATTTCGACAATGTCGGCGGCGCCCATCTGGAAGCTGCACTCGCCAACATGCGCCAGTTCGGCCGCCTGGTCGAATGCGGAATGATCGAACAATACAACGCCGTCGAGCCGCCGCCCGGACCGCGCAACCTGATCCTGATCGTGGGCTTGAGCCTGACCATGCGCGGCTTCATCGTCTCCAACCATTTCGACATGCTGGGCGACTTCATGCGCGACATGGCCGCTTGGACCAAGGCCGGCAAGATGCACTGGAAAGAGACGATCTACGACGGGCTGGAGCGCGCGCCGGAAGCCTTCATCGGCCTCTTCAAGGGCGAGAATTTCGGCAAGATGCTGGTGCGGGTGGGGCCGGACAAGGCGGTGTGATCTGCGCTCGTCTTCAGACATCGTCATGGCCGCCGCCGGAGGCCGGCCATGACGGTTGCTGGAGCGCGGCGGAATTTCCTTCTGAACCGGTGACCTGTCCCAATTTGTCGCCGGATAATGGCCAAGGTTGCAGCGGGCGAACTGCGGACTAATATCGCGCCCGATTTCGGGAGGAGAGATCGGAACATGAACCGCCGCGCAGCCATTGTCGCCGCAACCATCGCACTCACAGGTCTGGTCGGTGTGGGCCTGATCGCCGAAGCGCCCGCAAACAAGGACGCGCAACAGAAGCCCGAGCTCTATTCCGGCAAGTTCTTCAAGCCGGAAGAGTCGGTGACCACCGGGTCGGTGAACGGCATCTCCTACCACGCCATCGCCGGCACGTTGGTGATCCATCCGGCGGATTGGAACGATACGGCGGAGAACGGCGGCGCCAAGAACCCCGACTTCAAGGCGGACGAGTCCTCGCCCGAAGCATCGGTGTTCTTCGTCTACTACGCCAAGGACGGTCAGCGGCCGGATACGCGGCCGATCACCTTCATCTACAACGGCGGTCCGGGCTCTTCGACCGTGTGGCTGCACATGGGCGCGTGGGGACCCAAGCGCGTCGTCACCGCCGACAACACGCACAGCCCGGCGGCGCCTTATCAGCTCATCGACAACGATCAGACCCTGCTCGACGCGAGCGATCTGGTCTTCATCGACGCGCCGGGCACCGGCTTCAGCCGAATCGCTGGCAAAGACAAGGAAAAGGCGTTCTACGGCGTCGATGCCGACGGCCAGGCCTTCGCCACCTTCATCCAGGAATTCCTGGCCAAGTACAACCGCTTCAACTCGCCGAAATTTCTCTTTGGCGAGAGCTACGGCACGCCGCGTTCGGCGGTGCTGGTCAACGACCTCGAAACCGAGCGCAGCATCGATTTCAACGGCGTGATCCTGTTGTCGCAGATCCTCAATTTCGACCTCTCCGTCGACCGGCCCGAATTCAATCCCGGCATCAACCTGCCCTATGAGCTCGCGCTGCCGACCTATGCCGCCACCGCCTGGTATCACCACAAGCTGCCGGGCAAGCCGCCGGCGGACTTTCCCGCCTTCGTGCACAACGTCGAGCGCTTCGCGATGGGCGAGTATGCACAGGCGCTGGAAGCGGGCGCCGGCCTGCCCAAGAACCGCAAGCTCGACATCGCCAACAAGCTGCACAACATCACCGGACTGCCGGTGTGGTACATCATGAAGGCGAACCTTCGCATCGATGGCGGCGAGTTCGAGAAGACTCTCCAGGACGACATGGGGATGACGACCGGCCGCCTCGACACGCGGTTTTCCGGCATCACGCTCGATCCTCTGAGCGAACGCTCGGACTACGATCCGCAGTCGGCTGCGATCAGCTCGGCCTATGTCTCGGCGTTCAACGCCTATGTGCGCGATCAACTCAATTACGGCCAGGGCAAGCTGTTCGTTCCCTCGGCACGGCTCTATCGCGACTGGGACATGCGCCACAAGCCGCCGGGCTCGCCGTTTCCCGGACGCGGCGCGGCGAACGTGATGCCCGACCTTGCCAATGCGATGAAGCAGAACCCGAACCTGAAGATCCTGCTCATGGGCGGTTATTACGATCTGGCGACGCCGTACTACGAAGGCTGGTACGAGATGCACCAGCTGCCGATCCCGGACTCGCTGCAGCCCAACATCTCCTACCACTATTTCCAGTCCGGCCACATGGTCTATGCACACCAAGATTCGCTCAAGGAGATGCACACGGCCGTCGCCGACTTCATCCGTTCCACGAGCAATGTGAAGTAGACCGTTTCACGCGGAGACCCGGAGGCGCGAAATTCAACGCGTTCCTCTGCGGTCTCCGCGGCGCCGCGTGCAGCCGGATGGCCGCCGCAAGCGCGGCCATGACGTCTAGATATCCATCTCGAAATAGAAATGGTGATGCAGCCGGCAGCCCGGATTGAATGCGGCGCCGCAATCGGGACAGGTGTTGCCGCAGTCGAGGTATGACTGAATTGTCAGCTCGTGCCCGCACGCGCCGCAAAGTATGGCTTTCATCTCCCGCTCTTCGACGAGCCAAACCTCGATCGCGTGATCCGCCAGTGCTTCGTGACAATCCTTGCAGGCGTAGTAATTGCCGCAGCACTTCATCCTGATCGCCACGATGTCGCGCGGCGACCGATAGTGACGGCAGCGCGTCTGGTCATCAAGGTCGAGCCCCAGGACGGGCGGACGGTTCACTCCGGACCGACCGCAATCAAGTTGACCGCCGCAGCCACGATCACATAGGCCAGCATCAGCGGCGCGAGACCGATCAGAAGCGCGCCGGACACTTCCTGATAGGCGCTGCAGGGCAACAGCGCGAAACCCGTGCCCACGTACAACAGCTGAAAGCCTGCAAGCGCGAGGGTTCCGAGCACCGCAGCACTCGCGGCCGGCGACAGCAACTCGCTGTTGCGCGCGCGTTCGATGCGCAGCAATCCCGCCGACAGCCGCACGCGCGGTCCTGCGGAAGCGGCATAGACGATCGCAAGAAGCCAGGCGAAGGCCGCAGCAAGCAATTGTCCGCCGTTGACGCCGCAGAAGAACGCCGCTTCCAGCGCCCGTTGCCCTGGCACCGCGAAATGGATCGCCGCCCGCAAGCCGTGGGCCGCCGGATTTGCAGTCACATTTTGAGCAACAAACACCTGCATCAGATAGCTGAGCACTGCGAACCCGAAAAACGCCGCATCGTCGAAGCTCGGCAGGAAATGGGCGGGCTTGAGCTGACTGACGACATGGAAGTCGTGCTCGCCCGCCGCGGCATAGCCTGCGACGAACAGCAGCCCCATCGCGACGAACAAGGCGGCGCTGATCGCGATCGCCCAGATCGCATGAACAGAAGCCGTTTCGGCGCCGACACTCAATCGCAAGGCGTGGGCGGCAGCGAAAACGCAGAAGACCGTCCAGCCCTTGGCCAGAAGCCGTGCGATTCCCATCGCCGCGCTCCTTAAGCCGAGGCCGCGAAACCCGCGCCCCGCGTCCGCCACCGGCTGAGATTGTCCGCGAGCAGGAAGGCGAGTTCGAGCGCCTGGCTGGCGTTGAGGCGCGGATCGCAGCGAGACTGATAGCGGTCGCGCAGATTGAGATCGGAGATTTCCTGCGCGCCGCCGGTGCATTCGGTGACGTTCTGGCCGGTCATTTCCAGATGCACACCCCCCGCGTGGGTGCCTTCGGCACGATGCACTTCAAAGAAGGTGCGCAATTCCTTGACGATGCGCTCGAAGGGACGGGTCTTGATGCCGGACACGCTCTTCATCGTATTGCCGTGCATGGGATCGCAGGACCACAGCACGTTGGCCCCGCTGCGCTGCACGGCGCGGATCAGCTTCGGCAGCTTCTCGCCCACCTGGTCGGCGCCGAAGCGCGCGATCAGCGTCAGGCGTCCCGGCCTGTTATCGGGATTGAGCAAGACGATCAGCCGTAGCAGATCGTCCTCGACCATGCTCGGCCCACATTTGAGTCCGATGGGGTTTCTGATGCCGCGGCAGAACTCGACATGCGCGCCGTCGGGCTGGCGGGTGCGATCGCCGATCCAGATCATATGCGCACTGGTGTCGTACCAGTCGCCGGTGATCGAATCCTGCCGCGTCAGCGCCTCCTCGTACGGCAACAGCAGCGCTTCGTGGCTGAAATAGAAATCGACCTTGGAGGTTCGCGCCGACACCGCGTCCGCCAGGGAGAATGTGCGCAGGAAGCCGACGCCCTCCGCGATCCGGTCCACGAGCGCGAGATAGCGCTGCAACAAATCGGGATGATGATGGTCGTCGAGATACCAGTGCCGCGCACGGCTGAGATCGGCATAGCCGCCGGTGGCGAACGCGCGCACGAGGTTGGCCGTGGACGCCGCCTGGAAATAGGCGCGCAACATGCGCTCGGGATCCGGGCGCCGCGCCTCCGCGGTGAAGGCTTCGCCGTTGACAATATCGCCGCGGTACGACGGCAGCGTCTCGCCGTCGCGCAGTTCCAGATCCTCGGAGCGGGGCTTGGCGAACTGGCCGGCGATGCGGCCGACCTTCACCACCGGCACGTCGGCGGCGAAGGTCAGCACCGTCGCCATGCTCAAGAACACGCAGAACGTGTCGCGGATATTGTTGGCGCTGAACTCTGCGAAGCTCTCGGCGCAATCGCCGCCCTGGAGCAGGAATGCCTTGCCCTCGGCCGCGGCTGCCAGGCTTTGTGCAAGCGTGCGCGCTTCGCCGGCAAAGACCAGCGGCGGATAGGTCCGCAACTGCGTCTCGACGGCCGACAGTGCCGCCGGGTCCGGGTACTCCGGAACCTGACGGATGGGCTTCGCGCGCCAGCTTTGCGGGCTCCAGGCCACATCGCTCTCCTTTGGCCTTCCGATATACGAGAAGCGTCGAAACTTTGCCAGAACGGCGCAAGCCTTGGTGAACGGCGGATTCAAAGAGTCCGAGCTCCGCACGCAAAGGACATGGCTTCCAGCTGGCGGCGCGCCATGCGCCGCAGGGTAGTGACCAGCGGCCCTTCGAAGGGCTCCAGCAACGCGAGGAGGTTGATGAAATTCATCTTGTTGATGTGCTGCACCATATCGAACGCCTCTTCGAAACCCGCCACGCGCGCCTCGCGCAAAAGCTTGTAGAAGACGCCCCTGGGCATTCTCTGATACTGGCGGTGGCCGATCATCAGGAAGTTCAACTTGAGCGCATCCCCGTCGCGTGCCAGCTTCGGCACCATCTGTCCAGTCTGATGATCGCGTTCGATGTGCAAGCGCACGCTTGCGGCGGTACCGGACAACGCCATGCTCAGGGCCTGCTTCTGGGGATGGCTGAACCCCCAATTGACGAACAAGCCATAGGCGTCGCAGTCGCCATAGCGGACATTGACTTCACCGGCATAGAGACCACGCAACGCCACGCCGCGTGCCGTGTCGTAACTCGCCTGGTCGCCGTGATTGACCAATTCCATGACCGGCATGACGACGTTGCGCTCGCCATAAGCGATGCTGCGGGAAGAAAAGAAGCGCTCTTGCAGTGCGGCATCGCTCGCTTCGCCGAACCAATCGCCGCAGCGAAACTCCGCTTTCAGCCTGGCGCGGATTTCGTCCGGCAGCGCCTGGGCCTGCTCGAACAGCGCCTCGATGTCGCGACGCCCGCCGCCGCCCCAGGAGAAGCCGCCCTCGTAGTCCTCGAGAAATCGCCGCTCCCTGTCGCCGAGCGGTGCCCCCGGCGCCACGCGGAAGGCGCCGTTCTCGATGCGCAGATCTGCCACGTCCAGCAAGAGATTTTCCGGAACCAAAATGGCGACAGGCTTCGCGGGATCGATCGGAAAGATGCCTCGGCCAAGTGGCCCGTCCGCCAAACGGATATTGTCCGCCGTTCCCCCGAGCGCGCGGAACTCCACCAGCATGTCGTCCCAATCCTTCAGAGTTCCGCTCCGTCGGCGCGTTTGTTCCTGGCCTTTTTGGACGGACCGGCTTGGCGAGGTGCCGCCTGCGTCGCCAACGCGTCCAGTAGGTCGACGGTCAGTTCGAAGTAGCTCCTGCTTTCCTGGGACCAGATTTCGGGCAGCTCGAAATGTGCGAGTTCCGGAAACAGGGGCTCGCCGCCTCTGTAGTACTCCCGCACCAGAGTGCGATTGTCCTCGATAAAGCTCTCGAGCAATGCGGTGCACCCGTCATAGTTCAGCAAATCTGCCGAACGAACATATTCGCTATTGCGCTCCATCACCGAGCGGAACACCTGTTCGCGATCGATATCGGCTTTGATCTGGTTGACCGCCCGCATCAGTACCAGCAGTTCGCGCCGCGGCGACGGATTACGCAATTTCATCTGCCGGCGCGGAAATTCCTTGTTCACATCCAAGCCAAGCAGAGTCATGAAATCGCTGACGGAGTCGATGGTCTGGCCGCTTCGCTCGTATGGCCTGATGTGCAACGCGTCCTTCCCGAAAGCAGCCTCCCATCTGCGCACGACCGAGAGATAGTCGCCCCGGAAACGATAGCTTTCCAGCCATTCCGCAAAGTCCATGCGGCGGCCTCCAAACACGGACTGCTTGTAGAGAGATTGCAGATATCTGTCCTGGCGCCTGAGATAGATGACGATGCGCAAATCGCCGGCGTCGCCGAGCTGATCCTTGACCGCCGACGGTTCGGTGAACCAGAAGGCCTCGGACGAGATTACTGCCCTGACCGCATCGGTCCGCGCGAGTTCGGCGCGCGCGTCCTCCCACACCGAAAGCGGTGCGCCATGCTTGCCGCGGATCGACCATGGAAGTTGGTGATTCCCAGCGGTATCGTCGCGGCCCACCTTGAGGTAGTGGATGCCGTGCCCGCGCAATTGCTCAGCGCGAAAGGCGAGGAACGACTGAATGGCCGATGTGCCGGTCTTGTGCGTGCCGATGTGCAGGATGAGCAAGTTGGTCCCTGTCTATGCGATTTGCGCCCGCAGCCAAAATGTTTCTAGCAAGCAGCCCGGATCGCGGCAAACGCGTGACAAAACCCGCAGGATCGGAATAGACTGGCGCAAGAGCGGAGATTTGACATGCGCAACGTTGTGGCGGCGGCGATCTTGACTTTGGGGCTCTGCGGCTGCTCCGACATCGACAGCTTTTTCGGCTCGGACAGCAGCGATGCCGCCCAGCCGGCGCCGGTCAACGCTGCGGCAACCGCAGCTGAGACCCCGACGACATCGCCCGCGGCGTCCATGGCCGTGGCGAACGAGAGCTGCACCAATCTCGCGCGGCAGCGGGCAAGCGATGCCGCCTATCAGGGCGAGGACGAGGAGACCCAGGAAGCCGTCTACAACCGCACTCTGGCCTCCTGCACCGACTGGGAGCGGCGCCACGCGCTCTAGGCCGCGTCCCCCTCGACGCGCATCTTTAGAACTCTGTCGGGCTCGCCGCTGATCGCGCCGTTGTTGTGTTCGCCGCCCTTCTTGATGGCGTCGATGTGCTCCATGCCTTCGACAACCTGGCCCCACACCGAATATTGCCGGTCCAGCCACGGCGCATCCTCGAAGCAGACGAAGAACTGGCTGTTGGCGCTATGCGGGTCGGACGTGCGCGCGGCCGAGACGGTGCCGCGGCGATGCTTCTCGTTCGAGAACTCGGAGCGCAGATCGGGCAAATCGGAACCGCCGGAACCGGTGCCGGTCGGATCGCCGGTCTGCGCCATGAAGCCCGGGATCACGCGGTGGAAGACGACGCCGTCATAGAAGCCCTGGCGCGCGAGTTCCTTTACCCGCGTGACGTGGTTTGGAGCCAGATCCGGACGCAGCGCAATGACCACCGGGCCGGTCTTCAATTCCATGATCAGCGTATTCTCGGGATCGCGGTTCATGATTTCGGGGCTCCCAATTCCTGACAGCGTTTCACCAGACGTTCGGCGACATAGGGGGTGGTGAATGGCGTGATGTCGCCGCCGAACATGGCGATCTCCTTTACAAGCCGCGAAGCGATGGCCTGGTTCCTGGGATCGGCCATCAGGAAGACGGTCTCGATCTCCTTGTCCATGCGCTGATTCATCGCCGCCATCTGGAACTCGTACTCGAAGTCGGAGACGGCGCGCAGTCCGCGGATGACGATGGCGGCGCCGACGCTTTCCGCGAATTTGACCTGCAGCATGTCGAAGGTCCGCACCTCGACCGTGGCGCGCGCATCGGCAATGCGGGTGGCTTCATGACGCATCATCTCGACGCGCTCGTCCAGCGAGAACACCTGCTTCTTCGCGGCATTCGAGGAGACGATGCCGATCACCAGATGATCGACGATCTTGACCGCGCGCTTGATGATGTCGAGGTGGCCGAGCGTTACCGGATCGAACGTTCCCGGATACAGCCCGACGCGCTTCTTGGACGCGATCATGCCCCGTTCTCTCCCGAATCGTCCTCGATGCGCTCCACGGAAACGACGCGCTCGCCTTCGTCGACGCGGAAAACGGTGACGCCCTGCGCCGCGCGGCCCTGGATCGAGATGTCCGCAACCGGTACGCGGATGGTTTGGCCTTTGTCGCTGATCAGCATCAGGTGGTCGGACTCTTCGACGGGGAAGGCGGCGATGATGGCGTGGTTCTTCCGGCCCATGCCCATGGCGACGATGCCCGAGCCGCCGCGCCCGGTGACGCGATATTCATAGGACGAACTGCGTTTGCCGAAGCCGCTTTCGGAAACCGCGAGCACGAACTGCTCCTTGGCGCCGAGTTCGGCATAGCGCGCAGGCGAAAGCGTCGCCTCCTCGCCGGCGTCTTCTTCCTCCATCTCCTCGACGGCGGAATCTTCTTCACCGGTTGCGGCGCGCCGGGCCGCGTTCGCCTGCTTGAGATAGGCACGCGCTTCCGCCGTATCCGCGTCGCTGTGATGCAGCAGCGTCAGACTCACGATCTCATCGCCCTCGGCCAGTTTGATGCCCCGAACGCCGGTGGAGTCGCGGCCTTTGAAGACCCGCACATCGGTGAGTGCGAAACGAATACACTTGCCGAGGCGCGTGGTGAGCAGCACGTCGTCCTGGTCGGTGCAGGTCTGAACGCCGACGATGGCGTCGCCGGCCTCCAGCTTCATCGCGATCTTGCCGTTGCGGTTGATGCTGGCGAAATCGGAGAGTTCGTTGCGCCGCACCTGCCCGGATTTGGTGGCAAAGACGACGTTGAGCTTGTCCCACTGCGTCTCGTCCTCGGGCAGCGGCAGGATGGTGGCGATACGCTCAGCCTCGGAGAGCGGCAACAGGTTCACCATCGCCTTGCCCTTGCCCTGGATGCGCGCTTCGGGCAGGCGCCAGACCTTGAGCTTGTAGGCCATGCCGCTGGAGGAGAAGAACACCAGCGGCGCATGGGTCGAGGCGACGAAGAGATTGGTGACGTAATCTTCTTCGCGCGTCGCCATGCCCGCGCGGCCTTTGCCGCCGCGGCCCTGCACGCGATATTCGGCCAGCGGCGTGCGCTTGATATAGCCCGCATGGGTGACGGTGACGGCCACGTCCTCGCGCTCGATCAGCGCCTCGTCCTCGACCTCGACCTCGGCGTCCACGAGTTCGGTAAGGCGCGGCGTCGCGAACTCGTCTTTGATCTTGCCGAGCTCGTCGCGGATGATCTGCAGCACGCGCGGACGCGAGCGCAGGATGTCGAGGTAATCGCGGATCGACTCTCCCAGCTTGGCGGCCTCGTCCGCGATCTCGTCCCGCCCCAGGGCCGTCAGCCTTTGGAGGCGCAAATCCAGGATCGCCCTGGCCTGCTCCTCCGACATGCGGATGGTGTCCTCGGACGAAAGCACGTGTCGCGGATCGGCAATCAGCGCAATCAGTGGCCCAACGTCCTTTGCCGGCCAGTCGCGCGCCATCAACTGTTCGCGTGCGGCCGCCGCATCCGGTGCCGCGCGGATCAGGCGGATGACCTCGTCGATGTTGGCGACTGCGATCGCCAAGCCCACCAAGACATGGCCGCGTTCGCGCGCCTTGGCGAGGAGGAACCGCGTGCGCCTGGTCACCACTTCCTCGCGGAAATGGACGAACGACGCGATCAGGTCCTTCAGATTGAGAAGTTGCGGCTTGCCGTCGTTCAGCGCCAGCATGTTGACGCCGAAGCTCGTCTGAAGCTCGGAATAGCGATAGAGCTGGTTCAACACAACGTCGGAAGACGCGTCGCGGCGCAGCTCGATCACCACGCGCATGCCGTGCCGGTCGCTCTCGTCGTGGATCTCGGAGATGCCTTCGATGCGCTTGTCGCGCACCATCTCTCCGATCTTTTCCTGGAGCCGCGCCTTGTTCACCTGATAGGGCAGCTCGGTGACGATGATGGCTTCGCGATCCTTGCGGATCTCTTCCACGTGGCAGCGCGCGCGCATCAGGATCGAGCCACGGCCGCGCGCGAGCGCGCCGCGCGCCGCCTGCTTGCCGATGATCATCCCGGCGGTCGGGAAATCCGGGCCCGGCACGATCTCGGTCAGCATCTCCATCGAGATCGAGGGATCGTCGATATAGGCGAGGCAGGCGTCGATCACCTCGCCCAGATTGTGCGGCGGAACATTGGTTGCCATGCCGACCGCGATACCGCTGGCCCCGTTGACGAGGAGATTGGGATAGCGCGCCGGCAGCACCACCGGTTCGCGCTCCGAGCCGTCATAGTTCGGTTGGAACTCGACCGTGTTCTGCTCGATGTCCTCGGTGAGTTCGTGCGCGATTTTGGCGCGGCGCACCTCGGTGTAGCGCATCGCCGCCGGGTCGTCGCCGTCGACCGAGCCGAAATTGCCCTGGCCGTCGATCAAAGGCACGCGCAACGAAAAATCCTGCGCCATGCGCACCAGCGCGTCGTAGATCGCGCTGTCGCCATGCGGATGGTACTTGCCCATCACGTCGCCCACGATGAGGGCGGACTTGCGGTAAGGCTTGTTCCAGTCGCGGCCGTTCTCGTGCATCGAATAGAGGATGCGGCGATGCACGGGCTTCAAGCCGTCGCGCGCATCGGGAAGGGCGCGGCTGACGATCACGCTCATCGCATAATCGAGATAGGAGCGCTTGAGTTCCTCCTCGATGGCGATGGCGGAGACGCTGCCGCCGGCGGGCGGGGCGGAGTGTCCTTCGTCGCTCAAAGGGCGGTCCTGACCGGTCCGGATTCGGGGCTAAAAATCATGTCGGATTGGTAGCATTTTCAGTTCCAAGTCACCACAAAAACAGCGCCGGCTTGCGGCCTCAATTCTGGTAGAATTCGGACGCAAACCGGGATCGAAAATGACGACAAGGACGCGGGCGTGGATGGTTGTCGCGAGCGTCGTCGTTCTTGCGTTCGTTCTCTATGTCGTAGCCAGAGTCGCCATGAACTATGGAGTCGACATTGCGATTCCGAGGCTCTGACCGCCTAGAACGGTATCTCGTCGTCGAGTTCGCTGCGGTCGAAGCTGGCTGGCGCCTCTCCGGCCCCCACACGGGCACCGCCGCCGCCCTCGCCCTTGCTGTCGAGCATCACCAGTTCGCCGCGGAAGCGGTTGAGCACGATCTCCGTCGTGTACTTGTCCTGACCGTCCTTGTCGGTCCATTTGCGCGTGGCGAGCTGGCCCTCAAGATAGACCTTAGAGCCTTTGCGCAGGTATTTCTCCGCCACCTCCGCGAGATTGGGGTTGAAGATCACCACCCGGTGCCATTCGGTCTTTTCCTTGCGCTCGCCGGAGGCCTTGTCGCGCCAGCTTTCAGAGGTGGCGACCGAGAGATTGACCACAGGCTCGCCACTCTGCATCCGCCGGGTCTCCGGATCGCGTCCCAGATTGCCCACCAAGATCACCTTGTTGACGCTGCCGGCCATGGTTTTTGCCTTTCTCTCAGCCCGAAGCGGACCCTAGCGCCGCCCGCCGCCCAGCCGCTATCGCCGCTCGTTCATGTTCTCTTTATGTTCCAGACGAAACCGAGTCAATCCCCAGCTAATTTGTTTGGTCGGTGTTTTGGCTTGTGCCGGTGGCCACCCGCTTCGTGCAGCCTAGCCGTCACACAAATTCGGGACGGGAAAAAGCGTAGTATACGCGCAGCCAGCGCCTTCGCTTTGCAAAGAGCAAAGGACGCCTCATCGATTTGTATCCGAGTTCCACCCTCCGATGAAGCGCATAGTAGTTGTTGACGATCAAAACGTCGCCAGCCCTGAGTTTAACCTTCACCTCGTCGCTGGCGGCCTTGTCCACGATCGCCTCATCGATGGTTTGCGAAAACGCGACCAACGCCTTTCGAGCCTCGGAGCGGTCGCTCATGGCAGAATAGTCGATCCTATTCGGATCGAAGCCCGAGCGATAGCCGCCTTGGTATTGCGATAGGACTTGGCGATCGTAGCGGTGATACATCTCCAAAACGTCGTCGGCGATTTCGCCGTCGTGTTCGCCGCTCTTTATCGTAGCGAACATCGGCGTCACATTCTTCAGCAGCGCGGAGATGTAAGATGCCGCCCGCTCGCCGTATTTCTCGTTGAACCGCCTGACTAAAGCAGCGACCGGCAAAACGTAGACCGGATCTTTGATCGGATTGGTCAAGCAACAGATAATCAGATATTTCGCCTTGGGTCGTTCGCCGTCGAGCGGAGCCTCGCGCATCGTCGAATGGCCGTCCGGGTTCTCCTTCGAGTGATCGACAAATCTGCTATGCGGCGTAGCTTGCGAATATCGCAACGGCAAATCCCCGCCGTCATCGAGAAGCGTCTTTTGCCTCCAATTCTCCGTCACGAAATCGGCGAACCACGCGTCCTCTCCGAACAGCGGCTTAATATCCACGTCCAGCGCAAGCGCGATCTGGGTCACCAAAATGTCATTGAGGCTGTCCAAAACCGCGTGCTTTTTGATATCGAAGTTTGCAGTTTGGCGCTGAGCCAAAGGATCCCCGAACCACTTTCTGACCTGAAACAACGGGCGGTATCGGACTTGCGCGCTGTGGCAGGCCTTGCGGCAGACGATATAAGGCGTCTCCCGCAGACCTGCTTCATTTCGCGAGAACTGCACGAGCCGCCTGCGAAGATTGCGGGGAATCTTCACGAGGTATGAAACGACCGCCATCGTGCGCTGTTGCGCCACCTCTTGGGTGCGCTGCTGGGCCATGTTCTGCGAAATTTTTTCCACCAGCCAATGCCGCAGCCTGGAGTTCAACAGCAAGAGCGGACAAGCGAAGCCCGCGACGATCATGTCCACCACGAAACTGCCTGCGATCAAAGCAACAATCACCGCCGTGCGCGAATGGGATTGCGGCAGCTGCGCAATGATGACGTGGGCGCCCGAGATCTGGGGAACTCGCCCAGATGCGACAAGCGCAAAATCGGCAAAAAGCACAAGAGGCAGGCTGAGGAAGCCAAATCTAGCGATGATCCTGAGCCATAGGCGTAAGAAGCCCATTCGGACAACATGCGTACGCTTCGGACTCAGCGGCATCCCTCCAGCTCCCCAATTGATGCAATGCAACTTTCCCTTGTATTTCTATAACGCAACGATCCTCGGACGTCCTCCCTTGGTGCCGCTCCTGCCGCGGTTTCTTTGCGGTTGGTATTTTCAAGTCACATGTTCATGATATGTTCCGTCCAGTCGAATCGACGAGACCGGTCTTCCGAGGGCAATGTGACGCGCTGCTGCCAGACCCTTGCCGCCTTGCGGTTTAGCCTCGCGGTACCCATGTTCCGGAGGCCGCAGCGGCCTCTGCGCGGACATCAACTGGAATATGACGCCCACGCGGTTGCCCGGCCCTTCCCGGCCCGCCAAAGTGCGCGTTTCGACCTGACGGAAGACCATGCTCAAGAACATCTCCATCCGCGGCGCCCGCGAGCACAATCTTAAGAACGTGGACGTGGAGATTCCGCGCGACACGCTGACCGTGCTGACCGGGCTGTCCGGTTCGGGAAAGTCCTCGCTCGCCTTCGACACGATCTATGCCGAGGGTCAGCGGCGTTATGTGGAATCGCTCTCGGCCTATGCGCGCCAGTTCCTCGAACTGATGCAGAAGCCCGACGTCGACCATATCGAGGGCCTGTCGCCCGCGATCTCCATCGAGCAGAAGACCACCTCGCGCAATCCGCGCTCGACGGTCGGCACGGTGACCGAAATCTACGATTATCTGCGCCTGCTTTTCGCGCGCGTCGGCGTGCCCTATTCGCCGGCCACGGGCCTTCCCATCGAAAGCCAGACCGTCAGCCAGATGGCCGACCGCATTCTGGCGTTGCCCGGCGGCACCCGTCTTTTCCTGCTCGCGCCGATTGTGCGCGGGCGCAAGGGCGAGTACCGCAAGGAACTGGCGGAGCTGCAGAAGAAGGGTTTCCAGCGCGCCAAGGTCGACGGCAAATTCTACGACATCGGCGAGACGCCGGCGCTCGACAAGAAACTCAAACACGACATCGAGATCGTCGTCGATCGCATCGTGGTCAAACCCGACATCGGCAATCGGCTGCCCGATTCGATCGAGACCGCGCTCAATCTCGCCGACGGTTTGCTGGTGGTCGAGTTCGCGGACGAAAAGGACAAGGACGGCATGCCGCGCCAGATGCTGCTGTCGTCGAAGTTCGCCTGCCCGGTCTCGGGATTCACGATTCCGGAGATCGAGCCGCGGCTGTTCTCGTTCAACAATCCGCACGGCGCCTGCCCCACCTGCGACGGGCTGGGCACCCAGCTCTATTTCGATCCCGTGCTGATCGTGCCCGACGAGCACCTGACCTTGCGCAACGGCGCCATCGCGCCATGGTCGAAATCGTCCTCGCCCTATTATCTGCAGACGCTCGAAGCGCTCGCCAAGCACTACAAATTCTCGCTCAATGAGCCCTGGGAAGACCTGCCCAAGAAGGCGCGCGAGATCATTCTTCACGGCTCGGGCGAGGAGGAGATCAAGTTCGTCTATGACGATGGTTTGCGCCGCTATGAGACCAAAAAGCCGTTCGAAGGCGTCATCCCCAACATGCAGCGCCGCTTCAAGGAGACGGACTCTTCCTGGGTGCGCGAGGAGATGGAACGCTTCCAGGACACTTCACCGTGCGAAGCCTGCAAAGGCTATCGCCTCAAGCCCGAGGCGCTGGCGGTCAAGATCGGCGGGCTGCATATCGGCGAGGTCTGCGCGAAGTCGATCAAACTCGCCGATGTCTGGTTCCGCGACATCGACAAGGAGCTCAACAAGCAGCAGCGCGAGATCGCGACGCGGATCCTGAAGGAGATTCGCGCGCGGCTGCGCTTCCTGGTCAATGTCGGGCTCGATTATCTCACCTTGAGCCGCAATTCCGGGACGCTTTCCGGCGGCGAGAGCCAGCGCATCCGGCTTGCCTCCCAGATCGGTTCCGGGCTCACCGGCGTGCTCTACGTTCTCGACGAACCGAGCATCGGCCTGCACCAGCGCGACAACGCCAAGCTGCTCGAGTCGCTCAAAGGCCTGCGCGACATGGGCAACACCGTGCTGGTGGTCGAGCACGATGAGGACGCGATCCGCCAGGCTGACCACGTCATCGACATGGGGCCCGGTGCCGGCATCCATGGCGGCCACATCATCGCCGAAGGCACCCCCGACGACATCATGCGTTCGCCGCGAAGTCTCACCGGAAAATACTTGGTGGGATTGGAGCAGATTCCCATTCCGGCGCGGCGGCGCAAGGCCAACCACGACCGCTGGCTCAAGGTCAGCGGCGCGCGCGGCAACAATCTGAAGAACGTGGCGGCGCAGATTCCGCTCGGCACGTTCACCTGCATCACCGGCGTCTCCGGCGGCGGCAAGTCGACGCTGGTGATCGAGACGCTCTACAAGGCGGCGGCGCGCCGGCTGAATGGCGCGCGCGAGCACCCCGCGACCTTCGACAAAATCGAAGGCCTGGAGTTCCTCGACAAGGTGATCGATATCGATCAGTCGCCGATCGGTCGCACGCCGCGCTCCAACCCTGCGACCTATACCGGCGCCTTCACGCCGATCCGCGACTGGTACGCGGAACTGCCGGAGTCCAAGGCGCGCGGCTATGCGCCCGGGCGGTTCTCGTTCAACGTCAAGGGCGGCCGCTGCGAGGCCTGCCAGGGCGACGGGGTGATACAGATCGAGATGCACTTCCTGCCCGACGTCTATGTCCAGTGCGACGTCTGCAAGGGCAAGCGCTACAACCGCGAAACGCTCGAAGTGAAGTTCCGCGACTACTCCATCGCCGACGTGCTCGACATGACGGTGGAAGCGGGCGCCGAGCTGTTCAAGGCGGTGCCGTCGATCGCCGAGAAGCTGGAGACCTTGAAGCGCGTGGGCCTCGGCTACATCTCCATCGGCCAGCAGGCGACGACCTTGTCCGGCGGCGAGGCGCAGCGCGTGAAGCTGTCCAAGGAATTGTCGCGCCGTGCCACCGGGCGCACCTTGTACTTCCTCGACGAGCCGACGACCGGGTTGCACTTCCACGACGTGAAAAAGCTGCTCGACGTGCTGCACGAGCTGGTCGCCAACGGCAACACCGTGGTGGTGATCGAGCACAATCTGGAGGTCATCAAGACCGCGGACTGGATCGTCGATCTCGGCCCCGAAGGCGGCGACGGCGGCGGCGAGATCGTCGCCCAAGGCACGCCGGAAGAGGTAGCGAAGGTTGCGCGCTCTTACACGGGGCAGTACCTCAAGACGCTGCTCAAGGCTCGGGCGGCGGAGAAAGCGGTGGCGCCATCCCGCAAGCTCAGGGCGGCGGAGTAGGCAGCTTCAATCGGTTGCGAGCTGGTGATCTTACACGGCGCAAGCTGGCCGTCGCCGCGACAGTGCCTTCTGCTCGGCGCCGACATCCGCCGCATCGATCCGTCTCGAAACGATTCGCGCCATACCGCCGCATACGTAGTGTTACGCGGGTTTGATCGCGATCAAGAAAAGCGGCGGATTACGGCGCCAGACTCCCCTGCGGTTCAGGATCCAAAAGGGGACGTCATGATCTTCGACGAACACGACTGGCCCCTCGGCGCGGTCGTCGCCGCCATCGGCGCCATCGCGCTCATTTCGTGGCCGCACTCCTCCAGCAATGGCACGCAAAACAGCTTGGTGTCGCCTGTCGAGTTCGCTTCGCTGCCGGCCGATTACAATTCCGCTCCACTGCCCGCGATGAGGCTCGAACCGCTGCCGAAAGACTCCGGCGTCGTCGACATCGTGCGCGATCCGGCCGATCTTCCTGGGCCCATCGGCGCGCGCGGCCCGCGCCACGTCAAAGTCGACCTCACCACGATCGAGGTGACCGGCCAACTCGCGGACGGCGCGACTTATCGCTACTGGACCTTCAACGGCAAGGTGCCCGGCCCGTTCGTGCGCGTGCGCGTCGGCGACCTCGTCGAAGTGCATCTGCACAACGACAAGAACAGCACCATGAACCACAATGTCGACTTCCATGCCGTCATCGGTCCGGGCGGCGGCGCCAAAGCGACCGAATCCGAACCCGGCGAGACGCGCGGTTTCGCGTTCAAGGCCATGCACCCCGGCCTTTTCGTCTATCACTGCGCGGTGTCGATGGCGGCCATGCACATTACCAACGGCATGTACGGGCTGATCCTGGTCGAGCCGGAAGGCGGCCTGCCCAAGGTCGACCGCGAGTTCTATGTCATGCAGGGCGAAATCTATACAGAGGCGCCGTTCGGCGGCCAGGGCCTGCAGACCATGAGCTACGACAAGCTGATGAACGAGACGCCGGACTACTTCGTCTTCAACGGCGCGGTCGGTGCGCTATCGGCGAAGAAACCGATGCATGCCAAGGTGGGCGAGACCGTGCGCGTGTTCTTCGGCGACGGCGGGCCCGACAAGACCTCTTCCTTCCATGCCATCGGCGAGGTATTCGACCGCGTCTACGATCTGGGATCGCTGACCAGTCCACCGCTCACCAATGTCCAGACCGTGAGCGTGCCGCCGGGCGGGGCCGCCGTGGTGGACTTGACGCTGAAGGTGCCCGGCAAGTTCATGCTGGTCGATCATGCGTTGACGCGCGTGGAGCGCGGTCTCTCCGCGATGCTGATGGTCGAGGGTCAGCCCAATCCGGATCTCTACAAGGATTTCGATCCCCAGCGCTCGGCGATGGTGATGTCGCACTGAAGGCAGCTCAGCGGCAATGGGATTTGTCCGTTCAGGAGGTTGCGACGACTTGCGCCTCAGGATGACGGTGGCTGCGGGATAGTGCCCGTCAATGCCTTGTAGCCATATGCCGCCGCGCCCATCAGCAGTCCCAGGCTGAACGGCGCCACGATCAGGTTGATGCCGATCACCTCGGCGATGTGCTTGTCCATGATCGCCTGGACGCGGTCGGCGAAGACCTCCTGCGACAGCGCGCCCGCGAGCGGAACGATCTTTGCCAGTTCGGGCCCCATCAACCAGCCGATCGCGCCCAGGAACACGATCGCACCCGGAAGCGTGACGACGAAGATCACGCTCGCGATGCGCCAGAAGTTCCCTGCGGTCAGCTGCCAGCCGCGCTCGAAGCCGATTCTGTTCTCGATCACTGCGATGGGCACCAGCAGGAACCCGAGCCGCGTCAAGACCACGAGCATGAAACACAAGCCGGCGAGCACCAGAAGCAAAGCCAGCGCGGGACCGGCCGGCCCTGCGAACATCAGCGCGGCGCCCGAGGCGAGCGACATCCCGAGCAACATCGCCAGCATGACGAACGAGAGCAGGACGATGGCGGCGAAGACGCGAAACTCCGCGCTGCCGAGCGAGAAATAGAACACCGCAGGTCCCGTGCGCTGGCCGAGCGCCTGACGCGCTACCGCCACATAGACGCAAGCCGACAGCAGCAATGCCGCGAGGGCCAGGAACAAGCTTTCGAGCGCAGCTTCGCCCGCGGCGGCGGGGTTCTGATCCGGCGAAGCATGCGTGTAGCCCAGGGCATAGGGCAGGAAGTTCAGCACCGCGATCGCCACCATGGGCGCCCAGATCAGCCCAATGATCGTGCCGAGCTGACCGAGCGTGAAGCCGTATGCAAAGCGGATCGCGTCGCCGACCGGAAGCTTCCTCACGCAGCCTCCGGGGCGGTTGCACCCTTGTAGGCACTGGCCATGGCGCCCAACCCCAATCCCAGCAACAACGTCAGATAAGCGATCTCATAAACCGCCAGCGCGACGAGAAACAGTCCATACTGGCTGAACACGGTGTGCATGGCCGCTGCGGGCGAAGCCGATTTCAGCACGGCCATGAGCATGTCATGTTCCTGCATGCCGAAGATAGCGGCCGACAGGATGCCGGCGACAATGACGATGGGGAGGAAAGTCGCGAGCCACAGCGCGACGACGCGCCAGAAATTCCCGCCGCCCAAACTCCACGCCCGGCCGAGTGCGATGCGTCCCTCTGCCACGACCGTGGTGGGGAGGAAATAGAAAAGACGCACGCAGAAGTAGATCATCCACAACACGGCCGCCGCGATGGCGATGAATTTGACCAGGCCCGCGGTTCCGGCTGCGTAATGCTCCGCCGTCCAAATGGCGATGCCGGCCGCGCCACCCGCCAGCAGTGCCACGACGATGGCCGCGATGATGGCGATGATGAAAGCGCCGATCAGCCGCCACACCGGCGCACCGAGCGAGAAGTAGAAGAATTGCGGGCCCTGGCGCATATCGAGCGCGGTCTCCAGCACGCCGACGATGATCATGGTGCGCAGCACCAATGCCGCGAGCCAGATCAAGCCGACAAATCGGCTGGCATTGATGATCAGATGGCCCATCCGCTGCCAATCGCCGGACTGCATCGTGAAATTGCCGTTCGCGCCCCAGCTTTGTCCGACGACACCCTGCAGGCCCTGCACTTCCGGCCACAGCACGGCGGCAATCAGGCAAAGCAGCGCGATGAACAGCACCGTCGGGAACCAGGCAACGCCCAGAACCGAAAGAAACCGGCGAAACGCGAACGAATAACTGGATTCGATCGCCTTCTCGAGCTTGAACTTGGCCATGATGTCCCTCCCCTGACGGTGAGGCTATCCTAGAGGAAAGGAGGGGCCGCGTCACGCCTGCGCGAGAATGCGAAGTTGCCGTGACAGCATCGCGCGACGCAGGCTAGGCTCGGGCTCACTTTGCCCAAGAGGAGCGGAATGGCGATCGCGAATTATGCGCAATATGACGGCGTCGGGCTGGCGGAACTCGTCGCCAAGAAGGATGTCCGGCCCATCGAACTGCTCGACGAGGCCATCTCGCGCGCCGAGGCACTTAATCCCAAACTGAACGTCATCGTCTACAAGGATTACGAGCGCGCGCGCGACGTTGCGCGCAACGCAGCGCCGAAAGGCGTGTTCGGCGGCGTGCCGTTCCTGCTGAAGGACATCTTCGGCCTTGCGCAAGGCCTTCCGACGCGCCAGGCGTCGCGCTTCATGCCGCCGGTTCCATGGCCGGCCGACTCCAATCTCGTCGCCAAGTTCAAACAGAGCGGACTAATCGTCTTCGGCAAGACCAACGTGCCGGAGTTCGGTCTCGTGCCGACGACCGAGTCGCGGCTCTACGGGCCTGCGCGCAACCCGTGGAACCCTGAGCATTCGCCCGGCGGATCCTCCGGGGGCTCGGGTGCGGCGGTGGCCGCCGGCATCGTGCCGCTGGCGCATGCCAACGACGGCGGGGGCTCGATCCGCATTCCCGCTTCGTGCTGCGGGCTTGTCGGTTTAAAGCCCACCCGCGGGCGAACCTCGTATGGTCCCGAGTTCGGCGATGTGATCGACGGCTTGGGCGTCGATCTGGTGGTTTCGCGCAGCGTGCGCGATAGCGCGGCCGCGCTCGATGCCGTGCAGGGTTATGTGCCGGGGGATCCCTATTGCGCGCCGCCGGCGCCTCCGTCCTATCTCGCAGCGATCAAGGAGGCGCCGAAGAAGCTCCGCATCGCATTCGCCACGCAGAAGCTCGACGGCAAGCCGCTGCACCCCGATTGCGCCGATGCGGTGAACCGAGCCGCGAAAATCTGCGAGAATCTCGGACATATCGTCGAGGAGGCCTCGCCAGTCCTCGATCAGGCGGCGATGATTCCGACGTTCATGACTTTGTGGTGCGCCAATCTTGCTGCGGGCATCGATACGATCGCGGGCCTCACCGGTCAGACGCCCAGCGACGAGTTGTTCGAAGGCCTGACCTGGGGTCTCTACGAGGCCGGAAAGAACGTGCGCGCGACGGAATACCTCATCGCCAAGCACGCGATGAACACGGCGGCGCGCGAGATGGCGCGCTTCCACGAAACCTATGATATGTGGCTCAGCGCCACTTTGGGTGCGCCGCCGGTGAAGCTGGGCACCTTCGACATGGAAGAGCGCGATCCGCAGAAATCCTTCGCGCCGCTGATCGAGTATGTCCCGTTCACCGCCATGCAGAACGTCACCGGCGAGCCCGCGATCAATCTGCCGCTGCATTGGAACGGCGAAGGCCTGCCGGTCGGCGTGCAGTTCGTCGGCCGCTTCGGCGACGAGCTCGGCCTGTTGCGCCTGGCGGCACAGATCGAGCAGGCCGCACCGTGGGCGCAACGCTATGCCGCGATAAGGATCTGACCATGGCTTTCGCCGAATACGACCGCTACGACGGGCTGGGGCTTGCGCACCTTGTGCGCCGCAAGGAGATATCGCCGCTGGAACTCGTCGAACAGGCGATCGCGCGCATCGAGCGCCAAAACCCCACGCTCAATGCCGTCGTCCACAAAGCCTATGACGAGGCCCGCGCAGCCGCGAAGAAGAAATTGCCCGACGGTCCGTTCAAGGGCGTGCCGTTCCTGATCAAGGATATCGGCATGCCGGTGGCCGGCTGGCCGATGACCGACGGCTCGCGCTTCCTGCGCAATCACGTCACGCCCGAGGACGGCGAACTGACGCGCCGCTACCGGGCGGCCGGCCTCGTGCTGGTCGGCAAGACCAACACACCGGAGTTCGGCATCCCGGGAACGACGGAAGGAAGGCATCTCGGCGTCTGCCGCAACCCCTGGAATCCGGACCATTCCTCCGGCGGCTCTTCGGGCGGCGCGGCATCGGCGGTGGCGAGCGGGATGGTGGCGCTGGCGCATGGCAGCGACGGACTCGGTTCGATCCGCATTCCGTCGGCGCAATGCGGCCTTGTCGGCATGAAACCGACGCAATATCGCAATCCCGGCGGACCGGACGACCGCAACCGCGCGCATGGTTTCGTCGTCGATCATGTTCTGACGCGCACGGTGCGCGACAGCGCGGCGATGCTGGATTGGACCGGCTGGCCGGAGGACGACGCTCCCTATGCGCCGGTGCCGAAAGCACGGCCTTATACGGAGGAGATCGCGACGCCCCCAGGCCGGCTGCGCATCGGTCTGTATACGGACAACCCGCGCGGCATTCCGCTGCATTCCGACGTGCAGGCGACGTTCGAGGCGACCGCGAAGACGCTCGAAGAGCTGGGCCACGATCTCATCGTCAAGAAGGACCTTCCCATCGACTGGCGCAAGCTCTATCGCGCGCAAGGTGCGGTTTCGGGCGCGATGTTCGCGGCCAGCATCGACGGCTGGATCGAGGTCGTCGGTCATGAGCCAGAGCCTGACGATTTCGAGCCGCTCGCCTGGGCGAGCTACAAGGGCGCGAAAAAGCTGACTCCGTCGATGGTCGGCCAGGGACTGCAGAACCTGCGGCTGATCTCGCGCCAGATCCTGCGCTTGTGGCGCGAATTCGACGTGCTGCTCACGCCCGTGACCATCACGCCTGCGCCGCCGATCGGGTTGCTCGATCCGGTGAACGTCGAGCCGCGCGAGTTCAATCGCCGCCAGGGCGAGATCTTCGGCTACACGCCGCCTTACAACATGACCGGCCAGCCGTCATTGTCGCTGCCGATGGGCATGTCCGCCGACGGACTTCCCATCGGCATGATGTTCACCGGCCGCTATGGCGACGAGGCGACGCTTTACCGGCTTGCCGCGCAGCTTGAGGAAGCGCGGCCCTGGCGCGACAGGCACGCCAAGGTGTGGGGATAGCCCTGTCTTCCGAAGCGCCTCTCAAGTAAGAGAGGACATGGACAGATCAATCCACATCGTCGGCGGAGGCCTCGCGGGCAGCGAGGCGGCTTGGCAGGCGGCTGAGGCCGGCGTTCACGTCGTGCTCCACGAGATGCGCCCCGTTCGCGCGACCGATGCGCATCAGAGCGACAAGCTTGCGGAACTTGTCTGCTCGAACTCGTTTCGCTCCGACGACGCGGCGAACAACGCAGTCGGCCTGCTGCATGAGGAGATGCGCCGCGCGGGGTCCGTGATCATGCGCGCAGGCGACGCTCATCGCCTGCCGGCCGGCGGCGCGCTCGCTGTGGACCGTCACGGCTTCTCGGCAGCTGTCACCCAGGCGCTCGAAAGCCACGCGCGCATCCAAATCCGGCGCGAAGAGGTCGCCGGGCTTCCACCCCAAGATTGGGGCTCGACGGTCATCGCCACGGGTCCCCTGACCTCGCCCGCGCTCGCCGATGCAATCCGTACACTGACAAACGACGACGGTCTCGCCTTTTTCGACGCCATCGCGCCGATCGTGCACAAGGAGACGATCGACTTCTCGGTCTGCTGGATGCAGTCGCGCTACAACAAGGGTGACGGCGCGGATTACATCAATTGCCCGCTGGATGACGCGCAATATGGCGCCTTCATCGCCGCGTTGCTGGCCGGCGAGAAAACCGAGTTCAAGGAATGGGAGAAGTCGACGCCCTATTTCGAGGGCTGCCTGCCCATCGAAGTGATGGCGTCGCGCGGGCCCGAAACCTTGCGCTTCGGGCCGATGAAGCCTGTGGGGTTGACCGATCCGCGCACGGCGAAGCGCCCCCATGCCGTGGTGCAGTTGCGCCAGGACAACGCGCTCGGCACGTTGTGGAACATGGTCGGCTTCCAGACCAAACTGAAGCATGGCGAACAGACGCGTATCTTCCGCACGATCCCAGGGCTCGAAAATGCGAGCTTTGCGCGGCTCGGCGGCTTGCATCGCAACACCTTCATCAATTCGCCGCGGTTGCTCGATGGGTCGCTCAGGTTGAAGGTACGTCCCGACTTGCGCTTCGCAGGCCAGATCACCGGCGTCGAAGGCTATGTCGAGAGCGCGGCGATCGGATTGCTCGCCGGCCGTTTCGCGGCGGCGGAAATTTTGGGTCAGGCGATCGCGCCGCCGCCGCCCGCCACGGCCTTCGGCGCGCTGCTCGCGCACATCACCGGCAATGCGGACGCGAAGACCTTCCAGCCGATGAACGTGAATTTCGGCCTGTTTCCCGAACTCAAGACTCCGCGCGGCCATGACCGCAAACAGGCGCTGTCGAAGCGCGCGCTGGCCGACCTCGATCTCTGGCTAGAGTCGTCCGCGTATCGCAGCGGAGAGCAGCGCAAGTTGGCGGCGGTGTAGCGAAACCGGCTTTGCCGGATAGCGTAGGTACAGCGGCACCAGCGCGGCGGGCAGGAATGCCGCTAGCGCCGCTCCGGGCTTCGTGCGGCGCGCGACCTGATAATGCGCCGATGCGTCGTGCCGCGCGGCGTCGGCATCGGCCACGAAGACCCGGCGATGGCCATGCGCGCGGTTGCGCAGAAGACCGGACAATCCGTACGCTGCGCCGGCCTCGCGGGCGAGATCGTCGAAGCGGTCGCCGGCCCCGAGTATCCGCGCGGCAAGTCGCATGAGATTGCCCGAGGTGGCGTCGACATAGGAATCGCGCGCGCCTTGATCGGCAAAACTGCCCTCGAGCAGATCGAACTGCCGGGCGTCGATCATCGCCTGAAACTGGCTCGTTCCGAGATTCGTCGTCGCGAACAGAGCCGCCAACGCCTGGGCCACGTCATGCGTGCGCGGTCTTTGTTCGCACGCGCTTTCGACGCTCTCACGCCACCATTCCAGCCGGATCTCGCCCATCATCGGCTCGCGCACGGTTTCGCCGATGCGGGCGAGCTCGTGATTGAAGGCGTAGAGCGCGAAGAGCAGCAGCCGCTTGTCCGCCGGCGCGAACAGCGCGGAGAAATAGCGGTCGGGATCGGCGCGGCGCACCGCCGCGGCGCAGGCTTCGAAGGCGGCGCTCATTCAAAGGAAAAGCCGCCCGTCGCCGGGCGGCTTCTCTCTATTGACCAGAGTCAGACTGCGTAGAGGTGCCAAGCGGCTACCATCGCAAACAGCATCGGGATCGAGAGCATCGTGTTGATGCGCGAGAACATGCCCGCGGTCTTGCCTGCGGTGTCCTTCTCCGCCTGCGCCAGGCTTGGATACTTGTCTGCGATGTTCAGCGCCTTCTGCTGGTTTGGCCAGATGATGAACCAGACGTTGAACCACATGATGATGCCCAACCACATGCCGATACCGATGACGACGACACCATGTTTGGCGAAGTTCTCGGTAGCATCGAGCGTGAGGGCGTCTTTGAGATAGCCGTTCTGCCATGCCAGAATCAGGCCGAAGAAGATCGTCGCCATCGCGCCCCAGCGGAACCAGAACAGCGCCGCCGGCGTGATGTAGCGGCCCAGCGCCGGTTTCAGCTCGGCGGGAATTTTCGGCATCGTCGGCGTCGAGACGAAGTTGAAGTACCACAAGAGGCCGATCCACATGACGCCGCTGCCGATATGGCACCAGCGCACGAAGAACGGCCAGAACGTAGCTGAATCGAAGCCCTCCAATTGCCAGTAGAGCACGAACAGCAATGCGGCGAGCACGAAGCCCGCGATCACGGTGTTGCGGAGATTGCCTAGGAATGCGGCCATGAGCGAAGTCCCTCCCTGTCCCTGAGTCCTGCGGGAGTTTACCCCATTTTCCGCGGATTCCAGCCCGTTTTCAGATGGTGAGCTGCTTCGGCCGGTAGGTATTCAGCCACTGGACGACGATCAGGCGCGTCACCATCACTGCCGTGAAGAAAGAAGTGATAATGCCCAGCCCCAGGGTGACCGCGAAGCCGCGCACCGGGCCGGAGCCTAGCTGGAACAGGATCAGCGAGGCTATCAAATGTGTCGCGTTGGCGTCGACGATGGTCGCCATAGCCCGGCGGAAGCCTGCGTCGATCGAGGCGATCATGCCGCGGCCGTTCCTCTGTTCCTCGCGGATGCGCTCATAGATCAGTACGTTCGCATCCACCGCCATGCCCATGGTGAGCACGATGCCGGCGATGCCCGGCAGGGTCAGCGTGGCGCCCAGGAAGGTCAGGATCGCGATCAGCAGCGTCAGGTTGCAGATCAGCGCGATGTCCGCGAAGATTCCGAACAGTCCGTAACGTCCGATCATGAACAGGATCACGAGAATCAGGCCCGCGAGCGTCGACCAGCCGCCGGCGCTCACCGAGTCCTTGCCGAGTTCGGCGCCCACGGTGTTCTGGTCGATCGGCTTGAGCGGCGCCGGCAGCGCGCCGGCCTTCAGCAGGATCGCCAGATCGTTGGCCGTTTCGGTCGTGAAGTTGCCCGTGATGATGCCTGAACCGCCCAGGATCGGCTCCTCGATATTGGGGGCCGAGATCACCTTCTTGTCGAGCACGATGGCAAAGCGGTGGCCGACATTGTCCTTGGTCACGTCGCCGAATTCCCGTGCGCCGATCGAGTCGAATTGGAAGTAGACGTCCGGCTGGCCGCTGCGCTGGTCGAACTCGGCCCTGGCATTGGTCAGACGGTCGCCGGAAACGAGGACGCGCTTCTGCACGACGATCGGCGGCAGCTTGACGCCATTGCGGCCCGGCTGCTGTTCCAGCAGCTCGTCGCCGATCGGAACATCGCCCTTCGTCGCGCGTTCGACATCGGCGTTTTCGTCGACGAGCTGGAACGTCATCTTCGCCGTCGTCTGGAGAATCTTGACCAGACGGGTGGGATCGCTGAGGCCGGGCACCTGGACCGAAATACGGTCATCGCCCTGGCGCTCGATGCTGGGTTCGGTCGTGCCGAGTTCGTCGATGCGCCGGCGCACGATTTCGATGGATTGGCTGACGATGTCGCGCAGAGCCTGGGTCTTGTAGCTCTCGGTCATCTGCATCCGAAGGCCGTCGCCCGGCAGTTCGGTGAGGTCGAACTGCCGTTCGCCGCCGCCCAGCAATCCGGTACCGACCGAAGGATTGACGCCATCCAACAGGCTTCGGGCCTGTTGCAAGTTCTCGTGCCCGACGATGTGGATGCTGAGCGCGTCCGTGCCGAGCTTGAGGTCGCTGAAGGCGATGTGCGCCTTGCGCAACGCATGCCGCACGTCGACGGCGAGCGACTCCACCTTTTCCTTCTCGACATCGCCGAACTGCACTTCCAGCAGCATCGAGGAGCCGCCGCGCAGATCGAGACCGAGGCTCACGGTCTGGTTGGCCCACCAGCCCGGAAGATGCGCACGAACATTCGGCGGCAACACGTTGGGCAGCGCCTCGAAAATTCCTGCCAGGATGATCAGGAGAACGAGAAGCCGGGTCCAGAGAGCGACTTGAAGCATTTGCGCCTTACTTTGCTGTTTCGACGGGCTGGGACTTGGCGCGAACGTCGCTCAATGTCGTCTTGAGCACCCGGACCTGCACGTTGTCTGCGATTTCGACGGTGATCTCGGGTTCGTCTCCCGAAGGCACCTTGACCACCTTGCCGACGATACCGCCGGCGGTGACCACCGTGTCGCCGCGGCGCACATTGGCGACGGCATTGCGCAGCTGCTTGGCGCGCTGCTGCTGCGGACGCAGCAGGAGGAAATAGGCGACGGCAAACATCGCCAGAAGCGGAATGAACGGGCTTGCGAGGATGTCCTGCATGAAAACCGGGGAAAAAGCGTGTCGGGCGCGGACTATAGCCACGCCCCCCCGCATTGCAACCGAAGCGGAAGAGGCGGGGAAAAGCGATGTCTCGCACAGCGCAGAGACCGCCTATCTACCTTTATCGCTGTCAGCCCGGGCGCGGCGTCGGCCAATCCTGGCCCATCCAAACACAACGGGTCCCCGCTCGCAGATATCCGAGCCTCGCCTGGACCAGAATGACGGCCCGCCCTAACTCTCGCCGCGCGCGATGCGCGCCGAGGCCACGCCCTTGGGCAGGAGCAATTTGGGGTCGATCGGACGCTTGTCGTGGCGGATCTCGAAATGCAGCTGCGGGAAGGAGACGTCGCCGCTCGCACCCGAGGTCGCGATCGCCTGGCCGGCTGCGACGCGCGCGTCGCGGCTCACCAGAATGTTGCCGACATGGGCATAGGCCGTCATGTAGCCGTCGTCGTGCTGGATCAGAACCAAATTGCCGTACCCACGCAGCTCGTTGCCGCAATACTTGACCGTGCCCGCGGCCGCGGCGTGGACCAGCGTGCCGGGCGCCGCGGCGATATTGATGCCGTCATTGCGCTCGCCGTTTCCGTCGGCACCGAAGTCCAGCACGATGCGTCCCGCCAGCGGCCAGGAAAAATGCACCGGTCCTTCGGAGGCGAAGGCGCCGCTGTCCGGATTCGGCGCGGCCGGCGCCGGTGAAGGATTGTACCAGGCCGGTATCGGCCGCGGTGTAGGCACCGGAACGGAGGCTTGGCGCTTGACCGGCGTGTCATAAGCGGGCGCGCCATACTTCTGGACCGGCGGCAGACTCACGGACTGCGGCCCGTAATAGGTGTTGCGGTCAAGCGGCGCAGGTTGGTGGGTACGGCTGCGGTAGTCCCTCACATTCCAGGAAAGTTCGGTACGCGGAGACTCCGCACAGGCGCCGAGCACGAGCGCCGCGACCAGCAACACGGCTAAACGCAGAGTGCGCTCACGGTTTTTTCGCTCGCTCATCGGCTTCCTTGCCCGGCAGCCCCGCAACCATGGGGACGTACATCACGGGGATGAGTTCGGTGCGCTCAGGCCCGTTCGCGCCAAGGATTATTTGCACCAATCGTTGAGAAACACTTTCCACGGCCGGCAAAACGTTCGATTTCGGGACAGTACCGACAGGCGCGATCAGGATTCCGCCGGGTTTTAACTGTTCGACAAGGATTTCGGGCACCTGCTCGACCGCAGCCGACAGCAGGATGCGGTCGAACGGCGCCTGTTCCGCCCAGCCGTTCAGCCCGTCGGCATGGCGGGTGACGATGTTCTCGAGCTTCAGCGCCTTGAACCGTGCTTCCGCGTCCTTCAGCAGCAGCCGGTGGCGTTCGATCGTGTAGACGCGCCGGCAGAGCGGCGAGAGCACCGCCGCCTGATAGCCCGAGCCGGTGCCGATCTCGAGCACGCGCATCTGCGGTTCCAACCGCAACGCATCGGTGACATAGGCCACGATGAGCGGCTGGCTGATGGTCTGGCCGCAGGCGATGGGCAGCGCGGTGTTGTCCCAGGCCGCGTGTTCGAACGGCTGCTCGACGAAGGCGGCCCGTGGCGTGCGTTCGATGGCATCGAGAACGCGCGGCCCGATGCCGTATTTGCGCAGCTTCATCACCAGCTGGATGGCGCGCGAGTCGGCGGTCACGGCGCGAAGGCCTTGCGCAATTTCTCCATCACGTGACGCTCGGTCAGATTGAGATGCAGCGGCGTGACCGAGATGCGCTTGTCGTAGATCGCGCGCAGGTCGGTGCCTTCCTGCGGATTGCTGCGCACGCGCCGGAAGCCGATCCAGAAGTAAGGAAAGCCGCGCGCATCGATGCGGCGGTCGAGCGCAGCCGTCTGCAGGTCGCGCTTGCCTTGCATCGTGATCTCGACGCCCTTGACGCCGTCCGGCGCGGCATCGGGAAAATTCACGTTCATCAGCACGTCCGACGGCCAGCCGATCTCAACCAGACGGCGGATCACTTTGGGGCCGTGGACCGCACCGCATTCCCAATTGATCTCGGCGCGCGCCTCGAAGCCATAGGACTGCGACAGCGCGATCGAAGGAATGCCGAGCGCGCAGCCTTCCATCGCGCCGGCGATGGTGCCGGAATAGGTCACGTCGTCGGCGAGATTCGAGCCGCGATTGACGCCGGAGAGAATGAGATCCGGCGGATTGTCCTTCATCACATGGGCGCAGCCCATCATCACGCAATCGGTCGGTGTGCCGCTGACCGCGAAGTGGCGCGCGTCGATCTCGCGCAGGCGCAGGGGCAGCGCCAATGTCAGCGAATGCGACGCGCCGGACTGTTCGGTCTCCGGCGCAACCACCCAGACGTCCTCGGTCAGCGCGCGTGCGATCCGCTCCGCCACGCCCAGTCCCGGCGCGTGGATGCCGTCGTCATTGGTGACCAGGATGCGCATGTGCCTCCGATTTTCCCTCTCCCCCGCTGCGCGAGGGCGAGGGAGCCTTCAGGTTTTTTCTATCCGCTCCATCCCGCCCATATACGGCCTGAGCGCCTCGGGCACGCGCACCGAACCGTCCGGTTCTTGATAGTTCTCCAGGATCGCGATCAAGGTGCGGCCCACGGCGAGGCCGGAGCCGTTCAGGGTATGGACGAAGCGGGTCTGCTTGGACTCCTTCGGGCGATAGCGCGCGTTCATGCGCCGCGCCTGGAAGTCGCCGCAGTTCGAGCATGACGAAATCTCGCGGAAGCGGTTCTGGCCCGGCAGCCAGACCTCGATGTCGTAGGTCTTGGCCGCCGAGAAGCCCATGTCGCCGGCGCAGAGCGTCATCACCCGGTGATGGAGGCCCAGCCGCTTCAGCACGTCCTGCGCGCAGTCGGTCATGCGCTCGTGCTCGGCCTTGGATTGCTCCGGCGTGGTGATCGACACCAGCTCCACTTTCGAGAACTGATGCTGGCGGATCATGCCGCGCGTATCCTTGCCCGCCGCACCCGCTTCGGCGCGGAAGCACGGCGTCCAGGCGGTAAACCGCATCGGAAGCTGCGCCTCGTCGAGGATTTCGCCGGCGATGTAATTGGTCAGCGACACTTCGGCGGTGGGGATAAGCCAATGACGTCCAGAAATCTCGCTATACCCAATTTCTAACGGCGCTAAGCTCTCTGCTTCTTCAAATCCCTTAGTCTTCGCTATGGTGAGGAAAAAGTCTTGAAAATTCTTCGAGACAGTTCGCACCAGCGTTTCCATCTCTGGCCAAGAGTATGAGACAAACTGATCGTTAAAGAACTTCGGCAACTGTCCAGTGCCCAGCATGGCCTTATCATGCACCAATAAAGGTGGCTGCATCTCTGTATATCCGAACGTCTCCGTGTGCAGATCGAGCATGAACATGCCCAGCGCGCGCTCGAGCCGCGCCAGCGCGCCTTTGAGATAGACGAAGCGCGCGCCGGAGACCTTGGCCGCGCGCTCGAAATCCATCATCCCCAGCGCCTCGCCGATCTCGAAATGCTCGCGCGCCGCGTTCATCGCGGGCCGCGTACCGAAAGCACGCGCGCGCACCTCGACATTGTCGTTCTCGTCTTTGCCCTCCGGCACCTCCGGCGCGGGCAGGTTCGGAATGCCGGCAAGGATGTCGTCGAGTTCCTTCTTGAGCTTGCGCTCCTCCTCCTCGCCTTTCTGGATCTCTTCCTTGAGGCCAGCGACTTCGGCCATCAGCGCCTGCGCCTGGGCTTCGTCCTTTTTTGCCTTGGCCTGGCCGATGAGCTTCGACGCCTCGTTGCGCCGCGCCTGTGCCGCCTGCAGGCGGGTGAGCAGCGCGCGCAAGCCGTGGTCGCGATCGAGAATGTCCGCCGTCAATGTTTGCGCATCGTCAATGTGACGGCGCCGCAGACCGGCTACGAAAGCCTCCTGATCGTCGCGGATGGCTTTGATGTCGTGCATGATCCCTGACCTCGATTGTGGCGAGGTAATGGCATGGCCCCAAGCGGTGGTAAAGGCGGAACCGCAGGCGCGGAACTTCGCCTTCCGCCTGCACGTTTATCTCCTATGACGATGTCGACCGAACTCTTAACAGCGGCAAGCCTGTTCGTCCTTGTGGGCGGTAGGGTCTGCGGCGGAATCCAGTGGCATCTCTGGCAGCGCCGCCTCGAGGAGCAGCGGCTGGCGCGGCGCATGGCGGAAGCCGGGCGGTGAACGGCTGGGTGCCCGAGGTCCTTTGGGGCGTCGGGACGGCGGTGCTGCTCGCGGCCCTGATCTACGGCACGATCCAATGGCGCCTGCGCAGCCCCAACGCGGATGCGCAGTCCGAGACAACGACCGCGCGCAATTACCGCGAGGAAGAACAAGAGCGCCGCCGCGAACATGAGGTCTGAACGCCGGCGTGGCGCGAAAGCCTCGCTTCCGCAAATCGGCATTTACCCTGGAACAGTGAGACTGTCCGTTCGTTCAGACTTCAGACAGATGGAGGCAGGTTTCCCTGCAATGCAATGGCACCGGATATCTTCAAGGACATCGAGGGGCTGATCGTCATAGTGGGGCTGCTGGCGGCCGTCCTGAAATGGGATGTCATCCAGGCCAGCCTCAACCTCGGCAGGGACCGGGGGAAGATGCGGTATTTCTGAATATTGACGTATGGATAGCCGGGGTCGGAACGACCCCGTTCGTTCCGACAACGTTGCTGCCTCCACTCCTTCAATGCCGCAGCCCGCCCGTGCTAGGAACGACGCGGTCGAAGGAGACGCTCCATGCCTGCCGTGCCGGCGAAGACGCGCGAGATTCAAAGCCATCATTTCGACTCGGCGATCTGGAACGACTTCGCCTTCCGCGACGACGATGTCGTGATTGCGACCTACGCCAAGTCAGGCACCACCTGGACGCAGCAGATCGTGGGCCAGCTCCTGTTCGGCGGCGCGGAGGGGATTCCGGTGGCGGAAATCTCGCCCTGGCTGGACCTGCGCGTTCCGCCAAAGGAGATCAAACTGCCGATGGTCGAGGCGCAGACCCATCGCCGTTTCATCAAGACGCATTTGCCCGTCGACGCCCTCGTGTTCTCGCCAAAGGCCAAATATCTCTATGTCGCCCGCGACGGGCGCGACGTGCTGTGGAGCGTCTACAACCACCACATCACCGCCAACGACGCCTGGTACAGCGCGCTCAACGACACCCCGGGCCTGGTGGGCGAAAAGATGCCGCGCCCCGACTTGGACGTCGTTGCCTATTTCCGCCGCTGGCTGGAGCGCGACGGTTATCCCTTCTGGCCCTATTGGGAGAACGTGCGCAGCTGGTGGCAAATCCGCGATCTGCCCAATGTCATGCTGCTGCATTTCGAAGAGCTCAAGCGCGACTTGCCCGGTTCCATCCGCCGGATCGCGGCGTTTCTCGATATTCCGATCGACGAGCGCCGATGGGACGACATCGTGCGCCACTGTACCTTCGACTACATGAAATCCCATGCGGCGCCGATCGCACCTTTGGGCGGCGCCTTCTGGGACGGCGGCGGAGAGACCTTCATCAACAAGGGCACCAACGGCCGCTGGCGCGACCTTCTCAGCGCCGATGACGTGAAGGCCTATGAGGCGCGCGCGCTTCGGGAGCTCGGCCCCGACTGCGCGCATTGGCTGGCGACGGGCGAGCGCTAAGCTGCGTCCGCTTCCTTCTTGGCGCGGGAGCGCTCGATCAGCCAAACGCAGCCGATGGAAATCTCGTAGAGCAGAACCAGCGGCACGATCAGGCTCACCATGCTGAAGATGTCCGGCGGGGTCAGCACCGCGGCCAGCGCCGTGATGCCGACGATGGCGTAGCGCCGCACCTGGCGAAGCTGTTTGCTGGTGATGATGCCGACACGGCCGAGCAAGCTGAGCAGCACCGGCATCTGGAAGGTCAGGCCGAACGCGAAGATCAACGTCATGACGAAGTCGAGATATTCGCTGACCTTGGCCTGGAGCTGGATGCCGAGCCGCCCGCCCGTGCCCGGCGTGTCGAAGCCGAGTAGCGCGTGGATCGCAAACGGCAGCATGACATAGATCACGAAGGCCGCGCCGAGCGCGAAGAGGAACGGCGTCGCGAGCAGGAAGGGCAGGAACGCCTTGCGTTCGTTGCGATAGAGGCCCGGCGCCACGAACATCCAGATCTGTCCGGCGATGACGGGGAACGACAGGCAGAGCCCCGCGAACATGCCGACCTTCATGTAGGTGAAGAACGTCTCGGTCAGCGCGGTGGCGATCAAGTGATCGTTGGGCAAGCCTTGCAGCGCATGCGCCAGCGGCAAGGTGAGAAAGCCGAAAATGTCTTTGGCGAAATAGAAGCAGATCAGGAACGCGCCGACGAAGGCCAGGATCGACCACATCAACCGCTTGCGCAGCTCGAGCAGGTGATCCATCAGCGGCGCCTTGGTGGCCTCGATGGCGGCTTCGTCGTCTTCCGTGCGCGTGGTCATTCGGAAGCCGTCTTGGCTTCGGAGTCCGTAGGCACCGCTGTTGCGGGCGCAGACTCCGGCGGCACCGTCGTCTCAGGCAGCGGCGGCGCCAGCATGTCGGGCGGCAGAATCGGCTCGTTCAGTGCCTGCGCCAGCGGAGCGAGGGGGCGTTGCTCGCGCAACGCGTTCAGTTCGGCGCGCAGATCGTCGAGTTCGGCCTGGCGCGACATCTCGTCGAAGCTGCGGCGGAACTGATCCGCCATCGCGCGCGCCTTGCCCACCCAACGCCCCGCCATCCGCATGAATCGCGGCAGATCCTTCGGCCCGATGACGACGAGCGCGACGATCAGCAGGATGAGGATATGGCTCCAGCTCAGATCGACGAGCATGGCTCAAGAGGTCCCTTCGACCGCTGGCCGCAAGAGCGATATCAGGAGGGACCGCTGGTGTCCCGCTTGGTGCCGTCGGGTTGCGTGTCCGGCGGCAAGCTGCGTGGCGACTCGTTGTGTTCCGACAAACCCTTGCGGAAATTGTTGATGCCCTTGCCGAGGTCCCCCATCAGCTCGGAAACCTTGAAGCGGCCGCCGAACAGGAGCAGCGCGATGCCGCCCAGGATGAGAAGGTGCCAGATGCTGAACGTGCCCATGCAATCTCCTTCGCCCCCAGGCGGTATATGACGCTTCCGGGGCCGGCTTTGAAGCCCCTTAAACCCCTTAAATGGTTAAGGAAGCAAGATCGGCGAGGAAGGGGGCCGCAGCTTTCGCGGCAATCGCTGGAATTCCCTTGAGCGGGAGGCGGTTATTCTTCACCCGATCAAGATCTCGCCCTTGCGGTCAAGGCTGGCGGCCAGGGCGCCGAGCCGTTTGGCTACCGGCTCGCCCGCGATCGGCTCGCGCTTCAGAGGCACCTCCAAAAGCAGCTTGGTCGGCGTAAGCCTGAGCCTGGTGTGACCGAGTTCGCCTTCGGCCGAGGCCGACACCGCGAAGGCCAGGCGCGCCGCCAACCCGATCCGCAATGCGAGCTTCTCGTCCTGGCGGTCGAGCAGCTCCTCGATCATCAGGCTGCGCGGGATCTCCTCGTCGCCGGAGTAACGGTGGAACACCGCCGCCGCGATCAGCGCGCGCGCGCGGTGGTCGACGCCGGCAAAGGGGGCGTGCAGCACGAGATTGTAAGTGCCGATGGCGCGGTCGTCGGGATGCAACCGCCAGCCCATGTCCGAGAACAGGCAGGCCGCGACCCGAATACGGCGGAACTCCGCGGTCTCGTCCGCAAAGACGGGCGCGATCCAGGAAATCATCTCATGCGCATGTCCGGGCGTGCGGCTCATACGCTTGTTGGTGCCGGTCGCGAAATCGAGCAGCGGATCCTTGTCGCGCTCTTCTGCCGGAAGCCGTGCATGGAGGAGTCCCTCGCGCAACCCATAAGCCGAAACCACGATGCGGTCCGCTTTGGTCGCGAGCAGGAGCCGCTCGAGCACGATGGCGCCGTAGGGCAGCAGTTCGGCACGCCGTTTGGAGACCGACTTCATCATGTCGAGCGATTTGCGCGACTGCACCGAGAGCACGTCGCACAGCCGAAGTGCCCGCTGGCGCGGAATCTCGTAGTGCTGGAGCACGTGTAGCGGATAGGCATGCTGGTCCATGTCAACGCGCGCGACGCTGCGCCAGATTCCGCCCACCGCGTAAAGCGCGCGCTTTTCGAGGCTGCGCAGTCCCGCGACCCCGGCGAGGCCTTCGTCCACGATATCCCTGGCCTTCGATGCATTGCCCTTGGCAAGATCGAGCAGGCGCAGCGGCCCGTAGGGCAGCGTGACCGCGTCGGTCATGCGTCCGCTCTTCACGCCGACCATGTCGAGACTCCCGCCGCCCAGATCGGCCACAAGACCGTCGGCGTCGGGAATGCCGGCCAGCACGCCCTCTGCCGCGAGCTTTGCCTCTTCCTCGCCCTTGAGAATTCGGATCGGGGAGCCCCAGGCCGTCTGCGCCTTTGCGATGAAGTCCTGGCCGTTTTGCGCATCACGCGCAGCCGCAGTGGCGACCGCTTCGCGGATGGTCGCGCCAAGCCCGTCCGCAAGAAATCTGAACCGGGCCAGCGCCTCGAGCGCCATCTCCATGCCCTGCACGTGCAGGCGGCCCGTCGTCACCATGTCGCGGCCGATGGCGCAGATGGATTTCTCGTTGTGGATGGTGGCGGGTGCACGCATCAGGCCCTCGTAGACGACGAGGCGCACCGAATTCGATCCGATATCGACGACCGCGACCGGCGCCATCTCAATCCCGCCGCGTGACGATGGCGACGGGACGCGGCTGGTTGATCTTGAGCGCGCGGCCGCGGCCGGAGAGCGAGGGATTGGTCATGAAATAGGTATGCGCCGAGAAGGCGTCCGCCTTGAAGGCGTCGGGATCGCGCTCATAGAAGCCTTGCGGGTTCATCGTCCAGCTCTGCGCCTGATCCTTCAAGAGCGCGACCATGATCTGGTCCTGCACCTGCTGGTGAACGGTCGGGTTGTCGATCGGCACCAATGCCTCGACGCGGCGGTCGAGATTGCGCGGCATCCAGTCGGCGGACGAGATGAATACCTTCGACTTGGAGGACGGCAGGCCGTGTCCGTTGCCGAAACAGACGATGCGGCCATGCTCCAGGAAGCGCCCGACGATGCTCTTGACACGGATGTTGTCGGAAAGCCCGGGAACGCCGGCGCGCAGGCAGCAGATGCCGCGCACCACCAGATCGATGCGCACGCCTTCCTGGCTGGCCCGATACAGCGCGTCGATCAGCCCGGCATCGACCAGGGAATTGAGCTTCGCCCAGATCGCGGCGGGACGGCCGGCACGGGCATGGATCATCTCTTGCTGGATGCAATCCACCAGCCGGCCGCGCAGGCTCAAAGGCGAGATCGCGATTTTCTCCAGAGCCGCTGGCTCGGCATAACCGGTAATGTAGTTGAAGAGCTGTGCCGCATCGCGCCCGAGCGCGGGATCGGCGCTGAACAGCGACAGGTCGGTGTAAACCTTCGCCGTCATCGGATGGTAGTTGCCGGTGCCGAAATGCACATAGGTGTGGAGCGCGCCGCCTTCGCGCCGCACCACCAGACTCACCTTGGCGTGGGTCTTGAGCTCGATGAAGCCGTAGACCACCTGAACGCCTGCCCGCTCCAGATCGCGCGCCCATTTGATGTTGGCGGCTTCGTCGAAGCGCGCCTTGAGCTCGACCAGCGCCGTGACGGACTTGCCGGCGTCGGCCGCCTCGATCAGCGCGCTGACGATGGGACTGTCCTGACTGGTGCGATAGAGCGTCTGTTTGATCGCCACCACATCGGGATCTGCCGCCGCCTGGCGCAGGAACTGCACCACCACGTCGAAGCTCTCGAAGGGATGATGGACGATGATGTCCTTGGCGCGGATGGCCGCGAAACAATCGCCGCCGTGGTCGCGGATACGCTCCGGAAAGCGCGCCAAGAACGGCTTGAACTGCAGATCGGAGCGCTCCTCGAGGATGAGGCGCCTAAGGTCCGAAACGCCGAGCAGATGCTCGATCAGCACGACTTCGTCGGGCTCGAGCTTGAGGTGATCGACGATGAATTCGCGCAAGTCGTCCGGCATCGACTTGCTGCATTTCATGTGCATGACTTCGCCGCGGCGGCGTCGGCGCAGCAGGGTCTCGAACTGGCGCACGAGGTCTTCCGCTTCCTCCTCGAGTTCGACCTCGCTGTCGCGCAGCACGCGGAACAGGCCGCTGCCCGCCACGGTATGACCGGGGAACAGCTTGTCGAGATAGAGGCCGATCAGGCTCTCGAGCGGCAGGAACCGCGCCGCCTTCCCGGGACTCGGCAGCCGCCAGAAGCGCTGAAGCTGTGACGGGACGGGCAGAAGCGCGCTGACGTTTTTTCCGTCCTTCCGCACCAGCTTGAGCGCGAGCGTGAAGCCGAGATTGGGAATGAACGGAAACGGGTGCGCCGGATCGATCGCCAGCGGCGTGAGCACTGGGAAAATCTGGTCGCGGAACTGCTTGTCCAGCCATTCGCGATCGGCATCGGTGAGTTCCTCGGGCGCGATCACCGCGACGCCCGCATCGCGCAGTTCGACATGCAGCGCGGACCACACCGTTTGCTGATCGGCAATCAAGGCGCCGGCGGCATCGTTGATGCGCACGATCTGTTCGGCAGGGCTGAGCCCGTCATCGCTTTTCGTCGTAATGCCCGCATTGACCATGCCTTTGAGGCCGGCGACGCGCACCATGTAGAACTCGTCGAGGTTCGAGGCCGATATCGAGAGGAAGCGCAACCGCTCGAGCACGGGATGGCGCGCGTTCTGCGCCTCCTCGAGCACACGGCGATTGAAGGCGAGCCAGGACAGCTCGCGGTTGATGAAACGGTCGGGCGAGGCGGGATCGATGGCCGGGGGGAGCGCGCTTTCTTGAGTGGTGAAGATCTCGGCGGGCGCGCTGTCAGAGGCAGAAGGCAGCGCGCCGCCGGTCAAGGCGCCGGGCGCTTCCTGGCCGGCGACGATTCTGGGTTTCACCTTTGACATCAACTACTTGCCGCAATTCCGCAGGCCGAGAGTAAAGCAAAAGCGCGACTCTGTCATGACGGCGTGTGGGCGAGAACTTCCCGCACCAGCGCCGGCGTCACGGCGCGCTTTTGCGCAAATGCCGTCTCGTCCAGCTTCGCGACGAAGGCGCGGATCGCGGCAGGCGAGCGCTCCAGCGTCTTGAGCATCTCGGAAATGACGGCGTCGCTCACCTGAAGCTGGCGATCGGCGAAGAGTTTTCGCGCAAGACCGGTCAGTAACTCCTCGTCCGGTTCCCACAGTGCGAAGGCGAGCATGGCGCGGAAGCGCGAGGCAAGGTCCGGCAGCCGTGCGTCCCACCGTGCGGGCGGCGTAGACCCGGTGAGCAACAGCGGCTTGCCGCTCTCGATCGCCGCGAACAGCGGCTGCGCTTCCGCACAATCCGCATTCTCGATCACGAGCGCGCGCGATCTCGAAGCCGTCTCATCACTCAGCGTTTCACTCTGGACGACGTCGGCCTCGGCGCGCGCGGCCCAGATCGCAGCGAGATGCGATTTGCCCGAGCCTGGCGGGCCGTAGATCGCCGCCACAGACTGCGGCCAATCGGGCCAGCGGTCGATGAACGTGACGGCTTCGCGATTGGGTTCGGCGACGATGAAATCGTCGCGGCTCAAAGCCGTACGTACGCCAAGCGGCAGGACGAGCTGGTTCACGTCACGCCGGACGGCGTCCGAGCGCCATCGCCCGGAACCAGAGCTGGCCATAGGCGAGCCACGATGCGAGCGTGACCGCGGCAGTTGCCAGGACCGCGACTTCAACCGCCTGCGGGTTGTCGATATCGATGGCCCGCAGCAGCAACACGAGCGCGATGAACGCCACCTGCACAACCGTGCTCGCCTTGCCGATCAGCAGTGGCGCAATGCGCAGCGGGATGGCGAGCAGCCACGCGAGCCCCACGCAAGCGACGATCGCGATGTCGCGCCCGATCACCAGCGCCGTCAGCCAGAACGGCACTGCGTGCATCATGGTCAGCGTCACGAAGCTTGCGAGCATCAAGAGCTTGTCGGCGGCGGGGTCGAGATAGGCGCCGAAGCGCGAATTCAACGAAAGTCTCCGCGCGAGATATCCGTCCAGTGCATCGCTCAAGCCGGCAAACGCGAACACCGCAAGCGCGCCGCCATCGATGCCGCTGAGGATGAGATAGGCCGTGAGCGGCGCCGCGCAAAGCCGCAAGGCGGTGAGAAAATTGGGCACATGTCGTAGCATCGGCGTCACGGCGACGCCGAGGCGGAGATCGTCCATGTCCCTCCGCGGTTGGTGAGGGCCACGCCCTGCCCCGCCAGCGCTTCTTTCAACTGATCGACCGAGCCCAGATAGGTCAGATTGATCCGTACCATGCCGATATCCATGGCGGTGACGCTGATGCCGGCGACATTGGGAACGCCTGCGATCTGATTTTGCAGAGCGGTCCATTGCGGCAGCGTATCGATGCGCACATCGGCGAGCAGATGTCCCTGCTGGCTGACGTCGAGCGCGGCCTGCGCCTTCCACATCTCCTCGATGGCATGCACCGCGGCATCGGCGGCGGAGGCATAGGTCGAGACCGCGCCGCCCGGCAGCATGGGCACGTCGACACTCGATTTTGCGGGGATCGCTCCCGGCGCCATGCGCTTCAGGGTGAGCGTCAGGTTCTTGCCGTTCGGCGCCGCCAATACCAGTACGGCCTCACTGGCGTGGAGGCGCGTGGCGACGGGCTCGATGTCGGACCAATTGGCGGTGTCGAAGGTGGCTCCGCTCAGGGTGTCATTCCCCGGCAGGACGAACGGCACGACGCTCTGGGCAAAGCGCGGACTGGTGAACGCGAAGGTCCAGGCCGAGCCTCTGAAATAGCCCGGCGCCATCGGGACGAGGAGGATCTTCTTGGATTGGACCTGTGTGAAGGCGACGCCCACGCCGGAGAGCACCCGCGCCACGCTTTCGGGACTGAATGTGTAGGTCACATCCGCGACATAGCGGGTCGTGGAGCGCCGCTCGTTGTTGACGAAGAACGAACTGATGATCCGCTCGAGCGTCGCCGGATCGAGCTGGGGCTGCTTGCCCCAATCCTGCTGGCGCGTCAGGCGCCGGTAAAGGACGGCCCAGGCTTTGGGCCGGCCCTGTGCCAGCGCCGCCGACCGCGCAGCCGAGGTCGAGACGCCGCTCGCGTCCACATGGATGTTGCTCACCGTGTAGACGTCCACGGCGCCCGCGGACAAAACCGAAGCTGTGACGAACGCGAGCGCGAGCGCCAGGAAAAGTCCGAACCGTCGCATGGCCGGACTATAAGACGCGCAGTGATGAAGAGAAAGCGAGGGGGAAATGCTTTGCGTTCCTTCCCTTGAAAGGGGGAGGTCGATCCGGCGAAGCCGGATCAGATGGGCGACCGCGCAATGATCCCTCCCTACCCCCCACTTTCAAGGGAGGGAATGGGTTCACGCCCGGATCAAGCCCTTGATCGGCGCGACATCGCCGCTGTCCGGGAAGACAGTGGCGTTGAGGGCGGCCTGGCTGACCCCCATGTGGTCGGCGAGAAGCCCTTTGAACAAGGCCCTGAGGTCCGTCTTGACCGGCTGGTCGCGGCCGTCGGTAAGGACGGACGGCTTCAGACCCACCCAGTCCGCCTTGACGCTGCCGCCGGCAACCGCGCCGCCCAGAAGGAAGGCCGCGCCGCCGGTACCATGGTCGGTGCCGCCATTGCCGTTGGGACGGACGGTGCGGCCGAACTCGGTCGCCATCACAACCGCCGTCTTCGTCCAGGCCGGACCGAGCGCGGTCTTGAGCGCGTCGAGCGCCTGGTCGAGGGCCTGAAGGCGGCGGGCGAGCTGTCCGTCGCCCGCACCCTCCGCGACGTGCGTATCCCAGCCGCTGGCATCGAGCACGGCCACGCGCGGACCGTTCGCGTGGGCCAAGAGCTGGCCCGCACCCGCAAACAGCGGCGTCAGGTTGCCATAGGAGGCCTTGTATTTCCCGCTCTTGGCATTGGGATCGTCGTTCATCATCTGTGCCTGGTTCTGCAGATTGATGCCGGCATCGAGCGACGTCGACAGCACCGCGTCGTGGGCATAGAGCGCGCGCACCTTTGCGAGGAACGCCGAATCGGGCTCGGGCAATTCCGCCGGCATCCAGCTCGTCGCCTTTGCCGGTCCGGTGAGCAGCAAGGGAGGCGTCTGTTCGATCGCGACCGCAGAGGTTCCGTTCGCCAGTCCCATCGGTACCAGCGCGCGATTGAGCCAACCGTCGTTCAGCGCATGCGGGGCGGTGCCGCCGTTTTCCAGGCAATTCTGCCCCTCGAAATGCGAACGATTGCGATAGGGCGAACAGATGTTGTGGAAGAGGATGGCCTCCTTCGCGTCGTACATCGCCTTCAAATTGGTGAAGCCGGGATTGAGGCCGAAAAAACCGTCGAGATCGTGAATCGGCGCCGGGCCGCCATTCCTGTCGAGCGCGAGTTGCGCGCGGATCGAAGCGTAGTCCGGATCGCCATGCGGCGGCACGGCGGCAAGCCCGTCGAGCGCGCCGCGCAGGATCACCACCACAAAACGCCGATCGGTATTGATGCTGGCGAAGGCCGAGCGCAGCGGCGCATCCCACACGGTGAGTGCGCTGGCTGCGGCCATGGATTTGAGGATCGTGCGGCGGGTGGTCATCGGTTGTCCTCTAGCGGCGCTGAAACTCGGGACTTGAGAGCAATAAAGCCACCGCTTCGCTCTTCGATCCGGCTTTGGCGAGCACCGATTTCGTGTTGGCGGTCAGCAGCGGTCCAAGCGATTCGTCGGCCATGCGTGCGGCATTCGCTTCGGGCAGGCCGTCGGCGAACTGCTTGGACCATTCGATGCGATCGAGCAGCGCGTCGGAGCCTGCCCAGTCGTCGGTCTTGTCCGGCCAGCCTTTGGGCGAAGGCGCGCCGAAGGGAACCTCGCCCATCATCTTCACCGCGCCGAGGAAATGATGCATCTGCTTGTCGCGACGCTCGCCGCCGCCGTTCCAGCCGGAAGCGCGCATCGCGGCAGTGACATATTCGACCGGCGGGCGGAATTTGCGCAGGTCCGGATGCCAGGCATTCGGGTCTTTCACGAGAGTTTCCGACAGCGCATGGAGGTTGCCGCCAGTGTCGTTGAACACCTGTTCCAGCCGCGCCACCGACTCCTTCGGCGGATCGTCGCCGATGAAGTGGATCGCGAGCTTGGTCGCGATGTGATGCGCGGTGGCGGGATCGTGCGCAAGATCTCTGACCGCAGCCGCACTGCCGTCCCAGCCCGGAGGATAGGTCTTGCCGCGCAGCGTGATCGCTCCGGGCTCGTGGCGCTCCTCGAAGAACCCGAAACCGTCCGGCCGGCCGTCATAGACGCTCCAGCCGGTGAGCAGCTTCGCCATGGCGATGACGTCGGCCTGGCTATAGCCGCCGTTCACGCCGAGCGTGTAGAGCTCCATCAATTCGCGGCCGAGATTCTCGTTCAGTCCTTTCTTGCGGTTATGCGCCGCCGCCGGCGAGTTCGGACCGATCGAATGCCAATTGTCGAGATAGATCTGCATCGCCGGATGCATGCAGACCGCGAACAGCATGTCCTCGAAAGTGCCGGCGATGTGCGGGCGGATGGCATCGCGTTCGTAGCTGCCCACGAACATGAGGATTTTCTTCTTGGAGGTCGAGACGGTGAAATGGTTGCTCCAGAACCGCACCAGCCTCTCGGCGAAGGGCCGATCCGTGGTGCAGCCCAGCGCCAGCCGCGCCCCCATCTCCGCGAACCAGGTTTCCTTGCGGATGTTGGCCGGACCGGTCTTGGGCGGCAGCGCCGTTCCCTTGGCCTCCGCTTCCCGGCGCGCGGCCTTGTTGCCTTTGTTCTTGAGCTTCTCGACCTTGTATTCGTCTTCCTCCGAGACCAGGCGGCCGGCCGTGGCAAAACCGCCCGCAGGCGCCTCCGGCTGGGGCGCCGGACCTGCGATCTGATCAAGCAGCCAGGCCCGCGGATTGGCGCTGGCGCGCGCGATTTCGCCAGGCCGGGCGCCCAGTCCGAAGCGGTGGGCGGCGATCGCGCCTTCGAGCGACATGATTCCTCCCAGTCAATGGTTGCGCGGCACCGCGCGCCTGCTTAAACGAAGCCGGAACGCCTCTTCCGTCGCAAAAGCAATGTCCGACGACCGCCGCAATTCGCTGACCTACAAGGACGCCGGCGTCGATATCGACGCGGGCGAAGCGCTTGTCGCGCGGATCGGACCCGCTGCGAAAGCGACGCGCCGTCCCGGCAGCGATGCGGCACTCGGCGGCTTCGGCGGCTTGTTCGATCTCAAGGAGGCGGGATTCAGAGATCCCGTCCTCGTCGCTTCCACCGACGGCGTCGGCACCAAGCTCAAGATCGCCATCGAAAGCGGGCGCTTTGATGGCATCGGGCAGGATCTCGTCGCGATGTGCGTCAACGACATCGTGGTGCAGGGCGCAGAGCCGCTGTTCTTTCTCGATTATTACGCAAGCGGCAAGCTGGACGTCGATCAGGCCGCGCGGGTGATCGAAGGCATCGCGCGGGCATGTCGCGACAGCGGTTGCGCGCTCATCGGCGGCGAGACGGCGGAGATGCCGGGACTCTATGCCAAGGGCGATTTCGATCTCGCCGGTTTCGCCGTCGGCGCCGTGGAGCGGGGCCATATTCTGCCGCGCACGCAAGAGATGCGCGAAGGCGACGTGCTGATCGGCGTGTCGTCGTCGGGCGTGCATTCCAACGGCTTCTCGCTGGTGCGGCGCGTGGTCGAACAGGCGGGACTCGATTACGACAAGCCGGCGCCGTTTGAAGCGAGAAAGAGTTTGGGTGACGCTCTTCTCGCGCCGACGCGGCTCTATGTGAAGAGCGCACTGGCCGCCATCCGCAGCGGGCACGTGAAGGGCTTGGCGCACATCACCGGCGGCGGCATCACCGAAAATCTGCCGCGTTGCCTGTCCGATGGCCTCGATGCCGAAGTCGAGCTGGGTGCGTGGACTGTGCCGCCGGTGTTCGGCTGGCTGGCGAAGAGCGCGGGCATCGAGACGGCCGAGATGCTGCGCACATTCAATTGCGGCATCGGCCTGGTCGCGGTGACGGACGTGATGACGTCGGGGCACGTCATCGACGCATTCCAGGAATGCGGCGAGAAGGCGCAGCGCATCGGCCGCCTCGTCAAAGGCGACGGCGAACCCAAGGTCGTCTATCGCGGGCAGATCAAGTGGTGATCGCCCTCGATGCCCACCCTCCCCTTGAGGGAGGGTCGAAATTTCGCTGCGTGCGAAGCGAGCTAGAAATTTCGGGGAGGGGTCCTTGTCGACGCTCGCGACCCCTCCCCGAAGCGCTGCGCGCTTCGACCCTCCCTCAAGGGGAGGGTGGAAAGACCTCGCCATGACGTCGCGCGTGCGCACCGCGGTGTTGATTTCCGGCCGCGGCAGCAATCTGAAAGCGTTGATCGATGCCTGCGCGGCGCCGGACTTCCCGGCCGAGATCGTGCTGGTGATCTCCAATGTCGAGAGTGCGGGCGGCTTGCAGTTCGCACGCACTGCAGGCATTCCCACGAAGGTTATTCCGCACAAGCCGTTTCCCACGCGCGAAGCCTTCGATGCGGAAATCGATGCGGCGCTGCGCGGGGCGGATGTGGCGCTCGTCTGCGAAGCGGGCTTCATGCGCATTCATTCGACATGGTTCGTGAAGCGCTGGGAGAACCGCATCCTCAACATCCACCCGTCGCTGCTGCCGCTGTTCAAGGGCACCAGGGTGCACGAGCAGGTGCTGGCGGCAGGCGCGAAAGAAAGCGGCGCGACCGTGCATTTCATCGTCGCCGAGCTCGACAGCGGACCGATCGTCGCGCAGCGCAAGGTCCCGGTTCTCGACGGCGAGACCGTGGAAACGCTCTCCGCCCGCGTGCTCGAAGCCGAGCACAAGCTCTACCCCGAAGCGCTCAGGACGGTGGCGGAAGCGATGCGAACGCAAATAGCCTAGGGCGGGTCACGACGCCGCGGCGGCGATCGGTTCGCGCGCCGCGCCTTCGGACCCGCGCATCGCATCCACGATGAACCGGGCGAGCTTGTGATAACCGGCGGGCGTGTAGTGCGTGGTGTCGGGCACCGCTTCCTCGGGGATGAGTTCGTTCACGTCCAGGAAGAGGAAGCCGGGACGCGTGCGGCAATAGTCGCGGCAGGCATCGTTGAACCGCCGCCGCCATCCCTTTTGCAGGGCCGCGCCGATCAGCACAATGCGCGCGCCGTCCTTGCAACGAGACGCGACGTCGTCGAAGGATTGCAGCACCAGGTCCATCCGCGCGGGCTTGTCCAGATCGATCTCCTTGACCTGCTCGCGGAACCGCTCCGGATCGCGCTCTTTCAGATGGCGCATCCAGGGCTTGGACAGCCGCACCTTCACCTCGCCGCCCACGTCGAAATAACGCCCGTTGAGACCGGCCCACATGCAGAGAATGACCAGATCGGCGGCGGCGATGCCTTCATCGAACCGAAGCGCGTCTTCATAGCTCCAGTTGGGCAGCAGGTGCTGATGTCTTCTGATCGCTTCGCGGTCGCTCAGGATGAAACCCGGGTCGTCGTAACGAACCTTCATCTCGCCTTCCATGCGGTTGACGAATTCGAGCCGGTTGGCGCTCAGATAGCTCGCGAGCTGGAGCATGTCGCAGCCGCCGAGCAGCACGAGCTTCCCGACCTTCTCGATGCTCTCGCCCGCGGCCGCGCCGCCCGCATTGATCCAATCCATCTTCTCGTGCATCTCGAGGCCATAGGACACGGGCTGCGCGATGTCGATCTCGGGCCGGCCGAGCGTCTCGTAGACATATTGTTCGATGCCCATATGCATCGTGCGGCACGAGAAGGCGAAGTGGATGAGCCGCTGGCCGTTCGCGCGCTTGCGCAGCAGGAAGAAGCCGACGAGCCCATAGTCGCCATAGCTGTCGGTCGCGAAGACGCATCCGCTGACGTTTCCATATTGCGCGATGCTCTGGCGGAATTCCTCGACCTCCGCCTCGGAGGCGAGCCGCTTCTTGGTGTAATTGAGCTGGTTGGTGCGGTTGATCAGCTCGACCACGCGATCGAAATTTCCCGCGACGTCGTGGTCGATCCGTACACGGATATTGCTGGCCCGGAGGAATTCCTCGTTGGACAGCGCGCTCGCGGCGCGCTCCTCGACCTTCTTCTGCAGAAAGCGGTACTGGTTGAGCCGGGCAAGTTCCGGATCCGGCCTGCCTTCGAGATGGGGATGATCCAGCAGGTCTTCGAGCACGTCGGCCGGGTGCGCCGTCATGATGCCGGGATTGAAGAACTTCGCCTCTTCCAGATTTGCCGTGTTGTCGTCGATGAACAGCACGTTTTCGGGGCGCAGCGCCGCGCCCTCGATCATCTCGACGATGGCTTTTCCCTTGGGGTTGAAGCCGATGCGCGGAAAGACGAAATAGTCCCACACGCCCTGCTCGATCAGCTTCGCCTTGACCGCTGCGTGATCGTTCTTCGAACAGATGGAATTGAGGATGCCGCGCCTCGACAGTTCGATCACCGTCTCGGCGTTGCGCCCGACAAGGACGATGCCTTCCTCGGCCAGCGTTCCGCTCCAGAATGTATCGTCGAGATCCCAGATGACCAGCTTGACTTTGTTGGCGATCATCCCCTCTCCTTGGAATACGCCGGATTTGCGAGCGAAGACACGAGCATAGCGCGGGCCGCCTCTTCGGCACAATCGAAGCAAGTGCCGCTTCGACGGCGCATGGTGAACGGATGACCGCCGGACCGGATTTCATTTGCGTCGGCTTGCCCAAGGCGGGTACCGGCTGGCTGTTCGATCAGCTCAACGACCATCCCGATTTCTGGATGCCGCCGGTGAAGGAGCTGCTCTATCTCGTGCAGCCGGTGTCCAAGATGCGGTTCGTCTCGAAGCGGGGCGAAGCGCTGCCCAACCCGAAAGGTCGCGAGCGGCGCATCCATCGCAGCGATCTCGACGCACGCGATCGCGCGTTCCTGAACACCGCGCGCGCCTGCCGCAACCAGCCGATGGATCTGGCGCGCTATGCCGAGCTGTTCGCGCCGAAGGGCGAGCTGCTTTCGGGCGACATCTCACCGCCCTATTGGGGCTTGACGCCCGACATGATCGAGACGGTGGCGGCGCGCTTTCCCGCGGCGAAGATCGTGCTTCTGGTGCGCGATCCGGTGGCGCGCGCGTGGTCGCGCATCTCCATGGCCTGGCGCAGCGGGCTGTTCGATCCCGGGATCGCAAACGATGCGGCGAAGTTCCGCGCCTATCTCGCGGACAACCGCAAGATCGGCGGTGTGCGCGCGAGCGAAATCGCCGAGCGCTGGCGCAAGCAAGCGCCGGGACTGGCGTTGGGCATCTTCCTGTTCGACGACATCGCCGAGCGGCCGGACGCCGCGCTGCGCGACATCCTGGTGTTCCTGGGCGCCGATCCGGATAAGCGCGGCTCGAACCTCGCCGCCGACTTCAACCGCAAGGCCGATACCGAGAAGCTTCCCATGAGCGACACCGCGCGCGCCGTCCTCGCCGAACACTATGCCCACGAACTGCGCGCGAGCGCCCCCGCCTTCGGCGGCGCGGCGGCAGGATGGGCGGGGAAGTATGGGGTGTAGAGTCCGAGGCGCAAAGCATCGCGCCAAATCCCGGCGTCATTCCCGGCGAGCGCTGCGACAGCAGCGCGAGGGAAGGGAACCCAGGTGGAGCAGCCTCTGCCGTGTCGAAAATTTTGCGCAGCTAGTTGGTTGGAAGCGGAATTGCGGCCGCGACCTGGGTCCCCCACCCCTCGCGTCACTTCGTGCCGTTCGGCCACTGGAAGCCTACCTCAAACACCACCTCAATATCGCCTTCCGCGCGTGCAGGCGGTTTTTCGGCTTCGTCGAACAGGGCACCTCTGGCGCCGGGTCAAATCGCGATCCTGGTCTCGATCGCATCGTAGTCGGCGCGCAGACAGTCATCGGCGGATTCGATAAGCCCCGCCTCCTTGAGCGCCTTCACGTCGGCGTGGACATTGGCGTAGTCGCGGCGAAGCGCCGTCGCGAGCGCGCGCACGCTCTTCACCCTGTGACGGCGGACGTAGCGCAGGATCTCCATGCGTTTACCCGTCAGCGTCCGCGCGAGCGCATCCCAGCTCTCGAAGGCGAGGTGACGCTCCTGGAATGCCTTGCCTTTCCTGGCGCGATGCCAGGCATCGGAAAAACGGCTCGACGCTTCGTCCTCGAACTTGCCGCCGACTGAAATCTTCACGCCGCTCATTTTTCACCTCGCACAGCCCGTACGTCGGACCAGAAATCGCGCAGCAATTGTTCGACCGAACTGAAGACATACGCGGTTTCGATGCCGCGAAAATGCCGATGATCGCCCTTGCCGCGCTCATTGTCATAGCCGACCTCGCGAACACCCGCGCGGCCGTAGAACAGCGAGTATTTCAGATCATGCTGCGACGGACGAACGGGCGCCGGAACCCGCCAAAGCTTCATTTCCACAAACGCGCCGTCGTCATATTCGATGCGCTGACGGAAAAGCAGCTCTGCTTTCATTGCCGTGTTTATGGCATTTTATACCATATGGTGTCAACAGCTATAATCACCGCCTGCCCTACTCCAAACACCACTTCAATATCGCCTTCTGCGCGTGCAGGCGGTTTTCGGCTTCGTCCCACACTGCGCTTTGGGGCCCGTCGATGACGTCGTCGGTGACCTCCTCGCCGCGATGCGCCGGCAGGCAATGCATGAAGATCGCATCCGTCTTCGCGCGCGCCATCAGGCGTGTGTTCACCTGATACGCGGCCAAGAGGTTATGCCGCTTGGTCGTGTCCTCGTCGCCCATCGACACCCAGGCGTCGCTGACCACGCAGTCCGCGCCGTCGACCGCGGCGAACGGATCGTCGAGGAATTCCACGTGCGCCTTCTCGGCCCGCACCCATTCGCGCAGGGACTCGCGCGCCTGCAATTCCTTTGGCGCCGCGACGCGCATCTCGAAACCGAGCTTCGCAGCCGCCTGCACCCAGGAAGTGCAGACGTTGTTGGCGTCGCCGCTCCACGCCACCACGGCGCCCGCGATCGGACCCCTCTTCTCTTCATAGGTCATCACGTCGGCCATCACCTGGCAGGGATGGGAGACGCGCGTCAGCCCGTTGATCACCGGCACGGTCGAATTCGCCGCCAGCTCCCTGACCATGTCGTGGTCGAGCAGGCGGATCATCACCGCGTCGACATAGCGCGAGAGCACGCGCGCGGTGTCGGCGATGGTTTCCTCGCGGGCGAGCTGCATGTCGCGGCCGCTCATCATGATGGTGGTGCCGCCGAGCTGCGTCATGCCCACGTCGAAGGAGATGCGCGTGCGCGTGGAATGACGGTCGAAGATCAGCGCCAGCACGCGGCCGTCGAGCGGACGGTCGCCGTCGACGGTGCCGCGCGGCAGGCCCTTGCGTGCGTCCTTGCGCGCCTTCGCCTCGTCGAGCATCGCGCGCAAGGCGGCGCGGTCGAAATCGGCGATATCGATAAAGTGGCGGGTCATCGGGTCGGGGTCTTTCCATAAAAATGTTCACGCGGAGGCGCGGAGCGGCGGAGATTTCTTCCTTATCGTCATGGCCGGGCTTGACCCGGCCATCCGGAAATTCTTGCGCTAGCTGCTGGATGGCCGCCTCAGGGGCGGCCATGACGAGTTAAGTAATCCTCCGCAGCTCCGCGTCTCCGCGTGAAACCTATTACTTCTTCTCCATCGCTTCGGCCGCGGCGGAGAGGTGGGTGAGCGCCTCGCGCACGTCGTCCTCGGTCACCGTCAAGGGCGGCAGGAGGCGCACGACATTGTCGCCCGCGCCAACCGCCAGCATCTTCTCCTTGAACAGCTCGGCCAGGAACTCCGTGTTCGGAACGCGCATCTTGAGGCCCAGCATCAGCCCCTGCCCGCGCACGTCTGCGAACACTTTGGGATGCGCGGCGACGAGTCCGGCGAGCTGTTGGCGCGCGAAATTGGCGACCTTCTCGACATGCTCCAGGAAGCCCGGCGCCAGGACAATGTCCAGCACCGCATTGCCGACCGCCATCGCCAACGGGTTGCCGCCGAAGGTCGAGGCGTGGCTGCCCACCGTCATGCCGCTCGCCGCGCGCTCGGTCGCAAGACACGCGCCCATCGGGAAGCCGCCGCCGATGCCCTTGGCGATCGCCATGATGTCGGGCGTCACGCCGGACCATTCATGCGCGAAGAGCTTGCCGGTGCGTCCCACGCCGGTCTGGACTTCATCGAAGATCAGCAACAGCCCGTGCTCGTCGCAGAGCTTGCGTAGGCCGCGCAAGAATTCCGGCGTCGCCGGCCGCAATCCGCCCTCGCCCTGCACCGGCTCGATGAGGATCGCGGCGGTCTCGAGCCGGATCGCCTTCTTCACCGCTTCGATGTCGCCGAACGGCACCTGGTCGAAGCCTTCCGCCTTGGGCCCGAAGCCTTCTAGATATTTCGCCTGGCCGCCGGCGGCGATGGCCGCGAGCGTGCGCCCGTGGAAGGCGCCTTCGAAGGTGATGGTGCGAAAGCGCTCCGGGTGGCCGTTCTTGTACTGAAAGCGCCGCGCCATCTTGATCGCGGCTTCGATCGCTTCGACGCCGGAATTGCCGAAGAACACGGTATCGGCAAAGGTCGCGTCGACCAGACGCTTCGCCAGCCGCTCCTGATCGGGAATGCGATAGAGGTTGGAGGTGTGCCAGAGCTTCGCCGCCTGTTCGCTCAGCGTCTTGACCAAATGCGGATGCGCGTGGCCCAGCGAGTTGACGGCGATGCCGCCGCCGAAATCGAGATAGCGCGTGCCGTCCTCGGCATAGAGGCTGGCGCCCTCGCCGCGCACGAAGGCGACATCGGCACGGGCGTAAGTTGGCAGAACCGACGCGATCACGGCGCCTTCTCCTTAAAGGAAGGCGCGCGTTATGCGGCGGGTGGGCCTAGGGGTCAAGGCGACAATTCTTGAAGACGCCGTGGCAAGCGTCCGTCGCCGTCTCAGCCAACGCCAACGGCACCTGCGCAATCATCGCCCAAGCGACCGGCGCGCCGCGATTTGCCTGCTGGGGCAGCACCATGCGGCAAGCCTAGCGCGGACATCGCGGATCTGGTGGGCATTGCGGGACTGACGACTGGTTGAGAGCGCCGCCGAAGTCGGTTCCCGATGTCCCTCGTGAGCCCGGTTCGACCGAGGACGTGTCACCGGCTGGCGGAGAATCGTGGAACACTTCGTAAGAAACCGTATCGAGGTCAACCCCATTCGCCCGCCAACCGCTACTCGCATACAGTAGATTGCGCAAAGCCTCCGCGATGGGACTAGTGGCGTCGAGATCTGTCAGTGCAAGGGTCGAGGCAAACACCAATTGGGGTTCAGGCGTATCCTGAAGCTCGGAGGCCCCGCTGAGAACATACTGAACCAGTGCAGCCTTGTCCTTCACGGCTGGATTGCCCACAGACCAATTCAATGCTCCGGATGCGCGCCCAACTATGTCCCAATAGACCCATGTGGAACCGATGGGGACATCTGCACGAAAGTCGTCCTTAATGTCGGCCAGGATTCCATGCAGCGCATCTTGCGACACCTTTGGCATATCCTTCGCATGCGACACGGCCTCAAGGGCGACTTTTATTTTGCTCGCCGATTCGAATGCCGTTCGGCAGGCAAATAGGGTGGTCATGACTTTTGTCTGGACGACGAAGGCCAGTTGCTTGTCGTTGAGCTGCCGGGGATTTCCGATGGCGGCATTTCGCGCGGCAGATTCGAGGACATCGGCGAGCGCAATCTTTCCATTCTCGTATTCGGCTGCCAGCCGCCGCATAGCTTGATCGCGAACGCCAATGACCCCTTCGCGGACGTCGTCGGGAAACGAAGCGTCACCCAGCGCGTCGTTCAGCGCGTCCACGGCCAATTTGATCGTCGCGACGCATGAATCGGTGCAAGTGTCGGAATAGAAGACCTCATTTGCCACATTCTCTGTCAACTCGCTCAAAACGCCGGCGTGGTCATTGGTTTTCCTAAGCTGAAGCTCGGCTTGGTTTGCCTTTTCCAAAATGAATTGGGTCCAGAACGCCCTCTTATCCTGCCCCTTCGGATCGGCGGCGTCTGCGCATCCAACCGAACATGTCAGAAGCAAGAGAAGTGCGAGAAAACCGCTTCGCATCGTCGCCGTCCTTCTATGTGGCAAAATTGAAGCTCAACCATCTGTGTTTCTCAAGCCGAGCCCCGTCAATCCTGCGAATTTGGCACTCCAGACGGCGGGTGGCCGCCTCGTGAAAATGGAGCGCAATTTCGACGCGTACGGTTCGTCCGCTTAGCGTTCGCACAGCGGCATCGAAGTTCGAAAACCTCTTGCAATCAGCGCCGCGGCCCCGGCAATTGAACGATGTCAGCGCGAATGTAAGGTAGTCGGATCTCGCACTCCCACCAGGCAACGCAATCAGGCGGTCGGGGAGCTCAACGATCACCAGACCATCCAGGGGTATGCATCTGTCCACAAGATCGCAGCGGTCGACTACCTTTTCCGGGTCATCGATCATGTGCGGCTGAATCAAGGACTGAAGAGGAAACTCTACGGGTTCCAAGCCGCTCGTCCGAAAGACTAACGTCGCACTTTCCACGATATCGCCGTGATCGGCAGATGCGGTGTTGAACAGTTTCGTTTCGAAAGCCGCGGTGAGTACAGCGCCCGACTTCGTCCCATCCCAGTACAGCAATGCCGAGTCTATCGGCATTGCCGAAATGACCGGCCCGCGCAAGGCGTCGAATATCTGCACAAATGCTGTAACAAGAGAAAGAAGAAGCGCCGCACCAGCGATCACCGCTTCCATCGAAATTTCGAGGTGTAGGCGGCGAAACAGCCTTACCTCTTCATCTTTGGCCCGTTCAGCGTCGCGGTTCCTGCGTATCAAGTAGCTCAGCCCCCGACTGTTATCGAAAACGCCAAATCCGCATCTTGAACACCTTGCAACTAGGGGTCAACAACTTCGAAGGGAAGACGCGGATGGCAACGCCAGCCAGCATCTTGCAGGCGTCGAACTGGAACCATGACCGGCCTGGTCTCGAATAGCTCTCACCTTGGGGATGGATTGCGAGTGCGCGCGGTGCAGGCCCAGACCGTGAAAATCAGGCAAATCCCAAGCGCTGCGCCGACCGCGGCAATCGAGGCCGGCCACGCTAGGGACAGCGGCGCGAACGCCCAGAGCGCGGCGTAAGCAAGGCCCGCAAGCACGAAGGCCCATCCCCCCGCGCGCAGAGCGGTCAGATGACGTCCGAGAGCCATCCGCTTGGGCATGAGATTGGCGTACACCGCGAGCGCGAGGCCGATGGCCACCTGGCCGCCGCGCGCCGACATATCGGCAGTGATCAATGCCGCGTGCTCGGCGAATTTCAAGATCGCGGCTGCGACGATCAGCAGTCCGCCCATGACCAGTCCGTTCAGGATCAATCGCTTCGTCATTGTGCCGTTCCCTTTTGCTTGCGCGCTGCCTTCGCCATGCCCATTCCAAAGAGTCCCGCGAAACTGACCAGTGCGTCCTCCAGAACCGAAAGATTGAGTCGGTAGACCATTGTCTTGCCGTCGCGTTCGGTCTCCACCAGTCCCGCGTCCTTCAGCACAGCGAAATGGGCCGACATGGTGGGCTTGGAAAAATCGAAATGCTCCGCCAGCTCGCCGGCCGTCATTGGGCGGTTGCGCAGCAACTCGAGCACCTTGCGCCTGGTGGGATCGGCGAGCGCCTTGAACACCGTGTTCATATTTAGTCATTTAGCTAAATAACGAAACGATGTCAAGCGCGACGCGTGATCTTCGCTATTTGTCGCAACCGCCGGATAGAGAATCTGACGCGCCCACGGCGCGCTTGATCCGCATCCTCGGCCGGGCGAGGCTCGCCCTTCAATCAGGAGCGGAGGAACCATGCGTATGCGGTGGGTTGGAATTTTTGCGCTGGCGGCGGCAATGGCCGCGTTCTCCGGCGGAGCGGCCTCGGCAGAATCCCTGTTGACCGCTCATGTGCCGATCGCGGTGTCGCAGCATCGCGCGGCGCTCATCGGCGCAGTCGATCCATCGACGCATCTCAAGATGCAAGTGGTTCTGCCGATGCGCCAAAAGGGCAGGCTGCGCGATCTCTTGAGCGCGCTCTACAATCCCACGAGCCCGCTCTACCGCCATTGGCTCAGCGTCGCCCAATTCACCAAAGAGTTCGGGCCGTCGCAGAAGGACTATGAGGCCGCCAAAAGCTTCTTCGCGGCGCAAGGCCTCGCCGTCACGCGCAGCTATGCCAATCGCTACATGTTCCAGGTCGAGGGCAGCGCGGCACAGGTCGCGCGCATCCTTCATGTCCGCCTGAACACGTACAAGCATCCGACACAGAGCCGCACGTTCATGGCGCCGGATCGCGAACCGACTTTGGCGCTGAACGTGCCCGTGCTGCGCATCACGAGACTCGACACTTTTGTGCTGCCCTATCCCAAAGTCCGCGCGCCCGAGCAAAACACGCGCGGCCGGCGCGGCGGTACGGGTTCCGGTCCCGGCGGAGACTACATCGGCAGCGATTTCCGCGCCGCCTATTACGGCACGGGCGGCAAGGCAAGGCTCGACGGTTCCGGCCAATCGGTCGGGCTGATGGAGCTCGAAGGCTATATCCCAAGCGATATCCAGTTCTATTTCGACACTGTCGGCCAGCCGCTCAACGTGCCGGTGAACGGGATCTCCGTCGATGGAACCCAGGTCGATTGCGGCAACTGCAACGACGCCGAACAGGTGCTCGACATCGACTACGCGATTTCGATGGCGCCGGGCCTGGCGCAGGTCCAGGTCTATGTCGGCGGCGACCCGGTGGCCGTCGAGGAAGCCATGGCGAGCGAAAACACGTCCAAGCAGCTTTCCACGTCCTGGGGCTATGGCGAGGACTTCGCCGTCGAAGATCCGCTCTATCAGGAAATGGCAGCGCAAGGCCAAAGCTACCTGACCGCGAGCGGCGATTTCTCGACGCTTCAAGACAGCGGCCCCTGGCCGGAGGAAGACGCCAACATCACCGCCGTCGGCGGCACCGATCTGGTGACGACGGGCCCGGCCGGCGCATGGCAGTCGGAGCCCGCATGGGAGGATAGCGCCGCCGGTCCATCGCTCGACCACAACATCCTGATCGAATCGTACCAGTTGCCCTACATCAATCAGCGCAACCAGGGTTCCACCATCTACCGCAACGTCGCAGACATTTCGGCCAATGCCGATTTCGACATGTATGTCTGCCACAATGGGCGCTGTTCCGGCGGCTGGGCCGGAACGAGCTTCTCCTCGCCGATCTGGGCCGGCTTCACCGCGCTCGCCAATCAGAGGGCGATGAAGGAGAACGGTGCGACGATCGGGTTCCTCAATCCGATCCTCTATGCCGCGCTGACGGGCGACAAGAAGATGACGCACGACGTGGTGGGCCATTCGAGCGGCATCTATCCCGCGGTGAAGGGTTACGATCTGGTCGGCGGCCTCGGTTCGCCCAATGGCAAGAAGACGATCAAGATTTTGACCGGGCAATGAGCGCCCCGATTTCGAACGCAACGGCCCCGGAAGCGATTCCGGGGCCGTTTTCGTCTTGGACTCAATCTCGGAACTATGCACTTGGCAAACCGGGCACAACCTATTGTGCTGCCAGCACTTTTTTGATGTAGGGCCACGCAAGCGGAGCTAGCTTGACCGTCAAGACGACCACGAGCGCTGAATAAGAAACCTGCGTCACTCGCCACCAGACAAGTTTCCGGCGCGGATTCGTAGCAGCATCAGACACAAATTTCGCGATCAACGCGCCCAGAAATAGGCCACCCACAAGCACCCCAAACGCGAGACTCATTTCTTCGCCTTCCTCTTCTTCGACTTGGTCTTTGGCAACCTGCCTGTCGCCAAAACGGCGCGCAAAGCGGTCTCAAACTCCAGTGCGGCTAAAGAACGGGGCTGGTGTCCGCCCCTTTTTTGCTATGACATGATGTATTGATGCCAGAGTGGGCGCTGTTTGACGTTTTGTTTTTTCTGCCATAGATAGGCTCTCCTTTGTAGGAGGCCCAAAGTGGCCAACACCAGCGCGACGATAGCGACGCTGAAAAGCTTGATTTTACAGGCTGAAACGCGCCTTGCGCAGAATCTAGATTTTATCGAGATAAAGGCGCTAAGCAAGGCGCTGGCTGAAATTGAAGCTGCCTCCCTACGAAACGTCGAAACCCTCCGTCACGCCCCGGTGTCTGCAGAGGAGCCAAGCCGAACATACCCTCCGGAAGAAATAAAGGTCGATCCAATTGTGAGCTTCGGCCCAAGATAGTTTGAGCACCGGTATCGTCGCCACCTACATATATGCCGCCCGCATTGTTGATCCCCGAATCAGGGCACCCGTCAGATTGGAATAGACCTACCGGCCACGCGCCTGATCGGAAGCCCCCATAGCCGACCATTCCCGCAACACCTCCATAAAACAGTAAAGCGGCCCAAAGAATCTGCTAGATGGGGAATGCCGTGGTGCCGCCATCATGCAAATTGTGCCGAAAAGAATAATCGCGTCGGCGATTTTCGGACGAGGCGCTTGGCCAGTTATCCAATCCAGTTCCCTGCAGCCGCACTGATTCTAAGCGCGGAAGGTAGCCGAGTTAGAAGACACCTACCCACAGACTTGGGTTTCCCAAATGCATAGTTCCGCTCAATCTTGTGGACAAGGGCTTGCGTATCCACCTGAGGGCTTGTGAGTCCCGATTCGGCCGCTACGATATCTAGTGGCCGGAACTTGGGAGGGCCCAACATGACGACACTGAACTGGACCGACGACCGCGTAGAGCAGCTCAAAAACCTCTGGACCGAGGGGCTTTCGGCAAGCCAGATCGCCCGCGCCCTGGGCGGGGTGACGCGCAACGCCGTGATCGGCAAGGTGCATCGCCTGGGCCTGGCCGGCCGCGCCAGTCCCTCGCGCAGCGAGCGTCCGCGGCTTCCGATGGCGCCGAAGGTGTCGCTGCGTTCGCACATCCCGCCGGCGCCGATCGTGGAAGAGGATCCGTTGGTGCTGGATGACGGCAGTCATGCCACCGTGCTCACCATCAACGACCGCATGTGCCGCTGGCCGATCGGCGACCCCGCGCAGAACGAATTCCATTTCTGCGGCCGCAAGCCGAAAGCCGGCTCGCCCTATTGCGAAGCACACGCGCGCAAGGCCTATCAGCCGCAGCAGAACCAGCGCCGCGACAAGGGCCGGATGGCGAGCTGAGTCGCGTTTGTGCTAGGCTTGGCGGCATGAACAAGCGCCTCGCCAAGCCCAAGCACGGATTTCCGCTGTTGCCGAACGATCAGGTCACGGAAGCGGACATGGAGCGATACCTCCGTGGAAATCGCGCGCATGTGAACGAGCTGATCCGCGAGGCGCAAGAAGACATCGCCGCCGGCCGCTTCGCGGAGCTGGAGCCGCTGCCGGTTCTTCTGCGTGAGGCGCGCAGATATGCCAAGAGCAAACGCGCGAAGCGTGACTGATGCGCATCGTCCGTGCCGAATTGGCTCGAACCGATATCTTTGAAATCTGGGATTATATTGCCGCCGAAAATTCCGCGATCGTTGCCGACATGGTTCTCGCGAGGATTACGGGCGCGCTCGAAGTGCTGGCCTTTGCGCCATTGATCGGCCGCAAGCGGCCCGACTTGCGAGGAAACCCGCGCAGCTTTCCCGTCCGTCCCTATATCGTAATCTATGAACCGCTGCAGGATGGCGGCGGCATATTTGTCTGGCGCGGGCTGCGCGGCGCGCGCAACCTGAAGCGAATCGTCAAAAAGCCAAAGGACTAGAGCGTGACCTCCCTCTATGATTTCTCGGCAAAAAACCTCGCCGGCAAGGACGTCAGTCTCGGCGACTATCGTGGCCAGGTGCTGCTCATCGTCAATACCGCGAGCAAATGCGGATTCACGCCGCAATATGCGGGGCTGGAAAAGCTCTATGAAGAACTACATCCGAAGGGCCTCACCGTGCTCGGCTTTCCTTGCAACCAGTTCGGCGCGCAGGAACCCGGCAGCGCGACCGAGATCGAACAATTCTGCCAGGTCAATTACGGCGTCAGCTTTCCGATGTTCGCCAAGATCGACGTCAACGGCCCGCACACGCACCCGCTCTATCAATATCTGAAGCGCGAGAAGCCGGGCCTGTTGAGCGGCCGAATCAAGTGGAATTTCACCAAATTCCTGGTCGACCGCGCCGGCAAGGTCGTCGCCCGCTTTGCGCCGACGACCAAACCCGAAGGCCTAAAGCCGCGCATTGCGCAATTGCTGTAGAAGTCGCGCGCAAGGTGCCGGCTCCGCGCGCGAATCCGCCGCGAAATTCCACTTTGGCGCGTCGCGGCGCCAAAGTAGAATTTTGCGGATTCGTGCTCGAAGGGAGCTCGTCCATGTCGCTGCCCGATTTCCCGGGAACAAATTTTCTGTGCCAAATCGTGTCGGGTACGGGCTTCGTGCTTTCGCTCAATCCGAAGAATGCCGCTCCCGGCAGCCAGCTGATCTTGAGCACGCCCAATCTGGCGGAGCTGGCCCAGCTCTGGAATTACGTCTTCCAGCCCGATATCCAAGCCTGCATTCTCTACAATCCGGCATACGGGATGTATGCCGCGCCACAGACGCTCGGCCAGGGCGCAGCCGTGGTGCTCTATGCCTGCGACGATCCCACAATCAATCTCACTGCCGCCAACACCTGGCAGATACAGCCGGCCGGCACGCTGGCGATACGCAGTCCTGCCGTCACCTCGCTGAATTTGAATGCCTTGGGAACAACATGGCAGCAGGGGACGAAGATCGGGCTGTGGACCTGGGGCGGCGGACAGCCGAACGAGACCTGGACGTCGAAGCTCGTCTACATTCCCTATCTGGATTCTTCAAACGGGCCGCCGCTGCGGCGCGCTTGAACGCGTTCAGCCCGGCTTGCGCTCGATGAACCGGATGCGGTTGCCGAAGGGATCCCAGACCTGAATCAGCCGGCCGAAGAATTCGTCGCTCAGCCCGGGACGCATATGGCCGTAGTTCTTCGCGGCCAGCTCGCGGTGATAGTCCTCGATGCCCGTCAGCATCACCTGCACCACCGCGCCGGGGCTGCCGTCGCCGTGATGCTCGCTCAGGTGAAACTGCAACGGCCCGCGCGAGATACCGGCATAGAGCGGCGCGTTGTCGTCGAAACGGTGCTCCCAGTCCCAGGTGAAGCCGAGATAGTCGACATAGAACTCCTTCGCCTTCGCGACGTCGAAGATGCGCAGGATTGGGATGGTGGAGAGGAAGTTTGTCATGCGTCAGCCCCGCAAACATGGCGTCACGGCCGGGCGCGCTCCCGTGTGGCGGCCATGACGGACTGGTATCAAGCCGCCACGGTGTCGTCGAGCGAATAGCCGGCGGAGCGCACGGTGCGGATCGGGTCCTTGACGCCGTCGACGTTGAGCGCCTTGCGCAGCCGCCCGACATGGACGTCGACCGTGCGGGCCTCGACATAGACGTCGCTGCCCCACACCGCGTCGAGCAATTGCTCGCGGCTGAACACGCGTCCGGGATGCTGGATCAGATGATCGAGCAGCTTATATTCGGTGGGGCCGAGATGGACTTCCCTGCCGGCGCGGCGCACGCGATGGGCGGCGCGGTCCATCTCGATATCGCCGACCGCAACCACGTCTTCGGCAAGGCTCGGGCGGATGCGGCGCATCACGGCGCGCAACCGCGCCAGAAGTTCGGTCATCGAGAACGGCTTGGTCAGGTAATCGTCGGCGCCGGTATCGAGGCCGCGGATGCGATCCTGTTCCTCGCCGCGCGCGGTCAGCATGATGATGGGGACGTTGCGCGTTTCCTGGCGGCTGCGCAGACGCCGGCAGACCTCGATGCCCGAAAGCTGCGGCAGCATCCAGTCGAGCAGCACCAGATCGGGCTTCTCCTCCGCCGCGACCAATAGCGCTTCCTCTCCGTCGCGCGATTCGACCACGCGATAACCTTCGCGCTCGAGATTGTAGCGCAGCAAGGTGACCAGCGCGCTTTCGTCTTCCGCGATCAGGACGGTGGGCTTCATGCGTTGCGCTCGAAGGGCATGGAGGTTTCGCTGGTCTTGTCCGCCTTGGGCCGTTCCATGGAGAGATGGCCGCCGCTCACCATGTGATAGACGACCTCGGCGATGTTGGTGGCGTGATCGCCGGTGCGCTCGATGTTCTTGGCGACGAACAACAGATGCGTACACAGGCCGATGGTGCGCGGATCTTCCATCATGTAGGTCAGCAGTTCGCGGAACAGGCTGTTGTAGGTCTCGTCGATCTCGCCGTCCTGGCGCCACACCGACTCCGCGCCTTCCGCATCGCGGTCGGAATAGGCATCGAGCACGAGCTTGAGCTGCGCCAGCGCCTGGCGGCCCATGCGCGCGAGCGACTGGGTGAGGCGGATCGGCGGCTCGCGATTGAGCACGATGGCGCGCTTGGCGATGTTCTTGGCGAGGTCGCCGATGCGTTCGAGTTCGCTGGCGATCTTGATCGCGGCCAGTGTCTCGCGCAGGTCGACCGCCATGGGCTGTCGCAACGCGAGCAGCTTGAGCGACTGGTCTTCGATGGAAAGCTGAAGCTCGTCGATCTGGCGGTCGCCGCCCACCGCACGCTCGGCGAGCGCGGTGTCGCGCTTGGCGATGGCCTCGATGGCATCGGCGAGCTGGGCTTCGGCGAGGCCCCCCATCTGGGCCACGCTGGCCGCGAGCCCTTCGAGCTTTTCGGTGAAGGCCTTGACGGTGTGGTCGGTCATACTTTGCCTGTCTCTCTGACGGCCTGACTAAGAGCCGCCGGCCAAAGTAATGTGACAGTTCTACGACATTTCCGTGACAGCGGCTGCCCGCGCGGCCGGGAGGAATACGGTAAACGTGCTGCCTTCCCCCTGCTTGCTGTCGATGGTCAGCCGGCCTTGATGACGGTTGACAATGTGCTTGACGATGGCGAGGCCCAGGCCGGTACCCCCCTTTTCGCGGCTGCGCTTCACATCGACGCGATAGAAGCGTTCGGTCAGGCGCGGCACGGCGGCGGCGGGGATGCCTTCGCCGTCGTCGCGCACCGTCACCGCGAGCATCGGCTCGGCACCGCGTCCCGGACCTGCGCCGCCGGCTGCGAGCGAAACCCACACATGGCCGCCGGGCTTGCCGTACTTGATCGCATTGTGGATCAGATTCTGGAAAATCTGGATGAGTTCGTCCCGCTCGCCGATCGCGGGCGGCAGGCCCTTGGCCGCCGTCATCTCGAGCGCGATGTGCTCGGCCTGCGCCAGCGGCGCCAAAGTCGCCACGGCCTCGCGCAGCACGGTCTCGAGCGAGGCGGCGCCCGAAGGCGGCACGTGCTCGTTCTGCTCGATGCGGGTGAGCGATAGCAGATCGTCGATAAGCCGGCGCATGCGCTCGGCCTCCACCGCCATGATGCTCAGGAATTCTTCGCGCGCGGCGGTGTCTTCCCGGGCATGGCCCTTCAAAGTGTCGATGAAACCCGACAGTGCCGCCAGCGGCGTGCGCAATTCGTGGCTGGCATTGGCGACGAAATCCGCGCGCAGCTGCTCGGAACGTTTCATCGCAGTGAGATCGTGCAGCACCAGAATGGTGAGCGCAGGCGCGCCTTCGACGCGAGCTACATGCGCCAGATAGGTGCGCTGGACCGGCACCGGTAGCGTGAATTCGACAGAGGCCGCTTCGCCCTCCGCCATCGTGCGCCGGATCGCCTCCAGCACCGACGGCGTGCGCAGCAGCGCGGAGATGTGCTTGCGCGCCGGATCGACGCCGATGACTCCGCGCATGGCGCGGTTGGCGTACAGTGCGCGTCCAGAGCCTTCGATCAACATCAAGGGATCTGGCAGGCGTTCGAACACCGCGCGCGCCACCGCGGGCAAGGCTGCGCTTTCGGTATGCGAAACGCCGCCGGTGCTGGCGCCCTCGGCAGCTCCTTCGCGCAGAGTCATGAGTGCGGCGACAAGCGCAACCGCGACCCCAAGCGCCGGCGCGATCCAGGCATGTGCATTGCCCGTAATCGCCGCGACCGCCAGCGCCAGCGCCATGCCAGCCGCCAGCACCAACGCCGCGTTGCGAAGCCTGAACCACATCGACATGCACCGCCTGAGTCGAGGAGAGAGTAGCATAGGCGGGGAGCCTAGAGCGGTTGCGGCGCAACCCTCTCGTCTTCGAAGAAAGTCTGCCACACCGGCCGAGCGCAGCGGGCGCCGGGACCCAACGGCACCATGTCACGCGGATCTCGACCCGCGCGCTGCATTCGCAGCGCTTGGCCGGGATGACATCGGGTCCAGATGGCGATTCTAACCCCGCTTCATCAGCGCGTTCAGACCGCCGGGAATCTGGATCGGCGCGCCGAAGCGCGACGAGCGTCCTTCGCTCTGGAACTCGCGCGCGAGCGCGAATGCGCGATCGAATGACAGTTTCGCGACGCCGCCGCCCGCGCTGAGACGGCGGACACCGATCTCTTTGAGGCGCGGCGCGTCCGGCAGGCCCGGGCCCAGCACGTTGATGGGCGCAGCGATGGCTTTGACCAGCCGCACCAGCACCGCGTCGTCGTAGACGAAGGGCACGAAGATCGAATCCGCGCCCGCCGCGCGATAGAGGTCCGCGCGGCGCACGGTTTCGTCGAAGGCCCGCTCGGGCGGGACCAGCGCCTTCAGATACACATCCGTGCGCGCATTGATCCAGACGCGGTCGCCGAGCTTCGCCTTGATCGCCGCAATCTTCGCGCGCAGCAATTCCGGTGCCTGGGCGCCGTCTTCGATGTTGATGCCCTGCGCGCCGGCGTCATGCACGCGGGCAACGCTCGCCGCCGCTGCATCGGCGGTTGCGCCATAAGCCTGCTCGATGTCGGCGGTGATCGGCACCGAAACCACGCGCGCCATTCCGCGAACGGTGGCAAGGATCGCATCGAAGGGCAGCGCCTCGCCGTCGGGATAGCCTTGCGCCCAAGCGACGGCGGCACTCGATGTCGCGATCGCCTTGGCGCCGGCGACTTCGATGACGCGCGCGCTGCCGGCATCCCAGGCGTTCGGCAGGATGAGCAAATCGGGTCCGGCATGCAGCGGCGCAAAGGGATTCATGCGGATGCCTTTCGTTGGAAGAGGTCCTGGCCGGCGTGGCGCGACTCGTGCTCCAGCAGCCAGCGCTTGCGTTCGAGCCCACCGCCATAGCCGGTGAGCGAACCGTCGCTGCCGATCACGCGGTGGCACGGCACGATGAGTCCGACGGGATTCTGTCCGTTGGCAAGGCCCACCGCGCGCACGGCCGACGGCGCGGCGATGCGTTTCGCCAACGCGCCGTACGAGGTGGTCGTGCCGCCGGGAATCTTACGCAGCGCGTTCCACACTTTGAGCTGGAACGGCGAGCCGGCGAACGCGACCTCGAGCGCATCGATGATGAAGATGTCGCCGTCGAAGTAATCCGCCAGTGCCCGCTTGTGGCCGAAGCGGTTGCTGCGCTCCTTCAGCTCCACCGCGCCATAGCGCCGCTTGAGCGCGCCCTGCCAGCGGTGCTTGGGATCGTCCCAGTAGAAAAGCCGGATCGCGCCGTCCGCATCGCTCACGATCACCGCCTCGCCCAGCGGCGTCGGCGTGCGGTCGACTTCCAGTGCAAAGCCGTCAGCCAAGCGCCGCCTCCGCGTCCGAGGTCCACAGATGCTGCGCGGCATAGGCGCGCCACGGCCGCCAGGCTTCCGCGCGCGCGAGCAGCGCCTTCGGCGTCGGACGGCCGCCTTCGCCGGCGACCGCGGGATGACGCAGCAGCGCGACGTCCGCGGCCGGGAACGCGTCGCTGTCGCGCAGCGCGCGCAGCGCCCAATACTGCGCCGTCCACGGCCCGAAGCCCGGCAGCGCGACGAGACGCGCGAGCGCCTCGTCATAGGTGCCGACAGGATCGAGCAGGCGCGCATCGCGCGCAGCGGCTTCGGCCAACGACTTCAGCGCCAGGATGCGCTGCTTCGGCATCGGCATCGCCGAAACATCGGCAGCCGCGACGCGCTTCGGACTTGGAAAGATCTTGTTCAAGCGTCCATCGCCGGTGGCGGCGCTATCGGCATCGCGCCCGACGCGCGCCACCAGCGTACTTGCAAGTCGCCGCGCCGCCGCGACCGTGATCTGCTGGCCGAAGATGGCGCGACAGGCGGTCTCGAACCCATCCCAGGCACCGGGCGTACGCAAGCCGGGTCGCTTCAAGATCAGCGGCGCCAGTGCATCGTCGCCCGATAGATGCGCGGCGATCGACGCCGCATCGGCGTCGAGATCGAACAGGCGCCTGAGCCGCGCGACGATGGTGAGCAGGGCACTCACCTTGGGGAAGCGGATGGTCGCGAGCAGATGATTGCCGCCCGGCCGAACCTCGACGCTGCCGACGTGCCCGGCGATCTCGATGGTGCGCGCATAGCGCCCGCGCTCAACCACCTCCACGCCGTCGATGGCGCGCGCGCTCAGGAACGCGAGCATCGCATCCCAATCATAGGGCGGCCGGTAGCCGAGCTTGAGCGTCACCGCCGAGGCGGCCGCGCTCTTCTTGCGGCGCAATTCGCTGGGCGGCTTGCGATAGAGCTTGCGGAAGGCGTCGTTGAACCGCCGCACGCTGCCGAAGCCCGACGCGGCCGCGATCTCGGTCATCGAAAGCTGCGTGTCCTGAATCAGCTGCTTGGCGAAGAGGATGCGCCGGGTCTGCGCCACCGCGATGGGCGGCGCGCCCAGATGCTGATCGAACAGCCGGCGCAATTGCCGCTCGCCGACGCCGAGGCGGTCGGCCAGCGCGCCGACCCCGCTCTCGCCGTCGAGCAGGCCTTCGCCGATCAGCGCCAGCGCGCGCGACACGGTATTGGAGGTGCCGCGCCAAGCGGCGGCGTCGGGCGAGATCTCCGGCCGGCAGCGCAGGCAGGGCCGGAAGCCCGCTTCCTGCGCGGCGGCGGCGCTGGGGTAGAAGCGCAGGTTCTCGGGCTTGGGCGTGCGTGCGGGGCAGATCGGGCGGCAATAGATTCCCGTGCTCGTCACGCCAACGAACAGCCGTCCGTCGAGCTTGGGGTCGCGGGTGCGCAGCGCGCGGTAGCAGACGTCATGCGGCGGCAGGGTCATGTGTCCAATATAGGCGCTCCTGCGCAAAGGTCTGGCCATTTTCGGACGCGAATGACCGCCCTGCGCGCCCATCATAGGACGCTCGATTGACAGCCGGAAGCAGGCCCGCACAGGCTCGATCAGACACAAGGGAGAGCCGAATGATCACCATCTATGGCGTCACGCCGACGCGGTCCTTCCGCCCGATCTGGGCGCTGGAAGAACTCGGGCTTGAGTACCAGGTGCGCCCGGTCGATCTGCGCAAGCGGATGGAAGATGCCGAGTTCATCGCCATCAACCCGGCGGGATTCCTGCCGGCCATGCGCGACGGCGAAGTCACCATGGTCGATTCGGTCGCGATGCTCGAATACATCGCCGCGCGGTACGATCGCGGCTTTGTGTTGGCGCCCCGCGCTGACGACGCGGCGTTCCCGCTTTACCAACAGTTCCTGCATCTGGGCGAGTCGGGATTGTCGGCCTATCTCAACATCGTCGTCGCCAGCCGGTTTCTGGCCCCCGAGGGCGAGAAGGAGAATTTCGGCACGCGCGCCGCCGAGCGCATGTTCTTCAGCCGGCTTGCGCTGGTCTCGCGCAGGCTTGCCCAAGCGCCGATGATGGCCGGCGACAAGTTCACCGCGGCCGACATCTCGGTGATCTATGCGCTCGGCATGGCCGAGCGCCTCGGTCTGGCGGACAAATTCGGGCCGGAGATCGCGGACTACCGCAAACGCATGGAAGCGCGGCCGGCGTTCAAGCGGGCGATGGAGCGCTGGCAGCCGAAGCAGGGGTAATATGTGCCTGCTCCATAAGAGGTTCACGCGGAGGCGCGGAGGTCGCGGAGCGATCGGTTCTCCTAACCCAACCAAGCACGTCATCGCCCGCGAATACGGGCCACCCAGACGAAACCGCGCCCGGTTTGGAAAGCCGCAGCACCGAGAAACCTCGCAGCCGCGAGCAGAACCAACCTGGACAGCCCGCATTCGCGGGCCAGGCTCGATGTTTGTGCCTTCTCCGCGGTCTCCGCGCCTCCGCGTGGAACGACGTTTCGCGGCGGACCGGCAAACAGCTCTGACCCGATTTGACAATCCGTCAGTGCATAAAGCAGGCTTGATTCAAAGGGTTGGACCACGCCTTCGGAAACGGCGCGGCCGGGAGGAACGCATGGATCAGGCCGCGGTCAAGCGCGACGACATCACCAGTCTGCGCACCAAGCTGTTCTACGGCCTCGGCTCGGTCTCTTTCGGCGTCAAGGACAACGGTTTCCAGACCATCCTGCTGCTCTTCTACAATCAGGTTGTTCATCTGCCGGGCGCTCTGGTCGGCGCGGCGCTCGCGATCGCGCTGATGATCGATGCGTTCGTCGATCCGGTGGTGGGATATTTTTCGGACAATCTGCGCACGCGCTGGGGCCGGCGCCATCCCTTGATGTACGGTGCGGCGCTGCCCGTGGCGGTGAGCTATCTGCTGCTCTGGAACCCGCCCAACTGGTCGCAATCGGGCCTGTTCGTCTATCTCGTGGTCGTGGCGATCTTCGTCCGTACGCTGATCACGTTCTACGAAATCCCGAGCTCGGCGCTGGCGCCCGAACTGACCCAGGACTACGACCAGCGCACATCGTTCTTCGGCTATCGCCTGTTCTTCGCCTGGTACGGCGGCATGGTCATGTATGTGCTGGCCTTCCGGGTCTTCCTGACCCCCGACGCGCAGCACAAGGTCGGCCAGCTCAATCCGGCGGGTTACGGGCATTATGGACTGACCGCAGCCATCGTCATGGCGGTCGCGATCCTGATCTCGGCATTCGGCACCCACCGCTTCATACCGCGCCTGCGCGTGGCGCAGCCGACCAAGGGCACGCTGGGCGACTATTTCCGCGAGCTGCTGCGCATCCTGAACAACAAGGCATTCTTCAGCCTGATGCGCGCGGGCATCCTGTTCTATTTCGCCACCGGCCTGGTTTTCGCGCTCAACACCTATCTTCAGACCTATCTCTGGCAACTCGACAACAAGCAGATTTCGGTCATTTCGCTCTCGACCTTCATCGCGGTGGCGCTGGGCTGGGCGATAGCCATCCCGGTCTCCAAACGCTTCGGCAAGCGCGACGGCGGCGTGATCATGTTCCTGATCGGGCTTGCCATCGCGATCGTGCCGCTGGCGCTGAGGCTGCTCGGTTTGTTCTACGCGAACGGGTCGCCCATGCTGGTGCCCGCGCTTTTTCTGTTCAACGCCATCGGCAGCGCGCTCACCATCGGCGCTTCGATCCCGCTGGTTGCGATGATCGCGGACGTCGTCGAGGACAGCGAGCTTGCGACCGGCAAGCGTTCCGAAGGCGTGTTCTTCGCCGGCTCCAGCTTCATGCAGAAGACGGCCTCGGGGCTCGGCCTGCTCGGCTCCGGCGTGATCATCGCCATCGCGCGCTTCCCCGCCAATGCCGTTCCGGGCAAGGTCGATCCGCAGATCGTGTACAATCTCTCGCTGATCTATCTGATTGCGGTGGTCGGCCTCTATGTCGGCGCGGCGGTTCTGCTGCACCGCTTCCCGATCACGCGCGAGACGCACAGCGACAATCTCGAAAAGCTCGCGCAAGAGATGAAAGTGCTGGCGGAGGAGCCGCAGGCGCCGCGGTAGAAGTCTCACATGGAGGCGCGGAGATCGCGGAGTTGAGTTGCCTCCGCGATCTCCGCGGCTCCGCGTGGAAAACTTGAGTGGCTTGGTCGAGCCCAGCCGTAACAAGGATGCGTGCTGCAGCTACGCCGCAAATATCTTCTTCAGCTCCGTCTTCAAGATCTTGCCGTTGGCGTTGCGCGGCAGGGTTTCGGGCCAGAACACGACCTTCACCGGCACCTTGAACGCCGCGAGCTTGCCGGCGACGAAGCTGCGCAGCTCGTCTTCCGTCGTATGCTGACCTGGCTTGAGATGCACCACCGCGCCGGGCTCTTCGCCCAGCGTGTGGTGCGGCACGGCGACGAGCGCCGCGTCCATCACGGCGGGATGCTCGTAGAGGACGTTCTCGACCTCGATGCAGTAGATGTTCTCGCCGCCGCGGATCAGCATGTCCTTGGCGCGGTCGATGATGAAACAGAAACCTTCCTCGTCCACACGCGCGAGATCGCCGGTCTTCACCCAGCCGTCGACGAAGGTCTGCGCCGTCGCCTCCGGCTTGTTCCAGTAGCCTTTCACGATGTTGGGCCCGCGCGCCCACAATTCGCCGACCTCGCCCACGGGAAGTTCGTGCGCGCCGTCGACGGACATGATCTTGAGATCGCACACCGCGACCGGCGGTCCGCAGGAATCGGGGCGATGCTCGTAATCCTCCGCGGAATTCGAGGTGCAGGTGGCGGAGGTCTCGGTCATGCCCCAGCCGTTGCCGGGCAGCGACTTCGGAAAGGTCTCCACGATCTTGCGCACCAGCTCCGGCGCGGAGGGCGCGCCGCCATAGGCGACGCTCTCCAGCGACGACAGATCGTATTTGTGCCGGTTGGGATGCTCGATGAGCTGCCAGGCAATGGTGGGCACGCCGCCCGCGCCGTTGACCTTCTCGCGTTCGATGAGCTGCATGGCGAGCTCCGGCTCCCATTTGCGCATCAGCACGATCTTGGCGCCGGCATAGAGCGACGGCCCCATCACCGCGAAGCATCCCGTGGCGTGGAACAACGGCACGGAGAGCAGGGTCGAGCGCTGCGGCGCATCGGGATCGGGCGCGGGCACCGGCTCGCCGCGGCGCAGGAAATTGCGCGCCGCCACCGACGCCGAGGCGAAGATGTTGCACAGCATGTTGCGGTGGGTGCCGAGCGCGCCCTTGGGCTTTCCGGTGGTGCCGGAGGTGTAGAGGATGGTCGCGTCGTCGTCGGGTTCGAGCGGGACAGTGGGCAATTCGCCCGCCGGCAGCTTGCCCCAGTCGTTGACGCGTCCGAGCACGTCTTCCATGCGCGTGACGATGGGATGGAACATCTCGTCGGGATCGCGGCAGACATAGACGCGCTTGAGGTCCGGGCAATTGACGATGTGCTCGGCGATGCGCTCCAGCCGCTCGGCATCGACGAAGGCGATCTTGCTGCCGGAATCGACCAGGCCGTATTCCAGCTCCGGTCCCGTCCACCAGGCGTTCAAGGGCGTGACGATGGCGCCGACGATCGCGCTGCCAAAGAAGATCGCGGGCCATTCCGGCAGGTTGCGCATGATGAGCGCCACGCGGTCGCCTTTCTTCACGCCCTGCTTGGTGAGTTCCGCCGCGACGGCAAGCGCGGCGCGCGAGAACGCCTCGAAGCTGGCGCGATCGTCCTCATAGACCAGGAAGGTCTTGTCGCCATGCGCGCGGCCGAGCACGAAGAGATCGCGAATGGTGGGCGGCGCGTTCTTCCACACCCGGGTGCGCACACCGCGGATCACGGCCTCGTCCATCTCGAAGGGCGAGCCGGGCTGGGTGAGCATCCGGTGCGCCTCGGCAATGGACATCACGGGCCAGGGCTTGGCGGGCTGATTCATGGTGCTCTCTCAAGGCAATAGCGGGAGCTGAGAGAATGTCATTGGAGAGGCGCGGATGCAAAGTGGTGGAATGCGGCACTGCTACGGTTTGGCCTTGGCCTATCATTCGTAGGCTTCGACCATCTTCACAACATCGTCCATTTCCCAGAGGCGGTCGGAGATACCAGCCGCCATGGCCGGCGCGCCATCTCCACCGCCGGATTGATCCGCACCCAGTTGTACCAGACGGTATAGAGCGCCACGATGTGGATATGGTTCACCAACCTTTTGGAGTGAGCCGCCGTTAGGCGGGCAAACCGCCGCATTTCGGCAGGGCTGTGCAGACCCTGTTTTTTGCCGTAGAACTGGCCACGAGCATACGGAATTGGCGGAAAATGGCGTTTTTGGGAGGCGAAGCTGCGATAAAGCGCGCTGAGGCGCGGACGAGATACTACACCCGCAGCGAAGCCCAACGCTTGGGCTGGAACATAGATCATCCTCGAAATGGAGGCGACTTTCTTGAAGAGCAAGAAATCACGGATTTCTTTCCCGCGCTCAAGCGCGCACTAGGAAACAACAAGCCAGATTTCGTGAGCCTGCTCGATGGAAAGCCCAGCGTCGTCATCGAGTGCAAAAACGATTGGCGCGAACTCGATAAGGCAGCGAAGGAAGCACAAGAATACGCCGAAACAATAAGCTCAATTCCGGGGTATGACGCGCGCCTTGCGGTGGGCGTTGCAGGCACGCCGGACAGGCGCGTTCAGGTCCGCTGCTCCTATCATACCGGCCGAAAATGGGTAGACCTCAAGTCGCACGGTTATCCGCTAACTCAGCTTCCGATCCCAGTCGAAGTAAAAACTGCGCTTAATAACGACAATGGCACCACCGACGTCCAATTACCTGATGAGCGTGAGTTCTTTGCCGCAGCTATTAGCATCAGCAGAATTTTGAGACTGGCAAAAATCGAAGAGGCTGTGCGACCAAAAGTGATTGGCGCCGTTGTCCTCGCGCTCTATCACGGCGATTTCTCCTTCAAAGAGGATACAGTCATTGAGCACATAAACGCGAACGTCCGCGCGGCAATAAGAGATTTTGCCAATATGCCGAAGGAAAGTCGCGATTTTCTTGCTGAGACGTTGATGCTATCCGTCGAAGCGCAGCGACTGCGCCCCAAGATAGAAGACATCGTGCATCAGCTTGAGCGCCTGAATGTCAGGAGCATCATGCGAAGCGGCGTCGATTTCCTCGGCCAGTTTTACGAAACCTTTCTTCGCTATGGCGGGGACTCCAAAAAACTCGGGATCGTTTTCACGCCAAGGCATATTACGCGTTTCTGCGCCGAGCTGATTGACGTGAAATTGGGCGACACGGTCTACGATCCAGCGTGCGGCACTGGCGGATTTCTGGTCGCGGCCTTTGATCGGATGATGAAACAAGCCACCACCCCGGCGGCAAAAGCCAAAGTAAGAGAGTCGCTATTCGGCTTTGACACAAATGCCACGGTATGGGCGCTGGCCGTTCTCAATATGGAATTCCGAGGCGACGGCAAGAGCCACATCATCAACGACGATTGCTTTCGTCGCCCGGTCGAAAAAGAACAGAAGTTCTCGCGCGCGCTTCTCAATCCCCCGTTCTCTCAAGAAGGAGAGCCGGAGACGGACTTCATCGACCATGCTCTCCAGAGCGTCGTTCCGGGCGGTCGCGTCGGCATCGTGGTCAAGACCAGTGTGATGGTCGATTCCGATCTTCGAAAGTGGCGAAAGTCACTCGTTGAAAATCACCATGTGGAAGCAGTTGTAACGCTGCCTCAAGAGCTGTTTTACCCAACAGCCGCGCCAACGGTGGTCATTGCGCTGAGGGCGCATCAACCGGAACTGAATCGCGGCACATTCTTGGCGCGAGTGGAGAACGATGGTTTCGAAATAAGCAAAAAGCGCCGCGTTCCGATTGCTGGGGAACAACTATCGCAAGTGCTCAGTCTATTCCGTCAGTACGAAAAAACCGGAACGGTCGAGACTATTCCAAACCTCGCAATCGTTGTTGACCGCAATCGGATCGAAAACGGTGAGGAGATTTGCGCGGAACAATGGCTGCCCAGCGGTAAGTTTGGAATGCCCGAGTATGAAAAACATCGAGTGGAAATCCTTCGACAAATCTCCTTGGCGGTGGCGAACTACCCCGATGCGGCAGACGTTTTGATTGGTGATTTCGAGAACAAGCTCTCCTCTATATCGCGAGAGGATAGACCAACAAAACGCTCATCACTCTCGAAGTGGTTCGCTGTCCGAAATGGAAAATCCGAAGGAAGCAAGAATTATCCGCCGGGACAAATTCCGTATGTCTCCAGCGGCGACAGTTACAACGGCATAGCGGAATTTGTGGAAGCTCCAGACGACGAGATTTACGACGAACCGCGGGCAACCGTGTCCGCTTTCGGCCAGGCAAGCATTCAGCCTTGGCGTTTCTGCGCCCGCGGTAACGGTGGAAGCGCGGTTCGGGTTCTCGAACCTAAAATCGGCATGTCGGTAGCCGAGTTCTCATGGTTGGTCGGGCAAGTGAATTTTCAACGTTGGAGATTTCACTACGGACGAATGGCGTTGCCCACGCGGTTGAACCACCTGGAGATCGGTCCCCCGCCGCATGATTTAACCGAATTTGCGCCACTTGATGAAAAGCTCTCTGCGCTACGGCGCGGCCTGCGCACGCTCATGAACTCAACGGAATCGAGCAAGCAGCGTTTTGGAGACCTGGTTGCCGCTTGGAAATCGGGGCGTGGTTACGAATCGTCCGCCGCGCGCATGACCTCGCATCCCGCTTACCAGCAAATTATCGGGATGGGTGCCGAAGCAGTTCCTTTTATCTTGAACGAACTTAAGCGGGAACCGGATCACTGGTTCTGGGCGCTTCAAGCAATCACGGGCGCGAACCCAATTCCCCCCAACGCGCAGGGCGACATTGCTAAGATGGCTACTGCTTGGGTGAAATGGGGGAAAGCGAATGGATACGATTCGTGAGCATGGAAAGTGCTTTTGAAGCCCAACACGATCCTTGCAGCAGATCGACTCTTTCTATGGACACTCTCACCGCCTTCGGCCTTGTCTGCGTGACCGCGATGCTCGTCACTTATGCGCTGGAAGAGCGCAGCCCGTGGTTCGTGCTGGGCTTCGCGGCGGCCTGCGCGATGGGCTCGGTTTACGGCTTCCTGCAAGGTGCCTGGCCGTTCGGCCTTGTCGAGGCGATCTGGGCGTTGGTGGCGCTTAGGCGATGGTTGGGAAAGCTGCCTTCGCACTCGCAGCGAAAATAAACTTCACGGACCCCCTTGAACCTACCCGGTGGAATCACCAAATCGGCCAAATCCCCACAGGTGCGAGAAGACGGAACGAGCCGTCGCGGCGTGTTCGAAAAGCCCGCGTGCGGCTGGCGTTTTTGCGCACCCACGAGAAAGGAAGACAGCCGGAAAACCGTCCGGAAAAATAAATTTCGCCGCTTGCTGCAGTGCACAAAAAAGCGAACCGCGTCTCGATTGACGCCCGAGGTGTGTCCGAATCGAGCCGCAAAAGGATTCGCACGCGGAGGCGCGGAGCCACGGAGGCTTTTTTTCAAAGCCCCTCCCGATCGGCGCTCGACGTGTGCCCGAATCGAGCCTCGAATTCTCCGCAGCTCCGTGCCTCCGCGCGGCGTCTTCTTTTTTGCACGATGCCGATTGACGGCGCCGGCTGCGCGCGCCTAGCGTCCCGTTCAACGCGCGAGGTTTAGGGAACGCGGTCGATGCCGCGGCTGTCCCCGCAACTGTGACCGGTAGCGCTCGTCCAACTGCCACTGGGCCTCGAAGTCCGGGAAGGCGGACGGGAGCAAAGACCCGGGAGCCAGGAGACCTGACCCGCGCCGTCGTTGTGCTTGCCGGTCGGGGTGTGCCGGAAGCGCGCGGGAATCCGCGTGACGACAGGCCGGGTCGTCGCGCGGGGCATCATGAATCCGAAATCATCGCCCTTCGCGGGACGGCTCCTGAAACGGGAGAGCGTCATGCGGGAATTCAGCATTCACACCGTCGAACCAAAGGAAGGTTTCACGCGGAGCCGCGGCGCACTCCGCGTCCTCCGCGCCTCCGCGTGCAATATCTTTGTCACGGCTCTGCTCGCCACCGCCGCCCAGGCCGACGAGACGACGCTGGAGACCGTGGTCGTCACGTCCACGCGCTCGCCGCAGCCGCTGGAGGTAACGGGCACATCCGTCAGCGTGGTCACCGGCGACGAGATCGAGACGCAGCAGATCGCCGTCGCGAGCGACGCGCTGGCCGAGACGCCGGGGCTCGAGGTCACCCGCAACGGCGGCGTCGGACAGACGACCAGCGTCAACATCCGGGGCGCCGAGACCGGCCAAACCCTGGTGCTGATCGACGGTGTGCGCATCAACGACCCCAGCTCGGTCGACGACCAGGCCGTGCTGGGCGACGTGTTCGCCAACAATATCGAGCGCATCGAGGTGCTGCGCGGGCCGCAATCGACGCTGTATGGCAGCGACGCCATCGGCGGCGTGGTCGACATCTTAACCAGGCGCGGCGGCGCGTCGCCCTTCTCGCTGACCGCCAGTGCGGAAGGCGGCTCGTTCGGCACCTGGCACGCCAACGCGGCGGCGAACGGCAGCGACGGCGCGCTCGATTACGGTGCGGCCGTCAATGAGTTCGGCACGGACGGAATCTCCGCCGCTGACGCGCGCAACGGCAACACAGAGAGCGACGGCTATCGAAATCTCGGCGCCACCGTGAATACGCGCTGGCGCGTGATCGATTCGGTGAGTGTGGATCTGCGCGGCTATTACACGAACTCGCATACGGCCTTCGACGGCTATCCGCCGACGGATTTCGCGTTCCGGGACGATGCGGAGTTCGGCACGTCCAGCCTCATCGCGGGCTATGCGGGAGTGAATGTCGCTTTGCTGGACGGCCGCTTGCAGAACCGGTTGGCCCTGATCGCGTCCGAAAGCAACCGCAAGGATTTCGGCGAGTTCGATTTCGTCACCGGCGCTTTCTCGCCCGCGGAAAATTTCTTCGCCCACGGCGACGCGGCGCGGCTGGAATATCAGGGGATCTATGACTGGAACGCGCGCAATCAGTTCGTCTTCGGCGCCGAGACCCAGCGCATGTCGATCTCCACCCAGAGCCTTCAGTTCGATCCCGGGCCGACGCAAGGAGGCAAACGCATCGACGGCTATTACGCGCAGTGGCAGACCGCGCCGCTGTCCGGCCTCACGCTCACTGGCGGCCTACGACTCGACCACGACACCGAATTCGGCACCCACAACTCGGTCAAGCTGGCGCTCGCGTATCGACTGGACGATGCCACGACGTTGCGCGCGAATTTCGGCACCGGCTTCAAGGCGCCGACGCTCTACGAACTCTATTCGCAGTACAAGAATCCATTTCACGCGCTGAAGCCCGAGGCCGCGCAGGGTTTTGAGGCCGGGGCGGATCGCATGTTCCTCGACGGGCACGTGCATGCATCGCTCACCTGGTTCGAGCGGCATACCGGCAACCTGATCGACTTCGTGACCACCGCTTCGCCGCCCTTCGGCTATTACGAGAACTTCGGCCGCACGCGCAGCCAGGGCGTCGAGGCCGAGGTCGAGGCGCGCTTGAGCGACGCGCTGAGCGCGACCGCGGACTACACCGACATGACATCGAAGGATCTTTCGACCGGGCTCGATTTGGCGCGCCGCGCCGACGCTTTGGCGAGCGGCACGCTCACCTGGCGTCCCAACGCCAAGCTCACGCTCGGCGGCAGCGTCGTCTATACGGGTGCGCGTTTCGACGACGCGGCCAACCTGGTGCCGCTCAAGGCGGACACGACGGTGGACCTGTTCGGGTCCTACCAATTGACGGAGAAACTCGAGGTCTTCGCGCGCGTCGAGAACCTCTTCGACGAATTGAACGAGCTGGTGTTCGGCTACGGCCGACCCGGCCGCGCGGCCTATGCGGGCGTGCGAGTGGGGATGTAGACTCGCCACTACCACCTGCTCGTCATGGCCGGGCGTCGTGACGCTGACGCTACGACCCCCGGCCACCCATACTCACGGTGTTAGACCTGGTTTATGGGTGGCCGCCACCCGCCTACGCTAGGCTTCGGCGGGGCAAGTGAAACTCAAAGGCGCGGCGGAGCTTCAGCGAAGCCGGCAAGAGCATGCACTCGGGCCGCGCAAAGCGCGGTCCCGGGTGGCGGCCATGACGCTATTGGATTGGCAAGGATCGAGCTTTTGAACAGCGCGTCCCTACATGCCACAGTGGCGGCAATCGCCATTCCGGACTGAGCACGCATGACCTTCAAGAGCATCCTGATCGCCAACCGCGGCGAGGTCGCGATCCGCATCGCCCGCGCCGCCGCCGATCTTGGCATCCGCACCGTCGCGGTCCATTCCGACGACGACGCGGCCTCGCTGCATGTGCGCATTGCCGACGACGCGCGGCCGCTGGGCGCCAGCGGACCCGCCGCCTATCTCGACATCCGCCGTATCATCGCCGTTGCAAAGGAAGCGAACTGCGAGGCGATCCATCCGGGCTACGGTTTCTTGAGCGAGAGCGCGGAGTTCGCGCGCGCCTGCGCTGCGTCCGCAATCACCTTCATCGGTCCTGGTCCCGACGTGCTGGCCGTGTTCGGCGACAAAGCCCGTGCGCGTGCGCTGGCCGACCGTTATGGCGTACCGATCCTGGACGGCACATCCGGCGCCACCACGTTCGAACAGGCGCGCGCCTTCATGGCCAGGCGCAACGGACCGATCATGATCAAGGCGCTGGCGGGCGGCGGCGGACGCGGAATGCGCCTGGTGCGCGAGGCGGGCGAACTCGCCGAGGCCTATGCGCGCTGTCAATCGGAAGCGAAGGCAAGCTTCGGCAACGACGCGGTCTATGTCGAAGCCTATATGCCGAACGCGCGGCACATCGAGGTGCAGGTGGCGGGCGACGGCAAGACCGCAAGCCATATCTGGGAGCGCGATTGTTCGCTGCAGCGCCGGCACCAGAAAATCGTGGAGATCGCCCCCGCGCCAGCGCTCGATTCCGATCTGCGTCAGCAGCTCTGCGACGCGGCAGTATGGCTGGCCGACGACGTGAAGCTGGTGGGACTGGCGACGGTTGAGTTCCTGGTCGATCCCAGGCCCGCGCGGCATGCCCCCAAATTCGCCTTCATCGAATGCAATCCGCGGCTCCAGGTCGAGCATACGGTGACGGAGGAGATCACCGGCATCGATCTCGTCGCCGTGCAGATCGAACTGGCGCGCGGCAATTCGCTGCGCGACATCGGACTCAAACAGGAGAATATCCCCAAGCCGCGCGGCGTGGCGGTGCAGCTCCGCGTCAATATGGAAAAGATGGCGGCGGACGGAACCGTAAAGCCTTCGAGTGGCGTGCTGACGCGTTTCGTGCCGCCAAGCGGACCGGGCGTGCGTGTCGATACTTGCGGATATGAGGGCTACGCGACCAATCCCGCCTTCGATCCGCTGCTCGCCAAGGTCATCGTGCATGCGCCGGATTTCCCGCATGCGCTCGGCCGCGCGCATCGCGCCTTGCAGGAGTTCGTCATTCAGGGTGTCGAAACCAACATCGCATTTCTCGATGCGCTGCTCGCGCATCCAGAAGTCGCCGGCCGCCGCACGCATACGCGCGTGGTCGAAGAGAACACGGCCGCACTGGTCGCGGCCGCTGCGCAGTGGAAGGGCCCGGAACATGCGACGCCGCAGGCTGGGCTGGCGCCCACCGAGGCGCCTTCGGCCCCGGCCGGCACCGTCGCGGTCAACGCGCCGATGCAGGGCAAGGTGGTAAGCATAGCTGTCACGCCGGGAGATGCGGTCGCCAAAGGTGCGGCGGTCGCCGTGCTGGAAGCGATGAAGATGGAGCATGTGATCGCCGCCGCGGTGTCGGGGCGCGTGCAATCGCTCGTCGCGGCACCGGGTGATGTGCTGCTGGAAGGACAACCGCTGCTCTTTCTGTCGCCGGAAGAGGTCGATGCGAACGCCCAGGCCGCCGAGGCATCGCCCGATCCGGATTTCATTCGCGCGGATCTCGCGGAATCCAAAGCGCGCCACGCCTTTGGTTATGACGAGAACCGTCCCGAAGCCGTGGCACGGCGGCGCAAGACCGCGCAGCGCACGGTGCGCGAGAACGTCGCCGATCTCGTCGACCCGGAAAGCTTCATCGAGTACGGCGCGCTCGCCTTCGCGGCGCAGAAGCGGCGCCGCACGCTCGACGACCTGATCCGGAACACGCTGGGCGACGGCATCGTCACCGGCATCGGCACGGTGAATGCGGCGGCGTTCGGCGAGGACAAGGCGCGCTGCGCGGTCATCGCCTATGACTACACCGTGCTCGCCGGCACGCAGGGCGCGATGAACCATCGCAAGAAGGACCGCCTGCTCAAGATCGCGGAAGACGCGCGCCTGCCGGTGGTGATGTTCACCGAAGGCGGCGGCGGGCGGCCCGGCGATACCGATTTTCCCGGCGTCGCCGGTCTCGATACGCCGACCTTTCGCCAATACGCCAAACTCAGCGGTCTGGTGCCGCGCATCGGCATCAATTCCGGGCGCTGCTTCGCCGGCAACGCGGCGCTGCTCGGCTGCAGCGACGTGGTGATCGCAACGGCGAATTCGAACATCGGCATGGGCGGGCCGGCGATGATCGAGGGCGGCGGGCTTGGGGTCTACAAACCGGAAGATGTCGGACCCATGTCGGAGCAGGTGCCGAACGGCGTGGTCGACATCGCCGTCTCGGACGAAGCCTGCGCCGTGGCTGCTGCCAAGAAGTATCTCGGCTATTTCCAGGGGTCCCTGTCTCCGTGGAGCGCGGCGGATCAACGCACGCTGCGCCATCTGATCCCGGAGAACCGGCTGAGGGTCTACGATATCCGTACGGTCATCGCGGCACTGGCCGATACGGACTCGGTGCAGGAGCTGCGCCCGCAATTCGCGCCCGGCATGGTGACGGCGCTGATCCGCGTCGAAGGCCATCCTTTCGGCCTGATCGCGAACAATCCGATGGTGCTTGCCGGCGCGATCGATGCGCCCTGCGCCGACAAGGCGGCGCGCTTCCTCCAGCTTTGCGACGCGTTCGCTCTGCCGGTGCTTTCGCTCTGCGACACGCCGGGCTTCATGGTGGGACCGGAAGCCGAGAAGCCGGCGCTCGTGCGGCGCACCTCGCGCATGTTCGTGGTGGGCGCGACCATGCAAAGCCCGATGTTCACGGTGGTGCTGCGCAAGGGTTACGGGCTGGGCGCTCAGGCGATGGCCGGCGGCAGTTTCCACGCTCCGTTCTTTATCGTCTCCTGGCCGACGGGCGAGTTCGGCGGCATGGGTCTCGAAGGCGCCGTGCGCCTGGGCTTTCGCAAGGAGCTCGAAGCCGAGCCCACACCGCAAGCGCAGGGGGTCTTGTTCCGAAAAAAGGTCGCGGAGTCCTATGCGCGCGGCAAGGCGATCAACATGGCGGCGTATCTGGAGATCGACGACGTCATCGATCCTGCGGACACGCGGCGCTGGATCATGCGCGGACTAAAGTCGGTGCCGCCCGCTGCTCCAGGCCGGCGCCGGGGATTTGTGGATACGTGGTGAGGTAGGATTTCGATCCCCACATCACGTCGTCGCCCGCTTCATGCGGGCGATCCAATTTTTTCCAGACGAAATGGATCGCCGGAAAAGCCGGGCGATGACAGTGCTTTAGCGGCAGAAAATCTCGCTCCCTACCCGTTCGCCGCACGCGGAATCGCCGCGGCAGCGGGTGCATACATCCCGGGCATGTCCACGAGCGGTTCAAACGCATCGCTCAGTCCTTTGGCGCTCTCAAGCTGCCCGAGCACGAGATAGCCGTCCGGCTGGATCACTTCGGCAATCTTGCCGAGCACGTCCATCTTGGTCCTTGCGTCGAGGTACATCAATACATTGCGGCAGAAAACGACATCGACATCCTCGAGCCAGCCGAAGGAATCGAGAAGATTGAAGGTCCGGAACGTCACCATGCGGCGCAGATTCTCGTTCACGCGCCAGTGGCGGCCATGCGGCGAGAAATGCGCGATCGGCAACTCGGCCGGCAACCCGCGCTGAAGCTCGAAGGGCGTATAGAGCCCCTGCTCCGCGCGCGCGATCATTTCGGCGCTGATGTCGGTCGCGATCAGATCGACGTTCCAGCCGCGCGCCGCGAGCTCGAGATCGTCGAGGATCATGGCGATGGAATAGGCTTCTTGTCCCGCGGCGCAGGCCGCGCTCCAGATGCGCAACCGCTTCGCGGCGGCGCGCCGCGTCACAAGCTGCGGCAGCACCTTGTCGCGGAAGCGGGCGAAGACCTCGAGATCGCGGAAGAAGGAGGATTCGTTCGTCGTCAAAGCTTCGGTCACAGCGCGCGCCAGGGCGTCGCGGCCGAACCGCAGCTCGGCGATCATCGCGGATGCTTCCCTGAAGCCGAAGCGGCGCATCACCGGCGCCAGCCGGTTTTCGATCAATTTGAGCTTGGACGGGCCCAGAACGATGCCGCAGCGCCGCCGCAGCATGCGGGCGAGATAGGCGGCGTCATCGGCTTTCACGGGCGCCTTCGTTCAGATGAGGCCGACATCGGCGAGCTTCGCCGCCAGCGACTCGCGATCGAACGGCTTCAGCACGTAGTCGTTGGCGCCCGCGCCCATCGCCTCGGTGATATGGGTCACGTCGTTCTCGCTGGTGCAGAAAACGACGACCGGCTTTTCGCCGTCGCGCTCGCGGCGCAGCGCCTTCAAGAATTCGACGCCGCTCATGTTCGGCATGCTCCAGTCGAGCAGGATCATCTCGGGCATCTGGGCACGGCAGGATTCGAGCGCGGTGATGCCGTCTTCGGCTTCCGCCGTTTCAAAACCGAGATCGTTCATGATGCGGCAGGCGACCTTGCGGATCACGCGACTGTCGTCGACGACGAGGCAGGACTTCATGCGGTGCTCTCCTGAACCGCGCAATCTAGTGCTGCCGGGTAAACGGCCTCTGAACGGGCCGATGCGCTACCCCGCGACCAGTTCCACGAACCCTTCGCCGGCGGTGAGCGTCAGCCCGGCATTCAGGCCGCGCGCGAGCTTGTGGGTAAGAAAGGGCTGGACACCGCGGGCGTCGGAGACGTTCGAGTTCGCCTCCCCGCGCACCGCCTTGGCGACCTCTTCGAGCACGCGCGCCTGTGTGCCGGTTGCGCGGATCTTGAAGCTTGGCGCCGAGGCGTCGCCGCCGGTCTCGACAACGACCGTTCCCCCGCGCGCCAGGCAGTCCGCGGCTAGAAGCGCGGAATTCATCAAGAGCTTTGCCCAATCCTTGGGCCAATGAATCTCGGAGACCTGCCATCGCAGCGTGATCTTGCTGCCGGCGAACAGACCAGCGACCAGACGGCCGACCTCGCCAAGGTCGAGCTCCGCGCCCGCCGATCCCGCAGCGCCGAAAGCGATGCGCATGAATTGGATACGCGCGAGCGCCTGGGCCGCGCTGGATGCCACGATCTTCAGCGCATCGGCGCGCATCGCCGCATCGCGCTCGTCCTCGAGCACTTCCAGCCCATTGACCACCGCGCCCAGGGGGCTCACAAGGTCATGGCATACCCTGCTCACCAGGAAGGCCGAGAAATCCAGCTCGTTCATATGCCCCTGTCTCCGAAATGGTTAGCAGGTGGTAACCTGACCCGTGTGCCCTTAAGGAATCGTGAAGACAGTATCAACCGCGTGAGGCGAGCCGCTCAACCATGACTGACAACATCCATTCTCATGCCGCCTCGCCCATGCTGCGCGCCCTGGCCGCGATCGCCTATGACGCCGGCGCAATCGTGCTCAGCCACTATGCGGACGAGATCGTGGCGCGGCACAAGGAGGACACCTCGCCGGTGACCGCGGCCGACGAGGAGGCCGAGCGCTTCATCCTCAAGCGTCTCGCCCAGCTCGCGCCCGACGTTCCGGTGATCGCGGAGGAAGCTGTGGCGAGCGGAAAAATTCCAAAAATCGGTCACCGGTTCTTTCTCGTCGACCCGTTGGACGGCACGAAGGAGTTCATCAGCCGCAACGGTGAGTTCACGATCAATATCGCCGAAATCGTCGAGGGCAAGCCGGTCCGCGGCGTCGTGCATGCGCCGGCGAAAGAGCGGCTCTTCTTCGGCGAAATCCTGAGCGGCGCCTACGAAGCTTTTGCTCCGCCCGGCGGCGCGCCGGATTTCGGCGAGGCGGCACGCATCCAGGCACGCGCTGCTCCCAGAGACGGTCTGGTCGCGGTCGCCAGCCGGTCGCACCGCGACTCGAAGACCGACGAGTATCTGGCGGGCTTTAAGGTGAAGCAGTTCGCGAGCGCGGGATCGTCTCTCAAGTTCTGTCTGGTTGCAGCCGGCGAAGCCGATATCTATCCGCGCATGGGACGGACCATGGAATGGGACACTGCCGCCGGTCATGCGGTCCTGCTCGCGGCAGGCGGCAGCGTGTGCGAGCTCGAAGGCAAACCCCTGCTCTACGGCAAGGCGCAACGCGGTTTCGACAACCCGTTCTTCGTCGCGCGCGGCGCCATCTAGCGGTCGTAATCGTGGCGGCTGGAATAGAACACCAGCGCCATCAATCCGGCGCCGACCGCGACGGTGAACAGCACGCCGACGACGATCATGAACCAGCCGATGCCGCTGATCTGGACGCCGGCAAGCGCGCTCCAGGAGTGAATCGCGTACCAGGCCGCCCAGGCGAGGAAGACGAGCATCACCACGATGGCGAAGATGCCGGCAGGTCCCAGCGGAGAGGATCGGCGCGGTGCCTCTTTGGGCGTCATGACGCGAGCATAGTCCCTCTCGCCCCTGGCGCAACGGCTTCGCACTGTTGTCTCAAATGGCAGTTATGGGCGATGATGATTTGGCGGGGCAACCGATTCCGGGAGTTACCTAGATGAGATTTGCAATTGGCCTGGCTTTGGCCGCATTCGCGCTTTGGACGGCGACGCCTGCCCTCGCAGAGGGCGACACATTCAGTCCCGACGAAATCACCCATGCCGCCTCGGATTTCTTCGGCATCACGACGGAAGCGGCGGCCAAGGCCGTGCAACGCGTCTTCCGCGAGCAGGGGCAACCGGACGCCTATATCAAGGGCGATGAAGGTTCGGGCGCAATCGTCGTGGGCCTGCGCTACGGCGAAGGCTGGCTGGTGCGCAAACACTTCGATCCGGTGAAGGTCTACTGGAAAGGACCATCGGTCGGCTTCGATGTCGGCGGCAACGCCTCCAAGGCATTCGTGCTCATCTACAATCTGAAGAACGAGAAGCGTCTCTATCAGCGCTTCCCCAGCGTCGAAGGCAGCTATTATTTCATCGCCGGTATCGGCGTGAACTATCTGCGCGGCGGCGGTGTCACGCTGGCGCCGATGCGCACCGGTGTCGGTTTGCGCGCCGGCGTGAACGCGGGCTACCTCGTGTTCTCGAACCGCCGCGATTGGTTCCCGTTCTGAAGACGGTCGCTGCTAACCCGCGCGTTCAGCGTCGTTCTGAGGTGCCCGCCCGCGCGTAGCGTGCGACCTACGCCGCCGCCTTGTCGTCGGCGGGCTCGTCGATGGTGCCGGCGGGCGCAGGTAGATAGAGCAATAATGCCGCCGCGACATAGGTGGAGGAGAAAGTCCCCACCAGAATGCCGAACAGGATCGCGGCGCTGAAGTTGAACAGCACCGGGCCGCCGAAGAAGAGCAGCGGCAGCATCGAGAGCGCCGTCGCCGCCGACACCAGCGTGGTCCGCGTCGCGATCTGGTTGGTCGAAAGGTTGATCAGGCTGGGAAGACCCATGCGCTTGTACTTGCGGCGGTTCTCGCGGATGCGGTCGAACACGATGACCGTGTCGTTGATCGAATAGCCGGCCAGCAGGAGCAGCGCCGCCACGGTGTTGAGCGTGAAATCGAGCTGCAGGACCGAGAACAACCCGGCGGTCACGAACACGTCATGGCCGGTCGCGACCAGCGCGCCGATGCCATATTGCCACTCGAAGCGGATGGCGACGTAGATGGAGATGAACAGAACCGCGAGGATCGTGGCGATGACGCCATCGCGGAACAATTCCTGGCTGACCTTCGGACCGATGAACACGCGATTGCGGATGGAGTAGTCGGGCCCCAGCTGTTTCTGGATGGTCTGGATGGCGGCCCCGCCGCTGACGTTGCCTTTGGGCTGGGCGCGGATGAGAACGCAAGAGCCGGCGGGGTTATCGCATGCCCCGCTGCTGCTCACCGTCTGGATTTGCACCTCGCCCAAGCCGTCGCCGCCGATGTGAGAGCGCAGCGCGCCGAGATCGATCGTATAGGGGGCCTTGGCCTCAACCGATGCGCCGCCGGTGAAATCGATGCCGAGGTTGAAGCCATGGAGCGCGATGGAAACGATGGAGATCAGCACCAGCAAGCCGTCGGCTGCGAACGCGTAGTAGCGCCAGCCGACAAAGTCGATATTCGTGGTCTCTGGGATAAAGCGCAGCCAGGGCATCGCGAAGTCCGGAAAAATGCGGGCTGAGACATAGCCGCAAGGCCGGACGCGGACAAGCCGCGCCCGGCCCTCGATGCGATGGATCAGCGTCCCGGCTGGGGTTCTGGAAACAGCGGGCCGGAGCCGCGCGGGCGCCCGGCCTGGGGCACGCTCGGACCGGGGCCGCGCTGCGGTTCGGGGTCCTCATAGGGCGTGCGCACGGGCGGGATGCCCTTGAGCAGCGCGACGATCTCGTCGCCGGTCAAGGTCTCGTATTCGAGCAGCCCGCGCGCCAGGACCTGCAGGTCGTTCTGCTTGTCGGTCAGGATTGCTTTCGCCTTGCCGTAGCAGTCGTCGATGATGCGGCGGATCTCCGCATCGATCTGCTGTGCCGTCGCTTCCGAGATATTCTGGGTGCGCGAGACGCTGTGGCCGAGAAACACCTCTTCCTGATTCTCGCCATATTCGATGGGACCCAGGGCATCCGAAAGTCCATATCGGGTCACCATCGCGCGGGCGCGGCGGGTGGCCTGCTGGATGTCCGAAGAGGCGCCGGTGGTGACCATGTCGTGACCGAAGATCAACTCTTCCGCCACGCGGCCGCCGAAGGCCACACAGATATCGGCGAGAATCTTCTGGCGGCTCAACGACATTTGATCGCGCTCCGGCAGGCGCATGACCATGCCGAGTGCGTGACCGCGCGGGATGATGGTCGCCTTATGAATCGGATCGGTGCCTGGTACGTTCAGCGCCACGATCGCATGGCCGGCCTCGTGATAGGCGGTGAGCTTTTTCTCGTCGTCGGACATGACGAGCGAACGGCGCTCGGCGCCCATCATCACCTTGTCCTTGGCGTCCTCGAGCTCGCTCATCGTCACCACGCGCTTGCCGCGGCGCGCCGCAAGCAAGGCCGCCTCGTTCACGAGGTTTGCGAGATCCGCGCCGGAGAAGCCGGGCGTGCCGCGGGCGATGACGCGCGCGTCCACGTCGGTTCCGAGCGGGACCTTGCGCATATGCACGCGCAAAATCTTTTCACGGCCGACGAGATCGGGATTGGGAACGACGATCTCGCGATCGAACCGGCCAGGACGCAGGAGCGCCGGATCGAGCACATCGGGACGGTTCGTGGCCGCGATGAGGATAACGCCCTCGTTCGCCTCGAAGCCGTCCATCTCGACGAGGAGCTGGTTCAGCGTCTGCTCGCGCTCGTCGTTTCCGCCGCCGAGGCCCGCGCCACGGTGACGGCCGACGGCATCGATTTCGTCCACGAAGACGATACAGGGTGCGTTCTTCTTCGCCTGCTCGAACATGTCGCGGACGCGGCTGGCGCCGACACCGACGAACATCTCGACGAAGTCGGAGCCCGAGATGGTGAAGAAAGGAACGTTCGCCTCGCCTGCGATGGCGCGTGCGAGCAACGTCTTGCCGGTGCCCGGAGGGCCGACCAGCAGCACGCCTTTGGGGATGCGGCCGCCCAGGCGCTGAAACTTCTGCGGATCGCGCAGGAAGTCGACGATTTCCTTGAGGTCGTCCTTGGCTTCGTCGACACCCGCGACATCTTCGAACGTCACGCGGCCCTGCCGCTCCGTGAGCAGTTTGGCGCGCGACTTTCCGAAGCCCATCGCCTTGCCGCCGCCTGCCTGCATCTGTCGCATGATCCAGAACCAGGCGCCGATCAGGAGAATCATCGGGAACCAGTTGATCAGCACGCCGATCAGGGTGGGCATGCCCTCGTCCGGCGGCTTCACCGTGACGTTGACGTCATGGTCCTTGAGCGTTTGCCACATCGAAGGATCGTTGGCGGGCAGCGTGGTCGAAAACGCCTGGCCGCTTTTGAGCTCGCCCGTCGCCTCGTCGCCCTGGATCGTGACTTTCTTGATGTCGCCCTGGACCGCCTGCTGCGTGAACTGGGTGTAGTTCATCGTCTGGACGTTGGCGCGCTGAGCCGAGCCCTGGAACAGGTTGAACAGAAACACCAGCAGGAGCGCGATGACGATCCAGAGGAACAGGTTGCGAAGGTTGTTCAAGGGCCGTCCTTTCCTGGGGGCCTGGCGCCGCGCGCCTCGGTTTGGGTAATTCTAAAGATAGGCTCTTTGTACCCTGATGCCAGCTTGGAAACGTTAAAAAAACTGCGATGTCTTCGCAATCAGGAATGCAAAACGCAATTAAGAGGTTGTAGCGGCTCGCCTGCGCCCCGTTTCCGCCGCAATCAGGATGCGGCCGGTCTTTTCACCGAAATCCCGAGTGGTTTCCGGGGAAATCTTGCAGCCGTGCAACGTGGCGCCGGCGCCCAGCCTGCCGTCCCGGATGGCGTCGAAAAGACGCTCGAGCCTTTCGAAGCGCGGCCTGTAGCGCTGCCCCGACACGCGCATCAGCACCGCAGCCAGCGCGCGCAGGCCGAGTTCCCGGGGGGCCGAGCCGAGTGCTTCGGCGTCGACCGAGACGGCTTTCCCATTGGCGATACAGGCGCGGTCGAGGATGGCCACGGTCGCCATGTCCAGTGCCTCCCGGGCGCGGCCGAGATGGACCGCGGCGTCCGCAATGCGCTCCTTCGTGAGGCCTGCCTCTTCGAGGAATGCGAGGGCCCGGCGGACGCGCACCCTGGCGAAGCGGGGATCCGCGTTCATCTCGTCCTCGAGCCATTCCTGACCGCATTTCGCCAGGTAACTGCGCAGGGTCTCGCGGCGAAATCCCAAGAGAGGCCGCAAAAGCTGGACCGATTGGAAACCGGGCGCCGGCAAGGGGACGGCGGGGCTCATGGCGGAAAGTCCGTCGAGACCGCTCCCGCGGGCCAGACGGAGAAGGAACGTTTCGGCCTGATCGTCGAGGGTATGTCCGGCATACAGCGCAGCCAGACGGCGCTTGCGGCAGAACGCGCCAAGCAGCCGATATCGGGCTTCTCGCGCCTGTGCCTCGATATCGGAACTCGGCTTGGGCGCGCGCCAGCGAAGGACATGTGCCCGCAGTCCCGCATTCTTCGCCCATTCGCGCACCTTTGCGGCATGACGGCGCGAGTTCGGCTGCAGCCCGTGATCGACGACAAGGACAAGCGGCGTATCGATGCGCTTGCGGCGGGCCCAATCGGCGAGCAGGTGCATCAGCGCCAGCGAATCGCCGCCGCCCGAAACGGCGACGGCCGCGGGCCATGGCGCATCGATCGCGGCCATGGCGGCTTCGAAGGCATGCTCAATGGCAGGCGGTCTTCCGCTCGTTCGCCGCCTGCTGGACGAGCGTTTTCGGCGCTTTGGGATATTGCGTGTTGAGCGCGGCAAGGGTTCTGCACCCCTCCTTGGTCTGTCCCATCGCGATCAGCGACTGCCCGAGCTTGAGCATGCTGTCGGGCGCGCGGCTGCTCGCGGGATATTTCTTCAATACTTCGACGAAGGACCGCGCCGCATTGGCGAAATCCTTCTGCACATAATCGATGTCGCCGACCCAGTATATCGCTTGCGGCGCATAATCGTCGCCGGCATTTGCATCGGCAAAGCCTTGGAATTGTGCCCGCGCTTCGTCATAGCGCGCGCGGGCCAGCAGATCGAGCGCGGCATTGAAGGCCGCGGGTGCCTGCGTCGCACTGGTTTGCGCCGGCGGATTGGCAGCCCTGCCGGCCGGCAAGGTGCCGAGCACACCCGGCGGCGGCGCCAAATGGATCGGAGCCGTGTCGGAGCTGGCCGCCGGGGGTGGCGGGGTAAACGTCTGTGCTTGCGGCTGTGCGCCAGGACAGGGAAGCGCGCCCGCATCGGAACCATCGCCTTGCGGCTGCGCGCCCAGTTGCTGCGCGGCCACCAGGCACAGGCGGTATTCGAAGTCTTTGCGCTGGCGTTCGATCTTGTCGTTGAGCTGTTGGATCTGGTGGCCAAGAGCTTCGTTCTGGCCGGTCGCGCGCTGGAGCGAGTCTTCGAGATCCTTCACGCGTTGGCGCAGATCTGTCAGCGCTGCGTCCTGGTTCTGCTCATGAATGCGCGCGGCCTTTTCCTCGTCGCTCTCGCCGAACAACCCGGCGCGCGCTGGCATGACAATGAGCGTCAAGGCCGTAGCGGCGGCAAGGATTAACGGTCGTTGGCGCATGGATCACCGCTTTTTTCGAAGCGTCTTCGAATACTTAGCCGAAATTTTGGCCGAACGAAAAAGGGCGCCGCTGGGGCGCCCTCATCCGTGGCAGCAATTCCCTCTTACGAGTTCGCCCCGCCGCTGGTGACGACCGTCACGGCGCGGCGATTCTGCGCCCAGCAGCCTTCGTTGGACTCCGTGCAGATCGGACGTTCCTTGCCGTACGAGATCGTCTCAAGCCGTCCCGCGGAAACGCCGAGGCTGACCAGATACTCCTTCACCGCGTTGGCGCGGCGGGCGCCGAGCGCAAGATTGTACTCGCGCGTTCCGCGCTCGTCGCAGTGGCCTTCGACGGTCACGCGCACGGACGGATATTTCTTGAGCCAGTCGGCCTGGCGCTGGAGAACGCCGCGGTCGGCATCCAGGATATCGTACTTGTCGTAGTCGAAGTGGACCGTGTCGCCCACATTGACCCGAAGGTCTTCTTCGCTGCCGGGAACGATGTTCGAGGATTGCACGGGCGCGGCTTGCTGCTGCGGCTCGGCCGCCGGCGGAGGCTGCGTGACAGGCTTGGTTTCGCAACCGGCCAGCACCAGCACGGCGCACAAGCCGACAAGCTTCAAGGGCAAGGAAAATCTCATCATGGCAATCTCGACTCCGTGGAAGGCGCGCGCATCCGGGTGCGTCGATCCGCGCGCTTCAAGGCTTCAACGCACCCAATGTGTAACTCCGAGGTGGCAAAATTGTGCCAAAGAGCAGGCTCTCCATTATGGCCCGCCAAACTATTGGATCAAGGGCGACCAGGCAGGATCGGAGGCCTCGTTCAGCACTTTCCTTTCGTTCCGGCCAGTCACGTCCACGGACCAGATTTGCGAGCCGCGCCCGCCCTGTAGCGTCCGGGTGAACATCAGGACGCGGCCGTTAGGGGCCCAGGTCGGGCCTTCGTCTTCCCATCCATTTGTGATGACGCGCTCCCCGCTGCCGTCCGGATGCATGACACAAATGTGGAAGCCGCCGGACTGTTTGGTAAACGCGATCAGGTCGCCCCGCGGGCTCCAGACAGGTGTACCATTCTTGCCGCTACCGAAGCTAATGCGGTGCTGGTTCGAGCCGTCTGCATTCATGACATAGACCTGCTGGCTGCCGCCGCGGTCGGATTCGAAGGTGATTTGGCGTCCGTCGGGCGAAAACGAGGGCGACGTGTCGATCGCGGGGTCGCTCGTCAGCCGCGTGGAGCTGCGCGTGCGTAAATCCATGACATAGATGTCCGAATTGCCGCCATTCTCCAGCGTCATCACCACCTTGTCGCCGTCGGGCGAGAATCGCGGACTGAACGTCATGTTGGGAAAGTTGCCCAGCATCTCCTGCCGGCCGCTTTCGAGGTCGAAGAGATACACGCGCGGCTTGCCGCTGATGTAGGACATATAAGCGATCATCTGGGCCGTCGGATTGAACCGCGGCGTGAGCACCAGATAATCGCCATGGGTGAGATAGCTCGGGTTGTAGCCGTCCTCGTCCATCACCGCGAGCTTTTTGCGCCGGTTCTTCGCAGGGCCGGTCTCGGCGATGAACACGATGCGCGTGTCGAAGTAACCCTTCTCGCCGGTGATGCGCTCATAGATGTCGTCGGAGATGATATGCGCGATGCGGCGCCAGTTGCCCGGTTCGGTGAAATAGCGTTTCCCGATCATCTGGCTTTCGCCGTAGACGTCCCACAAACGGAAATCGACACCGAGGCGACCGTCCGACTGAACGGTGGCCTGCCCGGTTACCAGGCCTTGTGCGTTGATTACGCGCCAGTTCGCGAAAGTCGGCTGCGTATTAACGTCCTTGATCTGCTCGATGAACGACTTCGGATCGAGCGGGCGGAACAGCCCCGAACGTTCGAGATCGGCGCGAACGACCTTGGCGATGTTGGCGCCGGCCGGATCGCCGACGAAATCCGGAATGGCGATGGGAAGCGGCTGGATGTTGCCCTGGTTGACATCGACCTGGAGGGCGGCGCCAGCCGGCACAGTCAGCAGAGCCAGCGCGGCAAAGGCAAACACGAACGACTTCATCCGCTTACTCCCTAATCATTTCCCATCATCTGGCGCGGATCGAAGGTCACGGCGATGTCGCGCCATTGATTGTAGCGGTCAGCGGGAAGCCGGTAGGGCGCGCAGGTATAGATCGCGCGCCGCGCGGCTTCCTGGGCCGCTCGCATGAACGGATCGGCGCCCGGGCTACCCGTCAATTGTGGCGGCTGTGCGACGGTGCCGTCGGGATTGAGGAACAGCTCGAACGAAACGACGAGCGCATCCGGATGCGGCGCGCCCACCGGCGGGCTCCAACACTGCTCGATCTCGTTCCGCAGCGCATCGACCAGATCCATGGTCATCGCGTTCTGCGCGCCGAAACCTTTGATATTGCGAGCCCCGACCTTGGCGTTGGGTACAGAGCTGGCCGCAGGAGCCCGCTTGTCGAGCAGCGCCGCGATGTTGTTGATGTCGAACTTGTCTTTTTTCTCTTCCGTCTTGGGCTTTGTCTTCGGCAGCGCGGGCGCGGGCTTTTCAATCGGCATTTCGGCTTGAGGCTCGGCCTGCGGCGGAGACATTTCTTCCTTCGGCTGCGCCGGAGCGGGCGGCGCCACATCGGGCACGGGCGTCTGCACCGTTTCGTCTTTGGGCGGGGCCTTGGGGGTTTCCTTCACCATCGGCGCGATGCTGGTCTTGTTGCCGATGGTGACCAGATCCACGGGAACGACCGGCGGCGCCTGATCGGCGATGTCGAGCCTATGCATCCAGGTGAAGAACGCCGCCGCGATGATGCCCGCGTGCAGCATCACCGCGAGGATCAACCCTACGGGCTCTCTGCCCCGTTCTATCTTTGCCGCGCTACTCTTTCTCATTCGGATGCGGCTTCGGATGGGCGATGTCGGTGACGAGGCCGATCTTGGTATAGCCGGCTGAACTCAGCAGCCCCATGACTTCCATCACGCGGCCGTAATCCACGGAGCGGTCGCCGCGCACCAGAATGCGCTGGTCGTAGCCGTTCTCGGAAATCGCGTTCAGCTTGGCCAGCAATTCGTCTTCGTCCACCGGAACATTCTGCAGATAGACGCGCCCGCCCTTCCGGATGGTGACGGAGAGCGGCTCGCGTTCCTGGCTGAGCGCCTGGGCCTTGGTCTTGGGCAGATCGACCGGAACGCCGACCGTCAAGAGCGGCGCCGTCACCATGAAGACGATGAGCAGCACGAGCATCACGTCGACGAACGGCGTGACGTTGATCTCGGCCATCGGCCGCCTGCGGCGGCGGCGCCCCATGCTCTTGGCCGGAATTGCGGCCGCCATCTACTGCGCCTTTTCGTCGAGCTGGCGCGACAGGATCGCCGAGAATTCGTCGGCAAACGCGTCCAGCCGGTTGGAATAGCGGCCGATCTCGTTGACGAAGCGGTTGTAGAAGATCACCGCCGGGATCGCGGCGAGCAGTCCCATCGCGGTGGCGAACAGCGCCTCCGCGATCCCCGGCGCGACGACCGCGAGCGTGGTGTCGTGGCGCGCGGCGATCGCCGAGAACGAATTCATGATGCCCCAGACGGTGCCGAACAGGCCGATGAACGGCGCCGTCGCGCCGACGGTGGCGAGAAAACCGAGCTGGCCTTCGATGCCGTCGGTCTCGCGCGTGATGGTGACGGCCATTGCCTTGTCGATGCGTTCCTTGATTCCGGCAAGCAGCGTCTGGCGCGGTGCGCCGCCTTCGAAGGCACGGCGCCATTCGCGCAGTGCGGCGATGAATACGGCGGCCATCGGGTGATCGGGCTTGGCCGCGAATTGCTGATAGAGATCGTCCAGCGACCGGCCCGACCAGAAGATCTTCTCGAACTTGCTGGCACGCGCGCGCAGGGCCGAAAGCGCGATCGATTTGCTGATGATGATCGTCCAGGACCAGACGCTCGCCAGCAGCAGCAGAACCAGCACCGCCTTCACCAGAAGATCGGCGCGGTTGAACAGCGATACGATGGAAATCCCCGCGACCGTCGGACCTGCGCCTTCGGTGTTCTGAACCTCGACATTGGTGGTGGGTGCGGCAAGGGGCGCGCTCTGTGCCGGCTCCGCCGTGGGCGCGGCGGACGGCGTCTGCTGCGCAGCCGCCGGCATGGAGAGACACACACAGACCGCTACTGCCGGCAGCACAGCGGCGAACGCGCGAACGAGCTTCATGGCAGGTCCCGAAATCCCTTCAGAGCGAATGTAACGGGTGATCCGCAAAAACACATTCAAAGATGGCCGAATTTTGGCCCGGTCTGTTAAGTATTTGTTTCGGCAAGGAAAGGAGCGAGCTTCTCGCGCACTTCGGCTGGGATGCGGCGCACCTTGCCGCTCAAGGTGATCAGGCAGGCCTCGACCCGCCCTTCCACCAGCAGCGTTCCGGCGCTCACGATCTTCTGGTCGGCGACGACGCGCGCGCCGCTCATCTCTGCGAAGCGGGAATGGACTTCGAGCGGATCTTCGAGCCGCGCCGGGCGATGGAATGCGATTTCGGCCTTGCGCAGGGTCCAGGCCACCGGCTCCGGCTCATGCAGTTTGGCGAGCCATATGCCTGCCAGGCGGAAGAACTCGGTGCGGCCGCGCTCCATGAAGCGCAGATAATTGGCGTGATAAACCACGCCGGAGAGATCGGTGTCCTCATAATAGACGCGCAACGGCAAGACATGAATCTTGCCTTCGAAGCGTCCATGGCCTGCGGGCTCAGTCATCGCCGTTTCCGGTAAACAGAGCAAACTGCGCCGGATCGCGTGCGGGCGCCGGCAGGCCGAGATGAGCAAAGGCCGTGCCAGTGAGCAGCCGGCCGCGCGGCGTGCGCTGCACGAAGCCTTGCTGCAGCAGGAACGGTTCGACGATCTCTTCGATGGCGTCGCGCGCCTCGCCCAGCGCCGCCGCAATGGTCTCGACCCCAACCGGCCCGCCGGCGAAGGACTCCGCGATCAGGCGCAGATACCGGCGGTCGAAGGCATCGAGACCCTTCGCGTCCACTTCCAGGCGCGTCAGCGCGGCATCGGCGATCTTGGCGTCGACACGCTTGTGGCCGGCGACGGAGGCGAAATCGCGCACACGCTTCAGAAGGCGGCCCGCGATGCGCGGCGTGCCGCGCGCGCGGCCGGCGATCTCGCGTGCGCCGTCCGACGTGAGTTCGAACCCGAGCACGCGCGCGCCGCGCTCCACGATCGAGACCAGCTCCTCCGGCGAATAGAAATTGAGCCGCACCGGAATGCCGAAACGGTCGCGCAGCGGCGTGGTGATGAGTCCGGAGCGCGTCGTTGCGCCGATCAGCGTGAACGGCGCCAGCGCGATCTTGACCGAGCGCGCGCTGGGTCCTTCGCCGATCACCAGATCGAGCTCGAAATCCTCCATCGCGGGATAGAGGATTTCCTCGACTGCAGGATTGAGGCGGTGGATCTCGTCGATGAAGAGAACGTCGCGCGGCTCCAGGTTGGTGAGGATGGCCGCGAGGTCGCCCGCCTTCGCCAGCACCGGCCCCGACGTCGAACGGAAATTGACGCCCAATTCGCGCGCGACGATCTGCGCCAGCGTGGTCTTGCCCAGTCCCGGCGGGCCCGAGAACAGCACATGATCGAGCGCCTCGCCGCGTGCCTTCGCCGCCTCGACGAAGATCGAGAGGTTCTCGCGGGCCTGTTGCTGGCCGACGAACTCGGCGAGCGATTTCGGCCGCAGGCTGGTCTCGAGCGCGTCTTCCTCCGCGCGCTCGGGCGCTACGAAGCGGTCTGCTCGAAGTGCTTTTTCCCCGGCCGACATCAAACGGCACCCCGCCAAGGATCCACGACGACCAGACCCGCCGGCGCAAAGTCTTTTACGTTGCGTGTCACGAGCCTGAAGCCATAAGTCATCGCGGTAGCGGCGATCTGCGAGTCGGCGAGCTTCATATTCGGGTGTTCGGCACGCAGTTCGCCCCACCGCGCAGCCACGGCTTGGTCGAGAGGAACGATTCTTCCCGCGTAATCATGCTCGATTTCCTCGATCCAAACGCTCAACCTTCTGCGCCTGGCACCTTCGGGCAGGCGCTTGGCACCGTAGTGAAGCTCTCCGATTGTCACGGCGCTGACGTATTGTTCATCGAGGTTCTGCGCGGTCAACCATTGCGACACGCCGGCGTTCTTTTGCGGCTTGGTAGCCTCCGAAAGGACGCAGGTGTCGAGAAGGAACATCAGAATACCTTCCTCATCTTTTCCTTCTTCCTGGGCATCGGCTCGAATTCGGCGACGCGCGGCGCGGACGTCCACCAGCGCGGCGGACCCTTCCTGGACTTGGCCGCGGGAGCGATCAGCCTGACCTCGAACTTCGGCTGGCCGCGATAGGAGATTGTCTGCGGCTCATCCTCGGCCGCGCGCAGCAACTCGGAAAAGCGCGCCTTGGCGTCCTGCACCGGCCATGTCTTGTCCACGGCATCCTCCTGACTAGTCTGACTAGTCAGATCCTATGCTATCGCCCCATGCCCTTCAACGCGTCGCGGATCAGCGCATCGACCGCGGCGTGGTCGCCGAGATCGCGCGCGGCGCGCGCCACCGCTTCCGCCGCCGTGCCTTGCGAATAGCCGAGCTTGACCAGCGCCGCGACGGCATCGGCTTCGGGCCCGCGCGGCGCGCCGGCCATGGCGGCCGCCTCGCCTTCGTGGCCGCGCAGCATCATCGCCGGCGCCTTGTCCTTGAGTTCGGTGACGATGCGCAGGGCAAGCTTCGGGCCGACGCCTTGCGCGCGGCCGACCGCCGCCTTGTCCGACAGCGCGATGGCGCGCTCGAGATCGCGCGGGCTGAGCGCCGAAAGAACGTTCAGCGCCACGCGCGCGCCGACGTTCTGCACCGTCTGCAGCAGGCGGAACCATTCGCGCTCGGCGGCGCTGAGGAAGCCGTAGAGACGAATGGTGTCGTCGGTCAGCCGCGTCTCGATCGTCAGCGAAGCGGTGCTGCCGGCGGCAAGCTTCGACAAGGTCGACGACGGGCATTGCACGACGTATCCCACGCCGCCGACGTCGATCAGCACATGATCCTCCGCGACAGTGTCGATGACGCCGGTGAGCTTGCCGATCATGCGAGTGACGCCATGATCCTGGCCCGGGTGCCGGAGAGATGTGCGTGCGTGATGGCCGCGGCGAGCGCATCGGCGGCGTCGGCCTGATCGACGCGGCTCTGCGGCAACAGACGCCGCACCATCGCCTGGATCTGCGCTTTGTCGGCGTGACCGGCGCCGACGATGCATTTCTTGATGTGATTGGGCGCGTATTCCGCGATCTCCAGCCCGGCTTGCGCCGCGGCCAACAGCGCGACGGCGCGCGCATGACCAAGCTTGAGCGCGGCGGAAGGATCCTTGTGCACAAAGGCCTGCTCCACCGCGATGGCCTGCGGAGCGTGCGCGACGATCACCGCGGCAAGCTCGGCATGCAGGCGCATCAGCCTGGGACCCAGCCCCTCTTCGGCGCGCGTGGCGATGGTGCCATGGGCGACGTGGGAAAGCCGCGTGCCCTCCATCGCGATCACGCCCCAGCCCATGCGGGCAAGGCCGGGATCGAGGCCCAGGATGCGAATCACGGCGACCATCGCATCCTTTTACTCTCAACCGCCGAGCTTCTCCATCAGCGCCGGCGACAGTTCGTAATTGCCGTATATATTCTGCACGTCGTCGAAATCGTCGAGCGCGTCGAGCAGCTTCACCAGGGTTTCGCCTGTGTCGTCGCCGACCGCCGTCGTCGATTTGGGCCGCCACTCGATCCTGGCGGATTGCGGCGCGCCGAACTTTTCCTCCAGCGCATCGCGCGCCGCGCCGAAATCCTCCAGCCCGACCAGGAACTCGTGCCCGTCCTCGGTCGAGACGCATTCGTCGCAGCCCGTCTCGATCGCCGCTTCCAGCATGGCGTCGTCGCTGCCCTTGTCGCGCGGATAGACGATGACGCCCTTGCGGTCGAACAGGAAGGTGACCGAGTTCGGCTCGCCCAGCGCGCCGCCATATTTCGAGAAGGTCGAGCGCACGTCGCCGCCGGTGCGGTTGCGGTTGTCGGTCAGGGTCTCGACGATCAAGGCGACGCCGCCGGGGCCATAGCCCTCGTAGCGCACCTCTTCGATGTTCTCCGCCCCGGCGCCGGCCGCCTTGTCGATGGCGCGCTGGATGTTGTCCTTGGGCATGGACTGTGCCTTGGCGGCGATGATGGCGGCGCGCAGGCGCGGATTGTGTGCAGGGTCGGGCATGCCCAGCTTGGCGGCGACGGTGATTTCGCGGGCGAGCTTGGAGAACACCTTGGAGCGCACGGCGTCGACACGCCCCTTGCGATGCATGATGTTCTTGAACTGACTGTGGCCGGCCATGTCGCGCGCGCTTTCCGAAAGAGGCGGGTGAGATAGCCGCCCTGCCCCTTCGGTTTCAAGGGTTTGCGTGCGCGAGGATTCGCCGGCGCATCTGAGCCTGAGCCGACCGGTGCCCGGCAGGTCCAAAGGCCGGAAGCCCTGGACGATGGCGGCCAGCTTCGCCTGGCGCACCTGCAACCTCGCCTCGTCGAGCAGATCGAGCATGGGCGCCAGCGCGTCCAACCCGTCGTTGATCCCGCGCAGGTCACGCATCTCGGCCCGGCAGGCGGCGCGGCGGGTTTTCTGCAACTCGGAATAGAAGCCATGGCTCAGGCGATATTGATTTCCCTTGGGCGCTCCGCCCTTCGAGACCGCGGGCGCGGCGCCGATCGCGTCGCCGAAAGTTTCCCAAAGGGAATCATTTTTTGCACTCTTCTGAAAAGCGCGGTTCAACCTCCCGGAATCCATCCTAAGTGCCCGAGAAATAAGAACTTTCTTCCTCCTTCGTGGCCACTTCCGGCCCAGGCTGTCGCGGCGATTTTCGGCAGTTTCGGGCAACGGCGTCTCCAATCCGATCGAGGGCGAAATGAGTTGTAAAAATAGCACATAAGTTGCCCTACGGCAACATTGGGCCAGCCTCGGCTGGTGATCGTAATCCGCTGCCTCCGCCGATTCACCAACCCGGCGAAGCAGCTTAGGGTGGGGACAAACAGGGGGCACCGCATTGTCGCTGAGCACCAATGAGGTTCGGGTCCGCGCCGCAGCCTTCGCGCGCGAATGGGCGGACGCGCATTATGAGGCTGGCGAAAAGCAATCGTTCTACGACGACTTCTTCAAGGTCTTCGGGGTCAAGCGCCGTCAGGTTGCCACCTTCGAGGAACCGGTCCGAAAGCTCGGCGGCAAACACGGCTTCATCGATCTGCTCTGGAAAGGAAATCTGCTGGTCGAACACAAATCGGCCGGGCGCAATCTCATCAAGGCGAAGGAACAGGCCCTCGACTATTTCCCGTTCCTCAAACCCGAAGAACTGCCGCGCTTCCTCCTGGTCAGCGATTTTCAGAATTTCGAGCTTTACGATCTCGACGAGCGCACCGAGCTGAAGTTCAAGCTCGCCGACTTCCCGAAGCATGTGGAAGCTTTCAACTTCGTGCTCGGAAAGAAAAAGGTCGCGTTCAAGGATCAGGATCCGGTCAACATCAAAGCATCCGAGCTCGTGGGCAGGCTGCACGACGCGCTCGAGGCGACGAATTACAAGGGCCACGATCTCGAACGCTTCCTCGTCCGTCTGGTGTTCTGCCTGTTTGCCGACGATACGGGCATCTTCGAGCCGCAGGACATTCTGCTCGACTTCCTCCAAAACCGGACCAACGAAGACGGCAGCGATCTGGGCGCGTTGCTGAACCAGCTGTTCGACGTCCTCGATACCGACGAGCCCGACCGGCAGAACAATCTCGATGAAGACCTGGCGCAATTTCCCTATGTAAACGGCGACTTGTTCGCCGAGCGCCTTCGCGCCCCCGCCTTCGACAGCAAGATGCGCGAGCAACTGATCGAGGCATGCGAATTCAAGTGGGACGCCATCTCACCGGCCATCTTCGGGGCGCTCTTTCAATCGGTCATGGACGCAAAGGAGCGGCGCAAGCGCGGTGCGCATTACACGACCGAGCTGAACATCCTGAAACTTATCCGGCCTCTGTTTCTCGACGCGCTGCACGCGGAGTTCGCCGAGATCAAAGCTCGCAAAGGAACGGACCGCAGGAACAAGCTGATCGCCTTCCAGGACAAGCTCGCCGGTCCCACCTTCTTCGATCCCGCCTGCGGTTGCGGAAACTTTCTCATTATCACCTATCGGGAGCTTCGGCGGCTCGAAATCGCGGTTCTGAAGGAGCTCCACCCCTCCGGCCAGCAGGAGTTCGACGTCCGGACCTTGTCGAAATTGGACGTGAACCAGTTTTATGGAATCGAGATCGAGGAATTCTCGGCACGTATCGCCGAGACTGCGATGTGGATGATGGACCACATCATGAACAACGAGCTGTCGCTCGCCTTCGGTCAGAACTACGCACGCATTCCGCTCAAGAAATCCGCCACGATCTTGAATGCTGACGCGCTGGAAACGGATTGGGCCGCGTTCCTGCCGCCGGAGAATTGCTCCTATGTCTTCGGCAATCCTCCCTTTGGCGGCGCCAAGGTGCAAAGCGAAGAACAGCGTGCACAAGTGCGCAATATCGCGCACCTCGGCGGGACCGGCGGTACACTGGATTACGTGGCCGCGTGGTTTCTGAAAGCGGGCGCCTATGTGCAACCGCAGACCTGCAACGCCCAGATCGCCTTTGTCGCGACCAATTCCATCACTCAGGGCGAACAGGTCGCTCAGTTATGGCCCATTCTCTTTTCCCGCTTTGGGCTGGAAATCAGCTTTGCCCATCGCACCTTCGCCTGGGGCTCGGACGCACGCGGCATGGCTCACGTGCATGTGGTGATCATCGGTCTCACCAAGCGGGCCTTTGAACCAGTTGAGAAGCGGCTGTTCAGCTATGACGATATCGACGGCGATCCGCACGAAAGCAGACATAAGGCGCTATCGCCTTATCTTTTCGATGCAAGCAATCTGCGAGACATACACTTGGTTGTGGAAGAGCGACCGGAGCCAATTTGTGACGCTCCGAGGCTCAAGACAGGCGTTCAGATGATCGACAATGGCATACTTACCTTTGACGATGCGGAGAAGGACGCTTTCTTGGCAGGCGAACCGAAAGCGCAGAGTCTTTTCAAGAAATACCTCGGCGGAGACGAATACATAAATGGCTTTCATCGATGGATACTTTACTTGCGCGACGTGCCGCCGGAAACTCTTCGAAGCCTTCCTCGGGTGCAGGATAGAATTGCCAGAGTCCGCGCGTATAGAGAAAGCAGCAGTCGTCCAAGCACCGTCGCTATGGCAAATTACCCAACGCAAATCGGGGTGGACGAACGTCTGAGCGCTCCATATCTCGTTATCCCAAATGTAAGTTCCGAAAGACGCGAATACGTGCCGGTTGGATGGTTGGGGACCGACGTCATTGCGAATCAGAAGCTTCGCATTTTGCCGAATGTGAATCGTTGGCAGTTTGGAATTTTGACGTCTCGTATGCACATGGCTTGGATGCGGACAATCACAGGACGAATGAAGAGCGACTACATGTATTCAGTCGGGATTGTTTACAACAACTTTCCCTGGCCCGAAGCGAGCGAAGCGCAGAAGCGGAAAATCCGCGAGCTGGCGCAGGCCGTGCTCGATGCGCGGGCGAAGTTTCCGAATTCGACGCTTGCCGATCTTTACGACCCCGACACGATGCCGCCGGAACTGCGCAAGGCGCATCACAGGCTCGACGAGGCGGTCGACGCGCTGTACAAGCGGGGCGGCTTCCAGAGCGACCGCGAACGCGTGGAGCATCTGTTCGGACTGTACGAAAAGCTCGTTCAGCCGCTGACCGCGCGGGCGGGCAAGCAGAAGCGTCCAAGGAAAACTGCATGAGCCGCAAGCGCCACCCCGACATGTTCGAAACGCAGACGGAGATGTTTGCCGCCGAGCCTGCGCCCGTCTACCGGCCCGATCCGCAGAAGGTGCGCGCGCGGCTGCACAATCTTCTGGCGGAGGCGCGGGCGGCACAGACCGTTCCCTGGAGCCGCCCGGTCCTGACGCTCTACAAGACCATCTTTCCCGAGATGTCCCGGCACCTTCCGGACGACGAAGCAAAGCAGCTCTGCTTCGAATTCGAAGCCGAACTGGCGCGCCTCGAAGCGGCGTGAGCGCCCGCTCGTTCTTCTACGCGCCGCGATGACACTGCCGCCTCACGCCCCTGCCGCGTCGTCCGCCGCCTGTTCCTCCACCGTCACGCGGTCGGGATAGAAGGCAAGCCGGTTCTTGATCGCCGCGACTGCCTCGAAGGGGTCCTCATAGCTCCACACCGCATTGCGGCCCGCTTCGCCCGCGGAAGGGATGCTGAAATAGGAGCACTCGCCCTTATAGGGGCACCAGGTGCGGTGCTCGCTCCTATGCAGCAGCATCATGTCCACGTCGCCGCGCGGAATGTATTGCACCGCGGGATAGTCCGCCTCTTGCAGAGCGAGCGCGCGGGAGGTCTCGGCGATGGTGCGCCCGGCGGCGGAGACGATCACGCGCCTGGGGTTCGGCGCGATCGCGATGGGGTGATCGGGTCCGGGAATCTTGTGCGCTTTCTGCATCCTCGTGCTCCTCAAGACCACAACGCGCATGCGCGCCTGGCACATCCTGCCCCGGAAGGGGGCGCCGGTCACCTGCGCATTCGCAGGCTCCATCCTGGGCGATTCCCTCCCGCGCCAAGTCGACCCCGGCCCATGCCTGCGCCGGAACCGGCCCCTCGAGCGGCCGCGGCGGCATGGCGCGCAATCCGGACGAAAGTCGGACGAAAATAAGAAAATCATAAAGAAACTACGTGACTCTGCGGCAATGCTTTGCTATCGCAGTTGCAGAAACACGGGGGAAAACGATGCAGAAGCCGATCCGCAAGCCGCTCCACAAGCCGCTCGCCCTGGTGGACAGCGAGGCCGAGCGCCTGCGCGCGCGCGACATCTCCGACCTGCCCGCCGAAGTGCTCAACGAGCTGCGCTCGGCGCAGGCCGACGTGCTGGGGCGCCAGGTGCTGACCGTGATCCAGGCGCTGGGCGGCAGCGCCGATCTCGACCACATCCTGATCGCTCTGTTCCGCAAATTCGGCGTGGTGGCGAAGCGCCGTTTCCTTCAGAACAAGCTGTGGCGGATGATCCGCAAGGGACAGATCCGCAAGGTCAAGGGATCGCGCGGGGTGTTCTGCATCGCCAAGGTCAAGAAGCGGCAGCGCCGCAAGTGAGCCTGGTGCTGTCCTTAAGCGGCGAGGGCGGCGGAGCGGAACAGCCGCATCTGCGCCGGCGCAGGAAGCCCAGCCCCTATCCCGAACCGCAAAGCCCCGAGCATGCCACCATGATCGCGTGGTGCGACTGGGCGGCCGGCATGGTGATCGGGCTGATGCCGCTGCTCTGCCACCTGTTGCTGCATTTCGCGGCGCGCTCCGCGCCCGACTGGGACGACAACTGGGCGCCCGATCTTCTGTTCATCACCATCAGCAATTCCGGCCTGGTCGCGGTCACGGTGTTCACGCGCATGCTGAGCGCGCATCTCTCCATCTCCAGCCTGACGCCCTTCATGCGGGTGATCTGGGGGCTGACGATCGTCTGCTTCGCGCTGGCCTCGATGCTGTACGGCGCGGCGGTGACGGGCATGAGCAATTCCTGGACGCAGTGGTCGGCGCTCGGTTTCGTCGGGTTTTCGGCCTATTGCTCGCTGACCTTCGAGCTCGCCGTGGCGCGCGAGCATTTCGCGCCGCGGCGCCAGCGACGCCCGTTCGAGGTTTCGCGCGACAGCCATGAAGTTTGAATTGTTCGAAATCGCGCAGGGCGGCATCGCCACCATCGCCCTCGTCTTCCTCGCGGCTGCGGCGCTTGCCTTGGCTGCCGCGGTCTACGCCTTTCTGCGTCACGGCTTGCAGCGCTTCGGCGCCCTGCGCAGGCCTGCGAAAGCACGCAACAGAACCGCGAACGCCAGGGCCGAGGAACTCACTTAGCGCCGCGTGCGGCTTTCAGTGCGACACCAATTCACAGAACTTCTCGAGATCGATATTGCCGCCGGAGACCACGGCGACGACCGGGCCGTTGCCGGCGAGGCCTTTCACCGCCGCGGCCACCGACAAAGCGCCGGCGCCTTCGGCGATGACCCGCGCCTTCTCGGCGAGAAGGCGCATCGCCGCCCGCGTCTCGTCCAGCGTGACCACGAAATAATCGTCCGTGATCGGATGAATACGCTCCCACATGCGCGGAAACATGCTCTGCCCGCCCGCGCCGTCGACGAAGGACGCCCGCCAGTCCGTGAAAGGCTGCGGCGAATTCATCTTGTGCGACAGCGCGGCAGGGGCCGCGGTTTCGGGCTCGACGCCGAACATCTTCACCTGCGGCTTCGCCGCCTTGATCGCGCTTGCCACGCCGGCGAGCAATCCGCCGCCGCCGATGGCGCAGATCACCGCACGCACATCGGGCAGGTCTTCGAGAATCTCAAGCCCGATGGAGCCGTGGCCGGCGATGAAATCGTGATCGTCGAAGGGATGCACGAAAGTGCCCTCGACGCCGGGATAGGCGCGGTCGTTCAGGGCCTGCCAGGCGCGGTCGTAAGAGACGAGCACCAGCCGTGCACCCAGAGCGCGCATGCGCTCGCGCTTGGCCTCGGGCGCGGTTTCGATCGCGACGACGGTGCAGGGCACGCCCGCCTGCCGTGCGGCATAAGCCACGCCCTGCCCCGCATTGCCGGCGCTGATCGTCCACACCCCGCGCTTGCGCTCTTCCTCGCCGAGCAGCGCCACAGCGTTCGCAGCACCGCGCAGCTTGTAGGCGTTGATCGGCTGCAGGTTCTCGAGCTTGAGCCAGATCTGCGGCGCATCCGGCGCCGATTGCAGCTTCACCAGCGGCGTGCGCGCCACCGTGCCTGCGATGCGCGCGCGGGCGGCTTTGATGTCGTCGAGGCCGATCGGACGGACGGCCGGGGGATTGCTCATGCGACTTGTATACTTGGCTTTTTCGCACGGCGTGAGTCCGCCATCGTGCGCGCCGAAAGCCCTTCCGGGGGGGCTCAGACGATCTTGCCTTCCTTGACGTACTCGCGCTGTATGGCCGTCTCCAGGCATTTCAGATCGACGCGGCGCGTCTGCCGCGCCAGCGCATCGATGGCGCAGAACTGCGTCACGTTGAGGATGCCGGCGCCGGTCAGCTCGTGCCGCGCCGCGATGTGGCGCCAGTCGACGTCCTCGGCGACCTCGAGCTGCGCAGGGAACGTCCGGTTCCAGATCGCCAAGCGCTCCTCCGGCCGCGGCATCGGAAACTGGATGATCGACTGCAGCCGGCGCACGAAGGCATCGTCGATATTGCCGCGCTGGTTCGAGGCCAGGACGACGAGGCCGTTGTACGACTCGATCCGCTGCAGCAGGTAGGCGACTTCCTGGTTGGCGTATTTATCGTGCGCATCGCGGATCTCGGTTCGCTTTCCGAACAGCGCATCGGCTTCGTCGAAGAACAGGATCCAGTCCTTGTTCTCGGCCTTGTCGAACAGGCGCGAGAGATTCTTCTCGGTCTCGCCGATGTATTTCGACACCACGCGCGACAGGTCGATGCGGAACACGTCCTTGCCCGTGTGCTTGCCGAGCAGCATGGCGGTCAATGTCTTGCCGGTGCCCGGCGGACCGTAGAACAGCGCGCGATAGCCCGGCTTGATCCGCTTCTTGAGGCCCCAATCGTTCATCAGCGTGCCGTTGTGCACGATCCAGTTCTGGATTTCCTGGATCTGGGCCATGGTGACCGGGTTGAGCACCAGGTCCTCCCACTCCATGGCGGTGACGATATGCTCGGCCGGAAACTCGACGCTGAACCTGGGCCTGCCGACCTTTCCGGTGACGATCTCCTCGACGATCTCGGGATTGAGCACCAGCCGCCCGCTCATCGCCGGCTCGCCCTCGCGCACCGCCTCGAGCCAGAGAATCTGTTTGCGCGCGAACCAGTGATCTTGACCCAGGATGCGCTGCACGGCGAAGCGGCGCTCCAGATCGTCGCCGCCGAGGATGAACTGCGCCGTCTCTCCTGTCGGCAATATGCCGCGATGGTTCGGCAGCCTGACGCCGCCGAACTCCGGAAAATCGCCGCCGTCGGGAAGGTGCTTGGCAATTGTCTCGGAGAGCAAGGCGGGAGCAACGTGCGGCACAAGCGCCAGCATCAGTATCAAGAACTCGTCCGCACTGGGTTTATGCCTCCGAAGGAAAATCGGCAGCCACGAATTGTCGTCAAAGTAGCTAAGCGGAACCGCCGCGACCGTTTCGCTTCTATCGGGTTGCCTGTCCAACGAGGTGTCGATGAGACCCGCAACCCAATCGAGGGCGGCGCGAATGTTGGCGGGATCGGATTTTGAGATCGTCATGAGGCGGCCGCAGCCGGCTCACCCCTTGCCAGAAGGGCGGCGATGGTTTCGTCGACGTTCTGCAGCGTGTCATTGCGGCCAAGATCGAGCCGCATGGCGACGACAAGAGCACGAAGAGCAGACCTGGCTGCGTCGTCCCGCTGACCGCATCGGCGTAAAGTCATATAGGCAGCGACGACGCGAGTCCCGGCGCAAAGCACGAGCTGGCTTTCGAGGCTTGGAAGCTCCACATCGTGGCTGACGGGCCGTGTCAAGCGATCCGCAGCGAGCGGAAGAATGCGGGCATAGAGGGCGACCCGGCGATCGACCGGAACGCCGCCGTTGCTGTGGCCAAGCGACTTGATTCCCTCTGCGACGATCACCGCGCAAACCAGCGCCACAACGGAAGCAATCGCGGCAAGCGTTCCGTCTCGCGGATCGAGGGCGGCAAATATACCGCCGATGTATCGGAATAGAAGATAACAACCCACGAGCACCGCCAACAGCAGCGCCAGACCGATAAAGCTCCCAAACGTTCTCAACGCTCGCCTCCCATACGCCCCGCGCTCGCCATGTTCACCAGAACCAATCGCTCTTGACGCCTTCCGACCAGTCGCTGTCGCCGCGCTTGCGCGATTCCTTCATCCACATCTTATAGACCCGAACCGCACCGCCTTGGCTGCGCGCCGACGATTGCGAATGCGGATAGAAGCGGAATGTGAGCGATGCGCCGCCGCCGGCCAAGGTATCCGGCGGCTGGTGGTCCGGTATCCAGCTGCCCTTGCCCAATTTGCCCCATTTTGTGCTTTTGTCGGGCTTGGTGCCCGGTTCTTTGATGGACGGTACGCTATGATCTCCCGACGCATAGCCGATGTCGTCGAGCCCATCCCGCGTGCTGGTCGCAAACCCCCGCCCGGCATGGCCTGCGGTAAACGCTCCGTGCCCCTTGAGCAGTGCCTTGTTTGTCCCGCTCATCTTACCCATGACTTCGTTGTGCGCTTCTTCGGCGGTCTTTTCGGTGGTCGTAATCTGATTGCCGTCAGCAACCACGGGAATCGAGTGGATCTCGCCGTGGATATGATCTGTTTCGGAGGTGTCGCTTTTGTTGTCGGTAATTAGATTGAAAATCGTGATGTTGTACTTGGACTTGATCGACGCCAACTGTTTACGCATGTCGTCCTTGGTGAGCTCCTTGTTCTGCAGGACTTGCTGGCCTTCATTCATTCCCTTGTCCAGATCGGCTTTTTTCTGCTCCTGAGTCCGCTCGTCGGGCTTATCCTTCTTATCGTTGAACAGGCTGGCGAACAGCGACTTCGCCTTGGCGACGATCCAATTGACCGCGGTCTCGATCGCCTTGTCGACCTTTGCGCGCACCGTTTCGATCACGGACATGATCTTGTCGGTGACCTTGCCCAGCCCGACGAAGCCGGCGAGGAAGCTGATGGCCAGCGACAGCAGGTTGGAGAGAGCGCTTT
>Ga0335083_10000157_pt1 | contig 119994 bp, 108 predicted proteins | sample Lox_Sample_42_FD_206716 | JGI IMG/M metagenome (GOLD analysis project Ga0335083, IMG submission 206716) | Soil microbial communities from Loxahatchee National Wildlife Refuge, Florida, United States - Lox_Sample_4.2 | ecosystem: Environmental > Terrestrial > Soil > Wetlands | place: USA...
AAACCCAGCGCCGACAACCGGTATCTGGTGGATCAGAACAATGTTCCGTTCCTGATGATCGGGGACGCGCCGCAAGCGATGGTCGGAAACTTGTCCGTTGCCCAGGCCAAGTTCTTCATCAAGGACCGGGCCAAATATGGCATCAACGCGCTGTGGGTGAACCTGCTCTGCGACAGCTACACCGCCTGCAACGCCGACGGCACGACCTTCGACGGTATCGCGCCCTTCACGACGCCGGGTGATCTTTCGACTCCAAACCCCGCCTACTTCGACCGCGCCGAGGAAATGCTCCAAATCGCGGCGGCGCACGGCATGGTCGTGCTTCTCGATCCGATCGAGACCGGAGGCTGGCTCTCGGTGTTGGACGACAATGGCCTCAAGAAAGCGAAGAAGTACGGCGAGTTCCTTGGCAACCGCTTCAAGGATCAGCCCAACATCATCTGGATGAGCGGCAACGACTTCCAGAGCTGGCGCGACAAATCCCAGAACGATCTGGTGCGCGCCGTGATGCGGGGCCTGGCCGCGAAGGACCCCAACCACATCCAAACCGTCGAACTCGATTATTATGTCAGCGCCTCGCTCGAGGATCGCGCGCTGAGGCCTGTGCTCGGTCTCAATGCGGTCTACACCTACCGTCCGACCTATGCGAAGGAGTTGTCGGAGTACAAACGCGCAGCCTACGCGCCGACCTTCCTGGTCGAAGCGAACTATGAGTTCGAGCACAATGGCGGCACCGACGGCGGCACGACTCAAAATCTCCGCCGTCAGGAATACTGGACCGCCCTCAGCGGGACGACGGGACAGCTTTACGGCAGCTCCTATTCGTGGCGTTTGCAGGGCGACTGGGCGGACAATCTCGATACCATCGGCATCCTTCAACTGTCCTACGTCAAGCAACTCTTCGAACCGCGTGCCTGGCACGATCTCGTGCCCGACTATGCTCATCACGTTCTGATCGAAGGTTATGGCAAATTCTCCAAGAGCGATCCCATACCGGACGACACCTATGCGACGGCCGCCCGAACGGGCGACGGAAGGTTGGTGACGGCCTATCTACCGACGGTCAGAACCGTCACGATTGACATGACCCAACTCGCCGGAACCGCGACCGTGCGCTGGTTCGATCCCACCAATGCGAGCTTTGTCGAGGTGGGAAGCTTCGCGAACAGCGGCACCCGGCAATTCACGCCGCCCGGCAACAACAGCGGCGGCGACGGCGACTGGGTCCTGTTGATGGAAACCAGTAGAAATTGCGCGTGCCTGTCGGGCGATCGTTGACGCGGAGCGGAACGCTTGCGCGGTCGGGATCGTTTTACGGAAAGACAGGCGGCGGGGCCTTACGACAAGGAGATCCGTCAAATGTTGATTCGCAACTTTCTGGTCGGCGCTGCGCTTTTGTGCGTCGGCAGCTGCGCCGGCGCTTATGCGCAGACGACCTCAGGGTCGAGCATGTCCGATCGTTCCGCGTCCGCGCAGAACTCGCAGAACAACGACAATGACCTCTCGAGCCCGAACGACGCCAAGGCCGCTACGGATTGCGCGATCGGCGACACCAGGCCGGAATGCGCGAAAAACAAGGACATGCGAACCGCGAGTCGCAGTACCACCAATACGCCGGACCAGGCCCAGGCACCTGACGAGGAAAACGCTCCGAGGACAGAACCCGGCAATCCGCCCGCGACCCAGACCCCGCCATCGACCTATCAGCCGATGCCGGGTCAGGAACCTTCGCCGACACCGCAAGGCAATCCCGGCCCGCATTCCTGATTTCGGCTGATGGAGAATGATCGCGCTGCCGGTTCGCCCGGCGGCGCGATCCGCGCGTCGCGCTTCGGCAAAATTCGGACGCGGGAAGCTAACGCGTCGGCACCGGCTTTTCACCGCGATAGTCGTAGAACCCGCGACCCGTCTTCTGGCCCAGCCATCCGGCTTCGACGTATTTCACGAGAAGCGGACAGGGCCGGTATTTGGAATCCGCGAGCCCCTCATAGAGCACTTGCATCACGCTGAGACAAGTATCGAGGCCGATGAAATCGGCGAGCTGCAGCGGGCCCATCGGGTGATTGGCGCCAAGCCGCATCGCGGTATCGATTGCCTCGACGTTTCCCACCCCTTCATACAGCGTATAGACCGCCTCGTTGATCATCGGCAAAAGGATGCGATTGACGATGAATGCCGGGAAATCTTCGGCATAGGCCGCCGTCTTGCCGACACGGCGTACGATCTCGAGAGCGGCCTGGAAGGTCGCGTCGTCGGTGGCGATGCCGCGGATTACTTCGACCAGCTGCATCATCGGAACCGGGTTCATGAAATGAAGCCCGATGAAGTGTTCGGGACGGTCCGTGGAAGCGGCCAGACGCGTCACCGAAATCGACGATGTATTGGTCGCGATCAGCGTATGCGTGTCGAGGCGGGGGCAGAGATCCTGGAAGATCTTGCGCTTGACACCCTCATCCTCGGTGGCCGCCTCGATCACCAGATCGCGGTCGCGCATCGCGTCGAGATCCTTTGCGACATGGATGCGCTTCAGCGCGGGCTCGACCGCATCGCTCTTGATGAGGCCGCGCGCCGCCTGGCGGTTCATGTTCTTGGTGATGCGCTCCACCGCCCGGCCGAGCTGGTCGGAATTGATGTCCTCCAGCATGACGTCGAAGCCGGCAAGCGAGAGGACATGGGCGATGCCATTGCCCATCTGTCCGGCACCGATTACCCCGATGCGTTCGATACTCATGTCGCGTTCCTCAGTAGCCCATCTTCGCCAATTCGGCGTCCATTTCCGGAACCGCCTTGAACAGGTCGGCCACCAGACCGTAATCGGCGACCTGAAAGATCGGCGCCTCCTCGTCCTTGTTGATGGCGGCGATCACCTTGGAATCCTTCATGCCGGCGAGGTGCTGGATGGCGCCCGAGATACCGACCGCGATATAGAGATCAGGCGCCACGACTTTGCCGGTTTGGCCGACCTGATAGTCGTTGGGCACGAAGCCCGCATCGACGGCGGCGCGGCTTGCGCCTACGGCGGCGTGCAGACGGTCGGCAATCTTCTCCAGCATGTGGAAGTTCTCCCCGGACTGCATGCCGCGCCCGCCCGAGATCACGATGCGCGCAGAGGTGAGTTCCGGCCGCTCGGATTTCGAGAGTTCCTCGCCGACGAATTTGGACAGCCCTGGATCCGCCGCCGCCGCGATTTTCTCGATCGAAGCCGCACCGCCTTCCGCCGCCGCCTTGAAGGTGGTGGTGCGGACGGTGATGACTTTCTTTCCCGGGGGAGCCTGCAAGGTCTCGATGGCATTGCCGGCATAGATCGGGCGCCGAAAGGTGTCGGGGCTTTCGACGGAGATGATTTCGGAAATCTGCGGCACATCGAGCTTGGCGGCGACGCGCGGCATGTAGTTCTTGCCGTTGGTGGTCGCGGGCGCGAGCAGAGCGTCGTACTTGTCCGCGAGCGAAAGGATCAACGTTTCCATCGTCTCTGCGACCAGTTTGGCGTAGCGCGCATCGTCGGCGACGAGCACCTTTTCCACGCCGGCAAGCTTGGCTGCGGCGTCGGCGACGCCGGCGCAGTCTTGCCCGGCGACCAGCACATGCACCTTTTGTCCCAGCGCAGCGGCCGCGGTCACCGTCTTGGCGGTCGCTTCCTTGAGGGATTTGTTGTCGTGTTCGGCAATCACCAGAGAGGTCATGGTCAGATCACGCCCGCTTCGTTCTTGAGCTTGTCGAGCAGCTCGGCAACGGTCTTCACTTTGACCCCCGCCTTGCGCTTCTCTGGCTCGGTGACCTTGAGCACTTTGAGGCGCGGCGCGGCGTCGACGCCGTAATCGGCCGGCGCCTTTTCGTCGATCGGCTTCTTCTTCGCCTTCATGATGTTGGGAAGCGACGCATAGCGCGGCTCGTTGAGGCGCAGATCGGTGGTCATCACCGCGGGAAGCTTGATCTCGACGGTTTGAAGGCCGCCGTCGATTTCGCGTTCGACGTCGGCCTTTTCTTCGGAGAGCTCCAGCTTGTGCGCGAATGTGGCCTGCGGCCAGCCAAGCAGCGCGGCGAGCATCTGACCCGTCTGGTTGGAATCGTCGTCGATGGCCTGCTTGCCGCAAATGACGAGACCCGGCTTTTCGGCATCGCAGATCGCTTTCAGGATCTTGGCCACCGCCAGCGGCTCGACGGTCGCATCGGTCTTTACCAGGATTCCGCGGTCGGCACCCATCGCCAGCGCCGTGCGGATGGTTTCGGTGGCCTGCTGCGGTCCGATCGAGACTGCGATCACTTCGCTCGCCTTGCCCTTTTCCTTGAGCCGGACGGCTTCCTCGACACCGATTTCGTCGAACGGGTTCATCGACATCTTGACGTTGGCGAGGTCCACCCCGCTCTGGTCTGACTTCACCCGGACCTTGACGTTGTAGTCGATTACCCGCTTGACGGGGACTAGTACCTTCATCACCGAGCAGATCCCCTGATGGGCGGCTTGTTCTCGCGTCCGGGCCTTGCCGTCCGCAACCTTGTTAAGCCCCGCCCTTTTGTGCGGCGCAAAAACTAGGACCGCCTCTGACCATCTGTCAACGCAAGTTCACATCGGTTTGTCTGGATTGGTGAACATGGTCCGCTCTACCAATTTTTAGGTGCGGCGCAGCAAATCCATCGATCCGCGTCATTCCGTCGCAGATTCCATCGGGCCACAAAGCCGTGGCGCGCTGCCCTATTTCAGGGTCTCCAGATAGGCGACGAGATCCTTGACCTGATCGGGATTGCCGATCCCCGCGAAGGCCATGCGATTGCCGGGCACGACGGCGGAAGGATGCGTGACATAAGCGGTGAGCTTGTCCGGCGTCCAGACGAAACCTGCGCTCTTCATCGCCGCGGAATAGGGAAAGCCAGGGACGCTGCCCGCCTTGCGACCGACGACGCCAAAGAGATTCGGCCCAAGACCGTTGCCGCCGCCCTTCTCCGCCTTGTGGCAAATGGCGCAGCGCTGGAACACCGCTTTGCCTTTTGCCGCATCGGCTGCATGGGCAATGGTCGCGGCCGACAGAAGGCAGGCAACGAAAGTCGCAGCGATTTTTTTCATGGCACCCTTCACATTTTTGGATTTGGACGGAACCGCAAGCCGGCCCGAACTCTACGTCTTGCGCAACGATTCCTTTGCGGTCTCGAGCGCGGCGCGGAATTGGATGGGATCGGCGATGTCGGGGATGATCACGGCATCAACGCCCGTACCCTCGATACGCAAATGGCCGAAGCCGAGAAGCCTGCCCCAAAAACTCTGCTCCACCCGGACGCCCTCGATATTCTGCAGCGCGATCTCGTTGGTCTTGAGACTGAACCAGCCGGTTTTTTCGACGAAACGGTGCGTGGTGACGCCAATCTCCGTCGTCCACTTGCGAATCATCATGGCGAAGAAGATCCAGATGCCGATGAGGCACCAGAAGAGGAAGATCAGCGCCGCCCAGGCCTTGAAACTGTACCACCAATGGAAATGGGCCTTGGCGACGAGCCGTTCGCCCTGGCCGAGCGATTGTTCGATGTAGGGCATGAGCGCTCCTGAACTTGCGCCAGGGCTTATACTACGTTTGGGGACGAAGAGGAGAAGCGCGTGATCCTGACAGTGTCGCACCGCGGCGATTGGCGGAACAGCGCATGACAAGCCCGGACGACGAGCCCGCGCCGCAGCGGCCGCCCGGACTGCTGTCCTTCTTGCTGCCCCGGCGGGAGTATTGGGGGCTGCCGCTGCTGCTCGACATCAATATCCTTGTATACCTCGCGATGGCGCTGTCCGGGCTCGGCGTCATGGAATTCGATCCCCGCGACCTGGTCGCTTGGGGCGCGAACTGGCGCCCGGCGCTCGAAGGCTGGGGCTGGCTGCGTCTCGTGACCAGCCCCTTCGTGCATGGCGGATTGCTGCACATCGCGATGAACATGTACGGCCTGTTGATCGCGGGCATCCTGATCGCGCCGATCGCGCGCAATGGGCGGCTGGTCCTCTGTTATCTTCTGTGCGGCAGCGCCGGCAGCGCCGCCAGTGCGTTCATGCATGCCGACGTGGTGAGTGTGGGCGCTTCGGGAGCCATCTTCGGGTTGTTCGGAATGCTGTTCGCGCTTGTGATGTTCGGCGACCGGCGTTTCGTGGCCCAACGAAGAATGCTCTTCGCAAACGCCGCCTTCGTGATCGGGATCAACCTGATCCTGAGCTTCGCCATTCCCGGCATCGACGCATCCGCGCATATCGGCGGACTGGTTGCCGGTTTCTTCCTGGGCGCATTCTTCTACTTACTGGAGGGACGGCGAGCCGAAGTCTGAATCAGGGTCGGGCGTCTCGGGCGCTGCCGGGCCGACACCGATCTTATGACAATGCGGCCCCGGTTGCCGCGCTTGAACGGACTGCCGCCCTTGTCCAGCGCCTGATCGATCAGCGCGCGCACGTTGGGATCTGCCAGCGTCTTTGCACCGTCCTTGAGCACGATGTGGCGCGTGGTCTTGCCCGAACCTTTGAGCAGCTTGTGCGGATCGTCGAGCGGCAATGTCTTGAAGAAGAACAGGCTCGCCCATCTGGGAAAGACCGCGATGGAGAACCAGACATCTGACACGCGCTCGCCCGTCGCAAACCCGATCGCGAGCGCATTGTAGTTGTCATAGACGAGCTCGACCGCGCCAGGACAGAGCGCGCGCATGGCTCTCAATATGCCGCGCGTGCTCCGGGCGAGTTCGGGCGTGAATTTGTCGAGGAAGATTTCCAGCTGAGCTTTGGCGGCACCGGCCACGGGTTACCGCTGCTCGTGCTCGGGCAGCAGGACTTCGCGCACGCCTTTGTGGTTGGGACTCGAGATGACGCCGTCTTCCTCCATGCGCTCGATGAGGGAAGCGGCGCGGTTGTAGCCGATCTGCAAGCGGCGCTGGATGTAGCTCGTCGTGGCGCGGCGTTCGCGCGCCACCACGGCCAGCGCCTTGTCATAGAGATCGTCGCCGCTTTCGGAATTGCCGCCGCCCATCAGCGCGTAGGGATCGTCGCTTTCCTCGTCGGGCTCTTCGGTCACCGCATCGAGATATTCCGGCCTGCCCTGTGTCTTGAGGAATCTCACCACGTCTTCGACCTCATGGTCGGTGACGAAGGGGCCGTGAATGCGCCTTATACGCCCGCCCGCCATCATGTAGAGCATGTCGCCGGATCCCAGAAGTTGCTCGGCACCCTGTTCTCCCAGGATGGTGCGGCTGTCGACTTTTGAGGTGACCTGGAACGAGATACGCGTCGGAAAATTCGCTTTGATGGTACCGGTGATGACGTCGACCGACGGACGTTGCGTCGCGGCGATGAGATGGATGCCGGCGGCGCGCGCCATTTGCGCGAGTCGCTGCACGGCGCCTTCGATTTCCTTGCCCGAGATCATCATCAGATCAGCGACTTCGTCGACCACGACGACGATATAGGGCATGGGTTCGAGCTCGAGCATCTCGTCCTCATAGATCGGCTTGCCGGTTTCGCGGTCGAAGCCGGTCTGCACTGTGCGCTTCAGCACCTCGCCCTTATCCTTGGCCTTACGCACGCGCTCATTGAAGGCTTCGACGCCGCGCACGCCAAGCTTGGACATTTTGCGATAGCGCTCCTCCATTTCGCGCACCGCCCATTTCAATGCGACGACGGCCTTGCGCGGCTCGGTCACCACAGGTGCGAGCAGGTGCGGGATGCCCTCGTAGACGGAAAGCTCCAGCATCTTGGGGTCGATCAGGATCAGGCGGCAATGTTCCGGCGGCATGCGATAGAGCAGCGACAGGATCATCGTGTTCAGGCCCACCGACTTGCCCGACCCGGTCGTACCCGCGATCAAAAGGTGGGGCATTTTGGCGAGATCGGCCATCGTAGGCTCGCCACCGATGGATTTTCCGAGCGCCAGGGTAAGCGGCGCGCGCGCCTTCTCATATTCGTGACTCGACAACAGCTCGCGAAGATACACCGTCTCTCGGTGGAGATTGGGCAGCTCCAAGCCGATGACATTGCGGCCGGGAATCGTGGCGATGCGCGCAGCCACCGCCGACATCGAGCGCGCGACGTCGTCGGCCAATGAAATCACGCGCGACGACTTTACGCCGGCGGCGGGTTCGAATTCGTAGAGTGTCACCACCGGGCCCGGGCGGACGGCAACGATGCGGCCCTTGACGCCGAAATCGGCGAGTACGGCTTCGAGCATGCGCGCGTTTTCTTCCAGCGCCTCGTCGGAGAGTGCCTGGGTGTCCTGCACGCGCGGCGGCTGGGCGAGCAGGTTCAGCGAGGGAAGCTGATATTCGCCGGAGCTCAGATTGAGCGCTGGCTGGCTGACCCGCGCGCGGGTTTGCTGTGCCTTGCGGGCCTCGTCGCGCTTGATGCGGTTTTCGCGGCGCTCGGCCAGCCGCGCCGCGGCAATCGGCTCCGGCGCGATATCGAGACCGTAATCATCGTCATTTTCTTCGCTTTCGTCTTCGAATGGGTCTTCGTCGGCGGTGAGTTCATCCTCTTGATTTTTGCCGCGCGGTTTCAGTTTGGACCCGAGCCAATAGAGCGCCGCCGCACCGTTGCCGGCGTGATGCGCGACCTTGGCGAAACGGACGCCCGTCGCGAGGAATGCGAGCGGAATGCCGGCGATCAGCAAGAGCATTGGCAGCGCAACGCTCAGCCAATGCTGGTTGTAGGCCTGCCCTGCCCTGTCGGCGAGCGAAGAGGCGAAGATGCCGATCCACCCGCCCATGCCCGCAGGAAGGAATTGCGGCCGTGCGAGCCAACCCAGCCCTCCTGCAACCATGAGGGTTCCCGTCGGCCATGCGATGGCGCGCCACACGGCGTGCTTGAGGCCCTTGCCCATCAGCGCCCGCAATCCCCAAACCGCCAGCGGCGCGATGAATGCAAAGGCGGCGATGCCGAACGTCTCGAGCAGCAGATCGGCGGCCGTCGCTCCCAAAGGTCCGAGCAAGTTGGAGACGGCCTTGCCGGTCGCGTTGTTGAGACTGGGATCGGCCGGAGAATACGAGACGAGCGAGACGATCAGCGCGACAGCGGCGAGCAGAACGAAGCCGCCTGCGCCCCGGAGCGCGACAATACGCGTCAGCCGGGCGAGCGCCATCCTGGCCTCGGCCAACGCATCACTGACCGCGGCTCCGCGAGAACGAGGCTGATAGACGCCAGCCATCACGCGCACCCCTCACTTCGTCCAAGCAGCCAAGGGGCGCCATAATGGTTGATAAAGCGTTACCGCGGAAGGGTCTGAGCCAAAAACATCAATGATTCCACAGCCTTGGCAAGCGAAACTTTTCTCGACCACCCCCAGGTCTATCCGTGCACCGTCTCGCCGTGCAGGCTGATATCCAGACCCTCAATCTCCACCTCGGGCTTTACACGCAGACCGATCGCAAAATCGATGGCCTTCAGGATGACGAAGGTGGCTGCGGCGCAATACGTGAACACTGCGCCGACGTCATAGAACTGAACCAGCATCTGGTGGATGTTCGCGTCGGGCAGCCAGCCCTTGGCCGCGGGGTTTATCGCCTGCGACGCGAACATGCCGGTGAGCATGGCGCCAAGCGCTCCGCCAACCCCGTGCACGCCCCAGGCGTCGAGCGCGTCGTCGTAGCCGAAAAGACGCTTCATCCAGACCGCCGAAACATAGCAGACGATTCCGGCTGCCACGCCGATCGCGAGCGCGGCCGGTGCATCGACGTATCCTGAAGCCGGCGTGATCGCGACCAGTCCCGCCACGGCACCCGAAATCATGCCGAGCACGGAGGGCCGCCTGCCCACGGCCCATTCCGCGGCCATCCAGGCAAGCGATGCGGCGGCGGCGGCGATTTCCGTCGCGACCGCGGCCATTCCGGCGTTGGCGCCCGCGCCGAGCGCCGAACCGGCGTTGAAGCCGAACCAGCCGACCCAGAGCAGCGATGCGCCGATGACGCTGAAGACCAGATTGTGCGGCGCCATGTTCTCGCTGCCGAAGCCACGGCGCGGACCGAGCACGAGACAGGCGACAAGCCCGGCCGTCCCTGCATTCAAATGCACCACCGTGCCGCCGGCATAGTCCAGCGCGCCGAGGGCACCGAGCCAGCCGCCGCCCCACACCCAATGCGCGATGGGGCAGTAGACCGCGAGCAGCCACAGCGCGACGAACCAGAGATAGGCCGAGAATTTCATGCGATCGGCGAAGGCGCCGGCAATCAACGCCGGCGTGATGATCGCGAACGTCATCTGGAACAGCATATAGACCGACTCCGGAATCGTCGGCGCAAGCGCGTTCACCGTATGGACGCCCATCGGCCTCAGGAAGAGATAGTTCCAGCCTCCTGCGAACGCGCCGGTGCCGGTGAAGGCGAGCGAATACCCGACGATCGTCCAAAGCACGGTGACGAGCGCTGCAGCGGCGAAGCTCTGTGCCAGGATCGCCAGCACGTTCTTCTTGCGCACCATCCCGCCATAGAAGAGCGCAAGACCCGGAATCGTCATCAACAATACCAGCCCGCTGGCCATCAGCATCCACGCCGTGTCACCGCTGTCGATCCTTGACATCGCTCTTTCACCTTCGCCGCCGGCGAAATATTGGACGCGCGCGGATGCGGGCGTCGCCAGGATTATTTCGTTCCTGCACAGATTTTGGCTGCCCATTTGATTCGCATCCGCACAATTCCTAGGCTGGCGATATGAGCGGCGATTGCGACATGATCATCGGCGGCGGCGGAATGGTCGGTCTGACGCTGGGCATCGCGCTGGCGCGCGGCGGCATGAAGGTGACGGTGGTGGACCCGATGCCGAAGGCGGCGGCGACGGCCCCGGCGTTCGACGGCCGCGTGAGCGCGCTCGCTTATGCCGCGGTGCGCATGTATCGCGCGTTGGGCGCTTGGGCGTATCTGGAAGAGCACGCACAGCCGATCGAGGACATCCTTGTCACCGACGGCGCGCCCGGTCGTACCCCTTCGCCATTCTCGCTTCACTTCGATTCCGCGGAGACAGGAACGCCGCTCGGCCATATCGTCGAGAACCGGCACATCCGCATGGCCTTGTTTGCCGTAGCGGAGAGCGAGCCGCACTTGACGCTCGTGGCGCCGGCGTCGCTGGCCGATCTTCGGGTCGGGCCGAACGCGATCACGGCGCATCTCGACACCGGCGAAGAGATCGATGCGCGCCTCGCGGTGGCAGCCGACGGGCGCGAATCGCGCATGCGCGAGCAGATGGGGATCGGCGTCGTCGGCTGGAACTATCCGCAAACCGGCATCGTCGCCACGGTCGAGCATGACAAACCGCACCATGGCGTGGCTTACGAACATTTTCTACCGTCGGGTCCGTTCGCAATCCTGCCAATGACGGGAAACCGCTCATCGTTGGTGTGGACGGAACGCGAAAGCTTGGCGCCGCGGCTGCTGAGACTGCCGGAAGAAGAATTCAACGCGGAAATCGCGCAGCGTTTCGGGACGCATCTGGGGACGACAAGGTCCGCCGGCCCGCGGTGGTCCTACCCGCTCAAATTCCATCTCGCGCGCGGCTATGTTCGCGAACGTTTCGCGCTGGTGGGCGACTCCGCGCATGGCATCCACCCTATTGCCGGGCAGGGGCTCAACCTCGGTCTCAAGGACGCGGCCGCGCTCGCGGAAACTGTGTTGGACACGGCGCGGCTTGGTCTGGACTTCGGCACGCTCGACAGCCTCAGGCGCTACGAACGCTGGCGGCGGTTCGATTCCTTCACGTTGGCGGCCGCCACCGACCTGCTGACGCGATTGTTCTCCAACGACATCGAGCCGCTTCGCATCGTGCGCGATTTCGGCATGGGCATCGTGGATCGCATCGGTCCTGCCCGGCGATTCTTCATGCGGCACGCCGGCGGCGACATCGGCAAGCTCCCCCGCCTGATGCGGGGAGAAGCGGCCTGACGCGTTATCCGGGCGGGTTTGCGATCAGGTAGGGCAGGCCGCCGTTGATGCCTGAATCCTCGGCCCACACCGAGACGCTGAAGCCCGTTGGCAAACCGGACTTCAACGCCGCATCCGACAGGCCGGTGATGCCCGAATCGTTCGCGATGTTGCCCGCTCCCTGCGACAGGCTGGTGATTCCGGATGTGGTCGTATCCCAATAGGCATTGTTGAAGGTGCCATGCGGCGGCTCGTCATAACCCACCAATCCGCCCGCGAAGTTGCCCGAGCCGGCGGTCACGCTGCCGGTCGCATAGGACGTGTTGATGGTGCCCTTCGTGTTGGTCCCGACGAGACCGCCCCCACCGCACCCGCAGCCCGTGGCGGCCATGCCGACGGTGACCGCGCCGGTGGCGTAGGAGTCGGTGATGGTCGCGGCGCTTCCCATGAAACGCGAATTGTCCCCGACCAGGCCGCCTGCTCTCGCATACTGAATGCTCGTGACGGAGCCCGTGGCGAAGGAACGCGTGATCGTTCCCTGGTTCGAACTTACCAATCCGCCGTTGCTGCCGGACCCGAGCGGCGAGCCGGTGACGTTGCCGGTGGCATAGGAATCGGCGATCGTCCCGGTGTTGTAGCCGATGAGGCCGCCACCGCCGTTCCAATGCGCGACGTCGCCGGTTGCATGAGACGCACTAATCGTCGCGCCGAAGAAGATGCCGGCCAGGCCGCCGGCGGCGCCTACGCCGTCGGACGACGTATTGGTCACTCCCCCGCTTGAACTGCACTGGTCGATCGAACCGCCAGCGCCGAAATAGCCGATCAATCCGCCCGCATCGGTCTGGACGTAGCCCTTGATGGTGACGTCGCCGCTTGTCAGCGACTGGGAGATCGAGCCGGAATAACCGGCATCATTCGAGCCGACCAGCCCGCCCACTTTGACGTCGTTCACCGCTGAAACCTTGAGCGTGGAGGTCACGTTCACAATATCCCCGTCGCTGATGCCGGCAAGTCCGCCGACGCTTTCGAACACGGGTTGGCCGCCCCGCGGATAGTATCCCGATGCTCCGGTGATGTAGCCGCTGGCGAGGCCGATGTTGCGGATCGCGCCGTAGCTCAGGCCCACCAATCCCCCGATATTCGCGACGGTGTGCGAGCCCGCAGGTCGCTTGACGATGACGACAAGGTGGCTGAGCGAGAGATTCTCGATCGCGCCGGTCGAAGCGAGCTGCGCGAACAGACCGATATTGCCGGTGTTCGTCGCATTGCGGATTGCAAGATACGAAAGCGTGTGGCCCAGGCCTTCGAAAGCGCCGCCGAACGTCACGGGCACAGGGGCTGCGCCATAGCTTCCATCGGCGGTCGCGTCATAGTCGGAGGCCAGCGCGACATTGCCCGAAGGGTTGGACGATACCGCGCCCGCAAGCCCCGCGACCGAATTGACCAGCGTGTAGGATTTGCCGTTGATGGTGAGGCTGTCGGAGAGGCTCCAGAACGTGATGTTGCCGCCCGGAGCAAAGCTCAAGGTGCCTCCGGAGCCGCCATCGTTGGTGACAAGCGTGAGGCCGCCGTCACCTTGCACCTTGAGCGGCACCTCGAAGCGGATCGAATGCGAAGAATCAAGCGTGAGGGACTGGGCGCTGGCCCACGCGACATAGCCCTGGACGTCGATGTCGCCGGCCGGTCCCGAGATCAGCGTCACGTCATGCGCCGCAAGCCAGCTCCTGAGCCTCGAGACCCCGATCACCGCGTTCGGCGCCGTCGCCGTGCAGGTATAGGCCACGCAATGCACGTTCGAATTGGCGCCCGAGGTGATGGCGAGCGTGGCATGCGCCACAGGCGCCGTGAGACACGCACACAGGACGGCTGCGGCGCCGATCGATTTCATTTGCATCACAATATCTCCTCGGGGAACGGCCGGCACTATACAGCAATGCGGCCCGGTCCGCACGGCGATGGAATCAGCGATCGCGTCCCAATTTCTCGTCATCCTTGCGCGCACGCAGCGCGGCCGGAAGGTCCATGTAGAAGCCGCGCGCGATGATGCGGACCTTTTCGTCGCGGCGCTCGCGCGCTTCGGCTTCGGTCGCAAATGCCTGTCCTTCGAAAAGGTATCGCGTGACGGCCGTGCCGGTCCGGTCGTCGGCCACGCTCACGGACTGAACCGGTTCGACCTGCTCGCTCGCCAGTTCGAGGGTGCGGCGGAAATGGGCGAGCGCGTCGCGGCGGTCCTTCTGCTCGGCGGCGATGCGTGCGCGGTTGCGGGCATCGAACCCCCGCACCGCGCCGAGCACGCGCGGATGCAGCAGCAGGATCCCGATAAGGATCGCCGCACTCACCCAGAGGAGATCGTACAGCACGCGGTTCCCTCGGCGTTCGCGTCCACTATGTAGGTCATCGGCCGGCGCCCTCAAGCCGTTCCAGGTATTCGCGCGATTGCATTTCTATCAGCCGCGACACCGTACGCTGGAACGACGGCGCGGCGTTGCCTTGGGGATAGAGCCGGTCCGGCGGCACGGCGGCCGAACACACAAGCTTGATGCCTTCATCGTACAGCGTGTCGACCAGCAAGGTGAACCGCCGGGCGGCATCCGCCATCGCCGCCGGCATCGCCGGAATGCGATCGATCAGAAGCGTGTGGAAGCTGCGCGCAATGGCGAGATAATCGGCTTGCCCGAGCGGCCTTTCGCACAGATCGGCGAAGGTGAAGCGCGCGACCCCTTTGGCGGCACAGGGAACATGCAGCGCCCGCCCAAGGATGGGCAGGGTCGTGGGCTGTCCTGTCCGCCGCCCCGTCAATTTGAGCCAATCCTCATCCATCTTGGCGTCGGTCTCGGGTCCGAGCGGGGTAAGATAGACCCGCATGCCGCCGAGCAGCAGCCGACGGTAGTCCGTTCCGCCGTCCAGTTCGATCACATCGAGTTTCTCCTCGATCAGTGCGATGAACGGCAGAAAAAGCTGGCGGTTGAGGCCGTCTTCATAGAGCCGAGCCGGTGCGGTGTTCGAAGTCGCGACGATCACGACGCCGCGTGCGAAAAACTGTTCGAACAGTCTTCCCAGGATCATCGCGTCAGCGACGTCGGTGACCTGGAATTCGTCGAAGCAAAGAAGTGCCGCTTCTTCGGCGATCCGCCGGGCCACCGGCGGAATCGGATCGTCGCTGGTGCCGCACTGCCGCTCGGCATGCAGCCGCGCATGGATTTCCACCATGAAGGCGTTGAAATGGACCCGGCGTTTGCGCGTCACGGACACCGCGGCGAAGAACAGGTCCATCAGCATGGTCTTTCCGCGGCCGACATCGCCCCAGAGATAGAGGCCGCGCGCGCGACGGAGCGGGCGGACGAACAACCCGCGCCTGCGAGACAAGTTGGACGCCAGCGATTGCAGCTTCGCTGCCGCTTGTTCCTGCGCAGGGTCAGCTTTGAGCGCGCCGCGCGCAACGGCTCTTCGGTATTCGGCGAGCAAGGTCACTTTGGCAGGATCGCCCAGTAATCCAGATCGAGCACTACGGATTCGGGATACCGATTTCCGCTCTTGTCCGGGAAATCCGCGCAGGGCCGATTTTTGGCAGCGACCAGACGCAGCCTGAGGGCCGCGCAATCTTCGCGGTCGAAGAATGCATCCTGCGTCTTTGGTATCGGCGCCTTATCGAGAACTTGGGACCAGGCGTAGATCGTGTCGCCTGCGAATACGGGATTGACATGGCGCCCGCCGTTGATTGCGGCGATGAACCATGCATTCGCCAGGCCGTTGTGGCTCAGCGTGCGCGCGATCGAAATGACATGCCCGCCATAGACGATGCGCCGTGCGAAGCGGCTGTCCTTCTGCGAAACCTGGTTGAAATGGACGCGCGCCGTGTTGTGATAAAGCCGCGTCGCCATCGCGTGCTCCGCCTCCTCGATCGTCGTGCCGTCGACGTGATCGATCTTCTCGCCGATCTCATAGTCGGCCCAGCGAAACGTGCTTCCGGTTTCCGTCGGTACAAGCGCGAGGTCGATGCGATAGGGCGCCACCAAAGTCGATGGCGCGACCACGGCCGCCAACTGGGGAACGAGAGCTTCGGGAGCGGATGCGGTGATGTCGCGCTTGTTCACCATCACCCAGCGCACAAGAGACAGGATCTCGTCCTCGGACTCGTCCAGCCCTTCCGTACGCACATAGACGATGCCGGTCTTGCCGTCCGAGTTCTCCTTCAAGCCGATGACCTCGGAGAACGCACTGAGCGTCGCACCGGGGAAGAGGCGCTTGCCGAAACGCAATTGCGCATAGCCCAAATTGGCGACGGCATTGAACGAGATGTCGCTGACGCTCATGCCGAATACGATGTGGAAGACGAACAGGTCGTCGAACGGCAGACCGTCGAACCCGGCGGCGCGCGCCAAAGGTTGCGAAGATTGAAAGGCGAAGCGCGATCCATAGATCGCCTTGTACAGCGTCGCGTCGGCTTCGCTTAAGCTGCGTTCCGGCAGGTGCACGAAGCGTTGCCCGACCCTGAAATCCTCGAAGAAATTTCCGGCGCTGCTTTTCATTGCAGGGACTCGATTGCCTCGGCCATTGCCACGGTGCGCCGCGCGATTTCGGCATGCAGCAGCTCGACCATGCGGCCGTCCAGTTTGATGGCGCCCCTGCCGCGGTTCTCCGGCGCGTCGAAAGCGGCCAGAATTTTTCGCGCCTCGGTCACGTCTTCGGCAGAAGGCGCGAAGATGGCGTTGCACGGCTCGATCTGGTTTGGGTGGATCAGTGTCTTGCCGTCGAAGCCGAATGCTCTGGCTTCGCGGCACTGGACCTCGAAGCCGCGCGCGTCCTGGATATCGTTGAACACGCCGTCGACGGCAGCCAGGCCGTGCGCACGGGCCGCCATCACGCTGAGCGACAGGGCAGTTGCGAGATTGGCGCGCCCGGGCAGATGCGCGCCGCGCATTTCCTTGACGAGATCATTGGTGCCCATCACGAAACAGGCAAGCCTGCCACCTGCGCTTGCCAATGCCGCGATATTGAAAATGGCCAGCGGCGTTTCGATCATCGCCCACAAAGCGATTGCAGGATCGGCGCGAAGTCTATTCAGCTCTTGTCCGGCCGCATGCAAATCCGTGACCGTAGAGACCTTCGGAAGCAGGACGGAATCGGGCTTTGCGGCCAGGGCTGCCGCGAGGTCGCCGGCGCCCCATGCGGTCGAGAGCGCATTGATGCGCACGATTACTTCGCGCCTGCCGAAACCCTTGGCCGCAACAACGTCGCAGACCTGCCGCCGCGCCAGTTCCTTGACGTCGGGGGCCACGGCGTCTTCCAGATCGAGGATCAGCGCGTCGGCCGGCAGCGAACGCGCTTTCTCGAGCGCGCGTGCGTTCGAGCCCGGCATGTAAAGGACGGAGCGGCGCGGACGGATCATCGCGCGCGGTTATAGCGGGCCCGAACGGTAGCGGCATAGGCCTCCACCTCCGGGCGGGAACGGAAATTGCGCGCCCATTTCGCCATCACTTTGGCCATGCGCTCGGGTGGGACGCCGAGCTGCGCCTGCGCCATCCCTCCGTTCACGCTCTCGTGGTATTGCGCGATCCGTCCGTCCTTCAGCACGAAGCGGCTGATGCCGTCGATCACCACTTCGCGGCCCTTGAATGCGGGGATCGTGGAGACGAAGCGCGACAGCGAGCGCGCATAGGCGAGATCGCCATTGCAGACGGGTTCGAAGAACTGCCAGTCGTATTCCGTGGCGTCGCGATGGAACAGATTCTCCAGCATGTCCGCGATCGCTTCGCGTCCGCGATGCGGGCCATAGATGTAGTCGTCGTAGAGCCCGTCTTCGGTGAAGCAGCCGGCAAAGGCCTTGCCGTCGCCCGCGGTCGCGGCGGCGGAGAAGCGGGCAACAAGCGCTCGGAATTCGTCTGGGGTCACGCCGCCTTCAAAATTTTGCGGTTGATCAGGCACTCGGCGATCTGCACGGCGTTGAGCGCCGCGCCCTTGCGCAGGTTGTCGCTGACCACCCACAGCGACAATCCGTGCTCGACGGTCGGGTCCTTGCGGATGCGGCTGACATAGGTCGCATCCTCGCCGACGCATTCGATCGGCGTGACATAGCCGCCGTCCTCGTGCTTGTCGACGACCAGCACGCCGGGCGCGACGCGCAGCAGCTCGCGGGCGCGCGCGGCGGTGATCGGCTTCTCGAACTCGACGTTGACCGCTTCGGAGTGGCCGACGAACACCGGCACGCGCACGCAGGTGGCTGTGAGCAGGATATTGGGGTCGAGAATCTTCTGCACCTCGGCCATCATCTTGAATTCCTCGTTGGTGTAGCCCGAGGCATGAAATTCCTGGATGTGCGGGATGACGTTGAAGGCGATCTGCTTGGTGAAATGTTCGGTCTCGATCGGATCGGCGACGAACACGGCGCGAGTCTGGCGGAAGAGTTCGTCCATCGCCGCCTTGCCCGCGCCGGAGACCGACTGGTAGGTCGCAACGACGACGCGCGTGATCGTGGCCTCGTCGTGCAGCGGCTTGAGCGCGACAACGAGCTGCGCGATGGCGCAATTCGGGTTGGCGACGATACCTTTTTTGATGTTGTCGAGATCGTGCGCGTTCACCTCCGGCACGACCAGCGGCACCTCGCGGTCGAGCCGCCAGCATGAGGCATTGTCGATGACGAGGGCGCCGGCCGCGGCGATTTTTGGCGCCCAAGGCTTGGACACGGACGAGCCGGCCGCCATCAGCACGATGTCGGTGCCCTTGAAGTCGTAATAGTCGAGCGCCTTGATTTTCAGCGTGCGATCGCCGAACGAGACCTCGGTGCCGACGGAGCGCGTGGAGGCAAGCGCGACCACGTCACTTGCCGGAAACTGGCGTTCGGCCAGCACGTTCAGCATCTCGCGTCCGACATTGCCCGTCGCGCCGACGACGGCGACTTTGAACGACATGGTGACTGCTTCCCTTCACGCAGCAAGGCGCGGAGCAATACTAGAGGAAGATGGCCGAGGAAAGGCGCTATTCGCCGGGATGCCAGCGCAGCTCGATTTCCGGCGCGCCGTGTTCGAAGCTGGCGGCGACACCAGGGCTGCCGGGCCCTCCAAGCCGATGCTCGGCAAGGCCCTCTTGCTCCTGGCCCAGCCCAAGCTTTCGCGCCACGCCTTCGGTGTAGGTGGTGGTGAAGCGCGGAGGGATCGTCCGCGTTTGCGTCTGGGGGAATATCCCGCTTCGCCAGAAGGCCCGGCCCTGGGAGGGCTGCCCGAGTTCGTCGGCCATGACCTGTGTGGCCGCCAGTCCGAAGGCCAAGGCGAACAAGGATGCTCGCATGTCTCTTCTCCCCGCGTGAGGATAGAACCCCAAAGTGGAAGAAACGGTTGCGGCCTCGCCTACAATTTAAGCGATCTGAACGATTTTCTTCGCCGCCAAGGCCGATATTTCCTCAGAGCGCAGACCGAGGTCCTTGCACAGCACGTCCATGGTGTGCTGGCCCAGCCGTGGCGGCGGCAGCCGGTATTCGGGGGGCGTCCGCGCCAGCCGCACGGGGCTGGCCACGAGCTTGAGATCGCCGGCATCCGGATGCGCCATCGAAACCGTAAGCGCGCGCGCGATGGCTTGCGGATCGGCGAAGACCTGATCGATTCGGTTGATGGGCCCGCAGGGCACATTGGCGGCTTCGAGCCGCGCGATCCAATCCGTCAATCCGCGAGCGCGCAGGATCGGCTCGAGCAATCCGATTATCGTTTCGCGGTTCGCGACGCGTGCGGCATTGGTCGCGAAACGCGGATCGCAGGCGAATTCCGGCACTCCAGCCGCCCGGGCAAAGCTGGCAAACTGCCGGTCATTCGCCACCGCCAGGATCAGGTGCCCGTCGGCAACCGCGAACACCTGGTAAGGCACGATATTGGGATGGGCATTGCCCAGCCGCGTTGGCAACATCTTTCCCGCCAGATAGTTCGTCGCCTGGTTTGCGAGCGCCGCCGCCTGGCAATCGAACAGGGCCATGTCGATCGGCTGGCCTTCGCCGGTTCGCGCCTGATGCAGCAGGGCAGCCAGGATGGCGATGGCCGTGTAAAGCCCGCTTACCAGATCGCTGACCGCCACACCCACCTTCATCGGCTCGGCGCCGGGGGTGCCATCGGGCTGGCCGGTCACGCTCATCAACCCGCCCATGCCCTGGATCAGGTAGTCGTAGCCCGCCTTGTGCTTGCGCGGACCGTCGTGACCGAAGCCGGTCAGCGAACAATAGACCAGCGCCGGGTTGTCGGCGCAAAGCGTCTCGTAGTCGAGTCCGTAACGCGCCAGCGTGCCGGTTTTGAAGTTCTCGACCACGACATGCGCGCGCCGCGCCAGGCGGCGCACCAAAGCGGCTCCTTCCGGCTGGGCGAAATCGATAGCAACGGATTTCTTGTTGCGATTGGCCGCGAGGAAATAGGTGGCATCGGCCGTTGTGCCGTCCGGCGCCGTGACGAAAGGCGGACCGAAATGCCGTGTCTCGTCGCCTTCGCCGGGCTTCTCGATCTTGATGACCTCGGCTCCAAGGTCGCCGAGAATTTGGGTCGCCCAAGGCGCAGCCAGCACGCGCGACAGGTCCAGAACCCGAATATGGGACAGCGCACCCATCGCACCGACATTCTTAACGGTCCCGGCGCGAAGGATTCGCGCTCCGCCCAAAGCCAATGTATGGTGCCCTTGGCTGCTGAACAACGAGACAAAACAATGGGAACGACCTTGAGGACCGGGGTGTGCCTTGCTGCGCTTTTGGCGCTGGCATCGACGGACGCGCTGGCGCGCCATGCCTCCAAATGCGCCGATCAGAGCGAGGTGAGCGCGCTTCAGACCGCCGCCGTGCAACAGGAACTGATGGATTCGGCGCTCGGCTGCGGCCAATCCTGGGTCGAGAAATTCAACGCCTTCCAGACCTCGTTCGGCCCTGAGCTGCGCCGCTCCGACCGCGTGCTCTTGACCTTCTTCAAGCGCATCTACGGGCCCCGTCGTGGCGATGCCGAATACAACCTCTTCAAGACCAACATGGCGTCGAAAGCCGAGATGCGTCGTGTCCGCAACATGACCGATTTCTGCACCTCGGCAAACCTTGTCTTCGCCGCGGCGCTTGCGGGCCAGAAGCCGTCTCTGGACGATTTCGTCTCCGGCGTTCAGATCGCCGACAGCAATGACGCGCCGGTGGGCGCGTGCCAGATCCAAGTCGCGGTCACACTGCAGGGTGCCATGGCGGGTCCGGATGTCCTGCCCAAGCCCAATCCCCTGCGCGTCGCGGCGGTCGATCCGCCCCTGCCGACGCCGGCGACGCTGTCGCTGGGCACGTCGGGGGTTTCCGCCGCGGCGTCTGTGGCCGCCCCGGCTGCGACGGCAGAGGCCAAGCCCGAGGAGAAGCCGAAGAAGAAGTCCGGCTTCCTATCGGGCCTGTTTGGCAACTAACCGAAGGCGGTTATTTCGTGCCCCAGGTGACCTGCGCGTCGCTGCCGTCGCTGGCCTTGGTCGCCGAGACGGAGACGGAGCGATTCTGCTTTTCGCTGGCGGCGACATAGGTCTGGGTGCCGCCCATATCCATCATGGCAGTCTGGGCCATGCCGGCGGCCTCCGCCCTCTGCTTGTAGAAGGCGATGACATCCGCGGGTGCGGCCTTGGTATGGAACGCGACCATGCCGCCCGCGCCGTCTTTGCCCTGGCCGCTGAAGCTCGCGGTGATGCTGGCCCCGGGATAGAGCGGTAGATCGGATGGCATCTTTGCGCTGGCGCCCGTGCCGATTTCCACCTTCTCGCCATTCGAGCCGGTGATGGTCATGTGGCCGTCATTGCCGCCGCCGTTATTGGTGACGGTGACGCGGTTCCCCTTTTCGTCGGTATAGGTCTTGGTATCGCTCTTGCCGCAGGCGGCGAGCGAAAGCGCGGCAGTTGCAATCATCAAACAGGTACCGAAGCGGCGCATGGTTGTTCTCCCAAGTGACGGCCGCAGATTCGCGCAAGCACGGTCTGAAAACAAGAAGGGCCGCCCCCCAACAGAAGGCGACCCTTGCATTGTCAGACTGGGTTCAGGCGAACCCGCGGCGCCGTTTCAGGCGCGAGCCCCCCGGACGGTCACGATCCAGGTCGCGGATTGAGCCTTCCGCAGGCAATGACAATGAGACACTGGATCACCTCCTTTCAATACGGTTGCGTGCCGGTTTTATAGAACGCACGAGCGTCCGCGTCACGCGGAAAATTGCCGGGCCAAGCCCGCACCCGCCATGAGCAGGCCCTCGTCGGACGTGACGGTGACGAGATCGAAACCCTTCCTGGCCATTGCGCGCGCGTAGTCGACGCTCTTGCAGAAGATGCCGGCGCGCAATCCCGTTCGCCGCGCGGCGGCCAACACCGCATCGATCGCCGCGACGACGACGGGATCCGTCTGGTCGGCCTGCACGGCGCGTCCGAGCGAAAGCCCGAGATCGCTGGGTCCGACGAACAGCATGTCGAGCCCCGGCACCGCGGCGATGGCATCGACATTGTCGAGACCGCGCCGTGTCTCGATCTGAACGATGGTGAGCAGGGTGGCGTTCGCCTGCGCGACATAGTCGTTGCCTGCGTAGAACATGGCACGGCGGGGGCCGACGCTGCGGTAGCCGAGCGGCGCGTAGCGGCAGGCGCCCACGAAATCCGCGCACTGCGCCGCGTCATCCACACTCGGGCACATGACTCCATAGGCTCCGGCATCGAGCGCGCGCATGGCATCGCCCGGGTCGTGCCAGGGGATGCGGACCAGCGGCACCGTGTCTGTTGTCGAGACTGCAAGCAGCATCGCGCACATCGCTTCGTAGCCGATCTGACCGTGCTGCATGTCGATCAGGACGCTGTCCCAGCCCTGATGCGCCGCGATTTCGGCGCCGAGCGCGGTGGGCAGCGCGCACCAGAAATTCGATGCCGGGCGTCGCTCGGCCCAAATCTGCTTCAGCCTGTTGGGTCGCATGCTTCCCCCTGTCGTGGGATATATAGCGGACCATGGAATCGCTTTCGACCGAATGCGTCATCGTGGGCGGGGGGCCGGCCGGGATGATGGCTGGGCTGTTGCTGGCGCGCGCCGGGGTCGACGTTGTCGTGCTCGAGAAGCATGCCGATTTCCTGCGCGATTTCCGCGGCGATACGATTCATCCCTCGACCCTGGAGCTGATGGCCGAACTGGGCATCCTCGAGAGGTTCCTGGCGCGGCCGCACACCGAAGTGCGCCAGATCTCGGTCGAGATCGGCAAGGAACGCTTCGCGGTCGGCGACTTCACGCATCTTCCCACGCGCTGCAAGTTCATGGCGCTGATGCCGCAATGGGATTTCCTTGACTTCCTGCTCGGCGAGGCCGAGCGCTACGACAATTTTCGCCTCAAGATGCAGGCGGAAGTGACCGACCTGCTCGCCAAGCGCGGGCGCATCGCAGGTGTGCTGGCGAAGACGCCGGACGGTTTGGTGGAAGTGCGCGCCAAGCTGGTGATCGGCGCGGACGGACGCCACTCTGTTGTACGAAACAAGGCCCACCTGAAGGTCACCGAGTTCGGAGCGCCGTTCGACGTGCTCTGGATGCGGCTTCCCTTTGGCGAGGGCGATCCGACCGAGCCCGTAGCGCGTTTCCAGGGCGGCGACTTCTTCATCATGCTCTATCGCGGCGACTATTGGCAGTGCGCCTTCGTCATTCCCAAAGGTGCGTTCGCGGCGATGAAGGCGGAGGGACTCACCGGTTTTCGCGCGCGGTTGCGCTCCGTCGCGGGATTCGCACGCGAGCGGGTCGAAACCATCCAGAGCTTCGACGATGTGAAACTTCTCACGGTCAAAGTCGACCGGCTGAAGCATTGGGCGCGGCGCGGGCTGCTCTGCATCGGCGACGCTGCGCATGCCATGTCGCCGGTGGGCGGCGTCGGCATCAATCTGGCCATACAGGATGCGGTCGCGGCGGCGAATCTTTTGGCACCCGTGCTGAAGCAGCGCGTCCCCAGGTTGAGCGACCTCAACAGGGTGCAGAGCCGCCGTCAATGGCCGACGCGCGTGGTGCAATGGTTCCAGGTCCAGGTGCAGAAGCGCGTGCTGGCGCCGAACCTGCGCGCCCGCCCGACGCCAAGGCCGCCGTTCGTCCTCTATCTCCTGCAGCGCTTGCCCTGGCTGAAGCGCATCCCGGCACGGTTCGTCGGCATCGGCGTGCGGCCGGAACACATCGGAAGTCAGAACTCAGAAATCAGAAATCAGGAAAGCCGAGTTGACGGCTCCAATTCCGACTTCTGATTTCCGAGTTCCGATTTCCGATTTCTGAGTCTGCCGTCAGGCCTGCATCGTCCAGCCTTCCACGCCCATGGCGGCCTGGCGGACGGCTTCGCTCAGGGTCGGATGCGCGTGGCAGGTGCGCGCGATGTCCTCGCTTGCGGCGCCGAACTCGATGGCGAGCGCGGCCTCGGCGATCAGATTGCCGGCCTCCGGGCCCAGAATGTGCACCCCCAGCACGCGGTCGGTCTTGGCGTCGGCCAGCACCTTCACGAAGCCTTCGGTCGCGGCAATGGTCTTGGCGCGGGCATTGGCGGTGAACGGGAACTTGCCGGTCTTGTAGGCGATGCCGGCGGCCTTGAGCTCTTCCTCGGTCCTGCCGACCGACGCCACTTCCGGGGCGGTATAGACGACCGACGGAATGGCACCGTAGTTCACATGACTTTTGCGGCCGGCGATGGTCTCGGCGCAGGCGACCGCTTCGTCCTCGGCCTTGTGCGCCAGCATCGGACCTTCGCGGCAATCGCCGATCGCCCAGATGCCGGCGACATTGGTTCGAAAATGCGCGTCGGTCACGACGCGTCCGCGCCCGTCCCTGGCGACGCCCGCCTCTTCGAGGCCCAAACCATCCGTGTACGGACGCCGCCCGATGGAGACGAGAAGCACGTCGGCCTCCAGGGTCTCGGCCGCGCCCCCCTTTGCCGGTTCGACCTGCACTTTGAGCGCGCCGCCGCTCTTCTCGACGCCGACCACTTTGGTCGACAGGCGGAACGCGAGTCCTTGGCGGCTGAGAATGCGCTGAAACTGTTTGCCGGTCTCGCCGTCGAGCCCCGGCGCGATGCGGTCGAGGAACTCGACGACGGTGACCTCGCTGCCCAGCCTGCGCCACACCGACCCGAGCTCGAGCCCGATATAGCCCCCGCCTACGACGACCATCCGCGGCGGCACCTGCTTCAACGAGAGAGCGCCGGTCGACGAGACGATGCGCTCCTCGTCAACCGCCACGCCGGCGAGCGGCATTACATCCGAGCCGGTGGCGATGACGATGTGCTTGGTTTCGAGCGCGCGGACCGCGCCGTCGTGGGCCTTCACCTCTACCCGGCCGGGCGATGCGACGCGGCCAGCCCCGACGATGGCTTCACTTTTGTTTTTCTTGAGCAGGAACTCGACGCCCTTGGTGAGCTCGCCCACGACCTTGGACTTCTGCGCCATCATGGCCGGCAGGTCGAGCGAGACTTCGGCCTTGATGCCGAGCTTGGCGAAGTCCTTGCGCGCCTCCTCGAAGCGCTCGCTGGCGTGGAGCAAGGCCTTGGACGGGATGCAGCCGACGTTCAGGCATGTCCCGCCGAAGGTTCCTCTGGCGTCGATGCAGGCCGTCTTGAGTCCCAGCTGACCCAGCCTTATGGCCGCGTTGTAGCCGCCCGGCCCGCCCCCGATAACCACTGCATCGAATTGATCTGTCATGGAAATTCCCCCTTTCGGCGAAGCAGGCGGGCCGCCTTATGCGCCGGACCTTCCGGGCTGGCAATTCGGCTTGGCAAAATTTTTTTGCCTGCTCTGGAACCAGTTTTCGGCAAGCGGGTTCTTATGTGCGAGCGGACGTCCTCTTCGGTACGCCCCAGCCCCTTCGACAGCCCGCATTGGATGTCCGCTCATTTGTCCCGTTGTTCCGACGCCGGCCAGAGCCCCTCTTGGCTGGCGTCTTTTTTTGCTCAGGGGACGGCGTAGCGGACATAGGTCGCGATCGTCCGGTCATCGCGCTCGCGCTCGACAGGGGCAAGCGGCACCGCCCCGGGAAACAGCGCGCTTCTGTCGCGACCCTTCTCGGCAACATAGAGCTTTCGGCCGTGAGGCCACGTCCCCCCCAGGTCCCTCTGCGGCTCGTTCACCTGAATCACCTGCATGCTGCCGTAGAACGAAAACCAGGCGGTCGTTTCGTAGTCCGTTGTGAGGATTGCCGCCGGCCGGCCCCGTTCGGCCGTCTGTACGGCGGCCGCCACGCCGTACCCCAAAAGACGGGAGGCCGGATCCCGCCTGCCCAGCGGAACGGCGTCAAACAGAACCTGGAAATAAACGACAAGCAGCATAAATGCCGCGACGGGACCCGCTACAGTGCGCAGCCGAGTTGAAGGCGTCAGCGCCGCCGCGACAGCGAGTACCGGATAGAGAAAACAGGGCCAGTTGCCCTGAACGCGATCGTGCAGCGAATGGACCGCGAAGAACACGGCGGCCGGCAGCGCCAGCGCCGCGAGCAACGCCGAGCGCGTCGTGCCGCGAATCCCAAGATACAGAATCACCGGCGAGGCCAGAAGAAGTTGTGCGGCCAGGAACTCCGCGAGATAGCGCAACGTGAAATGGCCGGCGCCGACGCGGCCGAACTGGAAGACGAAGGTCTGCCAACGATGGGCCGCGTTCCACCAGATGTTGGGCGAAAAGATCGCGAGCGCCAGCACCGCGCCGAGATAGGGCCAGGGCGAAGCGAGCCAGCGCCGCCCGTCGCGGGTGAACAATATCCACGCCAGCGCGCCCGCACCCAGAAAGAAGGCGGTGTACTTCGAGAGCAGCGCCAGTCCGCCGGCCGCACCGGCGGCGACCCACCAGCGCTCGTCCTGCGTCGTCTGAAGCTCGGCGAGCGTCCACAAGAACATCGCCGACGCCGCCATCAGCGACGCATCCGGCGTGGCGGCCATCGTCTCGACTGCGGTCATCAGCATCAGATTGAAGAACAGGGGCGCGGCCGCGGCGCTTCGCTTGTCGCCCGCGAGCAGATCTGCCGCTCTCCATACGAACCATGTCGCAGCCACCGACAGTATCAGCGGAACGAACCGCACGCCGAACGACGTCTTGCCGAACAGCGTCGTGCCGGCCCGGATCAGATAGGCGATCGCGGGCGGGTGATCGTAATAGCCCGCCGCCAGATGCTTCGACCAAAGCCAGTAATAGGCTTCGTCCGCGGAGAGCGGCAGCATGGCACCGGCGATGAATCGCGACGCGACCAGCGCGGCGACTGCGATCGCAATGCCGCGGCTCATCGTGTGCGCCAAACGAAGAGGCTCGACATGGCGTAATTCCAGAAAGCGCCCATCAGCGCGCCGGCAAGCCCCGCCAGCCACCATACTTCGCGCTCGGTGCTGAACAGCCAGGACGCGAGCCCGACATTGGTCAGCGCTCCGATCGAACAGATCAGACAAAAGCCGATGAAGCCCCAAAGCACGGACAAGCCCTTCAGCCGGCGATCGCGATAGGTAAGCTCGTTGTTGAGGAAGAAATTGCTGGTCATGGCGGCAAAAGTCGCCAGCGACTGCGCAACGACGAACTCCGTGCCGAGCAGAGCCGCCTTGAGCACCGCAAGGTGCACGACGAGACCGAGCGCGCCCACCAGCACGAAGAAGATGAACCGCGGATCGACGAGCCCGCCGCTGAGCTTGGAGATCAGGAGGCCGATGAATTCGAGGCCTACCTGCGCGTTGAACTTGCTCTCGCCCGCATGGCGCGTTCCAAACACATAAGGCTGCTCGGCAATGCGCAGGCGGTCCGACGCCGTCGCGATGTCCAGCAGGATCTTGAACCCCGCGGGAGACAGCCTCGGTGCCACCTCGTCGAAACGCTCGCGGCGCATCATGAAGAATCCGCTCATCGGATCGCTGAGGCTAGTGCCGAGCACGCGGTGTGTGAGCTTGGTGGCGAGCCTGCTGATCAAGCCGCGGCCTTCGCCGAAAGACTGGGCGCTGCCTCCGCCGCTGTAGCGCGTGGCGGCCACGAGATCGAAGCCTTCGTCCCTTAGGGTATGAAACATCTTGGGCAACACGGTCTCGTCATGTTGCAGATCGGCGTCCATCACCGCGACTACCGGCGCGCTGGACGACAGCATTCCCTCGATGCAGGCGCCGGCAAGGCCGCGGCGCCCGATGCGCAGAATGCAGCGCACGCGGTTGTCCTTCGCCGCGATCTCCTTCACCGCCATGGCTGTCCCGTCCGGCGAATTGTCGTCTACGAAAATCGCTTCCCAGTCGATGCCGACAAGCGCCTTGTCGAGGCGCCGCACCAACTCCGCCACGTTGCCCCGCTCCTTGAAGGTCGGGATGACGACCGACAATTGCGGACTCATCGACGCTCACCGGGTCTGTAATCGGCCTCGATATGACCCTTGAGTTCAGCCCAGGTAAAGCGCACAGGCTTGGTTTTCATCGCGACGAACAGCGGTGCCTGATCGGCATAATGGGGCGAATGGGTGTCGAGCGTCGCCGATCCGAACTGGTGGATGCTCTGCGACGAGAGCTTTCCGTTCTTGTCCCAGGTCACGAACATGATCAGCGTGTCGCCGTCGACCGCAGTGAGCGTGCCGTCCGGCTGCGGCACGCCATAGACGGCGCGATAGGTGTCGGGTCCGCCGTCGATGGCAAGGTCGAGCGTGCCGCGGCGGAAGCGGTTGACCTGGCCCCATTCCGGATCGACGCGATGAAAGTGATCGAGCAGGGTCTGTTCGGCGCGCGCCAGCGACAGCATCGGCGTCAGCGACCAATCGTGGTCATGGCGGGCGCGGATCACCGGCTCCGCAGTGAGGATGGCGAGCGCCGCGCCCCGGTTGTGGATATCGGCGCTCAGGTTCCAATGGGCGAGCCGATCGCACGCTTTCGGATCTCGCACAGGATGGCAAAGCTCGCCGATGATCTTCACGATCTCCGATTTGCTGCTATAGCGCACGTCGAACTTGTAGCGGCGGAATGCGGCGGCGGTGATCTTCGGATCGGCGCCGAAGGTTTCGAGCGCACGCAGCGCGCGGTTGGTCATGTTGGTCTGGATGCCCATCCACTGCGGATAGCCGCCGGGCTTCAGATCGTCCTTTGGCGACGTCGCCTGGAATGGCGTGTTGTTCGAATTGAACACGAAACCCGACGCCGGATTCCAGAGCTGCGGAAGCTTGTCGAACGGCACGATGGCATGGGGAATAAGATCGGAGCGATCGCCCGGTAGATAGCCCTTCCAGTCAAAGCCCGCGCTCCGTAGCGGAAACTGGCCGTTGTAGACGTAACCGATGTTCCCCTTCTCGTCGGCGTAGATGTAGTTGATGCTGGGCAGCGCCTGAAGCCGCATGGCGGCTTTCCACTCCGCCAGATTGCGCGCCTTGTCGAGACGATAATACTGCAGAAGTTGACGAATCTCGCCCATGCCCGCATAGCGCACCGCGAAGGCGCCGTGATCGGTCTTGAATACCGGTCCGTGTACGGAGAAAAGGACCGGGCGGTGCACGGTCCAGATCAGCGGTCCGAAAATCTTCACCCGGATCGCGGCATCTTCGATCTTGAAATCGCGCCATTTGCCGTCGAGGCGATACTGATTCTGGTCCGCGGGATTGATTGTCAACCGATAGATGTCGACCAGGTCGGGCTCGTTGACCGTGTTCGCCCAGGCGAGATGCGCGTTGTGACCGTGCAGCATGAAAGGCGAGCCGGGGAAGAAGCCGCCGGCCACATGCCAGCCTTCGTCGCTTTGCAGCACCGCCTCGTACCACGACACCGGGCCGCTATAGGGCTGATGCGAATTGACCAGCAGCCGCGCCGCGCCGTCGGCCGATCGCGACGGACCGACCGCGATGCCGTTGGAGCCGATAGGCAGCGCAGGCTTGCCGCCGGTATCGGCCAACAAGCGCTTCAGCGTATCGCCGAAGCCATAGAACAGCGGCGTCTTGAACACGAAGCCGGCGGCAATGTCCCTGCCGGTCAGCGGCAGCAATCCGGCTTTCACCTCGTCGGGATGCAATGCGGCGTAATAGTTCACGCCATCGGCATAGCCTTCCAGCACACGCCTGACGTCCGCCGGAAGGTCGCGGTCGTAGCGCGCATCGACCGTCTCCCACACCCGCATCGCATGCACGAGATAGTCGCCAGGCGCCGCCTTGAGGCCCTCGCTCGCGGCCAGCGTGCCGCGCGTCGCCAAGGCAACGTCCTGGATGGTGGCGAAGTCGTCTTCGCTGTGGGCGAATCCAAGGCCGAACGCCACGTCGGCGTCGCGATGCCCGAAGATGTGCGGCACGCCGAAATCGTCGCGCACGATGCGCACGTGATAAGCCTTGGCTCTCGCAATCAATATCGCAGGATCGGGCGGTGACGGCTGCGCCATGCGGTCGGCGGCCACGAGAGCCGCGAACACGAGCACAAGCAGTCCAACGGCCACCGTGGCGCCGATCTTCACGAGGCGCATGTCTTCCCCGGCATTTGCGTCAATGGATAGCGTGATCCGTCCCCGGCCCCATTGCCGAATCCGGAATATGTGCCCTTCGCATCAAGGGCAAGGCGAGAAGCGATAGGGCGAACAGAACGGCGATCAATATCCAGGCCTCGTTGAAGGATTGCGCCAGCGCCGCACGCTTGACCATCGGCGCCAGGATCGCCTTGGTGAGTTCGTCGACGGGCCCCGGGGGGGCATTCAGGAATTGCTTCACGGGAATGCCCACTTGCAGCGCCGCGTCGACGTCACGGGCCTGAAGCCGCGCGATCAGTTGGTCGACATGCCCGGGGGTGCGCTGTTCGAGCACGGTGTCGATCACGGCGATCCCGATCGCTCCGCCCAGATTGCGCATCAGATTGAACAACGCGCTGGCGTCAGGGATTTCCATTTGCGGCCAGCGCTCCAACGCGAGCCGCGTAGCCGGAAGCAGACAGAGCATGATGCTCGCGCCGCGCAAGACCTGGGGCCAGAACAGCCCGTCGAAATCCGTGGCAGAGGTCTCGAATCCGTTGATGAAAAGCCCAAGCCCGAAGACCCCGAAGCCGATGGCCGTGAGCAGACGCGGGTCCATCCGGATCTCGAGCCAGGCTGCCAGCGGCGCCGTCAGAAGCTGCACGGCGCCTGCCACCATCATGATCTCGCCGATCTCGAGCGGGGTATGTCCGCGCACGAGACCGAGGAAGACCGAGACGAGATAGGTCGCGCCATAAACGCCGGCGCCGAAAACAAAGCTGAGTGCGCAACCCAGCGCAAAGGAGAGATCCCGGAAGCGCCTCAGATTGACGAAGGGATGCGCTGTCGTCAGACAAAGCAGAATGCAGGCTGCGGCCGACGCGGCGCAAATCCCCAGCAATACCATTACGTAAGTCCCCTGCCAGTTACGCTTCGGTGCCTCCTTGAGGAGGATTTCAAGACTTCCGAGGAACACCGCCGCCAACAGGATCGTCGCGTAGTTGATGCGGGCGAACTCGCCAAACCGGACCGGCACGCGCTCGACAAAAAGCCAAACCAGCAGCGACACCGCCAGGCCCGGAACGACATTGACCAGGAAAATCCAGTGCCAGGAGAGCGTCACCGTCAGATAGCCGCCAACAGCGGGACCAATAGTCGGCGCGATCATCGCGAAGGTACCCGCGATCATCGTCGCGAGCACGCGGTCCTTGTCCGGCAGCTGCGTGAAGGCCGAGGTGAACACCGCCGGGATCAGCATGCCGCCGCAAAATCCCTGTACTACGCGCAGCACGAGCAGCGGCTCGAGCGTCACGCACATGGCGCAGCCCAGGCTGGCAAGCGTGAAGCCCAGGGTCGCGAGAACGAACATGTGCCGGAGCGACAACGCGCGCGTCAGCCAGCCGGTCAACGGGATCGCGATCACTTCGGCGATCAGATAGGCGGTCTGGATCCAGCTCATGCTGTCGGTCGAGATTCGCAGCGCCTGCTCGATGGTCGTGAGCGAACTAGCCACGACCTGGATGTCGAGGATGGCCATGAACATGCCGATGCACATGGCGGCGAAGCCGATCCAGGTCCTCGAGCGTGCCGTCATTCGGCCGCCATGAGAGCGAAGGATCCGTGCCGCCGCGCATGTCCATCCATCACGCGCCGCCACAGGGGCGGGACGAAGGCAAGCAGAATGCTTCCGGCGTAGCCCGCCGGCAATTCCGGCGCCGTGGGGACATGTTCCAGCCGCTCATAGGAAATCGAAGGTTTCGCGTGATGGAAGCTGTGCCTGCCCATGTTGAAGATCAGGAAATTGACCACGACATTGCTGCTGTTCCAGCTGTGGCGATCGGACAACGGCTCGAAACGTCCCGTCGAATCCGCTGCGCGCTGGAGTCCGTAATGCGCAATATAGTTGAAGACCTCAAGGACGCTCACGGCGACAGCAGACTGAATCAGGAAGAACAGCGTAGCGCGCGCAGGAACGAGAGCGAAGAGCAGCCCGACGAAGGCGAGTTCCAGCAGGCAGTCGGCGGCCACCCGGTTGTGGAAAATGCTCCTGCCCCGCAGGCGCTCTCGCTCGAACCGGTATCCTTCCCGCAACTGACCTGGAACCGTGCGCAAGAGGAAGGCATAAAAACCTTCGCCCAGACGCGCCGTGGCCGAATCCTTGGCTGTTGCCGCATAGCGATGATGGATGTGGACATGCGAGACGCGGAAATGACGGTACAGCATGCCCATCAGCATCAGTCCGCCAAGAACGCGCTCACGCTCTGTTCGGCTATGGACGAGCTCATGCGCCGCCAGCATGCCGAAGACGCCCGTCGAAACGCCGACGCTCAAGGACAGGCCGGCCAATCCCAGCCATGATGCATGCGCTGCGACGACGGCGGCGGCGGCAATCGAGAGCAGCTGCGCCGGCACGTAGAGATAGAAGAGCCGGCGGTAATTTCGCCGGTGCGATGGCAGTGGCGGTCCCCTGCGCGGGCTCACGAACTCGGCGCCGATCAGCAGCGCGAGCAACAGAATCACCGAGAGGGGCGCTGCGGCTGCCTCAAGTCCAAGCGCAAAAGCCCATGCCGAAGCAAGCAGCAGGAAGGGACCGGCATACAGGATCATGACTCCCCCGATGCCGCCAGCTTAGCCTTTTGCGGATTCCACGCCAGTGTCCGCAAGGCCGCGCCGGCTGTCGAGCGCGCGGTCCTCCGCCCGGATCCGCCAAGCCAGTATCAAGGCATTCAGAGCCGTGAAGACGAGGGCCACCGCGACTTCGCCGAAGGCGAGGGGCAAGACGAGAATCTCCGCCACGACGATCAGGTAGTTGGGATGGCGCACGAAACGGTAAGGACCGGCGTGCACGAGCGCAGCACCCGGAAGCGTCACGATCCGCGTCGTCCAGAACGGGCCCAGCGTGGCGATGACCCAGGCGCGCAATAGCTGGAGCACCACCATCGCCGCGATCAGGGGCCACGAAATCGAGGGTTGTTGGGGCAGCAAGAGCACGATCGCGGCGAGCCAGGCTGCGTGCAGCGTCACAATCAGGGGATAGTGGCCGCGCCCGGCCTCCGTCGCGCCGCGCGCAAGCAGCCGCCGGGTATTGCGACCGGCATAAATCACTTCGAACAGCCGTTGCAGCGCGACAAGCGCCACGATGGCATAGGCCGCGTCGCGCATCAGCCTTCCAGAACCTGCAGCACCGATGAGAATCCGGGTCCCAGAGCGCTCATCAGGATCCGCTGGCCTTTCTTGCGCCAATCCATGCGCTCGAGCACGAAAAGCGCGGTCACGGCCGACATGTTGCCGAAGTCACGCAGCACGCCGCGGCTTTCGACCAGGGCGCCGCGCTCGATCTCGAAGGCATCCTCGAGCGCATCGAGAACCTTTGCGCCACCGGGGTGGCAGGCAAAGCGGTCGATGTCGCGCAGCGAGAGATCGCTACGGGCGAGAAAGCCCTGCAGGATCGTGCGGAAATCGTTCGCGACGAGCATGGGGATGCTCTGGGAGAATAACGCCTTGAGCCCGTCCTCTTCGACGTCCCAGCCCATGATGTCGAGCGAATGGGGCCAGGTATATTCGCCGCCGGGACCGAACGCCGGCCCCGCGCCCTCGGTAGAAAGTATCGCGCCGGCAGCGCCATCGCCGAACAGCGCCGTGGCCACGATGTTGCTCTTGCTGTGGTCGTCCTTGCGGAAGGTCAAGGCGCACAGTTCCACGACCAGGAACAGCACGCGCGAGCCTGGTCGGGCCAGCGCAAGATCGGCGGCGCGCGCAAGGCCGGTGACGCCGCCTGCACAGCCAAGCCCAAAAATCGGGAGCCGGCGGATGTCGCGCCGCAGGCCGAGCCGCTCCACCACCAGCGCATCGAGACTTGGCGTGGCGATGCCGGTGGTCGAGGAAACGACGATCGCGTCGATGTCCTCCTTGCGCAGCTGGGTCTGCGCCAACAGCGCTGCCGTCACCTGCGCGAGCAGAGCCACCGCATTTTCGATGTACAGCGAAGTACGGTCCCGCCAGCCATGAGAGGCTTCGTACCAGTCTATGGGCACGCAGGAATAGCGGCGCGTGATGCCGGTGTTGGCGAAGACCGGCAACAGCCGCTCTATGTCGCGCCGGCCGCGAAACAGGCGCCCTGCCCGCTCAACCACGTCTTCCTGTTCGAGAACATAAGGGGGGACAGCGCTCTTCAACGCCAGCAGGCGTGTTTGCATACTATTACTTTCTTTCGCCCGGATAGGGCCCCTGCCGCAAAGGAGTGTATAGGATCTCGGTGCGCGAGCCTATGAAGGAAACGCGCGCTTGCAAAACCATTTCGCCGGAGTTTCACGCAGATTTGCTGTGCATAGCCGCTAGCGCGTGGGCGGGCGAAGCGCCGAACGGTCCAAAACGCCCGGCCGGTCCCAATCTCCTTCCGGCCGGATCAGGACCAGCGGATCGCTGTCCATGCCGAGTTCGTCCGGGTGCGGAGGGAACTCCGCCTCGATCTCGACATATTCGTAGTCGGAGAAAGCGAACTTGCGATCGCGGGGCTTGAACCCGTAGCGTTTCCAGAACGCGTGCAATCGCGTCTGCGCCTGCGCGTACATGCGCCGGAACCCCTTGCGCCGTGCCAGCTCGATCGCGGTTTCGATGACCTTGTTCGTGATCAAGGTGTGCCGGTGCCGGGGCAGCACGGCCAGGCGTTCCAGCTTGGCGAACTGACCGAAATAGCGGATTCGCATGACCGCGGCAGGCTCGCCATCGACGAGCCCGAGCACATGCGCGCCGGCGAAGTCATTACCGTCGAACTCCTCTTCGTACGGACATTTCTGCTCGATCATGAACACGGCCGCGCGCACCGCAAGCGCCTGGGTCATTTGGTCCGGCGTCGATACAGGAAATGCTTCGAGCTTCTGCTTCCGTCTGGGACTGACCTGCGCGCGCTTTCCTTCGGTCACCGGCATAGCCCGCATTTGCGCGACATAGTGCTCGGGAAAGGTAAGCGCGAAAGGCGATCCGATCCTGGCATCGGCGTATTCGCGGGTCTTGGAGGAACGGCGAACCGAATCGAGCGAGGACTGCGTGGCAATGCGGCCGACGATCGGCGTGCGCTCGAAGCGATCGGGCCCCATTGCGCGAGCGTGCAGCGCAAAGGCCAGGTTGCCCAGGCCGGGCGCAACCATCCCCCAGAGGTAGAGTGCGCTTGGATCCTCGCCGGAGCGCGCCAGAAATTCCTCGCCCGGATCGAGCGTGTTCAACGTCTCGGCCTTCAGCGCGGCATGCCCTTTTTCGTTCAACGCGAGGTAGGCAATGAATCCGATGATTTGCGCGTCCCGCCGGCTTTCATCGGCGCTGCGGCAGATCGCCCACAAGGTGATAGGATTGTAAGCGTAGACGCGGCGCACGATCTCGATCGAGGTGACGTCACTGCCGATCTCCTTCAAGGTGATCGCATAGAGCGTTGGAATCTCGTCCGGATGCGGGTGGCGGATGAATACGAAGCTGCCGTCCGGTGCGCGTGTTCCGGGCTCAAAGGCGGCTCTCAGCGGTGCCGAGCCCGGACCGCCGTCCTCGTCGCGCAGTGCTGCGGTGCGCTCATCCAACTTGTCCATCTCGAAACTCGCGAGTCATGGTTGGTCCATGGATCGACACTATCCCATGCCAAGGTCCGGCTTGAAACGGCTCTCTTGCTCGAGGAAGCCTTGAATTCGCGGGCCCGGGAAAAGTGCGCGGAATGCGAACGGCGCCGCCTTCTAAACGCATACAATTTGAGATAGTCTTAACATGGACTGTCTAACCGCCTGAAATTGTTATGGAATTATTACAATTTACACATGCCCAGACTTTGTTAATGTGCGCTTCGGTTCGGCCCCGCCGCCGTGGCGGGGCGATCGTGACCCCAGGAGAGAATTCCATGAAAAGTCGGGCATTGTTCGTAGCATTGGCCTGCGCCGCGCTGTTGGTGCCGAGCTTGGCGTCGGCGCAGGCGACGCGCACCTGGATTTCGGGCGTGGGCGACGACGTCAATCCATGCTCGCGCACCGCGCCCTGCAAGACGTTTCCCGGCGCCATCGTCAAGACCGCGGCCGGCGGCGAAGTCGACACGCTCGATCCCGGCGGCTTCGGCGCAGTGACGGTGACCAAGGCGATCACGCTGGCGGATGAAGGTGTCGGCGAAGGCGGTATCCTGGTTGCCGGCACCAACGGCATCACGGTCAACTGCTCCACCGATCCGAACTGCGTGGTGATTGTACGCGGTCTTATTATCGACGGCGGCCCCATCGGTTCGAACAGCCTGGCAGGCGTGAAGTTCATCGCCGGACGCGCGCTGATCATCCAGAACTGCGCCATCCGCAACTTCACCGGCGGTTCGCCCAACGGCTATGGCGTCTGGTTCGCCCCCGCCTCCAACGGAGCGGTCCAGCAGCAACTGCTCATTGACCACACGACAATAACGACCAATGGACAAGGCTCGGGCAACGGCGGCGGCGTCTACATCTCTCCGACAGGAACGCCCAATATCAACGTTGCGATCAGCAATACGCAGGTGTCCGAGAACAACGCCTTCGGCATTCGCATCGACGCCAGCAACGCAACGAGCGGCACAATTGCGATGTCGGTGAACAACAGCGAGACGTCCGGCAATGCGACAGCGGGGATTGCGATCGTGTCCGGCCCAGTCAATGTCTATGCCAATGTCAACCGCACGGTGATCACCGCCAACAGTGTCGGCATCAACGCGAGCGGCGCCACGGCAACGTTCCATCTCGGCTACTCGACGCTCACCAACAACGCGACCGGCGTCAAGCAGAGCGGCGGAGCGACGATGAACTCATTCGGCGGCAATCTGATTGCCGACAACCCGACGCCGGGTCCGGCCCTGCCCATCATCGGACCGTTCTAAACCGCATCTGACAGAAAATGCTCCCCGGACGGCGGTTCCGTCCGGGGAGATTTTTTTGTGCGCATGGATCGGTACCAGAGGCACGATGGCGCATAGGTTTTTGCGGCTCTCGAAGGTATCCGGGCTCTGCTCAAGACCAAATGCCCGGCGGAGGACCGCTTCATGGTAGACTAATTCATGCGCATTCTACTACGAGCGAGCAGCGCCGCGTATCGGGCTGCCTGCACCCCCGGGCTCACAGGGTTTGGGCATGGCAACTCGGGAAACATTCTCTTTGCCCAGTCTGTCTTTAAGAGTCTCTGCAATTCCACCAATGTCATCGACGTGGACGAATATAAGCCGGACTTCGCGACAGCCGGCGAGATCAATGAGCGCTACGATGCATTGGTCCTGCCGCTGGCGAACGCATTCAGACCCGCGTTCGAGCCGCAACTCAGGCAATACACGTCCCTGATCCGGGAGCTGAAGATTCCGTGCGTCGTGGTTGGTGTCGGCGCGCAGGCCGACCTCACGCTCGCCGCCCTGCAAGGCTCGCCGATCGACGACGCGGTCAAGGAGTTCGCTGCCGCCGTTCTCGACCGCTCGCCGGCGATCGGTGCGCGCGGCGAACTGACCTGCGCCTATCTGAACAGGCTCGGCTTTTCCGCCGTGACCGTCATCGGCTGCCCATCCCTGTTCCTCAATGGTGCCAACCTCGAGATTTGCAAGTTAACCGAGGGGCTGAGTGACGAGTCCAAGATCGCGCTCAATCACACACCAGGCGTGGGTACCGTCGTGTCCGATGCGATCAGAGGAGTTTTGCGGAACTACCGCAACTCCGTGATCGTGGCTCAGGAACAAGCCGGCGTGCAGCAATGGGCGCAGCTTGCCGGTGCGGATCGTGTGCGGCATTTCCGGCACGTTCCGGATTGGATCGCGTTCATGCGAACCAGGAACTTTTCGCTCGGGACCCGAATTCACGGCAACATCGCAGCGCTTCTCGCCGGGATTCCTGCCCTGGTGATCGCGCACGATTCGCGGACGCTGGAACTCGCCCGGTATCACCGTATTCCCCATGTGCTCGAGCATGTGATCCGTCAATCCACGTCCATCGCGGAGCTTTACGAAAGCACGGATTGCGGCGCTGCCAACGCTTCGGCTCCCGGCCTTTTCCGCCGCTATGCGGCATTCCTCGAGAAGAGCGGGCTCGATCACGGTCTCGACGACCCGCTCAACGCCGCTCGATTCGATCGGAGCCTTAAGGCAAGTACCGCGGCCGATGGGGCGTCGAGTAATGGCTCATTTTGAATTTCGCCACCATTTCGGCGGCCAAAGGCAGTCGCCCAAAATGGAGGCCCACGGGCCGGGCAGCTGTCGGAATCGATATTTGCCGCCAACCAATTCCCACAGCATCGGACTTGCCTCCATGCCGTGGCCGGAAGCGCCAAAGTAGATGTTCAACGCATATCCAAGCAATGCATCCCCGCGAACGTTACGCGCATGGAAAATCCGGCTAGCAGATTGACGATCGCAGTCGCAAACCTGAGCTCAGCAACTCATCACCCAATCAGGCAGCGAATGTCCTTAAATGATTCGCGCGTCGCGCTTGGAGCCTCTTGAATAGACCGGCGCCTCACATCGCAGCTGTCAATCCGGTCGAATTTCAAAATGCCTCACAACGCGCGCCGCCAGCGATGCGACATGATCGCTCCGAACCGGCTATGATCCTGCCCTTGCCCGAGTCGTTCGTGCGAGCGCAAGGAGGAACCCAATGGACACGACCTATTCCACCGAAATGCAGATGCTGTTTTGCGCCATCGCGCTCGGAATTCTGCAACTTCTGATCGCGGTGCTGGCAAGCGTCGGAGGCCGCGGCATGCCCTGGGCGATCGGTCCGCGCGACGAGGCGGGCGCCGCGCTGGGCAAGGTCGGCGGCAGGCTGGAACGCGCCTATCGCAATTTTCTGGAGACGTTTCCGCTGTTTGCAGCGGCCGTACTTCTGGCCCATGCGCTCGACCGCAGCAATGGGACTTCGGTGCTCGGCGCGCAAATCTATGTCTGGGCGAGACTCATATACGTCGTCGCCTATGTGATCGCGATCCCCTTCCTGCGCACCATCGTCTGGCTCGCAGCGCTGGTCGGCATCGTGATGGTGATGTCGGCGATCTGGCCGGGCTGAGAGCTGGAAACGTTAACGCCGCCGCGAAGCATCGCGGCGGCGTCCGATCCTTGCGACTGCGAACTCTATTCGTCGGCCTGGGACATCACCGAGACCAACCGGAGCACGTGCTTGCGCACGCCGGGGCTCTTGATGCTGCAGAACTTGGCATAAAGCTCTTCGGCATTGCTCAGGACAACCGGCAGCGGCTTCTTGTTGCGGCCCGGGGGCTCGAGACCCTCGAAGAAATACGACACGTCGACTTCGAGAAGATTGGCCATCTCGAACAGCCGGCCGGCACTGACGCGGTTCTTCCCGCTCTCGTACTTTTGGATCTGCTGGAAGCTGATGCCGAGAGGCTGGCCGAATTCGGTTTGGCTCAATCCGCGAGCCTTGCGCGCCATGCGAATGCGCTTTGCGACATGGTCGTCATAGGCGTTTGCGTTGCGTGCGTTGAACGTCGCGGCGCGTGCGCTATTCTTGTGCATTGATGTTCTAATCCTTTCGGCCGATATCAATCGGTGCATTGTGAGATATTGTCAACTGGAGGTATTTCGCACGACTACAATTGATGTTGCTTGGTTAATGGAACGCGCCGCAATTGTGGCGGCGCGGCGTTGGGAAATATGCAGCATTTTCATTTGGGTTTCGCGCCATGTATCAAAAAATGCGACACCTTCATCGCGGTTTTGCCGCAATCGGGAGGCGCATCTTCTGTGGATGGAATGTCGCACCATGACGTCGCGGCCCGGCCCGCGGATGCGCAAAACCGCTAGCGCGGCGGCGCACCGATTCGCTTGAAGCCCTCGAACGGATTGACCTTGACCTTGCCGGTGTAGACTCTTTCCAGGTCCTCGGGCTCGATGTAGTCGTCCTTGAACCAGGGATAGGCCTTTGGCGAAAAGGTCTCGAGCAGACAGTCGGCAAGCCGGCGCACGCGCGGGATCCGGGCCGCGTCCACGTGATAGGTCATCCAGATATCCAGCGGCAGATAGAGCTCCTTGATGTGGAGCGGCACGATCGGCGCGCCGACCGCATAGACGTAGGTCGGCAACATGCCGATACCCGCTCCGTTCACGATCGACCAGTAATGCGCGCTGCTGACGTTGGTGCGCAGCGTGACGAAACCTTCCGGCGGCTTGCCCAGAACGCTTTGATAGAGCTGGGCCCATTTGGGCTCGTCATCGACCTGCACGACCATGCGGTGATGCTCCAAAAGGTCGGGCAAATTGGCGGGCTTGCCGTAGGTATCGATATAGGATTGTCCCGCGAAGGGCACCATGTGCAGCCGGCCGAGCTTCACCACTCTCAGATCCTTGGCCGTCGGACGGGTGAGCTGCACCGAGATGTCGGCTTCGAGGCGCAGCACGTCCGCGGACCGCATCGCACAGTTCACGTCGAGCAGAAGCTTTGGGTTTGCGCGCTGGAACTCCACCAGATGCGGCGCCACCCATAAGGCGCCCAATCCCTCGGTGACCGCGAGCCGCACCTCGCCTTCGACGGCGCGATTGGCGCTGTCGCGCGCCTGAACCAGGGCGAACGCGCCCTGCTCCATGGTGCTGGCCGCGGCGAAGATCTTCTCGCCTTCGGCGGTCAGGCGAACGCCGTCGACGTGACGCGTGATCAACATGACGTCGAGGGCTTTTTCGAAGTCGGTGATGCGCTTGCGCAGCGCGTTCACCGACAATTGCAGGTGCTTGGCCGTCTCCCGGAAGCTCTTTCTACGGACCAATTCCAGGAACAGATGTGCGCTTTCCCAGTCCAAGGTGGTCTTGGACTGAGGCTTCACGACGCGTTCGCCCAAAGGAACAGGCCGTTCGCCTGGCGGCTGCATACCCAACCCTCTCGTTCGACTAGAACATACACCAAATTAAAGGCGGGGTAAGACAATGACCGAGCATTCGCTCTCACTCGTCCGCTCAGGAGCGCGGCATATCGCACCGCCACCCGCCAAAGACCACCGTCTCGAACATATCGATGCCGAGCGGATTGCCAAGCGGCTTACCATCTTTCCGGGCTTTGCGTCGATGATCGACAACCTGCTCCCCCTGGCCGAGTTGCGCATGGGTCGGTTGGCGTCGAAGTCCGTTATCCTCGACATCATGCGGGCAAATCGCGACTCGATTTGGGGAATTGCACGCAAATCCGCGTTCGATTCCGCGGCGCCGAAGGCAGAGGGTTTTGTTTCCCTGCTGCTGCTGACGAAGGAGGGAATGCGGGCGCTCGCGGCACGGACGCTCGATTGCGCCGATCCCGACCTGTCGATGATCGCAAAAAACGGCGAACGGCCGGCCGGAATCTACTTTTGGGCGACTTATGCCCCGGGCGCTCTGGCGGCGGCGGTGCCGCTTATCATCGAACGGCTTTCGAACGGCCCTTATGACGGGGTGAGCCTCTACACGCGAACGACGACTCCCGAAGGCCGCCGCTTCACCGAGTCTCTCGGGTTCCGGCAGGGTGCGGTCGTCGATGGGATCGATGCGCCACATCTTCATGTCTACGAGCGAAAGCGGCGTGAGGCCGGCAAACTGCCGGTTTACGACACTTACCGCAAAGGCGCCGTGCGCAGTCATCTCTCGGTCTGCGTCGCCCATTCCGTCGAGGACTGGATGCGGGTCGCCAGCGTACGCAGCGCCGTCTACATGGGCGAGCAGCAATGTCCGTATGAAGAGGAGTACGACGGAAACGATTTCACAGCGGTGCACCTTTTGGGCTATGCGGGCGACGAACCGGCCGGCTGCATCCGCATCCGCCATTTTGCCGATTTCGCCAAAGTCGAACGGCTGGCCGTGCGCAGTGAGTTCCGAAACACACGGCTGTCATTCCTGCTCGTCAGGGCGGCCATCGAGCTTTGCCGCATCAAGGGCTACCGCCGCATCTACGGCCATGCGCAACGCCGCCTGCTCCACTTCTGGCGCATGTTCGGCGCCGTGCCGTTCGAGGGCGGCAAGGAGTTCGTGTTTTCCGACTTCGATTATGTCGAGGTGATGCTGGAAATCGAACCTCATCCCGAAGCCATCCGGCTGGGCACGGATCCCATGATCATCATTCGTCCGGAAGGGCGCTGGCACGAGCCGGGAATTCTCGAACATTCGTCTTCGCGTCCCGCGACGCGGCCTTCCGTGGGGTATGCGTGATGAGTGAAATCGTCGAGTTCAACAAGTACCGGTCCGTGCGCGCGGCACCGCCGCTCGTATTCGTCGACATGCTGCGGCACGAGCTCGACCCGGAAACGGGTTTCAGCGAAGCCGAGTTCGGCCCGGTTCTGGCCCGTTGCCGGCTCCTCCTTGCGGAAGCGCGCAGCCGGCATTGGCCCGTTGCATTCGTGCGCTCGGCAGCGCGCTCGGCACCGGGTTTTCCTTCGTCCGGTTCGCGGTGGATCGACGGTTTCGAGCCCAGGCGTTGCGACATGGTGTTCGACCGCACGGGAAACTCCTGCTACTCGAGCGGCGAGTTCGGGCGCGCAATGGATGCCGCTGGCCGGGTCTACGTCGTCGCGGGCTTTTCGGCGGACAAGACGTGCCTGGCGACACTGATGGAGGCGCCGGACAACAACCACTTCGCGGGCCTGGTGCAGGACGCGACCGCGACGCGGCCGCTTCCCGGACAAGATGCGGCGGAAAGCCACCGCGCGGTGATCGCCGTCAGCAGCCGCTATGCGACGATCCTGACGGCGGAACACTGGATCGACGTCGCAGTGGGAACGACGATCGGCGCCGCGCGCGCCTGACTTTCCGGTTGCGTCCCGGGTCGTTCCTTCCCATAAACGGGCCGTGACGGAAGGATCGATGCGGCGGTGTCAAATCGCGCGGCAGTGGTTTTGTTCAGTGGCGGTCTCGACTCCGCGACCGCGCTTGCGGTCGCGCAAAGCAAAGGTTTTGGCGTAAGCGCGCTGAGCTTTCGCTATGGTCAGCGCCATGCCGTCGAACTCGCGGCGGCCGAACGGTTTGTCCAAACGCGCGGCGTCGCGCGGCATGCCATCGTCGAAATCGATCTCGCGCAGTTCGGCGGTTCGGCGCTCACAACCGCCATGGACGTACCCAAGGGGCGGATGCCGGAGACGATGCCGGCGGAGATACCTCTCACTTACGTCCCGGCACGCAATACGGTGTTCCTGTCGCTGGCGCTGGCATTCGCCGAAACGATCGGCGCTTTCGACATCTTCATCGGCGCCAATGCGCTCGACTATAGCGGCTATCCCGACTGCCGGCCCGAGTATCTCGCAGCGTTCGAGCGCATGGCGAACCTCGCGACCAAAGCGAGCGTCGAAGGCAGCGGTCGCTTTCGCATCCATGCGCCATTGCTGCACATGACCAAGGCCGAGATTATCCTGCGCGGGGTCGCGCTGGGGATAGACTATGCCATGACGCATAGCTGTTACGATCCGGGCCCGGCCGGTGAGGCCTGCGGCGCGTGCGACTCGTGTCTTCTGCGGCTCAAGGGATTTTGCGAAGCGGGAATGATCGATCCCGTTCGATATGCCGGATGCTGAATCCGATGTTGGGCCGCAATCCCATTCGCGCGCAGGAACTCGGAGACGGAAATTCTCTCTGGGTGCAGGAGGTCTTCTATACCCTTCAGGGCGAAGGCCCGTTCAGCGGCGAGCCCGGCGTTTTCGTTCGGCTTGCCGGCTGCAATCTCCGCTGCATGTGGTGCGACACGGAATTCGAATCCTCGACCTGGCATCCGACGCTGGACGAGCTTGTCGCGCGCATCGCGGAGATCAGGCCCGCCCACTGCGCGCTCGTGGTGCTTACCGGCGGCGAGCCCCTTCGCCAGAATGTCGTGCCGCTGATCCATCGTCTTCTCGATCGCGGTTTGCGCGTGCAGATCGAGACCAACGGAACATTGTGGCTCGACCTCCCCGCCGATCGGCGCTTGACCGTGGTGTGCAGCCCGAAGACCCCGCTGCTTCATCCCAGCCTTGTGCCGCGCATCGATGCGTACAAATACGTGCTGCAAGCGGGCGCCCTCGATCCCGCAGACGGACTGCCAAGCGCCTCGACGCAGATACCGGGCCAGCCTGCGCGCATGTTCCGCCCGCCTGCCGGCAAGCCCGTTTACGTCATGCCGTGCGACGAGGCCGGCCGCGCCGAGGAAAACCGCCGGGCCGCGACCGAGAGCGCGCTCGCCCATGGTTACCGGCTGACGCTGCAACTTCATAAGATCGCCGGCCTTCCCTGAAGGGGAGCCTTCGCCGCGTCTTTTGCGTTACCGCACAGGGCGCCCCCCAATCTGTCCGTGCGATTTTACGATTTCGGGGAAGATATCGTGAACATGACCGTGCCGATGCCGGACCATCTGGGCGAAACGCCGTCGCGGGCCGCGGTGCGCGATGCCCTCATTCTCAACATCATCCAATATCTCGGCCGCGACCCCGCGACCGCGACCAAGCGCGACTGGTTCTATGCGCTGGCCTATTTCCTGCGCCGCCGGCTGAGCGCCGGCCGCATCCGCGCCTGGCGCCGCAATTTCGCGCGCCAGGCCAAGTGGACGTATTACCTCTCTATGGAGCTGCTGCCGGGCAAACTGCTTCGCACCGCGCTCAACTCGCAGGGCCTGCTCGAGACGGCGCGTTCCGCGCTCGCCGATTGCGGCGTCGATCTCGAAGACCTTTGGGAGATCGAAGTCGAGCCTGCGCTCGGCAATGGCGGCCTGGGCCGTCTTGCGGCGTGCCTGCTCGAGTCGATGGCGTCATTGCGCTACGCCGCACTCGGCTACTGCATCCGCTATGAGTTCGGCATGTTCCGCCAGGTGATCGAGCACGGCGAGCAGGTCGAGCATCCCGAAAACTGGCTCAAGGAAATCAACCCGTGGGAGTTTCCACGCCCCGATTTCACCTATCCGATCTCGTTCAACGGTCATGTGACGCAGGTCACCAACTGGCGCGGCGAACTGAACGTGCATTGGAGCGACGCGGATTGCGTCAATGCCATGGCCTACGACATGCCGGTGGTGGGTGCCGACGGCGACAGGACGGGCATGGTGCGGCTGTGGTCGGCGCAGGCGACATCGGACTTCAATCTCGCCTATTTCAACCGCGGCGACTATGTCGAAGCCGTGGAGGACAAGGCGCAGAGCGAAACGCTCTCACGCGTGCTCTATCCCAACGACGCGATCAATACCGGGCGCGAATTGCGGCTGAAGCAGGAATACTTCCTGGTCTCCGCCTCGCTTCAGGACATTCTGTTGCGCCATCTGGCGCATGGCATGAAAATCGACGAGCTGCCGGACCGCGTCGCAATCCAGCTCAACGACACGCATCCGGTGCTGGCGGTCGCCGAACTGATGCGCATCCTGATCGACGTGCACCGCATCCCCTGGGAACGCGCCTGGGACATGACGGTGAAGACCTTCGCCTTCACCAACCACACGCTCTTGTCCGAAGCGCTCGAGGCCTGGCCGGTCGCCTTGATCGAGACCGTGCTGCCGCGGCATCTGCAGATCATCTACGAGATCAACGCGCGGTTCCTGCGCGACGTGATGCACCGCCATCCCGGAGACAGCGAGCTGTTGCGGCGGATGTCGATCATCGACGAGGCGCCGCCGCGAACCGTGCGCATGGCGCATCTTGCGATCGTCGGAAGCCATGTCGTCAACGGCGTTTCGCGCACCCACACCGCCATCATGCGCCAGACCCTGTTTCGCGATTTCGACCGCTTCTGGCCAGATCGCATCGTCAGCCTGACCAACGGCATCTCGCAGCGCCGCTGGCTGGGCGATTCGAACCCCGCGTTGGTCCAGTTGATCGATTCGCGCGTGCCGGGCGACTGGCTTTCGCAGCTCGAGCGCCTGCGCGAATTGGAACCTTTCGCAGACGATGCCGATTTCCAGGCGCAATTCGCGAGCGTGAAGCGCGCCAACAAGCAGCGTCTCGCCGACATGCTGATGGAAAAATACGGAATTCCGGTCGACCCGGATTCGCTCTTCGACCTGCACATCAAGCGCATCCACGAATACAAGCGCCAAATGCTCAACATCCTTCGCGTCATCGGCGCCTATAACCGCATCCGCGCCTCGTCCTCGGGAGTATTGCACCGCACGGTGATTTTCGCCGGCAAGGCCGCGCCCGGCTACTACATGGCCAAGCGGATCATCCATCTCATCAATTCGGTCGCGGACATCGTCAATCACGATCCCGCGGTGGCGGGGCTGCTGAAGGTGGTGTTCGTCCCGAATTACGGCGTAGAGGTCGCCGAGCAGCTCGTCGGCGCAGGCGATCTGTCGGAACAGATTTCGATGGCGGGAACGGAGGCCTCCGGCACCGGCAACATGAAGCTTGCACTCAACGGCGCGCTCACCATCGCGACCAGGGACGGCGCCAACATCGAGATCTGCGACGCCGTGGGCGGGGATAATATCTGGATGTGCGGCAAGAGTTTCGAGGAAATCCAGTCGGCGCGCTCTTCGGGCTACGATCCCAGCGCCATCTACGAAAGCAACGCCGAGCTGCGCATGAGTCTGGAGATGATCCGCGACGGCTATTTCCTCCCCGAAGACCGCGCCGCCTTCCAACCGGTCTTCCGCGCGCTTGTCGATGAGGACCGCTACATGGTGCTCGCCGACTACGACGACTACGTGCGCGCGCAGCTGGCGATCGACGAAGCCTATCGCGACCAGGCGCGTTGGCGGCGCATGGCCATCCTCAATGTCGCCCGGATGGGCGCATTCTCGATGGACCGCCTCGTGCGGCAGTACGCGAACTCGGTCTGGGGTTCGCAACCCGTCGCGCCCTGAGGATCTTCATCAGCGACAGCGCGTCGAATGGCGGCGCCAGCCCCAGATTCCGATACGCACGGTCATGAGATCAGCACGGCAACGGGAAGGTCCGCGAACAGCACAGAACCCTCGAGCGATGGCATTGCGGGCCTTGCCGGATCGAGGGCATTGCGCCAGCCGCCAACGCTGTCGAGCCGCTGGCCTTTCCAGAACTCTGCATCCGGGAGCGGACGTCCGGCTTTCATGCAGCCGCGCGCGCAATGCCGCGCCACGGCGACCAGGAGCGAGCGGCTTTCGCCATCGCGCCGGAAAGCCAGGATATTGTCCGGCGCATCGAGCGGCGCGACCGGGCTCTCGAACAACGCCGGATCGTGCGCTCTCAGCGCCAGCAGCGCACGGATCAATGCGAGCTTGACGGCGCCGTTGCGCCACTCGGCAATGAGCCCGCCGGGCGGTCTCGCCTGATCGGCGATAGCCAGACGACGCGCATAGTCGACCGGCCGACGGTTGTCGGGATCGACAAGGCTGAAGTCCCACAGCTCCGTTCCTTGATACAAATCGGGCACCCCGGGTGCGGTGCAGCGCAATGTCGCCTGCACCAGCCCGTTCAGAGCGGCCGCCGGCGCAATGCGCGCGACGAATGCGGACATGTCCTCGACGAAGCCGTGGGCGGGGTCCAGAACGGCGCGCACGAAATCGGCATTCGCTTTTTCGAATTCTTCGTTGGGGCTGAACCAGGACGTGCGCAGTTTCGCCTCGCGCAGCGACTTCTCGCGCCAACACAGGATGCGCTGCGTGAAATCGGCGAGATCCGGCGAGGCATCGAGCGGCCAGCTGCCCACGAGGGCCTGATAGAGCTCGTATTCGTCGCCGGCATCGACAAGCGAGCCGCGAAGCGGGGCATTGGTCCTGAACCAGCCCTCCACCGCCTCGTCCCAGAGTTCCGGAATTTCGCTCAAGGCCGCGAGCCGCGCGCGCGCATCTTCGCCGCGCTTATGGTCGTGGGTGGCGGTGGCAAGCATGGCGTTGGGAAACCGCGCATGCCTTTCCGCCATCTTGCGGTGAAAGTCCTTGGGCGACATGGCGAAGCGCGACGGCGAAAACCCGACATCGTTCCGCGAAAGCAGCCGGCCGTAGCGGTAGAACGCCGTGTCCTCCACCGCCTTGGCCGCCACGGGCGCAGAGAGCTGATTGAAGCGGCGCGCCGGTTCTCTCCCGGCTTCCGCGAACCCGCCCCGCATCGCGCGGTCGACGATTTCGATCGCGCCGAGCAGACCCGGCGACGCGCGTTTCGCGACGGCAATCGCGTCATCAAAAGCCCCGCCGGGTTCCGGCTCGGAGGCGTCGCCCGTGGCGTAGGTGCGATAGGCGTGGAAGTTCTCGAGGATCACTTCGACCACGCGCTCGAACTCGGACTGCGCAATATGCGGGGCCAGCATCCGCAACGACGCGGCTGCAGCGCGAAGCGCATTGACGAACGCATTGCGCATGACCAGCCGCCGCGCCGCACGTTCTTCGGGCTCGAAATCGGCGCTTCGGCCCCCGATCGCGGACCAGCGCTGCGCGAAATGTGCGGCATTCGCGCCATCATGCTGGAGCGCCGAGACCTGATCCATGAAATCGTAGCCGGTGGTGCCGTCCACGGACCAATCGGCCGGCAGGGCTTCATCCATGGCGAGGATCTTCTCGACCAGAATGTAAGGCGCCGTCTTCATCGGACGTTGCATCGTCAGCGCTTCCAGACGTGCATGGAGGCGCCGGCAATAACTTTTCGGATCGGCGAGGCCGTCGATGTGGTCGATGCGCAAGCCGTCGATCAGGCCTTCGGAATAAAGACGAAAGATGTTGGCGTGGATCAGCTCGAAGACACCGTCGTCGTCCACGCGCAGCGCCGCCAGCTCGGTGATGTCGAAAAAGCGTCGCCAGTTGATGCGCTCGCCCGCGTCGCGCCAATAGGCGAGGCGAAAGTTCTGCCGGTCGAGCAGCGCGCGCAGCGCTTGCGGATCGTTGAATCGGCCGAGATCCTTTTCGGCTTCGGAATAGTCCTCCTTGCGCAAGGGAAAACGATGTTCGCCATAGGCAAAGGCCCAGCGGCCGAGTTTTTCGTCCCACAGCAGCGAAATTTCGCCGCTATCCAATGCGTCCTGCGGTTTCGCGCCGAGCAGCGGCACGAACACCTTTTCGCGGATGTCGGGCTCGGTGTGCTCCCAATCGATGTCGAAGAGATTGGCGAAAACACTGTCGCGACCATTCTCGAGCAGATCGAGCCAGCAGGGATTGTCGGCGCCGCCCACCGCCATGTGATTGGGCACGATGTCGAGCACGATGCCGATGTCGTGGCGCCGCAGCGTTGCGGCGAGGTCGCGAAAGCCCCCTTCACCACCGAGCTCGGGATTGATCCGCGAATGGTCGATCACGTCATAGCCATGCATCGAACCGGCACGCGCCGCCAGAATCGGCGAACAATAGAGATGACTGACGCCAAGCTGCGCCAGATAGGGTGCGAGCGCGGCGCCGTCGGCGAAAGTGAAGCCCTTGTGGAACTGCATGCGATAAGTGGCGCGCACGTTCATCGACGCCCCCGCCGCAGCATCTCGAGATTGCGCCGGACGATATCGCTCGCGAAAATGTCGCCGCTGGGAAGACGGCGCCGCCAGTTGGGATGCTCGTCGACCGTGCCGGGAATATTGGGTTGTTCGACGAGGCCGAGCACGTCCTCCACCGCAACGACGGCAAGCGGACAGGGCGTGCGCGCGACGAAATCCAGTGCGGCGGGTACGGCCGCTTGCGGCTCATCCCCCGGCGGTTGTGCAACGCCGGCGCCGATCACGGACCAAAGCTTCGTCCGATCTTCGCCGCGCACCCGACGTTCGGCGCGAAAGTCGCCGTGCTCGGACGCGCGCTGCAGCCGCTCCAGCCAGTCGATATCCCTGCCGCACCACCACCCGGCAAGTGTGGGAAGGTCGTGCGTCGTCGTAAGCGCGGCGGCATGTTTGGACCAACGCTGCGCGGCCACGAAAGGCTTGCCGCTGCGATGATAGTCGCGCTGGAACCAGAGAACCTCCATGCCGAGGACGCCGGCGCTGTGAAGCGCCGACCGGAAACCTTCCGGCACGGTTCCCAGGTCTTCTCCGATGACGATTGTGCGGCAGGCACGCGACTGGTCGCAAAGCCGCGCGAGCAGATGGCGCAACGGATACTGCAGATAGACGCCCTGCCCGGGATCGGCGCCTTCGGGTATGACCCACAGGCGCTGCAAGCCCATGGCGTGATCGATGCGAACCCCTCCTGCGTGGCGCATCGCGGCGCACAGGGTCTCGACGAAGCCCGCAAAACCGCCTTTCCGCAGTCCCGAAGGCGACAGAGCGGTAAGGCCCCAATTCTGGCCCTGGGGATTGAAGATATCGGACGGCGCACCGATTGTGAGACCATTGAGCGTTTCGTCCGGTGCGCTCCAGGCGTGGCTACCATCCGGGCTCATGCCGACGGCGATATCGGCAATCAGGCCGATGGCCATGCCGCGCGCGCGCGCGCTTTGATGCGCTTGCGCAAGACTGCGATCGGCAAGCCACTGGCAGAACAGATGAAAGCGAACCTCTTGCGCGTGCGCGCGGGCGAATGCTTCGACTGCGGCGCCGCGGGCATCGCGATAGCACACAGGCCAATCGCGCCAGCGCATGATGCTTCGATCGCAGAAATAGGCATCCAGCGCCTCGAAGCGCGCGTGATCCAGAAGCCTCGCACCCCCCTGGCATACAAAGGTGCCGAGCTGGCCCTCGTCCGTGAAATTCCGGTAGGCATGGCGTAGCGCGTCCATCTTGGCGCGGCCGGCTCGAGGCCAATCGATGAGTTCGCCGTCGTCCCCGTTCGGCGTCGCGGCTGTGCCGGCAAGGTTCACGTCGGCATAGAGCGGATTGAGAAAGAGGCGGCTCGACGGCGCATAAGGGCTCGCCGAGAGTGACGCCATTCTCGGCGCGTGGGCCGGACTGACCGCGATGGCGTCGATCCCGAACCCCGCTGCGTGCCGTGCAAAGTCCTTAAGTGCGCGCAGATCGCCGAAACCCTGTGATCCCCGCAGGGAATAGAGCTGCACGGCGAGCGCGGTAAGCCTGCGGCCCGGCGCTGCGTCGTCCGTCGTCCAGCAGCGGCTCTGCAGCTCTTCCCGCGAATCCTCGTGCGTCTGCGCCTCTTCCGGGCCCAAGGCCTCCAGCACTGCCGCAAGCGTATCGTCGCAGACATGTTGTTCGCGTCCCGCGGCGTCGATCCAGTCGGGAGCCAGCCCGGCGCGCTTCGCCCGATCTCTGAGCGCCGCGTCGCTCATGGCGGAAGGATCCAGCAGAGCGTGGACATCGGCGCGATCGATCCGTCCCGCCTGGTTCCCCAAAGCGGATTGCGCTTAGGCGCATCGAAGCGCGCGGGGGTGCTGCCAAGATTGCAGGCAATGATCAGCGTGGCGCCGTTGCCGAGCTTCCAGGAAGCGCTCACCGCCTTCTCGCCGATGACTTCGGAGCGGAGCGCAACGGCGCCCTCCAGATGCGGAACAATTTGTTCCCGGCGAAGCCGCAACAAGTCGCGATAGAGCGCCCGCCAATGTTGCGCATCGTTTCCCGGCCGCGGCCGAGAGCGCTCGAAGGTCGCTTCGGCGTTGGGATCGGGAATGGTGGCGCGGGCGCCGGAATCGGCGAAGGCTGAGAATTCGGCGAATTCGCTGCGCCGGCCCTCGCGCACCGCATCGGCGAGCTTGGGATCGCCGTGTTCGCAGAAATAAAGGAAGGGAGCGCGCGACCCGATTTCCTCGCCCATGAACAGCAGCGGAATCTGTGGCGCGAGCAGCAACAGCGCGATTGTAGCTTCCAGCACCTTGGGATCGGCAAGAACGACCAAACGCTCGCCCAGCGCACGATTGCCGACATGGTCGTGGTTCTGCAGAAAATCGACGAAGGCCGTCGGCGGCAGGTCGCCGCTCGGCGTGCCGCGCGAACGCCCGCAGGTCCCGGAATATTGGCCTTGAAAGATGAAGCCTTCGCGCAGGGCGAGAGCCAGGCCTTCGGCCGGCGCCGCCGCGTAGTCGCGGTAATAGCCTTCGCCCTCGCCGGTGAGCATGACATGAATGGCGTGGTGGAAATCGTCGTTCCATTGCGCGGTGATGCCGCGCCGCAGAAACGACGCATCGTTGTTCTCGTTCTCGACCACGATGTGGACATGACGGCCGGGCGCCGCCTCGTGCACGTCCCGGGCAAGCTCGATGAGGAAATCGTCATCGCCAATGGCGTGCACGGCATCGAGCCGCAATCCGTCGATACGGAACTGCGTCACCCAATAGATGGCGTTGTCGATGAAGAACCGTCGTACCTCCTCGCGCCGGAAGTCGATGGCGGCGCCCCATGGCGTGCGTCGGTCCTCGCGGAAGAACTGCGGCGCATAGAGCGGCAGATAGTTTCCGTCCGGACCGAAGTGGTTGTAGACGACGTCGAGGAACACGCTGATGCCCAGAGCATGGGCATGATCGACCATGCGCTTGAGCGCATCCGGTGTGCCGTAGGCTTGCGCCGGCGCGTAGGGAAGCACGCCGTCATAGCCCCAGTTGCGGCTGCCGGGAAACTGAGCGATCGGCATCAATTCGATCGCCGTAATGCCGAGTTCCGCAAGACCGGGCAGTGCCTGCCCGATTCCCGCGAAACCGCCGAGCAATCCTGCATGCAATTCGCAGAAAACGCTCTCGGCCCATGGCCGGCCGCGCCAATCGGTCGTCCGCCACCGAAACGAGTCGGGATCGACCACGACGCTCCACGCTCCGTCCTGGGCGCGCGCGGCGGGATCCGGCACCGCGGTCTCGCCCACCACAAAGCGATAGCGCGTGTCTGCGCCGGCCGGCAGTGACATTTCGTGCCAGCCGCGCCCCGCCGGCGTCATCGCAATTGGGAGTTTACCATCGAGTTCGAGCGCGATCTCCGCGAACGCGGGCGCCCAGAGCCGAAAACGGATCGAGTCCCCGTTCCGTGACGGCCCCCACAAGGGGAACGTCATGACGATGCCTCGAGAATGGCCGCGACCATCACGCAGGCATGGGCCTCCACCTTGCAGGACGGAGTCTCGAGCGTGGCGGCATCGCGCTGCGGCACGGCGCTGTCTACCAGCACCCGCCAGCGGAGATCTGGCGCCAGGGCGAAGTCGATCGCCTCCTCGCCGGCATTCATCAAGAGCGCAAGCACGTCGAAGCGACCGTCGCCCCGCAAAGCCGCGCGGCGCATGACCAGCGCGCGCGCCTCGTTGTCCATCCACTCCTCTTCCGACAGGATCTGATCGCGCTCGTCGAGCCAATCGAGATCGCGATAACCGGCAACGACCTCGTTGCCGTGCCGGAACTTGTCTTCGCGCAGCGCCAGGAACTCGCGGCGGATTTGCAGCAGCCGCGACGTGAACGCCAGCAAAGCTGCGCCGCTACCCGTCCCGGCCGCTTTCCAGTCGAGCCAGGAAATCTCGTTGTCCTGACAATAGGCGTTGTTATTGCCCTTTTGGCTGCGGCCGAATTCGTCGCCGGCGAGCAGCATCGGCGTTCCGCGCGACCAGAACAGCGCGGTCAGCATCGAGCGCTGCACGCGTTCGCGCAGGCTTGCGATCTGCGGATCGTCGCTCGGGCCTTCGGCGCCATAGTTGCGCGAGAGATTGTCGGCCACGCCGTCGCGGTTGTCTTCGCCGTTGGCTTCGTTGTGCTTGCCCTCGTACATGGTGAGGTCCGCGAGCGTGGCGCCGTCATGGCTGGCGATGTAGTTGATCGACGCCGACGGCCGCCGCAGCGCGAAGAAATCCGACGAGCCGGAAAGCCGCTCGGCAAGCTCCGGACGCAGGCCGGAGTCGCCGCGCCAATAGCGCCGCAGCGCGTCGCGATAGCGGTCGTTCCATTCGGCAAAGCCCGGCGGATGATTGCCGAGCTGGTAACCTCCGGGACCGACGTCCCACGGTTCGGCGATCAACTTGACGCGACTCAAAACCGGATCCTGCCGCAAAGCATCGAAGAAACCGCAGCCGGGATCGAAGCCGGCTTGTTCGCGCCCCAACGTGGCGCAGAGATCGAAGCGGAAGCCGTCGACGCGATAGGATTCGACGAAGTGACGCAGCGAATCCATGACCATCTGCGCAACGCGGGCATGGCTGAGGTTGAGCGTGTTTCCGGTGCCGGTATCGTTGATGAGACGGCGGCGGTCGTCCTCGACCGGGCGGTAATAGCTTTCATTGTCCAGGCCGCGCCAGGACAGCGTGGGCCCGAGCTCGCTGCCTTCGCAGGTATGATTGTAGACCACGTCGAGAATGACCTCGATCCCGGCGCCATGCAGCGCCTTGATCGCACCGCGCAGATCGTCGGCGTTGCCGTAGGAAGGCTCCGGAACGAAAAAGGAAAGCGTGTTGTAGCCCCAATAATTGCTGAGGCCTTTCTCGGTCAGATGCGCATCCTGAAGAAAGGCGTGCACCGGAAGCAGTTCGACCGCGGTGACGCCAAGCCGTCGCAGATGGCCGATCAGCGCGGGATGCGCCAGCGCCGCATAGGTCCCGCGCTGCGGCGCATCGACCTCTTCCATCAGCTTGGTCAGGCCTTTGACGTGCGCCTCGTAGATAATCGTGTCGGACCATGACGTATCGGGCGCACGGTCGTCGCCCCAGTCGAACGTTTCCTGCGCGACCTGCGCCTTGGCCATGAAAGGTGCACTGTCGCGCGGATCGAAGGAGAGATCGGCATCCTTGGCGGAAGGCCTGTAGCCCAGCAGCGCTTCGTTCCAATGGATGGCGCCCATCAAGCGCCGCGCATACGGATCGAGCAGCAGCTTGTTGTCGTTGAAGCGGTGGCCGCGCTCGGGTTCATAAGGACCGTTCGCGCGGAAACCATAGACCAGTCCAGGCTCGGCGCCCGGAAGATAGCCGTGCCACACCTCGTCGATTCTTTCGGGCAGCGCGAGGCGAACGGTTTCGTTGCCCATCGCATCGAACAGGCATAGCCAGACAGCGGTCGCATTGGCGGAGAACACGGCGAAGTTCACGCCGCCGCCGTCATAGGTCGCGCCCAGCGGCCAGGCGCGCCCGGACTCGAGCCTGTCTGCGATCATGCGAGGACCAAAGCAGCGAGCGGCGGAAGCAGCAGCGACAGCGACTGGCGGTGGCCGTGCGCCGGAACATTCTCGGTTTGAACGCCGCCCGCGTTGCCCAGATTGCCGCCGCCATAAATCATGGAATCGGTGTTGATCCGTTCGCTCCAACGGCCCGGGCGCGACACGCCGACGCGATAATTCTCGCGCGGCACAGGCGTCATGTTGAGCACGACCAGTATCGGGCTTTCACCGTCCGCATGGCGTTCGAAGGCGAAGACGCTGTTGGCGGCATCGTCGGCGGTGGCCCAGCGAAAGCCGGACGGGTCGCTGTCGGTGCGGTGCAATGCGGGCTGCGACGCATAGAACCGATTGAGATCGCCGACCAGGCGCTGCAATCCGGCGTGACCGGAATCCTTTAGCAGCCCCCAATCGATTTCACCGTCGTGGTTCCACTCGCGCTTCTGGCCGATTTCGCCGCCCATGAACAGGAGCTTCTTTCCGGGATGCGCCCACATGAACGCAAAGCAGGCCCGCAGCGTTGCAAGCTTGCGCCATTCGTCGCCGGGCATGCGGCCATAGAGCGAGCCTTTGCCGTGAACCACTTCGTCGTGGGAGAACGGCAGCACGAAGCGCTCCGCATAGGCATAGATCATGCCGAAGGTCAGCTCGTGATGATGGTGCGAGCGATACACCGGATCGCGCGACAGGTAGGACAGCGTGTCGTGCATCCAGCCCATGTTCCACTTGTAGGAAAAACCTAAGCCGCCCTGTTCCACCGGGGCCGACACGCCGGGCCAGGCCGTGGATTCCTCGGCGATGGTGATGGCGGCGGGGAAGCGCTCGCGCATCACGCCGTTGAAGCGGCGCAGGAAATCTATCGCTTCCAGGTTCTCGCGTCCGCCATAGCGGTTGGGAATCCATTGACCCGGCTCGCGCGAATAGTCGCGGTAGAGCATCGAGGCCACGGCATCGACCCTGAGCCCGTCGACATGGAACACATCGAGCCAGTAGAGCGCGCTGGCGATGAGGAAACCCTGCACCTCGCGCCGGCCGAGATTGTAGATCAGCGTGTTCCAGTCGCGGTGATAGCCTTCGCGCGGATCGCGATGTTCGTAGAGCGCGGTGCCGTCGAAGCGCGCCAGGCCATAAGCGTCCGACGGAAAATGCGCCGGCACCCAATCTAGGATGACGCCGATTCCCGCCCGGTGGCAGGCATCGACGAAATGCGCGAATTCCTCCGCCGTGCCGTAGCGTGCGCTCGGCGCGAATTGCGACAGCGGCTGATAGCCCCAGGAGCCGCCGAAGGGATGCTCCATGATGGGCATCAGCTCGATATGCGTGAAGCCGAGCGATGCGACGTAAGGTATGAGACGCTCGGACAGACCGGGCCAATCCGGCATGCCGCCATCGTGCGCTCTCAGCCAAGAGCCGGCATGCATTTCGTAGATCGAGATCGGCGCCGTTGGCGCTTGCGCTGCGCGCGCGCGCGCGCGCCAGTCGCCATCGCTCCAACGGAAATGCCAGCGCGCCGGAACGATCGAAGCATTGGCAGGCGGGCGTTCGGTCGCGCGCGCCAGCGGATCGGATTTCAGCGGCAGTAGCGCGCCGTCCGGCCCGAGAATCTCGTACTTGTACCGCGATCCTGCGGCCAGACGCGGGATGAAGAGCTCCCAGACGCCGGCAGAATGGCGCAGGCGCATCGGATGGCGCCTGCCATCCCAGTTGTTGAAATCGCCGACGATGGAGACGCGTCGCGCATTCGGCGCCCAGACCGCGAAGCGGACGCCTTCCACGCCTTCATGCGCAGCCACGCCGGCGCCGAAGCGTTCCCACATCTTCCAATGCGCGCCTTCGGAAAAGAGATAGAGATCGACATCGCCCAATAGCGGACCGAAAGCATAAGGATCCTCGGTTTCCTGGACCGTCTCGCCCCAATGAATGCGCAGAAGATAGGGGCCCTCCGCGATCGCACCGGCGAAAACGCCGCTGTCGCCGACAGGCATCAGTGCCGCCGCCATCTCGCCGCAGACCGCTTCGACGCGGACGGCGCCGGGCTGGAACGTGCGCACGACGCGTCCGTGCGTCGTGCAATGCGGGCCGAGAAAGCCGAAAGGATCGGTGTGCCTGCCGACTGCGATCAGTGCGGCGGCAGTGCGCTCCGCGGCTTCGGGCACATAGATGCCTTGCACCGTCATGCGCCGCCGGCCGTGATGAGATCGGCAAGTTTGAGGAATCCGCTCATCGGCACGTCCATCCAGTCGGGCCGGTTGTTGGCCTCGTAGACGATTTCGTAAGCCGCCTTCTCGAGCGCGAACAGCGTGATGAACTTCTTTTCGCGTTCGTCCAGCGGACGGCCGCGTCCTTCCTCGTAGCCTTTCAGAAACGTCGCCCGTGCCGTCGCGCCGAATTCTTCAAGCAGCGCCTGCGCGCGTTCGGCGCTGCGGCTGGCGTTGGCGAGGCGGTCCGTTCTCTGAACCACCGCGCCGACATAGTCGAAGGAGCGCAACATCCCCGCCACGTCGCGCAGCGGGCTGTTCTTGGCGCGGCGTTCGGCAAGCGGCTTGGCGGGCTCGCCTTCGAAGTCGATGATGACGGCGTCGCCTGCAGCGACCAGAACCTGGCCCAGATGCAGATCGCCATGGATGCGGGTGAGCGGCAAGCCGCGGCCTTCCTCGAACATGCGGGAAGCGGCAGCAATAATCTCGTCGCGCTCATGGATGCGCTTCACTGACAGCGCGGCGTCGAGTTGCGCGCCGAACCGCTCGCGCCATGCGGCGATCGTCGTGTCGCCGGCGCGGTCCGGCGCGAAATCCGCATTGAGCGAGGGCTGCGCCAGAACCGCGTGCATTTCGCCCAGCCTTTTGCCCACGACCGCGATGAAGTTCCGGTATGTGCTGAAGTCGGTGTCGGTGTCGTCTTCGGACACGGCCTTGTCGTCGATCAGCCGGCCGATCTGCTCGAGCGACCATTTGAAGCCATCTCCCTGATTGTCGACGAAGCGCTGCACGACCGCGAGCGCCCAGCCGTCGTGGCTGACATCACCCATCAGCGACGCGATGCCGGTGAAGCCGCGTTCCGTCAGCTCGCGCACCATCTCCGGTTCGGGATGAATTCCCCAGACCAGGCGGCGAAACAGCTTGATCACCGCCATGCGGCCGACGATCAGCGTGGAGTTGCTTTGCTCGGCCCCCGGCCATTCGATCTCGGCATCGCCGGCGACATCGACGAAAGCCGGCGCGCGGCGGAAGATCAGACCCCCGCAGTCCGTGCGATCCTGCGCCACGCCCGCCAGAATCGCGCGGGCGAATCGCGCCGTCGCGAAGCCATCGGTGAGCAGGCCGATCCGCGCGTGCCGCCGCACGCGCGAAAACGCCAGTGGACCTTCGAAGGGCGCGGAGGGCTGGTCCTCCCAGGCGATCGCCAGAGGCAGGGCATAGCGTTCGCCCTCGACATCGAGCAGCGTCAACAGATGCTCGCGGTCGTCGGGCGCGACCTTGAAGCATTCGGCGATTGCAACATGGGGGACGCCGCGGCTCTTGGCCTGAAACCAGCGGCGATGCGAAACGTAGATGGGGAGCACTTCCTTTTCGAGCACATTGCGCTGGCGGCCCTCGATCACGTCGGCAAGCCCGTCGCGAATGATGAAGGTGTGATACTCCGCGAGATTGTCGGAGGTCGCGGTGCTCCAGGACGGCTGGCTGGTCTCGCTGGAGAGCGCGAAATAATAGAAGCCGAAAGCGGGCAGGGTGAGAAGATAGGTGAGCTGGCCGATCATGGGAAACGCGACTTCGCCCGAAAGCTCCACCGGGGTGCGGCCGGCGAATTCGTTCAAATCCAGCTCGACCGCCTGTGCGGTGCGCGAGACGTTGGCGACGCAGAGGACGATCTCGCCTTCGTATTCGCGCAGATAGGCGAGAATCTTGCGGTTCTGCGGTCTCAGGAATCGCAATGCGCCGCGCCCGAACGCTTTCCAGCGGCTGCGCACAACCAGCATTCGCCGCACCCAATTGAGCAGCGAATACGGATTGCGCCACTGCGCTTCGACGTTGACGGCCTGATAGCCGTACATCGGATCCATGACGGCGGGCAGCACCAGGGCCGCGGGATCGGCACGGCTGAAGCCGCCGTTGCGATCGGGCGTCCACTGCATCGGCGTGCGCACGCCGTCGCGGTCGCCGAGATGGAAGTTGTCGCCCATGCCGAGCTCGTCGCCGTAATAGAGGATCGGCGTCCCCATGAGCGTGAGCAGCAGCGAATTCATCAGCTCGATGCGGCGCCGGTCGTTGTCGAGCAAAGGGGCAAGGCGGCGGCGGATGCCGAGATTGAGGCGTGCGCGCCGATCCGCCGCATAGGTCTGCCAGAGATAGTCGCGCTCCTTGTCTGTCACCATCTCGAGCGTCAGCTCATCGTGATTGCGCAGGAACGTCGCCCATTGGCAGGCCGCTGGCGCATCCGGCGTCTGGCGCATGATGTCAGTGATGGGGAAACGGTCTTCTTGCGCGATCGCCATGTACATGCGCGGCATCAGCGGGAAGTGGAACAGCATGTGACATTCGTCGCCGTCGCCGAAATAGGCCTGGATGTCCTCCGGCCATTGATTGGCCTCGGCGAGCAGCATGCGTCCGGGATAGTGCGCGTCGAGTTCGGCGCGGATGCGTTTGAGGATGTCGTGCGTCTCGGGAAGATTCTCGTTGCTGGTGCCCTCGCGCTCGACGAGATAAGGCACGGCATCGAGGCGCAGTCCGTCGACCCCGAGGTCGAGCCAGAAGCGCATGATCGACAGCGCCTCTTCCATCACCGCCGGATTGTCGAAATTGAGGTCCGGCTGGTGGGCATAAAAGCGGTGCCAATAATAGGCCCTCGCTTCCTCGTCCCAGGTCCAGTTCGATTTCTCGGTGTCGAGGAAGATGATGCGGGTGCCGGCATATTTCTTGTCGCTGTCGGACCAGACATAGAAGTCGCGCTCCGGCGAACCGGGCGGGGCGCGGCGCGCGCGCTGGAACCACGGGTGCTGGTCGGAGGTGTGGTTCAGCACCAGCTCGGTGACGACGCGCAGGCCTTTCGCGTGCGCCGCCTCGATGAATTGGCGCACATCGCCGATCGTCCCGTACTCGGGATGAACGCCGCAATAGTCGGCGATATCGTAGCCGTCGTCGCGCCGGGGCGACGGATAGAACGGCAACAACCAGATCGCGGTGACACCGAGCTCCGCGAGATAGTCGAGCCGGCCGATCAAGCCCTGGAAATCGCCGACGCCGTCATTGTTGCCGTCGAAGAAGGATTTGACGTGCAGCTGATAGATGACCGCATCCTTGTACCACAGCGGATCGTCCGTCGGCGCGACGGTTCTGCTTTCCGGGCGCGCCCCGGCGTCGACGATCTCGCGCAGGTTCACGGCTGATCCTCGGCAGGCTGGATCTTCCAGATGCGGTATGGCGCATCGGGGGTCAGGTGCAGGTGCTGGCGCTTGCCGTGCCAGACGAAGCGGGCGCCGCAAAGCAGATCGTGCGCGGCCATCGCCCCGTGATCGGGCATCCCCCATTCCCACAACGGAATTTCGACATCGGCGCCCTCCGCTGCATGCGGATTGAGGCTCACCGCAACGAGGATTCGGCTGTCTTCCCCCTTCGCCTTTTTGCCGTAGTAGAGAACGTTCGGATTGAAGGCATTGTAGAACGTCACGCCGAGATGCGACTGCAGCGCAGGTTCCGCTTTGCGCAAGCGGTTGAGCGCCGTGATCTCCGCCACGATGTTGCCCGGCGCGCTCCAGTTGCGCGGCTTGATCTCGTATTTTTCCGAATCGAGATATTCTTCGCGGCCGGGCAGCGCTGCGGCTTCGCACAATTCGAATCCCGAATAGACGCCCCACAGCCCCGACAAGGTGGCGGCGAGCGCCGCGCGGATCAGAAAGCCCGGCCGACCGCCGGTCTGAAGGAAATACGGATTGATGTCCGGCGTATTGACGAAGAAGTTCGGTCGGAAGAACTGCGCGATCTCGGCGCCGTTCAGTTCCTCGATATAGCCGGTCAATTCCTGCTTGGTATTGCGCCAGGTGAAATAGGTGTAAGACTGCGAGAATCCGAGTTTCGCCAGGTGATACATGATCTTCGGCCGCGTGAACGCTTCCGACAGGAAAATCACGTCGGGATTTTCGGCGCGCACGCTTTCGATCATCCAGTGCCAGAATGCAAAGGGCTTGGTGTGCGGGTTGTCGACTCGGAAAATGCGCACGCCTTCGCGCGCCCAGAACAGCACCACGTCCCGCAGCGCGTTCCACAGACCGGGAATCGCGTCCTTCGCATAGAAGTCGACGTTGACGATGTCTTCATAGACCTTGGGCGGATTCTCGGCGTATTTGATCGAGCCGTCGCGGCGCCAATCGAACCATCCGGGATGTTGCCTGAGCCAGGGATGATCCGGCGAGCACTGCACCGCGAAGTCGAGCGCGATTTCGAGGCCGTGATCGCGGGCCGCGCCGGCCAGCGCGCGGAAATCCTCGAGCGTGCCGAGTTCGGGATGCACCGCGTCGTGACCGCCGCGGTCGGAACCGATGGCATAGACGCTGCCCGGATCGCCCGGTTCCGCGGTCAGCGCGTTGTTCCTGCCTTTGCGGTTGGTGGTGCCGATCGGATGAATCGGCGGCAGGTAGAGAACATCGAAACCCATCGCGCGGATCTGCGGCAGCCGCGCAATGACGTCTTTCAACGTCCCGTGGCGGCGGAGGTCCGAGGTCTGCGAGCGCGGGAACAACTCGTACCAGCCGGCGAAGGCGGCTGCCGCGCGATCGGCATCGACCGCGTGCGCCGCGCTGCGGACCGGGAACGCGCGGGCTTCGCGACGGTACACGGCTTCGATGGTGGAAGGCGAAAGCAGCAACGCGGCTTTCTCTTCGATGGAATTGCCGGGCCAGTCCGTTTCCACGCCGGCGGCTGCAAGCAGGGCCCTGCCCTCTTCGAGATCCGCCGCGATGTCGTGTCCCGCGTCGCGCTTCTTGACCAGATCATGCAGAAAACCTCCATAGAGGTCGACCCAGGCCTCGATGCAAAAAACATGACGGCCCACGCGGTCGAGCCGAAAGTCCGACCGCCAGCGGTCATTGCCGAGCGCGCGCATGGGGGTGCGCTGCCACTGGTCCTCGTCCGCCGCACGGTGAAGCAGCTCCGCCGCGAGGAGCGGATGCCCGTCGACGAAGACGTCCGCTTCCACCGTCAGCATATCGCCGACGATCCGCTTGACGGCGAAGCGGCCGCCCTCCACCGAAGGCGCGATATCGGCGATGACGATGCGCGGACTCTTGGCGGCCTGTTGCGCTTTCACGGCCGGACGCGTCTCGACCGGCTTGCGGCGCGCGGCCCGATACAGTCTGACCGAATGGGGCGCCAGGCATCTGTCGTCGTCTCCCGGCAACAGGCATTCCATTCGCCAATCGCCGACGCAGATACGTTTGGCCTCCAGCGCCACTACCGGGTCGGGATTGATCACGGCGATCAGAGCCTCACGCGCGCCGGCCGCGGCATGCGCCGGACTGCGCGTGAGAACGACGGCGCCTGACGCGTCGATGCCAAAGCGCAAGGTTCCGCCTGCCGCAATGATCGGCTCCGTCCCCACCAGCGCGGCGACGCGCCGGACCGACTGTTCGAGATCGTCGCAGTCCTTTTCCTCCAGATCTGCGTCATCGACGAAGCGCAGCCGCATCCAGAGTCCCGAGCCCGCGATCGCCGCTATCGCGAGCCGCGCATGCCGTTCGCGGCATTGCGCCGGCGAGGATTTGCCTTGCGCATCGATGCGCGACAGGACGCGGCCCACCGCGCTGGCGCATTCGAATTCCTCGGCAAGCCAGGCGCTGCGGAAATTCCACCACGGCAGCGAGGACAGGCAGTAGTCGAAGCCGGCGCCGGCAAGTCCCTCCAATTCCCGGCGCATCAGACCTGCGATATCGGCGATCAACAGCACGTCCGGCGCACGAGTCCGGATCCGTCCGAGCAGCGAGCTCAGGACCGTCGCGGGAACGCGATGCGGATTGGCGAGACACAGGCCGCGGACTCCGCTGCCGACCAACCGGTCGAGGTTCTCCCGCCACAGCGCTTCGAAGGCTTCGGGCGCCCGGTCGAACCGCGCAAGCGCCTGCGCCGGCGCCGGCGGGTCGCGTGGATCGACAGGACCGAGAACGCCGTTGGAGTGGCGCAGCGCGAACCATTGCGGATGCGCCTGCACAAGCGGATCTGTCGAATCGGTCTCGGTCAGATTGATATTTGCTACAGTCCCCAGGGAGCGCCGTTCCCGCAGCAGCGCCGGGATGCTGTTGGAATGCGCCGCGACATGGTCGAAGCCCATCGCCTGCACCCGGTCCAGCGTATCCCTTGCGATCTCGGCATCGTTTCCGAAATCGCAGATACGCGGCGGCGATGGCATAAGCGGGGCCCCTTGCATTGCGGGTGGACTTCGACCGGAACCCAACGCGGCAATTACGTGAAAGTTCCCGCGCGGGAACCCATCGCCGCGTCTGGGCCTTATCGAAACCATGACCAGCCGGATGCTGCTCAGCGCCGAATTTCCCTGGGCGCCGAAATCCTTGATCGTGGCGCTCTTGTGCGTCGCCGCGATCGCCGCCGCGCTTTTGGTGCACCTGGCGCTGCTGGCCCTGCTCCGGCGGCTCGCGCGCGGCCATCCTTTCGTGCACGGCATCCTGGTTCGCACCAGCGCCATCAGCCGCTATGCCATGGCGATCGTGGCGCTCAGCATCGCGCTGCCGTTCGCGCCGCTCTCCGCCGATCAGGCCGACACGCTCGGTCGCGTGCTGCTCGCAGCCTTCATCGTATTCGTCGGCTGGCTCTGCGTCGTGGGCATCAATCTCGCGATGGACCGCTATATCGGCCGCTTCCGTCTCGATTCGAGCGACAATCTGCTGGCGCGCAAGGCCGTGACGCAGGTGCAGCTGCTCAAACGCGTTGTCGATTCGCTCGTGCTGGTGCTGACCATCGGCTTCGCGCTGATGTCGTTCAACTCCGTGCGCCAGTTCGGCGTCAGTCTGTTCGCTTCGGCGGGCATCGCCGGTCTTGCCGCGGGCCTTGCCGCGCGGCCGGTGCTCGAGAACCTGATGGCCGGGGTCCAGCTTGCGATCACGCAGCCGATCCGGCTTGAGGACGTCCTGATCATCGAAGGAGAATACGGCGTTGTGGAGGAGATCAATTCCACCTATGTGGTGCTCAAGCTCTGGGATTGGCGCCGGATGATCGTTCCCTTAAGCTACTTCTTCGACAAGCCGTTCCAGAATTGGACACGCACCTCCGCCTCGCTGATCGGCAGCGTCATGCTCTACGCCGACTACACCCTGCCCGTGGACAGGCTGCGCCGGAAGGCGCAGGAGATCGTCAAGGGGTCGAAACTCTGGGACGGCCAGGTGTTCGCACTCCAGGTCACCGACGCCAAGGACAATGTGATCGAGCTGCGCATCCTTGTCAGCGCCGCCAATTCGGGACAGCTCTTCGACCTCAGGGCGGACGTCCGCGAGAAACTCGTCGCCTACCTGCAGGAGGAGCTTGCGCACGCGCTGCCGATGGCGCGCCAGATCAACATTCCGGCGATCGCGGAGTCGCCCGCCAAGCTCCAGGCCTCGGCGCGGCGATGACGGACGCACTGCCTGACCTGGATCTCTCCTGCACCGCGCTCTTCCTCGATGTCGACGGCACGATGCTCGACATCGCGGCGGTGCCTCATGAGGTCCATGTCCCTCCCGGGCTGGGCGACGAGCTTGTCGCGCTGCTGGAGCTGTGCGGCGGCGCGCTCGCCGTGATCAGCGGGCGCACCATCGAAGACATCGACCGGCTGTTCCATCCGCATCGCTTTCCGGCCGCGGGCGCGCATGGAGCCCAGCTCCGCGCCCGCGCAGACGGCACGATCGATCACATCTCGCGCCCCATTCCCGAAGCCCTGCGCGCGAATTTCACGGCGCTTGCGAACACGCCCGGCGCCTTCATCGAAGACAAAGGCGTGACACTTGCGCTGCATTACCGCCTTGCGCAGCATCCGGTATTCGGCGAGGCGCGGATATCCGCGCTGGAACGGGAAGCCGAGGAGTCCGGCTTTACCATCCTGCACGGCAAGAAGGTGCTCGAACTGAAGCCCCTGGGCGTGGACAAGGGCGTCGCCATCCGCGCCTTCATGGCGAAACCGCCTTTCGCGGGGCGGCAACCCGTTTTCGCCGGCGACGATCGGACCGACGCGCATGGCTTCGCGGTTCTCGAAGAATTCGGCGGTGGCGGCATCGCGGTCGGCGCGCGTTTTGCCGATGCGAAATATTGCGCGGAACGTCCCGGCGATTTGCGCGCATGGTTGAAGAGTCTGCTCGACAATTCGCGCTGACATCGGAACCGGACCCCGATTGCGGCGTTTTCATGTCGAGGTGAGGAAGGCATGGAGCGTACCTTTATTGTATCAAATCGGGTTTCCGTGCCGCGCAGGAAGAAGGAGCCCTCTGCCGGCGGGCTTGAAGTCGCGTTGCGCGCGACGCTGCAGCGCCGTTCGGGAATCTGGTTCGGCTGGAGCGGAAGCGTGTCGCGCGCGGAAGAAATCCGCGTCCGCAAGATCGAGCATGACGGACTGTCCTGCATCGTCACGGACCTGACGCACGAGGATTACGAGGAGTACTACCAGGGCTTCGCCAACAGCGTGCTCTGGCCCGTGCTGCATTATCGCATCGATCTCGCCGAGTTCCGCCGCCGCAACTATTCCGGCTACATGCGCGTCAATACGCGCCTGGCACAGGAGCTTCATGCGTTGCTGGAGCCGGGCGACACGGTGTGGGTGCACGACTATCACCTGATCCCATTCGCGCAGATCCTGCGCGATTTGGGCCACGACAATCGCATGGGATTCTTTCTGCACGTGCCGTTGCCGCCGGCCGATATCCTGACGGTCCTGCCCAACTATCAGCGCCTGCTGGGCGCGTTGCGCGCCTATGACCTCGTCGGCTTCCAGACCGAACATGACTGCGCCAATTTCGCACGGTTCTTCGCGCTTGAATTCGGCAGCACGATGCATGTCGGGACGGACGGCAGGCTTGGCCATGAGCGCATGCGCGTCGCCGCCTTCCCGGTCGGCATCGATGCGCTCGAGTTCCGCCGCCAGGCGGAACAGTCGGTGCACACCGACTATGTGCGCGACGTGGTCCAGAGCACGGGCGGGCCGATCGTCATCGGTGTCGATCGCGCCGACTATTCCAAGGGCATCGATCACCGCTTCGAGGCCTTCGAAAACTTCCTGCGCGCCCACCCTGAAAAGCGCGCCGAGGTAACCTACCTGCAGATCACGCCGAAGAGCCGATCGCAGGTCAGAGGCTATGCCCAGCTCGAGCGCGCGCTCGAATCGTCGGCGGGACGCATCAACAGCGAATTCGGCGACGCCCGTTGGACCCCGATCCGCTATGTCAATCGCTCCCACACCAGAGCGGAGCTTGCGGGGCTCTATCGCAGCGCGCGCGTCGGCCTCGTCACGCCGCTGCGCGACGGCATGAATCTGGTTGCGAAGGAATATGTCGCGGCCCAGGATCCCGCCGATCCCGGAGTATTGGTCTTGTCGCGATTTGCCGGCGCGGCGGCGGAGCTTTCGGCGGCGATCATCGTCAATCCCTATGATTGCGAAGCGATGGCGGCCGCCATCGCCCAGGCGCTCGGCATGCCGCTCGAGGAGCGGCGCAAGCGCCATGAGGCGCTGTTCGCGGCGCTGCTCAAGAACGACATCGCGACCTGGGGCGAGCGATTCCTCGATGCGCTGGCGAAACCGGTCCGGCCCTTGCCGCGCTCGGCCCGCCGCGAAGACGCGCCGGACGCGTTCCTGCAGGCCTTGGCCAACTCCCGGCGCGCCGTGTGAGCGAACCTGACGAACCTGCGCCATTGTTCGGCGCGCATGGCAGCTTGATCCTGCCGCGCGTCGAGGTCGTTTCTTACAATGTCGAATTGAAGGACGAGGACGGCGGGTTTCTCGGCGACCGCGCCAGCAAGAAGGCACTTTTCGAGATCCTGGATCGCGTGCGCAAGACCGTGGCCAAAAACGGCCAAGATCCCTTCGGCGACCGCCCCAGCAACGAAATCGGCAAGAGCGAAATGGACAAAGCCCTTGCCAAGGGCGAGCCCGAAGCCGCGGGCCTCATCCACACGGTGATCGAGGAGTTCACCCAGGAATTCGCGATCGTCGTGCGCCGGCTCCTGAAAGAGAAGAGTTGGCACGACGTCGAGCGCATCGCCATTGGCGGCGGCATGCGCGGCCATCGCATCGGCGAGCTTGCCATCGGCCGTCTCTCGGCGTTGCTCAAGGCGGACAAAATCGACGTCGAGTTCGTCCCCATCGCGGCCGATCCCGACGACGCGGGACTGATCGGCGCGGTCCATCTCATCCCCGACTGGGTGTTCAAGGGTTACGACACGATCCTTGCCGTCGACATCGGCGGCACCAACATGCGCGCGGGGCTGGTGCGCTTCGACCTGAAGAAGGGCGCGGGCTTCAAGAATGCGGCGGTGCTGGAGCGCGACATCTGGTGCCACGCCGACGAGAAGGTGACGCGCGAGGCCGCGGTGGAATCGCTCATCGACATGCTCGAGGACATGATCCGCAAGGCGGCCAAAGCCGAGGCGAAGCTTGCTCCCTTCGTCGGCATCGGCTGTCCGGGATTCATCGAGTCCGACGGCGGCATCGACCGCGGCACCCAGAATCTTCCCGGCAACTGGGCCAGTTCGCGCTTCAATCTTCCCGGGCGCATCCGGGAGGGCATTCCCTTCATCGAGGGCTACGACACGCAGGTGATCCTGCACAACGACGCCGTGGTTCAGGGTTTGAGCGAGATCCCGAATATGGGGGATGTGGAGCGCTGGGGAATCCTCACCCTCGGCACAGGGCTCGGCAACGCCCGCTTCAACAACCGCGAATTCCCCGAGCAGAAGCAAAAGAGCTAGTGTCCCGATTCCGTGCCAGGCCCGATCCGCAAATCCTGACCCAGGCCGAATATGCGGCTGCCGTCGCGGGGCTGCGCTATGTCAGCGACGAGGACGCGCCAGGCATCCGGCGCGAGCGGCGGGGCCGAGGCTTCGGCTACCGCAGCGCAGACGGACGGCCGGTCCGCGATCCGGCCTTTCTGCGGCGCGCACGGGCGCTGGCGATCCCGCCCGCCTGGACCGACGTCTGGATCGCCGCCGATGCGGACAGTCATGTGGCCGCGACCGGGCGCGACGCACGAGGACGCAAGCAGTATCGCTACAACCCAGCCTTCGTGCGCGTCCGCGACCTCGCCAAATTCGATCACCTCATCGATTTCGCGCATGCCCTGCCCAGGATTCGCAAAGCGGTGGACGCGCATCTGGGACTTCCCGGGATGCCGCGCGAGAAGGTTCTCGCCACCGTCATCGCGCTGCTGGAGCAGACGCTGATCCGCGTGGGCAACGAGGACTATGTCAAGCAGAACGGAAGTTTCGGGCTCACGACCCTGCGCAACCGGCATGTGCGCGTGGCGGGCAGCGAACTGCGCTTCCTGTTCAAGGGCAAGAGCGGGCGGACGTGGCGCTTGAGCCTGCGCAACCGGCGCGTGGCGGGGATCATCCGCAGCTGCCAGGAGCTGCCCGGCCAGCATCTCTTCCAGTATCTGGACGAAGACAGGCAGCCGCACAAGATCACGTCGTCCGACGTCAACGCCTACCTGCGCAAGGTCTCTGGCCGTGACATCACCGCCAAGGATTTCCGCACCTGGGCGGCGACGGTAGAGGCTGCCTGCGCATTTCACCGGCTGAAGCACGAGGGTCCTGCGCTCAAGAAGCATGTGCGCGAGGTACTGAACCTGGTCGCCGAGCGGCTGGGCAACACCCCGACCGTATGCCGCAAATGCTATGTGCACCCCGAGATCGTCACCGCCTATGAACTGGGCGAATTCGATCTGGGGCCGATCGAGCAAGACGGCTCCGAGAACCGCCTCGATCTCGACCGGGCCGAGCGCGCGGTGCTGCGGTTCCTCAAAAACCGCGCCGCACCCGCGGCATCGCCGAAGCAAACGCTTGCCGCGGCCGGGTGAGCCGCACCGCCTTGCGCGGGATGCCATCGTGGAACCATTGATACTGTGCGCCCGTTCTGAAGCCGCGAGCATGTGCGGGATTTCAACAAATGAACGGATTGATCTACCTCGTCGGCCTGGTTGTCGTGATTCTGGCGATCCTGTCCTTCCTCGGCCTGCATTGACATGAGCGCAGCCGGCACCATCGTCGCCGAACCCACGGCGCGCATCGAATGGTCTGCGGTGTTCGCGGGCGCGGTCGTCGCGGCGGGAATCTCGTTCACGCTGATCGCGTTCGGCTCGGGCATCGGCTTGTCGGTGGCCTCGACCGCGCCGACCTGGCGCGACTCCTCCGGCTGGCTCTGGCTGTTGTCGGGGATCTATCTCATCTTCGTCGCGCTCTGCGCGTTCGGCTTCGGCGGCTACGTCGCGGGCCGCATGCACAATCCTTTGACCGTGGCGTCGAGCGACGAGGCGACGACCCGAGACGGCATGCATGGCATCGTCGCCTGGGGTCTCGCGATCCTGATGACGGCCGTTCTCGCCCTGGGAACCGCGATGACGCTTGCGCCGGCGATGTCCCCGAGCGGCGGGCGTGCGGGTGCGTCCATGTCGGTCGCGGGCGAAAACATCATCGCCTCCGAACTCGACGAGCTGTTCCGCAGCGACCGTCGCGGATTGAATGCCGACGATCTGAGCTACCGTCGCGCCGAAGCTGCGCGCATTCTGCTCAAATCGTCGGGACACAGCGGCGTAAGCCCGGAAGATCGCGACTATCTGTCGACCGTGGTCGCAACCCAGACAGGGACCAGTCTTCCCGACGCGTCCGCGCGCGTCGACCGCGAGATCGCGCAAGCCAAGACCGAGATCCATCGCGCGCGCCAAGCGGCGGTGATGCAGGCCTTCCTCGTCGCGGCGGCACTGCTCGTCGGCGCGGCCGTGGCATGGTACGCCGCGCTCGAAGGCGGGCGCGACCGCCGGCAGGGAAGCTATCCACGCTGGAGTTGGTCCGTGCGCAGCCGGATCGCGTAAGCCGCTACGCTTTCGGTTCCAGCACCAGAAGCTTCATCGATCCGGGCGCATAGGTCACATGCGGACGTCCGCCGGGTAGCGCCGGGAGATCGACTTTCACGACGTCAGCAACCGGCAAGAACACGCGGCCGCTCTTCGGATCGAGCGCAATGGTCCGCGCGCCGCGCTGCGTCGGCACGTCTGCGAGCACCGCGAACGAATCCGGCCCGTTCTCCTGCACCACCGTCAGCGTGCCCTCGCCGTTCGAGCTGAACGCGCGCTTGCGGACCGGATCGAAGGCCGCGCCGTCGCTGCCCGCGCCGATGGGCAGGCTGGCGACGATTTTCCCGTTTGTGGCATCGACAACCACCATCACCTTGTTGATGCAGGTCGCGAAAACGCGCTGCGTTTCGGCATCGACCGCGATACCGTGCGGCCGCTCGCAACCCGGCATCGCATAATGCGCGGCGACGCTGTCCGTCTTCGTATCGACCACGACGATGTCGTGCTGTTCCACGCCGTCGACATAGAGATGTCCCTTGCCGTCCGCCACGCCGGCCTCCAGCGGCGCACCGGCAGCGATGGTCTTGAGCGCGGCGTCGGTCTTGGGATCGATGACTGTGATCGAGCCGCTGTCGCCCTCGATGACGAGGACATGGCCGCTCGCCGGATCGTAGACGATGCCGTCGGCGTCGGCGGCCGCCGGAATGCTCTTTACGATCTTCAGCGTCGCCGGATCGAAGGCGGCAGCGATGCCCGCCTTGCCGTCGTCGGTATAGCCGACGCGCTGATCGGGCACGACCGCGATGCCGTGGGTGCCGCCGGGCAGCGGACCGATGTCGCCGACGCGCGCGCCGCTGGCACCATTGACCGCGGTCACATGATCGCCATGGGCGACATAGACGCGGCCCGAGGCCGGATCGAAGGTCGCATAGTCCCAGCGCTCGCCGGGACCCAGAGGAATCGCTCGAACGACGGTGTAAGGTGGAGTTGAGGCTGTGTCGGCCCGCGCGCCCGCGGCCATCGCAGCCATCGATCCGGCCAGCACCCAGATACGCATCTTCATCGTTCGATCCTTCATCGCGGCGGCGCAAGCGTGCATGATGCGGGCGATGCGTCAACGCCCATTCGCTCTTTCGATCCTTCTGGCTGTGAGCCTTGCGAGACCTGCCTTGGCGGGACCGCCCTATGTTTCCGACGATGCCGAGCCGACCGACTTCCGGCATTTCGAGATCTATCTCTACAGCGACGGTGCCACCAACCGCGCCGGAACAGACGGCAGCTTCGGCATCGATTTCAACTATGGCGCCGCGCCGGACCTTCAGCTCACGGCAGTGCTGCCGATCGAATACAGCCTGCCCGGCAGCGGATCTGACGCGCTGGGCGTCGGCAATGTCGAACTCGCCGCCAAGTACCGCTTCCTCCACCAATCCGACATCGGCTGGGACGTAGCGGTGTTCCCGCGGCTGTTCCTGCCCTCGGCCTCGGCGCTGGTCGGAGACCGCAATGTGTCGCTGCTGCTTCCCCTCTGGCTCGAGCGCGATTGGGGCAAGTGGTCCACCTTCGGCGGCGGCGGATGCGTGCTGCAAGGGGGGCGCGATACCGACAATTATTGCCTGTACGGCTGGGCGTTGACGCGGCAGGTTCTCCCCGATCTCCAGCTCGGCGCCGAGTTCGTCCACCAGGGGGCGCCGTCGCGCGACGAGCGTGTGATGAGCGGCTTCGGCGCCGGTGTCAAATACGACATCAGCGAGCATTATCATTTCCTCGCCTACACCGGTTCCTCGATCGAAAACGCGGGCGAGACCGAGCGCATGTCGTGGTACAGCTCCGTCTTGTTCACCTTTTAGGAGACACGGAATGACCGAGTCGAAAGCCGAAGCGATGCGCGGCGCCATGGCGAAAGTGCCCGCCGTGACCTTGGGCTTCTGGATCATCAAGATCCTCGCCACCACGCTCGGCGAGACCGGTGGCGATACGGTCACCATGACCTGGCTCCATGCCGATCAAGACGCGCAGAACGGCGGCTATCTGATCGGAACCGGCATCTTCCTTGCGATCTTCATCGCGGCCGTCATCGCGCAGATCCGCACCGCGAAATTCAATCCCTGGATCTACTGGATCGCGATCGTGGCCTCGACCACCGTAGGCACGACCTTGGCCGACCTGTGCGACCGCTCGCTGGGCATCGGCTATATCGGCGGCTCCTCGATCCTGTTCGCCTGTGTCATCGCATCCCTGGCCGTCTGGCGATTGAGCCTGGGCACCATCGACGTGCAGACCGTCACTGCGCCAAAGGTCGAGATCTTCTATTGGATCACGATCACATTCTCGCAGACCCTGGGCACGGCGCTGGGCGATTGGGTGGCGGCCCCGCCGGGCGACGTGCCGCCGGGCATGGGGTTCGGCTACGAGACCGGCGCACTGATCTTCGGCTGCGGGCTCGCGCTGCTCGCGCTGCTCTATTACTTCACGTCCATTTCCCGGGTCTTCCTGTTCTGGGCCGCCTTCATCCTGACGCGTCCCTTGGGGGCCACAGTCGGTGATCTGTTCGACAAGCCGGTGGCGCAAGGCGGCCTGCACGTCAGCCGGCCCATCGCGTCGGCGATCCTCTTCGCCGTTATCCTTGTGCTGATCTTCGTCATACCGCAGCGCCCCGGACGTCACCCGGGCCAGCCCTCCGGCTGACATCCTTTGGGCCCGGTCCGGACGACCGGTGTCAACACGCGGACTGACGGCGGCCGTGCGCGTGCTAGGGTGTGCAAAATGGCCGTCGACGGTTTCTGCGATCCCAAGTTCTCCGCGCTGCGCGAAGCGTTCGCGGAGAATTTCGCGCGCCGGGGCGAGCCCGGCGCCGCCGTCGCCTTGTCCGTGGACGGACGAATGGTGGCCGATCTGTGGGGCGGCTGGCGCGATGCCGCGCGGACGCAAGCCTGGCAGCGTGCGACGCTGGTCAATTTCTTTTCGGTGAGCAAGGCGCTCTGCGCCGTCGTGGCGCTGCGCCTTGTCGAGCAGGGCAAGCTCGACCTCGACGCGCCGGTGGCGCGCGTCTGGCCGCAGTTCGCGCAGGCGGGGAAGGAGAGTATCTCGCTGCGCCACATTCTGTCGCATCGCGCCGGCCTTCCCGCCATTCGCGAGCCGATGCCGGAAGGCGCAGCACTCGACTGGAACCGGATGTGCGATGCGCTGGCGCGCCAGGAGCCATGGTGGGAGCCGGACACCGCGCATGGCTATCACGTCAACACCTTCGGCTTTCTCGTCGGCGAAGTCGTGCGCCGCGTGGCGGGTCGGAGTCTGGGGACCGTGTTGCGCGAAGATGTCGCCGCTCCGCTCGGCGCCGACGTCCATATCGGTCTGCCGGTTTCCGAGCATGGCCGCGTCGCCGAGTTTCTGTGGCCGGCCGTTCCCAGCGCGCAAGGCATGCCGGGCACCGATCAGACGATGCGCTACAATGCCTATTGGAATCCGCCCGGCGCCTCCGGCGGCGGCTGGGTCAATCGCCCGGAGTGGCGGCTTGCCGAGATCCCATCGACCAACGGTCACGGTACCGCGCGCGGCGTGGCGCGCATCTATGAGGTGCTGGCGCACGGCGGCGCGATCGGCGGCGTGCGCATTTTGCGCGCAGACACGCTTGCGACGGCAACGAAAGAGCATTCCAGCGGCATCGACCTGATCAGCGAACGCACCAGCCGTTTCGGTCTGGGCTTTCAATTGACGCAACCCGAGCGGCCGTTGGGTCCGAACCCGTCCGCCTTCGGACATTTCGGCGCCGGCGGATCGCTCGGCTTCTGCGACCCCGAGGCCAGGGTCGCGTTCGGCTACGTCACCAACGACATGGGACCGCGCTGGCAGAATCCGCGCAACAAGGCGCTGATCGACGCGGTTTATGCCTCGCTGTGAGCGCTAATCCCCGATTCCGAAATAGCCGAGATGCCAGCGCATTTCATCGTCGCGCAGGGGAAACCCTATGCCGCCGCGCGCAGGCAGCAGTTCGTTGGCGGGAAGCTTCATCACGAAGCGCTGGATCTTGAACGAGGCGCGCATGCTCAGTCCCGCGCGCCAGCACAGCGCCGTCACCGGCTTGGCCGAGCGCGTCAGCAGGATGCGCCGCACCACCGCATCGCCGATGCCCGCGAGCCTGGCCAGGGCGAAGACGATGGTCTCGCGCTTGCTCGCTTCCGCCGCGGCTTCCACGAAACTCTCGTCCAGCTTCCCGGCTTTCACCGCGGCCTCCACCTCGTCGAACGCCGCGCGGTTCTGCGACGGTTTGAGTTCGCCCTCCTCCGCGCGCTTTCGGACCTCGCGCAACAGATGCGCTTCGGTGCCGGCATCGAGACCGTGGCGCCGCGCCAAGCGCTCGATCAATTCGGTGGAGACGAAGCCGGCGAGCCGACGGACCGCGCGCTGCGACAGGTCGGCGCGCATGGTCAGCGCGTTCTGCCACACACTGATTCGCTCGGCCTGTTCGATGATGGCGTCGAGCGTGCGCTCGCGGATCTTCGCATCGGGGTTGGCGAGCAGCGCCGATACGGCGGGGATATCGAGCGAAGACACCACGGCGTCGGAGATCTCGGCGCTCAACGGCCGGCGGCGCGCGATGGCTGCGAGCACTGCGTGCACTTTGCCCTCGGCAATGATCTCCATCAAATCGGCGTCGGAGAGCAGCGGCGAATATTCCAGGATCGGCACCGCGACGATCTCTTCGATATCGCGCGCCAGTGCCTTGACCACATGCGCGGGCACGCAATCCAGCTGCTTGATCTCTTCCGCCAGGATGGCGCGGATGCGCGGCACCTGGTCCTGTGCCAGCCGCTCCAGGGTCTCGACGGTGAGCCTCTGGATATGCGCCGCCTCGCGCTGCGAAAGGCCGGGCATCAGGCGTGCGATCTTGCGCGCGAGTTCGGCGCGCACGTCGTCGTCGGCATCGTCGGCCAAATGGCGGTTGGCGCGCGCAGGCGCGGCCGGATTGGCGGCCACGGCGCGGCGGGTCTGTGTTTCGCCGTGGCGCGCGAGATAGTCGAGCACGTCCTCGCCCGCATCCGTGCGTCCGGCAAGGTCGTGGCGCGCCTCGCGGGTGCGCTCTTCGAGCAGGCGCAGCATCTCTTCCGGGCTCTTTCCGGTGATGGGATTGGGGCGCCGCGCCATGCTGCCGCTCATGGGCCGAGTGTGGCGCGTCGCCGCTTAAACCCGCTTTAAGCCGCATGGTTGAGGGAACCTTGCGCCGATAGGCGCCATCGCCCATGGTGGGCCGATGCAGGCGCAAAAAATCCAGGCGAAACAGGCGGATTTCCGCCATGTCGAGGCCTGGATCTTCGACCTCGACAATACGCTCTACCGTGCCGACAGCCGCATCTTCGACCAGATCGACGCCCGCATGGCAGCCTATGTCGGACGCCTGCTGAGTGTCGGGCCCGACGAGGCCAAGCGGATTCAGAAGGCCTATTACCGCGAACACGGCACGACGCTGAACGGGCTCATCCGACTGCACGCAGTCGATCCGGAAGATTTTCTCGACTGCGTGCACGACATCGACTTGGAGAGTCTCACCCCCGATCCCGCGCTGAACGCGGCGCTGGACAGGCTGCCGGGCCGGCGCTTCGTCTTTACCAACGGCTGCCGCCGCCATGCCGCGCGCGTCCTCGGCCGCATCGGACTGAGCGGGCACATCGACGAGGTGTGGGACATCCGCACCACCGCCTTCACCCCCAAGCCGTTCGACGCCGCCTATGCCAGCGTGGTCGAACAGGCGAAGCTTTCGCCCGCGCGCGCAGCGATGTTCGACGATCTGAAGCGCAATCTTGTCCCTGCGCAGGCGCTGGGCATGACGACGGTGTGGATCGATACCGGCGCGGTGTGGGCGACGCAGGGACCTGCGATGCCGGATACGGACGTTTCGTGCATCGACCACGTCACGGCCGACTTGAGCGAATTCCTTTCCGCCGTCAGGATCGCGCCATGAGTCTCGCCGCCATCATCGACGTCGCCTGGGAAAGCCGCGAGGCGCTCTCGCCCGCGACCAAAGGCGAGGTGCGCGACGCGGTCGAACAGGCGCTGAGCGATCTCGACGAAGGCCGCGTCCGCGTCGCCGAGAAGCGCGGCGACGAATGGCTGGCGCATCAGTGGCTGAAGAAGGCGGTGCTGCTGTCCTTTCGCCTGGGCGCGATGCGGCGGATCGAAACCGGCTGGGACAAGGTCGATCTCAAATTCACCCATTGGGACGAAGCGCGCTTCGCCGCCGCGGGTTTCCGCGTGGTGCCGGGCGCGGTGGTGCGCCGCTCCGCCTTCATCGCCAAAGGCGTCGTGCTGATGCCTTGTTTCGTCAATGTCGGCGCCCATGTGGGCGAGAACACCATGGTCGATACCTGGTCGACGGTGGGTTCGTGCGCGCAGATCGGGCGCAACTGTCACCTTTCCGGCGGCGTGGGTATCGGCGGCGTGCTCGAGCCGGTGCAGGCCGCGCCCACCATCGTCGAGGACGATTGCTTCATCGGCGCGCGATCCGAAGTGGCCGAGGGCGTGATCGTGGGTCGCGGTTCGGTTTTGTCGATGGGCGTGTTCCTGACGGCCTCGACGCGGATCGTCGACCGCGCCACGGGACAAATCTTCCAGGGCCGCGTACCGCCTTATTCGGTGGTTGTGCCCGGCACCCTGCCGCAAGGACCCGACCGCCCCGCGCTCGCCTGCGCGGTGATCGTCAAGCGCGTCGACGAACGCACCCGGGCCAAGACTTCGATCAACGAGCTGTTGCGGGAATAGAGCGGATGCGCTGGGGGCCTGCTCGGTGCGGACCCTCTGGCCGCACCGGCCGCTTTCCCGGGTTTCGCCGCCGTGCGATAGTGCGCCGTTCCACGGGAGGGGAAGACCATGGACTGGGGCAGATATCTCTTCAGCTTTGAGGGCCGGATCAATCGCGCCAAGATCTGGTTGTTCGTCCTGATCGCCATCGTCGTCTACATCGTCTATTTCTCGCTGTTCGCCTTCATATTCGGCGGTTCGATATTGGCGATGATCAAGGGGGGCCCTGCCGGCCTGATCGCGGGGGGCGCCACGATAGGTCTGACGGCGATCGTCTCGCTGCTGGTCTACCTCCTGGTGTTCTACATGGGCCTCGCAGTGACGGCGAAGCGTTTGCATGACCGCAACAAGAGCGCGTGGTGGATCATAATCTTCATTGTGATTCCCTTGATCCTGAGCTGGGTCGGGCTGGCAAACACATTGGCGATGATGAGCGCGTCCAACGCAACGCTGCCGCCCGCAAATCCGCTGATGACGGTGCTGCGGCTCGTTTCGCTCGGCCTCACCCTGTGGGGCTTCGTCGAACTCTACTGCCTGCGCGGCACGGCGGGACCGAACCGGTACGGTCCGGACCCGCTGGCGGGAAAAGCGTAACGCGCCGGACGCGGCTATGCTTCCTTGTAGAACCACGCGCCGGCGAGCGTCGCCGCCACGATCTCGATCAGGCCGACGCCGATCAGGATCAAAGTCAACGAGACGGGGTAGAGGTCCATGATCGCCGGCATCGCGTCGCAAAGCACATAGACCGTCACCCAGGTGAGCAACCCGGCATAGATCGCCGTCGTGGGGCCGGCGCCGAAGCGCGGACGGATCGCGGCATAGGTCCATACCGCGACGATGCCGCTGACGAAGCCGAATATGAGGAAGCCGATGATCTGATTGGTGTCGAAAACGCTGCGGTTGAGCGACGCCATCTGGTCGTTCCACTGATTGGCCAGCACGACGCCGTTGAGTACGAACTCGATGACGTTGATGACGACGCCGGCGACCAGGCCGCCGATCACGACGCGGCCGATATTGATCCTGCCCATGACGATTTCCCTCCCTCAAGGCGGGCCGATTCTGCCACGTAGGCCATGTCCGCGCCATCGCCGCGCCGGTTTCCCGCCGCCCGGATTGTGTGTAAATGCCGGCCATGGACGCGGTTGCTCTCGCCCAGGACCTGATTCGCCGCCCGTCGGTGACGCCGAAGGACGAAGGCGCGCTGGCCGTATTGGAGGCCGCGCTCGTGGCGCTGGGCTTTGCCTGCCACCGCCTGCGCTTCGAGGCGCAAGGCACCGCGCCGGTCGACAATCTCTATGCGCGGGTCGGCGCCGGGCCGCCCCATTTCTGCTTCGCCGGCCACACCGACGTGGTGCCGCCGGGAGAGCCGTCGCTGTGGCGGCACGATGCCTTCGCGGCCGAGATCGTGGACGGCACGCTCTACGGACGGGGCGCGGTGGACATGAAGTCCGCCATCGCGGCGTTCGCCGCGGCGGCCGCGCGCCATCTGGCCAAGGAACCGTTTCAAGGCTCCATCAGTCTGCTCATCACCGGCGACGAGGAGGGGCCCGCGATCAACGGCACGGCGAAGGTGCTGGAGTGGCTGAAAGCGCGCGGCGACAAAATCGACCACTGCATCGTCGGCGAACCGACCGCCACGGCTGCCGCCGGCGACACCATCAAGATCGGCCGCCGAGGCTCGCTCACCGCGCGCATCGCGGTTCGCGGCATCCAGGGCCATGTCGGCTATCCGCACAAGGCGAGGAATCCGATTCCGGCGCTGGCGGCACTGATCATACGCCTCTCCTCGCAGGTTCTGGACGAGGGAACGGAGCATTTCGAGCCTTCCACGCTCTCGTTCACCACGGCCGATGTCGGCAACCCGGCGGGCAATGTCATCCCCGCCGAGGCGCGCGCGCAGTTGAACATCCGCTTCAACGACCGGCAGTCGCACGAGACGCTCGAGGCTTGGATTCGCGCCGAAACCGATGCGGTTGCCGGCCAGACGGGCTGCCAAATCGCTCTCGCTTTCGAGCGCGGCGCGAATGTGTTCTTGACCGCGCCCGGACCGTTCGTGTCGTTGGTCGCGGGCGCGGCGGAAAAAATCAACGGCGCGAAGCCGACGCTCTCCACCACCGGCGGCACGTCGGATGCGCGTTTCATCAAGCAAGTTTGCCCCGTCGCCGAGCTCGGCCTTCCCGGCAGTACGATGCACAAGACCGACGAGTGTGTGCCGGTGGCGGAGATCCGTCGCCTCGCGGACATCTACGCCGAAATCCTGAAGCGGTATTTCGCGGCGCCGCCATGAAGGACGCGGCGATCGGCGTCTTCGATTCCGGCATGGGCGGCTTGACGGTGATGCGCGCGCTCACCGCGCGGTTGCCGTCGGAGAGCTTCGTCTATCTGGGCGACACCGCGCGGCTTCCCTATGGCACCAAGGGCGCGGACACCGTCGCGCGCTACGCCGTGCAGGCGGCCTCAGCGCTGATCAAGCGCAGGATCAAGCTGCTGGTCGTGGCCTGCAACACCGCCTCGGGCGTGGCGCTGCCGGCGCTGAACGCGGCGTTCGCGCCGCTGCCGGTCATCGATGTGATCGGACCCGGTGCCGAGTCCACGCTGGCCGCTTCGCCCAAGGGACCCGTCGCGGTGATCGCGACCGAAGGCACGGTGCGCGCCGGCGCCTATGAGCGCGCCATTCATGTGCGCGCGCCGGACGTCGAAGTCATCCAGCAGGCCTGTCCGCTGTTCGTGCCGCTGGCGGAGGAAGGCCTCGTCGAAGGCGAGATCGTCGACCTTGCGATCCACCGCTATCTGGATCCGCTGCTCGAGCGGCGGCCCGCAAGCCTGGTGCTCGGCTGCACGCATTATCCGGTGCTGAAGGACGCCATCGCGCGCATCGCCGGACCGGACATTGCGCTGGTCGACAGCGCGGCGACGGTCGCGGCCGCGGCAGAACGCAAGCTCGCCGCGCTCGATCTCCTGCGCGAAGGTCCGCCGATGCCGCACCGCTTCCTCGCCACCGACGCGGCGGAGCGCTTCGCGCGGGTCGGCGAAATCTTCCTGGGAAGCCGCATCGTGCCGGGCAGCGTCGAGCTGGTGGATCTGTAGGTGGTGCAGCTCAGGACGGCGCTGGCAAAGCGGCGTCTTCGCCAAGCTCCACCTGGGCGATGCGCTCGGCATGACGGTCGATGCCTTTCATCGAAGCCTCGATCTGGCCGATATCCTTGCTGGTCTGGTCGAAATGATCGCGCAGCTTGCCGACGCGCTCGCCCAGACGGCGCACGTCTTCCAGAAGCGCGCCCACCTCCTTCTGGATGGCGCCTGCCTGCTCGCGCATCTTGGCGTCGCGGGTCAGCCATTGGATCGTGTTCACCGCCAGCATCAGCACATGCGGCGAGACGATCACCACGTTCTGCTGGCGGGCTTTCTGCACAAGATCCGAGAAGCCCGCATGCAGTTCGGCATAGATCGATTCCGACGGCACGAACATCAAGGCCGGGCTCTGCGTCTCACCGGGGATCAGATACTTCGCGGCGATGTCGCCGACATGCTTCTGCACGTCGCTGCGCAATCGTGCCGCCGCCTGTTTGCGCTCGTCGTCGCTTGCCGACTTCAGGGCTTCGAACGCTTCCAGCGGGAATTTCGAATCCAACACCAGCACCGCCTTGGTGTTGGGCAGGCGGATCACGCAGTCGGGCCGCGAACCGTTGGAGAGCGTGTGCTGGAACACATAGAGCGAGGGCGCGAGCTGGTCGGCGATGATCGCTTCCATCCTTTCCTGACCGAAGGCGCCGCGCGCCTGCTTGTCGGAGAGGATATCGTTGAGCGCCACCACCTGGCCGGAAAGTTCGGCGATGGTCTTCTGCGCCTGGTCGATGGTGTTGAGCCGCTCGCCGATGCTGCCCAGCGTCTCCGCGGTCTTCGCCGCGCTTTCGCTCAAGGACTCGCCCAGCCGCTGATTCAGCGCGTCGATGCGCTCGGAGAGCGTGCGCTGAAGTTCCGCCTGCGCGGCGACGGTCTGCTGGAACTGGCCGGCGATGTTTCCTTGCGCGGCGATCACCGCGTCGAGCCTGGGATCGGCCGGCGCGGAAGGCGCGCGCTTCAGCGTTGCCGCCAGCACCAGCGCCGCCAGAACAACCGCCGCGGCGAGCAAAATCAGGCCCAATTCCATGGTTTATCCGCCAATCTTGACCAGAACGAGTCCCTCACCTATCTCAAGACGATGGCCACGCGTCCCATCCTTACCGCGCCCGATCCGCGCCTCAAAGCGGTCTCGACCGATGTCGAGAGCGTCGACGACGGGATCCGCCGGCTGATCGACGATATGGCCGAGTCGATGTACGCCGCCGATGGAATCGGCCTTGCCGCGATCCAGATCGGCGTGCCGAAACGCGTCATCGTCATGGACTTGGACCAGAAATCGGGCAAGAAGAATCCGCGCGCCTTCGTCAATCCGACGATCGTCTGGGCATCGGAAGAGATGGCGACATTCGAGGAAGGCTGCCTTTCGGTGCCCGAGATCTGGGAAGACGTCGCGCGGCCCGCGCGCATCCGCGCCGAATATCTCGATCGCGACGGCGCCAGACAGACCTTGGAAGCCGAAGGATTGCTCGCGACCTGTCTCCAGCACGAGATGGACCATCTCGAAGGCGTGCTGTTCATCGACCACATCTCCAAGCTCAAGCGCTCCATGGCGCTGCGCAAGCTCGCGAAGGCGAAGCGGCTGAAAGAGGCGGGGTAATGTCGGAGGTCAGGCATCAGGTATCAGGGATCAGATGCGGCAATCTGATGCCTGATACCTGATACCCGATACTTGGACATGCGCCTCGCCTTCCTGGGCACGCCGGATTTCGCGATGCCGACGCTCGCAGCCCTGATCGCGCAGGGCCACGACATCGCCTGCGTCTATACCCAGCCGCCGCGCCCAAAGGGCCGCGGTTACGAAACCGAGCCGTCGCCGGTGCAGCGTTTTGCGGAATCGGCAGGGCTGTCCGTTCGCCATCCCGCCAGCCTGAAACCGGCGGAGGAACAACACGCGTTCGCGGCGCTCGATCTCGACGCCGCCGTGGTCGTCGCCTACGGCTTGATCCTGCCGAAGGCGATCTTGGACGCGCCGCGGCTGGGCTGTTTCAACCTGCATGCCTCGCTGTTGCCGCGCTGGCGCGGCGCGGCCCCGATCCAGCGCGCGATCATGGCCGGCGATAGCCAGACCGGCGTGATGGTCATGCGCATGGAGGAGGGTCTCGACACCGGCCCGGTGCTGATGGCGGAGCGCGTTACGATCGGCCGCAAGACCTATGGCGAATTGCACGACGAACTGGCGCAGCTCGGCGCCGATTTGATGGCGCGCGCCTTGTCCGCGCTGGAACGCGGTTCGGTCGAAGCCGTGCCGCAATCGGCCGACGGCGTGACCTATGCCAGGAAGATCGACAAGAACGAAGCGCGCATCGACTGGACGAAGCCGGCGCGCGAAATCGATTGCCTGGTACGCGGGCTTTCGCCATCACCCGGCGCCTGGACGATGGCGAAAGGCGAGCGGCTGAAGATTCTCTACGCCGAACCTGTCTCGGGCAACGGCGCGCCGGGAGCAGTGCTCGACGATCAGCTCACGATCGCTTGCGGCGAAGGCGCGCTGCGGCTCACGCGCCTCCAACGCGCCGGAAAATCCGCAATGACGGCAGACGAATTGCTGCGCGGATTCGCGCTGAAGAAGGGAGACTTGTTATCCTAGACTCCATTCCAACACGTCATGGCCGGGCTTGTCCCGGCCACCCATACCCATGGTGTCAGACCGGGGTTATGGGTGGCCGCCACAAGGGCGGCCATGACGAATTGATGTAAGCGGGGTTGGAAACCCATGCCCCGCTACCGCCTGACGCTCGAATATGACGGTGCGCCGTTCGTCGGCTGGCAACGGCAGGACAACGGACCGTCGGTGCAGGCGGCGCTGGAAGAGGCGATCTTCAAGTTCTCGTCAGAACGCGTCACGGTCATGGGCGCCGGCCGCACCGATGCCGGCGTGCACGCGCTGGGACAGGTTGCGCATTTCGATCTCGAAAAGGAATTCACCCCTGACAAGGTACGTGATGCGCTCAATCATTTCCTGCGCCCTGATCCGGTCGTTGTGTTGGATGCGACAGTGGCGGACGCGGACTTTCACGCGCGCTTTTCCGCCACCAGGCGGCACTATCTCTATCGCATCCTCTGCCGCCGCGCGCCGCCGGCGCTGGAGAAGAGCCGCGTGTGGCATGTCGTGCGCGAACTCGATGCGGCAACGATGCACCAAGCGGCGCTGGCGCTTGTCGGAAACCACGACTTCACCACCTTCCGCGCCGCGGAATGCCAGGCAAAGTCGCCGGTGAAAACGCTCGACCGCCTCGACGTCTCGCGCGCCGGCGAAGAGATTCATATCAACGCCTCCGCGCGCTCCTTCTTGCATCATCAGGTGCGCTCGATGGTGGGAAGTTTGAAGCTCGTCGGCGAAGGCAAGTGGCGGCCGCGCGATCTGCGCGATGCGCTCGCCGCGCGCGACCGCAGCGCCTGCGGACCGGTCGCGCCGCCGGACGGTCTCTATCTCGTGCGGGTGGATTGTGACTGAGCGGCGCTTACAAACCGCGCCGCGCCTTGAACGCGGCCGACAACGTGCCTTCGTCGAGATAATCGAGCTCGCCGCCGACCGGCACGCCATGGGCCAGCCGCGTCACCTTCACGCCGCTCGGCGCCAGCGCGTCCATCAGGTAATGCGCGGTCGTTTGCCCTTCGACGGTCGCGTTGACCGCGAGCACGACCTCGTCGACGCCTTGGCCCACGCGCGTCATCAGCGCAGCGACGTTCAGCCGCTCCGGCGTGATGCCGTCGAGCGCGCTGAGCGCGCCGCCGAGCACATGATACTTGCCGCGGAACACGCCGGCGCGCTCCAGCGCCCAAAGATCGGCCACGTCCTCGACCACACAGAGCAGATGCGGATCGCGGCTTTCGTCGCGGCAAAGCGAGCAGGGACTCGTGGTGTCCAGATTGCCGCAGATTTCGCAGAGCTTGATGCTCGCCGCGGCCTCGCGCATCGCGGCCCCCAGCGGCTCGAGCAGCGCCTCACGCTTCTTGAGCAGCGCCAGCGCCGCGCGCCTGGCCGAGCGCGGACCGAGCCCCGGCAGCCGCGCCAGAAGCTGGATCAGGCGTTCGATTTCGGGTCCTGCGGTGTGCGTCGCCATGTCCTGACCGATGTAGCAGCAAGAGAGTATTTTGCGCCATGGAATTCCAACGCGAGGCGGCGATGAACGCGAAAACCATACACAGGCTTTCCGTGCCGCAGCCCATCGCCACCATCGGCGATTTCGAAGGCGAGGCCGAGAAGAAGATTCTTTCGCAGCTGGGGCCGGGCACGCTGTTGATGATGGGCGACAACCCGGCGCTGCCCCAGATGCCCAAGCGGCCAAAGCTTTTCGACTTCTATCGCCTGCGCTTCAACAAAACCGCGCGCGGCCATTTGCTGCAAAGCGCAATGCTGGCGCGCAAGGCGGGACATGCCGAGAAGATCGTGCTCGCCTGCCTGCTGCACGACATCGCCATGGGCGCGCTGATGCGCACCGATCACGGCTATTGGGGCGCGCAGCTGATCGCGCCCTATGTCGACGAGGAAGTCGCCTGGGCCGTGAAGCATCACCAGGCGCTGCGCTTCTTTTCCGATCCCTCGGTGAACTACGAATATCCCGAAGCCTATGTGCGGTTCTGGGGCGAGGGCTACGAAGTGCCGGAGTATCTGCGCCGTTCGTATGAAGAGGCGCGCACGCACCGCTGGTACATGAGCGCGCGCGCCATCACCCTCTACGATCTCTATTCCTTCGAAGATAACGTGACGATCGATCCGGGCGAATTCGAAGACCTGGTCGGCCGCCATTTCAAGCAACCGGAGGAAGGCTTGGGCTTCGATGGTTCGCCTACCGCGCATATGTGGCGGACGATGATCTGGCCGGACAATTTCTTGTAGGAGGACCTAATCTTCGCGCTCGGACTCGACTGCCACCTCTTCGGCCACGTTCTCCCGCACCGCGACGATTTCCGCGCCCGGGAATCGGTCGAGAACGGCGCGCACCAAAGGCTGCTGGGCCACGCTTTCGAGACGCTCGGCCCGTTTCTGCTTGCGCTGCTCGGCGATCGTGGGCTGGCCGCCCTCACGCGCCACGCTCACCTGCCATGGCGCTCCGGTCCAGTCCTTCAACTTCTGCTTCAAGTCGCCTGCGAGCGCATGCGGCGCGCGCGGCGACGGCCGGAATTCGATCAATCCAGTCTCCAGCCGTACCAGGTGCACGTCATTCTCGAGATGGACCTTGAGGATCGCCGCACCCTTCTCGGCGGCGAGCGCAACAAGGTCCTCCAGCGTGCGCAGTGTGGGCGCGTTCTCGAGCTGCGTCGTCGGCTGGGCAGCTCGTTGCGCATTGACCGTGACATCGCCCGCGCGGACCGCTCGCGGGCCGCCGGAGGAACCGAATGGGCTCGGCGCACGCGGCGCAGGCGTCGCGCCGCCATCCATCACATCGCGCACCAGCCTATCCGTCGGCGGGAGGTCGGCCGCGTAGGCCAGGCGGATGAGCGCCATCTCGCAGGCCGCGATCGGCCGCGTCGAGTCGCGCACCTCGATCAGGCCCTTGAGCAGCATCTGCCAGGCGCGGGTCAGTACCGCGACCGGGAGCTTGCCCGCCATTGCCGCGGCGCGCGCACCTTCGGAACCGGCGCCGTCGAAGAATCCCTGTGCCGACGGCGCGACCTTCACGCGCGTCAGGAAATGCGTGGTCTCGAGCAGATCCTGCATCACCAGCAGGGGATCGGCGCCACGGTCATAGAGTTCGCGCAACTCGCCGAGCGCGCCTTCGATTTCACCCGCCATCAGTTTCTCGAACAGGTCGAGCACACGGCCGCGGTCGGCAAGCCCGAGCATGGCGCGCAAGGATTCGGCTTTGATCTCCCCTTCTTCGCCATGGGCGATGGCTTGATCCAGCAGCGAGAGCGCATCGCGTGCAGAGCCTTCCGCCGCGCGCGCAATCAGCGCCAGCGCGGTGTCTTCGATCGCGACGTTCTCTTTCGCCGCGACATCTTTCAACAGCGCGGCGAGCTCCGGCGTCTCGATGCGGCGCAGATCGAAACGCTGGCAGCGCGACAACACCGTCACCGGGACCTTGCGGATCTCAGTGGTCGCGAAGACGAACTTCACATGCGGCGGCGGCTCTTCCAGCGTCTTGAGCAGGCCGTTGAAGGCCTGTTTCGAGAGCATGTGCACTTCGTCGATGATGTAGACCTTATAGCGCGCGCTCGCCGGCGCATAACGCACCCCTTCGATGATCTCGCGCACGTCGTCGATGCCCGTGCGGGAGGCCGCGTCCATTTCCTGCACGTCGACATGGCGGCTCTCGGCGATGGCGACGCAGGGCTCGCACACGCCGCAGGGATGAATCGTCGGCTCAGTGCGCTTGCCGTCCGGGCCGATGCAGTTCAGCGCCCGCGCGATGATGCGCGCGGTCGTCGTCTTGCCGACGCCGCGCACGCCGGTGAGCATGAAAGCGTGCGCAATCCGGCCGGTCGCGAACGCGTTCGAGAGCGTGCGCACCAAGGCCTCCTGCCCGACCAGGCCGGTGAAGTCGGAGGGGCGGTATTTGCGCGCGAGAACGCGGTACTGCTCATTCTTGCGCGGCGCTTGGAGTCCGGGGATAGCGATGTCGCTTTCAGCCATGCCAGACTATAGCAAGCCCGCGCCATCGCCGGGCAAGCGTCGGCAGTCAATTCTCCGGTTGAAAGATCTCCTCGATCCGGAGCTCGAACAGCTTGGCAATGGCGAAGGCCAGCGGCAGGCTGGGATCGTAGCGGCCGGTTTCGAGCGCATTCACGGTCTGGCGCGAGACGTTGAGCGCATCGGCAAGCGCGCCCTGCGTCATGCCGCGCGCGGCGCGAAGTTCCTTGAGCTGGTTCCTCATCGGTCGGCGATGGACAGGATCGCGCGCGTCAGTCCCCAGCTCGCCGCAAGGGTCGGCCACGCCCAGGTGATGGCCAGCGGCGGCAGGCCGGCATCCATCAATAGACTGTACGAAATCAATGCACAGGAAGTGAGGCCGAAGGCGATCGAAAGCTCCTTGAGCATGCGCAGGCGCCCATATTCGTCGATGCGGCGGTAGTGGCGGACGACGGCCCAGAAGGCGAGCCAGATGGGCAGAATCGGCGCGATCCTGGCGGCGAGAACCAGATTCGGATCCGAGACGTGACCGACAGTCCAGTCGCGGCCGATGATGGCCAGGACATAGAGCGCCATGACGGCGGAGAATTCGAAGATGTAGCTGCGCCCGGCGTTGCGGACGGGGGCGGTGGCGGCAGACATGGCTTTGGTCCTCTGGTAAAGCTTACTTTACATAGGAGGTAGCAAAACCATTGTCAAGTGACCTTTACATTTGCCGAATCGTGGGAAAGGCCCGGCCGCGACCCGCGGCGGATTCGTTACGGCTGCTTCCTTCCGGACCTGACCGGGTTGGCGAGCGCAGCGTCCGCGACCGGATTCGCAGATATAGGGGCGTCGGCAAGGGAATGCGAGTCGGGATTCGTTACGGCGCCCGTCTACGAGCCGGCCCGGCCGCACAACAGATTGCGAATCTGCGCGAGACTTCAGGCCGCTTCCTGACGCGCAAGGACCAATACGCGCGCGATCGGAAGGAACGCAGTGGCCACGGTTCCGACGCTCACCGCGCTTTCCAATGTCAGCGTCCCGCCGTGCAGCTCCATGAGCTGGCGCGCCAGGGGCAAGCCGAGGCCGGCGCCTTGGTTATGACGGGCCACCGAGGAATCCACCTGGCTGAAGCGCTCGAAAGCGCGCTCGACGTCGTCCGCCGCGATCCCTACGCCGGTGTCGCTCACCCAGATATACATGCCTTCGCATTCGAGCCTCGCGCCCAGGATCACGCTGCCGCCGGCGGGCGTGAATTTCACGGCATTTGTGAGAAGATTGAGCACGACCTGCTTGATGCGCCGCTCATCGACGAGCACGCGCGGCAGATCGGCGGGGACCTCGCCGGACAAGGTGAGTCCCGCCTTCTCGGCCTGGCGCTCCACCATCCTCATGCAATCGGCAGCCAGCGCATCGAGCGCCACCGGTTCCTCATGGAGGTCCGCCTTCCCCGCCTCCAGCCGGGACAGATCGAGGATATCGTTGATGAGCGCGAGCAGATGCTTTCCGGAATCGTGGATGTCGCGGACATAAGCTCTGTAGTGCGAATTCCCGAGCGCCCCAAGAGCTTCAAGCGTCATCACTTCGGAAAATCCGATGATGGCGTTAAGGGGCGTCCGCAGCTCGTGGCTCATCGCCGCGAGGAACGCCGATTTCGAACGGCTGGCCATGTCGGCCTTGCTCAGCGCAAGGGCGCGCTCATGCAGCGAGCGCTCGAGTTCCGATTTCGTCGACTCAAGCTCGGCAATGTGAACGCGCAGCCTCGCCGCCTCTCCCTTTGCGCGATCGGCAAGGTGATGATCGACAAGCGCGAGGATCATGCCGATCCCGAGGATCAGCGCCGCTACAGCCGCGACGGCGACGGCGAGTGCATCGGGAGCGAGCACGCCCCTCGTGGCCGGCACGGTCGGATCGTAAACGAATGTCACTGCGGACATTCCGGTGAAGTGCATCGAGCAGATCGCAAGCGTGAAGATCACCGCGCCGGCGGCGTAGTTGCGAAAATCGTCGCGCCGCATCACGACGCGCATGCCCACCGCCATTGCCCCAATGCCGATCGCCAGCGACACGGCGACGGTGGGAAGATCCCAGATCTCACGCGCCGGGGCACGCACTGCCGCCATGCCGACGTAATGCATGATGCCGATCGCCGACCCGGCAATACCGCCGCCGAGAATGGAACGGCCGCGCACAGCGGCAAGAGAGAAACCGGCACTGCACAAGGCGATGGCGATCGCGACCGAGAGCAACGTCCAGCCGATATCGTAGTCGAACGGGAACGCCGATCGGTACGCGAGCATGGCGACGAAATGCGTCGCCCAGATACCGCACCCGGCGACAAGCCCGGCGCCGGCGATCCAAAGCGCCACCGTTGTGCCCTTGCTGGCTCGCGCGCGGCCGATCAGACTCATCGCGGTGCTGCAGGCGAACAGACACAGGACCCCCGCAAGCAGAACCAGCTTGAGATCGTGTTCCTCGAAGATGCAGACGGCAACGCGAAGCATTCGCGCATTAAAGCAGAAAGAGGGTAAAGTCGGATTGAAGCGCGCTGGTTAAAATAGGGCTAAGGGTTTAACGCTTGGGTCGCTTTCGATCGAAGAGGCTTCGCATGATCCCGTTCACCGGGAATCCACTCAATCGCGCAAGCGAGAGGCGTACCGACGGGGCCTGGATCGAGACCAAGAGGCGGGATTCGGATAGCCTTGTGCTGCCCATGTGGCGTCTGCAACCGTTCCTTCTCGGTGCAGAATCGAAGCCGGCGCCCACGGAACTCGGTCTGCTGCGGCCGGGTTTGTGCGAAAATCTGGCCGCGCCCAATGCGCCATGCGTATTCCTCGGCCTCGAAGGCGAGCGAGCGCTGTTCGCGCTCGACATTTCCGTCGCTTCTGATCCTGCGGACAAGGGACCGCTTGCCGGGCTGGGGCATTTCCGCGACGCGCGCGCCGCAGCGCAGCTGCTGCCGCTGAAAGACGCCGCGATCATGGGCCAGGCCAAGGCGATGATCGACTGGCATCAACGCCACGGTTTTTGCGCGCGTTGTGGGAGTGCGACCGAATTTGCCGACGCCGGATACCGCCGCCATTGCGCATCCTGCGCCGCCGATCACTTCCCGCGCACCGATCCCGTCGTGATCATGCTGGCCACGATGGGTGACGAATGCCTGGTCGGACGCGGCAAGCAATTTCCGCGCGGCATGTATTCGGCGCTGGCCGGCTTCATCGAGCCGGGCGAGACGATCGAGGAAGCGGTGCGCCGCGAATTGAAAGAGGAAGCAGGCATCGAGACCGGCGCGGTGACCTATTACACGACACAGCCCTGGCCGTTTCCCTCCTCGCTGATGATCGGATGTTTTGCAGAGGCGAACTCCAAGGAGCTGATCGTCGACGAGAACGAACTCGCCGAAGCGCGCTGGCTCGACCGCGCAACGGCGCGCGCGATCATCGAAGGAGCGAAGGTGGAGGGAATCTGGCTTCCACCGCCCGTCGCCATCGCGCACCATTTGATCCGGAAATGGGCGCTCGGTCAGGGCATCTCGGCGCGGAACGGGTGTGCGGGATAGACGCCGAGAATCGTCAAACGTGACGAGAAGAACTGCAATTCCTCAAGCGCCCGGCGCACCTGGGGTTGATCTGGGTGGCCTTCGATGTCGGCATAGAATTCGGTCGCATTGAACGACCCGCCCAGCTGATAGCTCTCGAGCTTGGTCATATTGACCGCGTTGGTGGCGAAGCCGCCCAGCGCTTTATACAGCGCGGCCGGAATGTTGCGCACCCGGAAGAGCAGAGTCGTGATCACCGGCCGTCCGTCGTAGGGCGCGTCTTCCGCTTCTCCGCCGACGATTAAAAAGCGAGTCATGTTGTGCGTCTCGTCTTCGACATCGGACTTGAGGATTGCGAGACCATAGAGTTCGCCGGCCAGTGCCGACGCGATCGCGGCAACCTTGGGGTCTTTCATCTCGGCCACGTGGCGCGCCGCGCCCGCTGTATCGGACCACTCGCGTTCCGCAAGACCGAGCGCCTTGATCGCTTTGCCGCACTGGCCAAGCGCAGGCCGCTGGCTGAATACCTCTCTTACGCCTTCGAGCGACGCGCCTTTCAGCCCGAGAAGCTGGTGCCGAACGCGATGGAAATGTTCGCCAAGAATGAAGAGATCGTTCGTGCCTTGCGACGCCTGTCCCTTCACGGCGCGGCCGAAATGGCGCACCAGAAGATGGGTGTCGGCAATGCGGCCGTAGACGGAGTTCTCCACTGGAACGATGGCGAGATCGGTCACCCCCTGCCTCACCGCGTCGAGCGCATCGCCGAAAGTGGGCCTCGGGATTGCTGCTGCATGCGGCACAGCCTCGCGCGCAGCGAGATTGGCATAGGCGCCAGGTTCGCCCTGGAATGCGATCGTCTTCGCGCGGGCGATTAGCGGCAGCATGCGCGCGCTCTTTCCAGATCCTCGGGCGTGTCGACGCTGAGCGGCACTTCGGCGATGCGCGCGACCACTATCGTCATGCCGGCCTCGAGCGCGCGCAGCTGTTCGAGCTTTTCGCGCTTTTCCAACGGCGACGGCGGCAGCGCAACGAACTTGGCCAATGCCGCTCGGCGAAATGCGTAGATGCCGACATGATGGAACAACGGTCCGTCTCCGGCCGGCGCGCGGGCACGGGTGAAATAAAGCGCGCGGCCGCGTTCCCCGCTCTCGTCCCACGCGACCACCGGCTTCACCACGTTCGGATTGTCGCGGTCGGCCGGGTTGTCGATCTCGGCTGCCAGCGTGGCAATATCGGCGTCGAAGAATTCGAGCGCGGTGACCACGGACCGAATCGCTGCGGGGTCAAGCGCAGGCAAATCGCCCTGCAGGTTCACCACCACATCGTGAGTCTTGCCGGAGTCGAGCGCCTGAAGTGCTTTGAAGATCCGGTCGGAGCCAGAGGGCAGCGCCGGGTCGGTCTGCACTGCCTTGCCGCCGGCTGCGTCGATCACCCGGGCGATCTCTGCTTCTGCGCACGCCACCGCGACGGGCCCGATTGCCGCCGCCACAGCCTGCCGCCAGACGCGCACGATCATCGGCACGCCGTTGATATCGGCCAGCGGTTTGCCGGGCAGCCTGGTCGAGGCCATGCGGGCGGGGATTAGGACGATGGGGTTCATGGAAATGCCGGATTCCTGCGGATTTATGCGACGCTTCGCCGCAATGACGCAATCGGATGGACTTGTAATGTCCCCGCGGCCGGCGCGGACCAGTCCTTCCTTTGCGCGCAAGCATGCACGGCGGAGCTGACCTTATGGATTCCTTTGAGTGGAACAAGATCGCAGGCGCCGTGCTCGGCACCTTCATGTTCGTGCTGGTCGTGAAATTCGTCGGCGAGGCGCTGTTCGAGCCTGCCGTGCCGGCGAAGCCCGGCTATGTTGTGGCAGGTGTCGCGGAAACTGCCCCTGGAGCTGCCGCGCCGCAGGCTCCGGCAGAGGAAGCGCTGCCCGATTGGGGCACGGTGCTTCCCGCGGCGGATGTTTCCGCAGGCCAAGGCATCTCCAAGCGCTGCGAGCAGTGCCACGACCTCACCAAGGGCGGACCAAACAAGATCGGCCCGAACCTTTGGGGCGTCATCGGCCGCCCGCGCGCTTCGCACCCCGGTTTCAGCTATTCGAGCGCGATGTCCGCGAACCACGATCCATGGACCTACGACAATATCTTCCGCTTCCTGAAGTCGCCCCAGACGGTTGTGCCTGGCACGAAAATGAGCTTCGCAGGTCTGCCCAGCACCAAGGACCGTATGAACCTGATCGCCTGGCTGCGCACCCAGAACGACAATCCGCCGCCGATTCCAGCGCCGCAGCCGGCGAAGGCGGCCGCACCAGCGGCACCGCAGACTCCGGGAGCGACCTCGACCGGCAATGCGAAGGCTCCCGCCGGGGCTCCAACCAAAACGGAAAAGCCGGTGCCTGCGACCACTCCGAATCCGGCGCCAGCCGTCCAGCCCAAGAAGTAGATCGGCGGATGGGCGGACGGCCCAAGCTTCTCGTCATCGTTCCCCTTGGGCTCGCGCCCCTATGGGAGCCGTGGCTGCGCGAAGGCGCATTCGACATCTTTGTGCACGAGCGGGATTCTTACGACCGCGGCGAAATCGACTACGCGTTGAGTTTTCGCCCTCCCGCCGGATTGCTCGCATCCTTGCCGAAACTGAAGACGATTTTTTCTCTCGGCGCGGGGGTCGACGGATTCCTCGCCGATCCCGCATTGCCCAAAAACATTCCGCTGGTGCGGTTCGTCGACACGCAGCTTTCGACCGAGATGGCGCAGTATGTCGTGATGCATGTGCTCTTGCCGCATCGCGGCCAGCGCGAATTCGATCACGCGCAATCCCAACGCCGCTGGGCGCAGCGCTTGCTCGCGCGCAAGACGGCAGATACGCGAATCGGCATCCTTGGCCTTGGCGAGATTGGCACGGTGGCAGGCGAACGGCTGCGCGATCTGGGTTTCGCCGTCGCCGGCTGGAGCCGCACGCGCAAGTGCGTTGCGGGAATCGAAAACTTCTCAGGCCTAGAGGGATTGAGTCCGTTCCTTGCGCGCAGCGACTATCTCGTTTGCCTCCTGCCGCTGACAAATGAGACGCGTGGAATCCTGAATGCCAACTCGTTCGCGGCCCTTCCCAGGGGGGCCTACGTCATCAACGTCGCCCGCGGCGGCCACCTCGTCGAACGCGACCTGATCGCGGCGCTCGACTCAGGGCAGTTGTCGGGAGCCACACTGGACGTGTTCGAGACCGAGCCGCTTCCGGCGGACAACCCGCTCTGGACTCATCCAAGGGTGATCGTCACGCCGCATATCGCCGCGATTTCCGATCCCAAAGTCGCGGCGCGCTTCGTCATCGACGGCATCTCCCGCGCCGAACGCGGCGAGCGCCATCCCAACACCGTCGATTGGCAGCGCGGATATTGAGACGCGGCTATTTGCCCGGGCCGTACCGTTCCTTCAGGAGCGCGTAAATGGCTCGCGCTGCGTTTGCTTCCGCGCCCTTCGAGCGGCCAGGTTTCGGACGATCGATCCAGGCTGCAATGTCGAAATGGACCCAGCTCTTCGCCTTTTCGACAAAGCGATTCAGGAACAGCGCCGCGGTTATCGCGCCGGCATGCGAGTAGTCAGGACTGTTGTTGAGATCGGCGACTGAACTGTTCAGGGCGTCTTCATAACTGCGCCACAAGGGCAGGCGCCACATCGGATCCTGTTGTTCACGCGCGTGGCGCATCAGGTCCGCAGCCAGCGTCTCGTCATCGGTGAAATAGGGCGGCAACTCAAAACCCGTGGCAACACGCGCGGCGCCGGTCAGCGTGGCGATGTCGATGAGAAGTTCCGGCTGCTCGCTATCGGCTTCAGTCAGTGCATCGGCGAGCACCAGGCGCCCTTCCGCGTCGGTATTGCCGATCTCGACGGTCAGACCTTTGCGGCTCTTGAACACGTCACTGGGCCGATAGGCCGTGCCGGAGACCGAATTCTCGACCGCCGGAATCAACACGCGCAGGCGCATGTTCAATTTCGCGCCCATGACCATGCCGGCAATGCCCAGCACGGTCGCGGCGCCGCCCATGTCCTTCTTCATCGAGAGCATGCCCGAAGAGGGCTTCAGATCGTAACCGCCGGTGTCGAAGCAAACGCCTTTGCCGACCAGAGTGACCTTTGGCGCATCGGCGCGGCCCCAGGTGAGATCGATGAGCCTTGGCGCGCGCGCCGAGCCCTGCCCCACGGCATGGATCAGCGGATAGTTCGACTTGAGCAGCGCCTCGCCCACGATGATTGCGAATTTCGCGCCATGCGTCTTCGCCAACGCGCGGGCAGCTTGCGCCAGTTCCTCCGGACCCATGTCGTTGGGCGGGGTGTTGATCAGATCGCGCGCCATAAAGAGACCTTCCGCGATGCGTGCGATCTCCACGCCGTCCGCGCCCTTGGGCAGGACAAGCCGCACCGCCTTCGTCTTTGACTTCTTATAGCGCGTGAATTCATAGCTCCCGAGCGCCCAGGCCAGGGCGGCTGTATGCCCTCCTTGCGCGTCGGGGATATCGCCCAGCCGATACGTTCCGGGAGGGAGCGCGGACGGAAGCGCGGCGAGCGCAAACTTGTCATCGCCCTTGCCGAGGCCGACGACCGCGCAGGCGAGGCTGCCGTCGGCACCCGCGACGAGCCGCACCTCGCCGATCTTCGCGGCAAAGCCGGTACCCTTCAGGAAAGCCGCCTCTCGCTTCGATCGCCCTGCCAGCCATGCTTTGAGGTTGGATTCGCTCACCGCATGCAGCGGCACCGCGTTGCCTGCATTCTTCGCAAAGCTTACCTGCATCGAATGATCTGCTCTTTGGGCGCGGCTGACTTTAGAAACCGCATCTCGAAGCTGCAACCCGGGTCACGCCGCGATGTCCACTGAATATACACTGGTCGTCGGAACCAAGGATTGGTCGAGCTGGAGCCTGAGGCCCTGGCTTGCCATGCGGCAGGCGAACATCGCATTCAAGGAAGAACTCGTGCCCCTGCGCCGCGGGACAACGCCGGAGATCCTGAAGTTTTCGCCGTCGGGCCGCGTACCGGCGCTTTTCATCGAGGAAGGCGGTAAGCGCACGTTGATCTGGGACAGTCTTGCGATCTGCGAAACCATCGCGGAGCGTCACCCGGACGCCCGATTGTGGCCGGACGATCCGCTTGTCCGCGCGCAGGCGCGATCCTATTCGGCGGAGATGCATTCCGGTTTTCCTGACCTGCGCGAGCAACTCTCGATGGACTTCGCCCGCAAGCTTCCCATGCCGCCGCTGCGCGAGACCACGAAAGCGCAGATCGCGCGGATTCAGAATGCCTGGCGCGATGCGCTTGCGCGTCACGGCAGCGATGGCGGATTCCTCTTCGGCCGGTTTTCAATCGCCGACTGCATGTATGCGCCGGTGGTGTCGCGCTTCGTGACTTATGGAATCGCGCTGGATGCGACGTTGCAGGACTATGCGCAGCGCATGATGGCATTGCCCGCGATGCAGGAATGGTACAAATCGGCGAAGGTTGAAGTCGACGCCGGACTCGCCTGAGGCCTAATGTTGCGCCGCGGCGACGTTGGCAGCCTTCACCGCCTGGTCCTGGTGCGACGTCGCCGATTGTGTCGTATCGTCGAAATAGGCCTTCTGATCGCCCGGCAGCGGGTTGGCTTCGCAATGCGCCGTTGTGCAGGCGTAGTTGAACTGAGCTGCACCCTTGTTCAGCGTGACCACGCCTCCGGCACGGTTGGCGACGCTGATCTGCCGATCGGCGACCATTTCGCTTTGCGGACCCAGCGCAACGATGTTTGTGACGCCAAAGGTCTTGCCCAGCACGAAAGCGTGGTGCGGATCGATCACCGTGGCATCGGCGATCGACGGGTTGCCGACAAAAACCGTGGCAACCGGGCGCTCGAAGGTCACCACGCGCACTTCGTCCATGCTGAGCGAAATGCCGTCGTAGCGGTGCGGCAGCGCGTGGTGCACGACGAATTTATGGTGAGATTTGGGGCGCGTCTTGGTGGCCGCTTGACCGCCGACCGGTGCAACCGCGAGCGCAACGCCCGCGAGCAGGACAACACTCATGCGCATGATACCAAAACCCATTTTTTTCTGGTCCCGCAGCCTATGAGGCTGCTGTGAAGGAAGGTTTAACGACGGCCGCCCCTGCGACGGCCTCGAATTTGTTTGCAAAGCGAACGATACGTCGGGCCATGGCGATCGAGGCGACCGCCACAACCGTCCCCCCCGCCATATCCACGAAGTGATGCCCGCCCTGGATCGGAATGGCGACCAGGCAGATCAGATTGAGCGCGATGACAGGCCAGCGCAGCCAAGCGAGATTTCGCGCATACCACATCAATACCAGTGCCTGAAGCGTGTGGTAGGATGGAAACCCCACGATGCCGCGCAATTCCTGCGGTGAAATGAACCCCGGCCCGTCCCTCAACATGGCCACGAGAGCGTGTCCGTAGTCGAAACCCAGCGCGAGACCGAGCTTTGCGGCGACGGGAGCGGGCAGGGTGTAAACCGAAAAGGCGCCGAATGACGGCGCGACCGTCCATATGGCGAGCGTCATCGCCGCGCCCAGGCCAAGGGCGAGGGAGAGGCCGTAAAGCTCCGTCGTTCTGCGCGAAAAGCCCAGGGCAAAGATCAGAAGCACGGTCTGCGGCATCACGGAAAGATACGCCATGCCGAGCAATGCGTTCGCCTTTGGATACTGTGCGACAAAGGCCATCAGCGCCGGCCAATCGAAGCCCATCGCGCGATCGGCAGAGGCGAGGACATCGTCGATACGCGCACCGGCGATCGTCACCAGCAGGTAGCTGAGCAAGGCCGCCGCCGCGGGAAAAACAATCAAAAATCCCGAACAAGCGAGCACGCCGCTCAGTGCTTCGTCTTGCCGCACGGACCTGTAGAAGATCGCGCCAGCGACGAGCGGCAGGACCATCAGGAAAAGAAGTGCGTAATTGGTGGCGTCATAGCGGAAATGGCCGGCGACGAGCCACGTAGCGTCGAGCAGCACGATTGCCGCAGACATTGCGAGGAGAATGCGGTCCAAGGTCGCTTGCATGCGTCTGTCCGTCCCGCCTCAGCTGTACTCGGGACGCGTTAAGACGATGCAAATGGGTGATTTTGTTCCTTATCGTAAAGAAATCGCTAAATTTGCGGAGCTCCATTGCGACAAATCGCGAAATTTGTCCCTCCGTGGAACAATCCAAGACCCACTTGCCGTTCCCCCTTAAAGCGCTGTTAAGCGCGACGGACCTAGCCTTCGCGCACAGTCCGGCGCCGCCTTCGAACGGCAGCCAACCGGACATCCTAGGGTGTCAAAGAGCGGAGGCTAACAATGACCCTTTTTTCTCGCTTTGTGCGTGACGAGTCGGGCGCGACGGCCATCGAGTACGGTTTGATCGCGGCACTGATTGCCGTGGTCGTGATCGGCGCGGTGACCGCGGTCGGCACAAAATTGTCGGGCACGTTCAATACGGTCGCGGGCGCGGTGAAGTAAGATCCGTCGCCCGGATCTTTCGGCGGCGGCCGCTCCAACCGGGGCGGCCGCTCCCCCTATGCAGCGAATTTGCGCGACTTGGTGAAAAAGGTGCAAAATCTCTGACGCTTTCTTTCGGGAATGCGCGAATTCTGTATCGCTCCGAAACAAACCGCGAAAGCGGCCCCAAAGCTGTTTAAGAAGCCATTAGCTGCGCCAGCCTTAGTCTCGCTTGCGGCTGGAGTTCCGGCCCTAGGGTGTCAATAAGCGGAGGCTAACAATGACAAATCTGTTTTCTCGCTTCGTCCGTGACGAATCCGGCGCGACGGCCATCGAATACGGCCTGATCGCTGCGCTGATCGCCGTGGTGGTGATCGGCGCCGTGACCGCGGTAGGCTCGAACCTTTCCGGCACGTTCAACACGGTCGCGGGCGCGGTGAAGTAAGGTCCCCGATCCGGATCTTTCGGCGGCGGCCCCCCTTCAAGGGGCGGCCGCCTGCCTTTTTTCCTTCGTGGAGCGGTGCATCTTAAGCCGCTATTCGCACTTCAAACGCTACTGTCCTGCCATGTTTGCAGAAGTGCTGCTTGTTGTCGCCGTGCCCGCCCTCCTCGCGCTTGCGGCAGGCTGGGATACCGCGAGTTTCACGATTCCCAACGCGATTCCACTGGCGTTGACGGCGGCCTTCCTGGTGTTCGCGTTGAGCGCTCCCATGCCATTGGCTTCGGCCGGGCTGCATATCGGAGCAGGCGCTGCGGGTCTGGCCATCGGTTTCGGATTATTCGCGTTCGGCTTCGTTGGGGGAGGCGATGCGAAGCTGTTCGCCGCCGCCACGCTGTGGCTGGGATTCCAGGAGATGGTCGAGTTTGCGGTGTGGTCGTCTCTGTTCGGCGGCGCGCTGGCATTGGCCGTGTTGGGATTGCGATCTCTTGCCCTGCCCCCCGCATTCGCGAACCAAGGGTGGCTGATGCGGCTCCACGACGCCAGATCCGGGATTCCATACGGTGTTGCGCTGGCGGCCGGCGCGCTTGCCTCGCTGCCCCATGCCGACGTCTACCGCCTTCTCGGCGCTTGAGAATTCCAATCCATGGATAAATCCCACAGGCTCGTCTTAAGCAATTTCTAAAGGGTTGCGTGCTGGTATGGAGGCCCAAAGGAGCCTCCTCATGAACACGCCGCGTCTCGTCGTGCTTGGCCTCGCAGCACTTGCGGCCGGGGGCGCAGCCTTCCTGGCGCGCGGAATGCTCGGCGGCGGCACGCAGAAGGCCGCGGCGGTGCCCATGCCGCAGATCGCCACGGAACAGGTTCTCGTCGCATCCGCGGCCCTCATTCCCGGCCGCGCGGTGACGCCCGACCAGGTGCGCTGGCAGAACTGGCCCAAGAAGGACGTCGACCCGAGCTTCATCACCGCCGCGAACAACCCGAACATCGCCGATATCGTGAAGGGGACCGTGGTGCGCAGCCCGCTGGTCGAGGGCGAACCGGTGACGCCGGTCAAGATCGTCCATGCGGACCAGGCGGGACTGATGTCGGCCACTCTCACACCCGGCATGCGCGCCGTGTCGATCCCGGTATCCATCGCGTCGCTCGCAGGCGGATTCATCCAGCCCAACGATCATGTCGACATCGTGCTCACCTCGCAGGTCGCCGAGGGCGGCAAGCGCTACCGCGCCACGACCATCCTGCGCGACGTGCGGGTATTGGCGATCGACCAGGCTTACGACAATTCGAAAAACGAAAAGCCGGTCTCCGACGTGAAGACGGTGACGCTCGAGCTGACGCCGCAGCAAGCCGAGCGCGTGACGCGGGCGCAGGCGAGCGGCACGCTGTCGTTGTCCCTGCGCTCCATGGTCGAACAGATCGCCGACGGCCAGGGGCGCGTGGCCGCGGCGCGTGCCCGCTACAACGCGACGATCGAGAGCGCAGAGTCGGGCGAGGTTTCCGTGATCCGCTACGGCGTCCTCAAACCCGATTCCTCGGCGGGAGGGGAATAGCGATGCATAAGGCTTTTCTGATCGCAGGCCTCCTCGCATTGGTCGCCGGAGCGGCAGCGGCGCGCACGCCCATGCCGCAAGACGCGCAGGACGATTCGAGTGCGCGCGTCGTGAATGTCTCGATCCACGACCCGTCGAAGACCAGCCGCCGCATCGTGCTCGGCCTGAACAAGGCGACCGTCGTGCAACTCGACGCCGACGCGCGCGATGTTCTCGTTTCCAATCCCGAGATCGTGGATGCCGTGGTGCGCACTCCGCGTCGCATCTTTTTGCTCGCGATGAAGACGGGGCAGACCAACGCCTTCTTCTTCGACGGCGCCGGTCACCAGATCCTCTCTCTCGATATCCGCGTGGAGAAGGATACCGGCGATCTGGGTGCGATGATCCACGCCAATATTCCGGGCTCCAACATCAAGGTTTCCGGCCTCAACGACAACATCGTGCTGACCGGCACGGTCTTGAGCGCCCAGGACTCGACGCGGGCGCAGGATCTGGCCGCACGCTTTGCCGGCGACCCGGCCAAGGTCGTGAACATGCTCTCCATTGCCGGCGGCGAACAGGTGATGCTGAAAGTGCGCGTCGCCGAAATGGACCGCAATATCGCCAAGCAGTTCGGCGTCAACATGGCCGAAGCCGCGCTCGTCGCGGGCGTGCCGATCGTAGCTTCCACGGGCAATCAGTTCGGACTGGTGGGACACGCCTTGAGCGACGCGTCCGGTGCGCAGTTCGGCGATGTCTGCCCGCAGCATTTCTTGCCGCAGGTCACCAACCAGACCATCGACACCATCTCAAAGACCATCAATCTGGTGAACGGGGTCCCCACGGGCCCCGGCATCGGCGGCGGCGGTCCGAATGGCCCGGGCGGCCCGATCCTGGGCGGAACCAAAACGATCACCAATACGACGGTGACCGATGTTCCCTGCGCCAGCCCCAACAACGTGCAAGGCGTGCTTCAGGCGCTCGATCAAATCGGACTGGTGCACATCTTGGCCGAACCAAACCTGACCGCGGTGTCCGGCGAAACCGCGCGGTTCCTGGCAGGCGGCGAATTCCCGGTGCCGTCCGGACGCGACAACCAGGGAAACGTCTCGATCCAGTTCAAGGATTTCGGTGTCGGGCTTTCCTTCACGCCCGTCGTGCTCAGCCCCGGCCGCATCTCGCTGCAGATCTCCACCGAGGTCAGCGAGCTCTCGAACACCGGCGCCTTTACGCTGAATACGGTTTCGACGACCGATCCCACCACCGGGATCACCACCACGACTCCGGGGCTCACCATTCCGGCCCTTTCGGTGCGACGCGCACAGACCACCGTCGAGCTGCCCTCCGGCGGCAGCTTCGCCATTGCCGGCCTGATGCAGCACACCACCAAGCAGGTGTTGGAGCAGTTTCCCGGCATCGCCAACATGCCGGTTCTCGGCGCGCTGTTCCGCAGCCGCGATTTCATGAACAACGAGACCGAACTGGTCGTGCTGGTGAGTGCTTATCTCGTCAACCCGACCACCGAAGCGAAGTTCGTCGCACCGACCGACGGCTATCAGCTGCCCACCGATCCGGAAACCATCCTCTTCGGTCATTTGAATGCCGTCTACAAGCGCGATCTGAGCGCGCAGAAGCAGGCCGGCGCCGCGCCGGTCGGCTACATCGTGGAATAGAAGGACCTACGCGATGCAGAGCCGCAATCCCGTTTTCCGTTTCGCCGCCTTTGGCGCGCTTCTGCTTGCCGGAAGCTGCGCCGGTCCCAGCAGCGACGGGGGGCCCCCTGCGTTCTCCGATCCCGCCCAAAACCATCCGCTGACGGTCGAGCCGGATTTCCACGCCATCCGTCTTCCCTTCTCGGCGTCCGAGCAAGGGCTGATGCCGGACGATGCGGCGCATTTCAGCGTCTTCGTCGCCGAGTACCTCGCAAGCGGCAATGGCGCGATCTCCATCAGCGCGCCCCCCGGAGCCGAAGGCAACGCCGCCATCGGCTATTTCGGCGAGCGGCTCGCGCAGTTCGGCGTTCCGCGCGACCGCATCCTTGTCGGCACCCGCCGCGAAGCCGAAGATGGTAAGGTCGAGATTGGCTTCGTGGCGTACAAGGCCCATGTCGAGGGCTGCACGCCCGGCGGCGACTGGTCCAAGGATTGGGGCGATACCGTCGACAATGCGCCGACGCCCGGCTTCGGCTGCGCCGTGCAGAACAACATCGCCGCCCAACTCGCCGATCCGCGTGATCTGGTCCAGCCGCGTAGCATGGACGCGTCAGACGCGACGCGGCGCAACGCGGTGATGGGCCACTACGAGAAGGGCGAAATCACCCAGGCCGACAAGCACACCGCCGACAAATCGGTGGAGCAATCCGGCCAGAGCTCCGAGATCCAGTAGCAGGCAGGATATGACGAACTTGCGCGCCCCAGAATCGGAATCCTTCGGTGCCAAGCCGCACGAGCGGCCGGTGCCGCGCATCTCGATTCATGCCTTCGTCGAGTTCCCCGACACCGGAGCGGCGCTGCAGCGCGCCGCCGCGGATCGCCGCCTCGCCAAGGCGCATTTGAACGTGCAGCTGGGCGGCATCGATGCCGCGGTGGAACACTATCATGGCGTCGTCACGCCCAACCTCATCATCGTCGAAACCAAATTGAACGGTCAGGCGGCGCTCGACGAACTCGATCGTCTGGCGCAAGTTTGCGATCCCACCACCAAGGTGATCGTCGTCGGCCGCCACAACGACGTGGAACTCTATCGCGAATTGATGCGGCGCGGCGCCAGCGAATATCTGATCGCGCCGCTCAATCCGCTGCACCTGATCGAGGTGATCTCCGGCCTCTATCTCGATCCCGGAGCGGCCCCGATCGGACGCGTGGTGGCCTTCGTCGGCGCGCGCGGCGGCGCCGGATCTTCTTCGCTCGCGCACAATGTCGGCTGGTACGTGGCCGAGGAGCTGCACATCAACACGACCATCGTCGATTTCGATCTGCCGTTCGGAACGACAGGACTCGACTTCAACGACGAACCCAGCCAGGGCATCGCAGAAGCTCTATCGGCGCCGGAGCGTCTGGACGATGTCCTCCTCGACCGACTCCTGATGAAGCGCGGCGAACATCTCTCGCTATTCGCCGCGCCCGCGGCTCTCGAACGCGATTACGACGCCTCGAACGATGCCTATGAGTCCGTTCTCGATGCCGTGCGGCAGGCGATGCCTTGTGTCATCGTCGATTTGCCCCATGCCTGGACGCCTTGGGTGAAGTCGACGCTCATCAATGCCGATGAGATCGTGATCGTGGCGACCCCCGATCTGGCCTCGCTGCGCAACGCCAAGAGCATGATCGAGCTCCTCAAGCTGAATCGTCCCAACGACACGCCTCCGCGGCTCGTGCTCAACCAGGTGAATCAGCCCAAGCGCCCGGAAATTCCGGCCAAGGATTTCGCCGAAACACTGGGCATCGAGCCCGCCTGTGTCTTGCAGTTCGATCCGCTGCTTTTCGGCCAGGCGGCGAACAACGGCCAGATGCTGATCGAGATTCAGCCCCAGAGCCCGAGCGCGCTCGCTGTGCGCCGCCTCGCGGAAGCAATCACGGGCCGCGCCCCGCAAGCCAACGCCAAGCCAAACGGTTCGATACTTTCCTTCCTTTCCAAGGGAAAGAAGAGGGCCTAAGCGATGTTCGGAAAGCGCTCCAACGTCGCGACCGACACGTTGCCGCGGCCACAAGCCGTTGCGTCCCGCGCCGAGCCGATGGCGGGGCCCGTGGAATCCGGCCAACCCATGCGTATCGAGCCGGCTGCGATGAAGGCGCCGGCGCCTGCACCGCAACCGGTGAAAGCCGCGCCGCGAATCCAGCTCGATCAGCGCTCCGAGGACTACTACCAGATCAAGACGCTGATCTTCTCGGCGCTGATCGACACCATCGACCTTGCCCAGCTTGCCCAGCTCGACCCGGAATCGGCGCGCGAGGAAATCCGCGACATCGTCAACGAGATCATCTCCATCAAGGCGGTGGTGATGTCGATCGCGGAACAGGAACAGCTGCTCCAGGACATCTGCAACGACGTCTTGGGTTACGGTCCGCTCGAGCCGTTGCTCGCCCGCGACGACATCGCCGACATCATGGTCAACGGCGCCAGCCGCGTCTTCATCGAAGTCGGCGGCAAGGTGCAGCTCACCAACATCCGCTTCCGCGACAATGCGCAGCTGATGAACATCTGCCAGCGCATCGTCAGCCAGGTCGGCCGCCGCGTCGACGAATCCTCTCCGATCTGCGACGCGCGCCTGGCCGACGGCAGCCGCGTCAACGTCATCGCGCCGCCGCTTTCGCTCGACGGACCGACGCTCACCATCCGCAAATTCCGCAAGGACAAGCTCACCCTCGACGATCTGGTAAAGTTCGGTTCGATCTCGCCGGCGGGCGCGCGCGTGCTGGGCGTCGTCGGGCGCTGCCGCTGCAACGTCCTGATCTCCGGCGGCACGGGTTCCGGCAAGACCACGCTGCTCAACTGCATGACGGCCTATATCGAAGCCGAGGAACGCGTCATCACCTGCGAAGACGCCGCCGAATTGCAGCTGCAGCAGCCGCATGTCGTTCGCCTCGAAACGCGCCCGCCGAATCTCGAGGGCCAGGGCCAGATCACCATGCGCGATCTGGTGAGGAACTGCCTTCGCATGCGCCCCGAACGCATCATCGTGGGCGAAGTGCGCGGTCCCGAAGCCTTCGACCTGCTTCAGGCGATGAACACCGGCCATGACGGCTCCATGGGCACCCTGCATGCCAACAGCCCGCGCGAAGCGATGAGCCGCCTTGAATCGATGATCACCATGGGCGGCTATCAGCTTCCCATGAAGACGATCCGCGAGATGATCGTGGGCTCGATCGACGTCATCATCCAGGCAGAGCGCATGCGTGACGGCTCCCGCCGCATCACCAAGATCACCGAAGTCGTCGGCACCGAAGGCGACGTCGTCATCACCCAGGATCTGCTCACCTATGAGGTGTTCGGCGAGGACGAAACCGGCCGCCTCAAGGGCAAGCATATGGGCACGGGCATCGTGCGCCCCACCTTCTGGGAACGGGCGCGGTATTACAATCTCGAGCGTGAACTGGCCGATGCGCTCGACCAGCTCCAAGGCTGAGCCGCGATGATTTTCGCGCTCGCGGCTTTCCTCACCGTTCTGGCTCTGGGTGGCGCCGGCTATGTCTTCGCGGGGGCCGGTCGGGAACGGCAGCAAAAACGCATGGCTTCCGTCGCGCGGTCTCAGGCGCAATTGCGCGGCGCGGCGGGCGCGGACGGCAACGCGATCAAGCGCAAGAACGTCCAGCAGCTTCTGAAACAAATCGAAAGCCGCACCGCGGAGCAGAAGCAAAAGATCACGATGCGGCGCCGTCTCGACATGGCGGGCATGGGCGATGTCTCGGTCAGGATGTTCTGGATCGTTTCCGGCGGGCTGGGACTCCTTGTCGGGCTGATCTGCTTCGTCACCGGGCAGGCGCTGCTGGTCGTGGCGATGGCGGCGTTCGGCGCCGGCTTGGGCCTGCCCCGCTGGATCCTGGGCTTCATGAAAAACCGTCGCGAGAAGAAATTCACCAACGAGTTCGCCAACGCCATCGACGTCGTCGTGCGCAGCGTGCGCTCGGGCCTTCCCACCAACGAAGCGCTCAAGATCGTGGCGCGGGACAGTCCCGAACCCGTGCGCAGCGAGTTCTCGAAGCTGGTCGAAGGTCTCAAGGTCGGCGTCTCGCTCGAACAGGGCTGCCGCCGCATGTACGAGAGCATGCCCACCGCCGAAGTCAGCTTCTTCGGCATCGTCATGACCATCCAACAAAAATCCGGCGGCAACCTCTCCGAGGCGCTGAGCAATCTGTCGGGCGTGTTGCGCGACCGCAAACGTCTGCAGGGCAAGATCAAGGCGATGTCGTCGGAGGCGAAGGCGTCGGCAATGATCATCGGTTCGCTGCCCATCGTGGTGATGGGCATCGTCTACATCACGACGCCCAGCTACATCGCGTTGCTCTTCAAGGAGAGGACCGGAAATCTGATGCTCGCCGCCTGCGCTTTCTGGATGAGCGTCGGCATTTTCGTGATGCGCAAGATGATCAATTTCAAGCACTGAGGGCGGGAGCGATGCACAGCGATCTGTTCGACCTGCTCTTCGATCCCGGCTTTCTCGCCACGGCGGCGGCCGCGATCTTCGCTTTCGCGACCATCGTGACCCTGGGCCTGCCATATGCCGAGCGCGACGGCCTTGGCCAGCGGCTGAAAAGCGTCGCGCAGCGGCGCGAGGAGCTGCGCGCCAAACATCAGGCGGCGCTGAACGCCAAGCGCGGCTCGTTGCGTTCCGAGCCCGTGGGCTCGGTCAAGCTGATGAAGGGCGTGGTCGAGCGCTTCGATCTTGCCAAGCTGGTGCAGTCCGACGGGATCAAGGAAAAGCTCGCCATGGCCGGCTTTCGCGGCCCGACCCCGGTCATGGTGTTCATGTTCTTCCGCTTCGTGATGCCGATCATCGTCTTTGCGGTGGCGCTGCTCTATGTCTTCGTGCTCGCGCATTTCGCCTGGTCAACGATCACCAAGGTCGGTGTCGCGATCGCCGCCGCGCTCGCCGGCTATTACCTGCCCGACGTCTTCGTCTCGAACGCCATATCCCGCCGCCAGGCGTCGATCATGCGCGCGTTCCCGGACGCGCTGGACCTGATGCTGATCTGCGTCGAGTCCGGCATGTCGATCGAGCCCGCCTTCACGCGCGTCGCGGCCGAGATCGGTCAGCAATCGCCGGAACTCGCAGAGGAACTGGCGCTGACGACGGCCGAGCTCTCCTACCTGCCGGAGCGGCGCGTCGCGTTCGAAAACCTCGCCGCGCGTTGCGGTCATTCCGGCGTCAAGGCGGTCGCCACAGCGCTCAACCAGGCCGAAAAATACGGCACGCCGCTCGGCCAGGCGCTGCGCGTGGCGGCGCAGGAGAACCGCGAGATGCGCTTCTCGGAAGCCGAAAAGAAGGCCGCCGCTCTGCCGGCAAAACTCACCGTGCCGATGATCGTGTTCTTCCTGCCCTGTCTGTTCATCGTCATCATGGGTCCTGCCATCCTGAAAGTCGGTCACGCGATGCATTGAGGCCGCGTTGTCGGCCCAAGGCGTTTCCGCTATTGCTGAGCTGCAAGGGGAAACGCGGTGCCGCGGCGCTATCTGTTCATTGCAGGCCTTCACAAGAGCGGCACGTCGGTGCTGCATCGTCTGCTGCGCGCGCACCCCGACGTCAGCGGCTTCCACGACACGGGCGTCTCCGAAGACGAGGGCCAGCATCTTCAAAGCGTCTTTCCTCCCGCGCTTGCCTTCGGCGGCGAGGGCCGCTTCGCGCTCGATCCGCGCGCGCATCTGACCGAACAAAGTCCATTGGTCAGCGAGCAGTCGCGCCGGAGCATCCTCGCCGGTTGGAACAGGCACTGGGACTTGTCGAAAGCGGTGCTGGTGGAGAAATCGCCGCCCAACGTCGTGCGCGCGCGCTTTCTTCAGGCGCTGTTTCCCGACTCGGCCTTTGTCTTCATCGTGCGCAATCCCATCGTCACCGCGCTCGCGACACAGCGCCGGCGCGGACCCGGCATCGTCGATCTCATTCGCAATTGGACGGCCGCCTACACGACTATGATCGCGGATTTGCCGAACGTCGAGCGCTGGGCGCTGTTGCGCTACGAGGATCTGACCGCTGCGCCGAGCACGATGTTCGGCGAAGTGTTGTCCTTCGCGGGACTAGCCCCCGTGGCGCTCGGCGAAGATGTCAAATCGGATCGCGGCACGGCCCGGCGCCGCAGCGCTGCACCCGATACATCCATACTCGAAAAAGCATTCGGCACCGATGCGGCGCTCAGCGCACTGCTCGACCGCTTCGGCTATCGCCTGGAACAGCCCTATTGCGAGCCCGGTGTCGGGCGGCTGTGGGAGCGATCGCCGGCTTAGCCGCGCGCCGCTGTCAGGGCGTCGCCGCGTCCGCCGTCATGCGCAGCGCCGGAACGCCTTTTTTCGTCTTGTCGGGCACCGATCCGGCAGGCTTCGGCACAGAAGGCTTGGCGGCTGCGACGTGAGCCTTCGCGGCCGGTACCTTCTTTGCGCTGCGCGCAATCTGTTTGCCCGAGGCGACGGCTTTCCTCGTCGCCGCAGCGGGTGGTGCAACGGTTTGGCCCGCCAGTTTGCGCGGCGCAGCCGTCGCCGACTTGACCGGACCTGCCTTCGGATCGACCGGTATCTGCTCCATCATCACCGTCTCGACGGGCTTGGGCATCATCGCATGCGGGGCCGCAGATTTCGCCTCGGCGAGTGAAGGAGAAGGACGCGGCACGGACGGCATCGCCACGGCGGCGACCGAAGCGTCCTTGTGCGGCCTGGCCGCAACGGGCGCCACCTGCTCGGCGGGCGAAATCCGGGCGAACAGCGCCAGGTTGCTCGCGATCTTGGGATCCACGGCGCCGGAAGCGCCGGCCGCACGGAAAAGATCGCGCGCACCGGCCACGTCGCCTGCCTGCATCCGCGACAAGGCAAAATTGTTCAGCACGCTGGGCTCTCCGGGCTTGAGCGCGAGCGCCTGCTGATAGGCGATTTTGGCGCTCGCATATTGACCATCCTGGTCGTAGGCGAAACCCGCGGCGGAATAGAGCGTCCAATCCTGGGGCGCGAGCTGAGCCGCACGCTTGAGGAAATCGAGCGCCTCTTTCGGCCGTCCCTGTTGCACCAGCGCCTTGCCGTATTCGGAAATCACGCGCGCATTGTCCGGCGCCACCAGCATGAGCTGGCTCAGCGCGCGCACCGCTCCTTCATAGTCGCCCTGCCCGCGAAGCGCATGCGCGCTCTGGATCTGCGCATCGAGGTCGGCCGCCATCGACTTGAACGAAGCCGGCGCCTGCGCGTGCTTGTCCGGCGCGGCCGCGGCCGGCTTGTCCGGCGAAATGGACGAGCAGGCGCCGAGACCGGCACTCATCAGGAGAAAGGCGGCGATGCTGGGAAATGCGCGGTTCATGGCAAGCCTTCGAGAGGCGGAACTCTTCAGCCTCAGAATGACCGGGCCGGGGTCAATAAAGGCTTAATTTTCCAGTATTTTCCGGCTCGGCCTCACGCCAGCAGCGGATAGAGGAACTGGCGGCCGAAGCCCTCGGGCACCGAATCCTCGCCGATGCCGAAATGCTCCGGAAGCGCGCCTTCCGGCATATGGAACGTACCGAACATCCAATCGAAGAACGAGAACGTGCCGGCGAAATTCCGATCGCCGTACTCAGGCGTGTGATGCCAGCGGTGGAACACCGGTCCCGCAAACACGTATCTGAACGGACCGAGGGTCCAGTCGAGATTTGCGTGCACGAAGGCCGACGACACCGTCGCGAACGGGGCGATGATCAGGAACACGTCCGACGTGATGCCCGAAAGCAGCGCGACAACATCCACGGCGACGGTGCCGAGCAGGATGTTGATCGGGTGGAATCGCGCCGCCGAAATCCATTCCACGTCCTCGGAGGCATGATGGACCGCATGGAAACGCCATAGCGCGCTGCCGTGAAACGCACGGTGGATCCAATAGAGACAGAATTCGCTGAACAGCAGATAGAGCGCGAGCTGCGACCAGAAGGGAAGCCGCGCCAACGGTCCATGTCCATGATCGAAGAACGCCACGATTCCCTGCGGCGTCGTAATGCCCAACACCCAGACGGTGAAGGCGACCGTCAGCCCGATGCGTCCGTAGCGCTGCAACAGGGGAATGGCCAGCCAATAGCAAATGTCGGTCGCAAGCCCGCGTTTTTCCCACCACGGCTTTCCCTTGTTGCCCGGCGAGAGCCAGGACAGCAGCGCGAAGCCCACCCCCATCGCCGCCAGATAGGGCAGCACGCGCCCCAAGGTGTGGGCGACGCCGTCCAAAACAGCGAGCAGCGTTGCCATGGACGACCTCTACTGCGACACGCGCAGATTGGTGATCTGCTCGCCGATCTGGTTGAAGGTGGAAATGATCTGATCGGCCGAGGTGAGATCGAAATACTTGCTCGAATCGCTTGCGCAATTCTGCAGCACGGTCGAATTGCCTTGCGTGCCGTTCAGATCCACGAACACCGTGTAGATCGTGAAGCCGAATGCCTTTGCGTTGGTGCAGGCTTTCGACATCCGGTCGTCGACCTGCGTGCTCTGGTTGGAGCCGTCTCCATACCAGCGATCTTGCGTGTTCAAACCGTCGCTCAACAGGATCATGATCCGCTGCGTATTCTGCGGCAGCGCGCTGGCGCTCAAGGGAACGCCTTGCGATTGGCTCTGCCAGCCCCAGACGAGCCCGACCGTCTGGTTGGTCGCGCCGGCGGCCGTCAGCGCATCGACCTCGTTGCTCAAAGCCGTCCAGTCATAGGTCAGCGGCAGCAGCGCCGTGGCCGCGCAGGACGGCGAATTTTCCGCCACCATCAAGGTCGACGGCGTGGCGGTCGTCGGCGTCGTGTTGTTGACGTCGTAATCCTGCGCGCGATCGGTGACGCAGCCGCTCCAGGTGCTCTTGTTGTTGGTCACCCAGGTATGGCTGTACTTTCCGTTGCCGATGCTCGTGCTGGTCCAGCAGCCGTTGTAATAGTGGCCGACGCTGTTGTCGCTCGGACAGATATAGCCCTTGTAGGTACCGCTGCTCGGAATCGAGTTTGCTTTGCTGCTGCCATTGGTCGGCGTGGCTTGGCAATGGAAGCCGTTGGACGAGTCGCTGAACGGACAGCTCGATCCCGGTCCCACGCTCTGAGACGGCGTCGGAGAGGGCGCCGACAGCCAGTCCGTCCAGCTCAGCCAGCTCTGATTGGCATAGGAAGTGCCGATCTTCACATCGCGCGCGAACGGGGTGATGGAAACCTGTATGTCTCCCGGATTGAGCGCGACCGACTGCAGCAGGCCGAGCAGCGAATGCGTCGCCGTCTTGAGCGCGGCAATCTTGGTCGTGCCCGAGGAGTCGGATTGCGCCATGGAGCCGGTGGTATCGAGCACCAGCGAAACCCAGAGCTTCTGCTGTCCCCACACCACGGTGGACGAGGCGGTGACCGTGTAACTGTGATAGCCGACCACGCCCATCAGGGTCGTGGGCATCGCCACGCTGGCGCTCACCTGGATCGATTGGCCGGACGTGGTCACCGACACCGGTGTGGGGGTCCCAAAAGACGAATCGGCCTTGTAGTTGGCGCTGAAATATTGTTGGGCCAGCGTCTGCATCTGGGCTTGCGACAGGCCCGGCGTTCCGCCGACGGCCAATGAAGCGGCATCGAGCGCCGTGATGAGTTCCTCATGCACCAGCATGCCGCGCGCCAGATCGACGCCGGCGCCCGCTGCCACCGTGATCGGGACCAGCGCGAGCCCCATCGTGATCGCGATGTTGCCCCGCGCGCTGCGGCGAAAGCCTTGCAGCGGTCCGGCGCAAAGCCGGCGAAGATAACGCATCGCAGTGATCACCGTCATGGCAAGCGCCCGCAGAAACCCACCGCATGTTCCACGCACGCCGCGGCAAAAGCTTGCCCAAACACGCAGGCTGGTTAGCCGACGCTTAAGGACGAAATCGAAAAGCCCTGAAGCGGCAATCAGTATGAACAATCCCTTGTCGCTCTTCACCCGATTGGCACAGGCTTAACCGAACATTGACCTTCATCGCGGGTTCTCCTTCGTTTCGGGCATCTTTGCGGCGAACCTGCCGCGTGCGGGAACTCGCGGGGTTTGCGGCTCGTGTTCGTCATCGGACATCACAGGAATCTGGGCGGCAAGGCAGCCGCGTTTCGCGGCGACCGCCGGGCCTCGGCGATCGTGGAATTCGCGCTGATTGCGCCCATCTTCTTCCTGCTCCTGTTCTCGATCATCGAGATCGGCGTCATCTTCTTCGCGCAATCGACCCTTCAACGCGCCGCCAATGACGTCGCGCGCATGATCCGCACCGGGCAGGTCCAGAACGGCGCCCTGACGCAAGCCCAGGTCACCAATCGGGTTTGCGCCGACATTGCCGCGCTGATGGCCTGCGACGGCAATCTGAAGATCGACGTGCAGGCGTTCAACAATTTCGGGGGCGTGACCTTCACGCCCCCGCTCGACAACAACGGCAACTACACGGCCACCAACAACTTCTCGCCCGGTGCGGCCTGCAACGTGGTCCTGGTCAGGGTGTTCTACGGCTGGAGCGTGTTCACGCCGGTGCTCACGCCGTTCCTCTCGGATATGTCGGGCAATAAGCACCTGCTCTATGCCGCGTCCACCTTCCGCAACGAGCCCTTCACCTCGGGAGTGAACGGATGCTGAGACGCCGCCGTTTCGACAAGAGCGGCATGGCCGCGGTGGAGTTCGCGCTGGTGCTGCCGGCCTTGCTCGCGCTGGTTTTCGGCGCCATCGAGGTGACGAACATCCTGATCGTGCGCGCCGATGTCGCAAACCTCTCGAGCAGCGCCGCGGACCTCATCGCGCAGGAAACCAGCGTCGGCGACGCCGACATCACCAATGTCTTCAATGCGCTGACCGCGCTGGTCTATCCCTACTCCACCGCGGGCACGAAGATCGTCATCAGCAGCGTGGTCGACGACGGCCGCGGCGGCGCCAAGGTCGCCTGGAGCGACGCCTATAACGGCGCAGCGCGCACGGTCGGCTCCGCCGTCACCGTGCCCGCCGGCCTGATCACGGCGGGCGGCAGCATCGTCATGGCGGAAGTGACGTACAATTATTCCACGCCGTCGAACTACCTGATCAAGGTGCCGGTCTCGATGAGCAATACGTTCTACAGCCACCCCAGACGCGTTGCGCAGATTTCGCGCACGCATCCCTAGCTTTTTTTCTCCTGCCGCGGCCGCATCAGCCCTTCCTGCACGACCGAGGCGACCAGCTTTCCATCGCGCGAATAGACCGCGCCGCGATTGAAGCCGCGCGCGCCGGAGGCGCTGGGACTGTCCTGCGCGTAGAGCAGCCAGTCGTCGACGCGAAAGGCACGGTGAAACCACATCGCGTGATCGAGACTCGCCATCTGGATCGGCGAATGCCAGTTGATGCCGTGCGGCAACAAAGCCGTGTCGAGCAATGACATGTCCGAGGCATAGGCGAGCACCGCCTGCTGCGTTCCGACATCGTCCGGAACCGGCCCGGTGGCACGCAGCCAGATATCGTCGAAGGGCGGATGCTTTCCCCGATCGGAGAACCCACGCCACGCCACCGGCCGCATCTCGATCGGTTGCGGGCGCGTCACCCAATCACGGGCGGCCTCGGGGATCTGGTCGATGTCCTTCAGCCGCAGCTCGCTCTCGCTCGCCAGCTCTTCCGGCGGCGGCACCTTGGGCATGTCGAACTGATGCTCATAGCCCCGCTCCGGGACCTGGAACGACGCCGCCATGTTGAAGATCTGCCGGCCATGCTGGATGGCGACCACCCGCCGGGCGGTAAAGCTCGCGCCGTCGCGGGAACGGTCGACCTCGTAGAGGATCGGCACTTTCGGGTCGCCGGCACGCAGGAAATAGGCGTGGAACGAGTGGCAAACCCGGCCCTCGACGGTGCGCAAGGCGGCCACCAGCGCCTGGCCGAGCACCTGGCCGCCGAACACCCTTTGCATGCGATCCTTGGGCGAGAGCCCGCGGAAGATGTTCTCCTCGATCTTTTCGAGGTCGAGCAGATCCAGCACGTCCTGGATAGGCGTCTTGACTTTCGAATTCATGGCGGACCCATAAGGGCAGGCGCCGGCGGGCGCAAGCAGTCAAAAAGGTGTCACAATATCCCGCCAAGCCTTTGTCTTTGCTTCGAAACCGCTGCCGAAGGATTCCATGGCCAACCCGCTGCTCGAGCGCGCCGCCCATCAGCGCCCTGCCACCACCAAGCGCGGTGCGCTGGAACGCCTCTTCACCTTGATGTTCCAGGGCTTCGTCTACAACCAGATCTGGGAAGACCCTGCGGTCGACCTTGAGGCGCTTGAGCTGTCGCCCGATCACCGGCTCATCACCATCGCGTCGGGCGGCTGCAACGTTCTCAACTATCTGGCTGCCGATCCAAAGCACATCGTCGCCGTCGATCTCAATCCCAACCATATCGCGCTGACCAGGCTCAAGCTCTGCGCGCTGGAAAACCTTGCCTCATACGACGATTTCTTCCGTTTCTTCGGCGAAGCCAACGACAAGACGAACCGCGACGCCTACGAGACCTGTCTGCGCGCAAAGCTCGATCCCACGACGCGCCGATACTGGCAGAAGCGCGTGCTGGGACGGCGGCGCATCGACATGTTCAGCCGCGATCTCTACCGCTACAGCCTCTTGGGCCGCTTCATCGGCATCCTGCATTCGGTCGCGCGGCTGCACGGCAAACGGCTCGAAACCGTGCTTTCGTCGCGCACGCCCGAAGAGCAGCGCGAAGCGTTCGAGCGCATCATCGCGCCGCTGTTCGATTTCAAATCGGTGAAGCTGCTGTCGAAATCGCCTGTCTCGCTTTATGCGCTGGGCATCCCGCCGGCGCAGTACGACGAACTCGTTGCGACGGCCAACGGCAACGCGATCGCATCCTTGCGCGAGCGCGTGGAGCGCCTGGCCTGCGACTTTCCCATCCGTGAAAACTATTTCGCCTGGCAAGCCTTCGGCCGCGGCTATGACGTGGAAAACCGCAACGCCGTGCCCGCCTATCTGCGCCGGGACACCTACGAGATCATCCGCAAGCGGACGAGCAAGGTGGAAACCCATCTGGCGTCGCTCACGGAGTTTCTCGCCCATCAACCCGCACAATCCATGCATCGTTTCGTGCTGCTGGACGCGCAGGACTGGATGACGCCCGCACAGCTTGCGGCGCTCTGGCGCGAGATCGACCGCACGGCGGCGCCGCGCGACGCGCGCGTTATCTTCCGCACCGCGGGCGCCGGCAGTCCCCTGCCCAGAAAATTGCCGCCGGAGCTGCTCGCGCCTTGGAGCTATCTGGAAAGCGAAAGCCGCGCGCTGCATGCGCGCGACCGCTCTTCCATCTATGGCGGTTTTCATCTGTACGTTCGGCGAGCGCCCTCTTGAGCACCACCGATCATGCCGCCCTGATGGATGGCGTCTATCGCCATCAACGCCACATCTACGACCTGACGCGCAAATACTATCTGTTCGGGCGCGACCGGCTGATCGCCGAGATGAAGGCGCGGCCCGGGGAGCGAATCGTCGAAGTGGGCTGCGGCACCGCGCGCAATCTGATCCGCATGGCGCGGCTCTACCCGGAAACCGAGCTTTTCGGCCTGGACGCGTCATCTGCCATGCTCGAAACAGCGCAGAGCCGAATCAACAGGGCGGGGTTCTCCCACCGGATTCGACTGGTCCAGGGCTATGCCGAGTGCCTGTCGCCGGCCATGTTCGGGGGCGGACGCCCGTTCGATCATGTGGTTTTTTCCTACGCGCTTTCCATGATTCCCGATTGGAAACAAGCACTTGAGACTGCCGGCCGGGCGTTGGAACCCGGCGGGAGGCTCCACCTTGTGGACTTCGCGGACCTCTCCGCATGGCCTCCTCCGCTTCGCGCCGCGCTGCGCTATTGGCTGTCCTTGTTCCATGTCGCTCCCCGTCTCGAGCTGCTCGCAGCGCTTGCGGCCGCATCGGATAAATGCGAGCAATATCAATTGTTAGGCGGGCATTACGCCGTTTTGTGCCGGGGAGCGCCGGAGACGCTCCTGCCCTCTGTGGTTTCTGTTGCTCCGCGGTCACAGCCGCCCAGTAAATCCCCCTTAAAGGCACCTCCGGGGCCGTAAATGGGGGTTCGGCGCAAGACTCCTGACCCCGCAACCGTTATAAATCCGCCGATGTCTGACGATCTGGTGGGGGGGTCCCTGCCCGTCGGTTTTATGAAGCGAGGGTAGAAATGAAACTTCGTTCGATCGCCTTGGCGGGCGTCGCCCTGGCGGCGCTGAGTGCGCCGGCAGCGGCAAGCGACTACATGGGTTGGTATCTCGGAGCCGGAATCGGTTACGATTCTCCCAACCTGATCCATGTCAGCACGCCGTTCGGCACTGGCAAGATTGCATATCAGCCGAGCGCGCTCGGCATCGTCGACCTTGGCTACAAGTGGGACGAGAACATCCGCACGGAAATCGAGTTCGGTTACACGTCCCACGGGACGGATGAAACCGTGTTCGGCAACACGCTGGGTGGCACGAACACCGTCAAGTCGGTGTTGTTCAACGTCGCTTACGATCTTCCGCTTGGCCATGGCCTGGCGTGGACGATCGGCGCGGGTATCGGCGGTGGCGCTGATCTCGAAGACACCAAGTTCGGCACCTTTAAGGTCATTCACGGTCAGCAGACCGGGTTCATGTGGCAGGGCATGACGGGCTTCTCCCTCGCGCTTTCGCCCGCGGTCGACATGTTCGTCGACTGGCGCTATCGCGACGCCGAAGTCGACGGCGATTATGGCTCACAGGTCGGTCTCGCGCCCGTTCACATCAAGAGTGTGATCGAGAACGTCGGCATGCTCGGCTTCCGCTGGTATCTGGAACCGCCTCCGCCTCCGCCGCCGCCACCTCCTCCGCCTCCGCCGCCCCCGCCGCCGCCTCCGCCGCCGCCGGCCGTGAAGACGTTCATCGTCTTCTTCGACTTCGACAAGTCGAACCTGACCGACAAGGCCGTGGAAGTGGTCCAGGAAGCCGTCAAGGCTGCCAAGGAACAGGGCATGGTCAAGGTGATGGTCACCGGCCATACCGACACGGTGGGTTCGGACTCGTATAACCAGGCCCTGTCCGAGCGCCGCGCTCAGTCCGTCAAGGACGAGATGGTCCGCGAGGGCATGGATGGCAACTCGATCGCCATTCAGGGCAAGAGCTTCCACGATCCGCTGGTCCCGACCGGACCGGGCGTTCGTGAGCCGCAGAACCGCCGCGCGGTCATCGACCTCGGCGGCTGACGGCAGTCAGCTCTCGAATACGGAACGGGCGGGTCGCAAGACCCGCCCTTTTCGTTTGGAGTGTCTCCCCGCCATGATCGAGACCCTGCATCTTCCGGAAGGCGCCGCGCGCGAAGAGATCTATCGCGCGCTGCTGCCGCAGATCGACTCCCTGATTGCGGGGACGGACGACCTGATCGCCAATTTGGCGAAGGTCGCCGCCGTGCTGAAGCAAGCCTTCGGCTTCCACTGGGTCGGGTTCTATCGCACGACGGCGCCGAATCTTCTGACGCTCGGCCCGTTCCAGGGACCGCTCGCCTGTGTGACGATACCTTTCGACAAGGGCGTGTGCGGCGCCGCGGCGGCCCAAGGCCGCACGCTCGTCGTACCCGACGTCGAGGCGTTTCCCGGACACATCGCCTGCTCCAGCCTGTCGCGTTCGGAGATCGTGGTGCCGCTGGTGGCGGGCGGCAAGACCAAGCTCGTGCTCGATATCGACAGCGACAAGCCGGACGATTTCAGCGAGATCGACCGAACCTTTCTCGAACAGGTCGTCGCACGCATCGCGCGCCGGCATTTTTCTTGAGTTCGTTTCAACAAGGCTCCGCCGCCGGCAAAGACGACATTTTTTGATGCGCTCACGACACAAGGGTTCACGCGGAGCCGCGGAGATCGCAGAGGACGCGCACTGCGCACTTCGGCGTGCAATATTTCACGCCGTTTCGGGCATGGCTCCGCCGTCGATGGGGCGCGAATTTTTTCGCGTGTGGCGCGTGCGTGCAGATGTTCATCGCGAGGCTTTGCGGCCTCGATTCCGTCCTCTCGCAATTGTGGGGATTTAACGGAAATGGGATATCGACCGGGCAGGTTCAAGGGGTACCGGAAAAAATATTTCGAGCGCCCGATTCATGGCTTAAGCACTTGAGGATCAAGCGCAAACAAAAATGACGCCCGCCGAACTTGTGCACTGCAGCAAGCGGCGAAAATTATTTTTCCGCGTCGATTTCTAGATATGAATCGCATGCCCGAGCGCGCGCAGCGCCGCCTCGTGATACGCCTCGCTCAAGGTGGGATGGACATGGATCGTGCCGGCCACGTCCTCGAGCAGCGCGCCCATCGCCAGCGCATGGCTGAATTCCCCGGACAGTTCCGCGACGTGGCGGCCGACCGCCTGGATGCCGAGCACGCGGTGATCGTCCTTGCGCGCCACGATGCGCACGAATCCCTCGCCCGCGTCCATGCTGAGCGCGCGCCCGTTGGCGGCGAAGGGGAAGAGGGCGGTGATCACCTCGCCATGTTTCGCGGCTTCGTCGGGCAACAGGCCCGCGGTCGCAATCTCGGGATCGGTGAAACACACGGCAGGAATCGCGACCGGATCGAAACGGCGCTTATGGCCGGCGATGATCTCGGCCACCATCTCGCCCTGGGTCGCGGCCTTGTGCTCCAGCATCGGCTCACCGACGAGATCGCCCACCGCCCAGACGTTCTTCATCGCAGTGCGGCATTGGTCGTCGACCTTGACGAAGCGGCCCGCCATGTCGACGGCCATCTTCTCCAGCCCCCAGCCTTCGCTGTTCGGCTTGCGCCCGACCGTCACCAGGATTTTGTCGGCGGTGAGCGTCTCACTCTTCCCATCCGCCATCTCGACGACGAGACCGTCCGCAACCGCGCCTTTGGCCTTGGCGCCCAGATGCACGGTGACGCCGTTGGTCTTGAGCCATTTGGCGACCGGGGCGACGAGTTCGGCATCGTAGAGCGGCAGGATGCGGTCGAGCGCCTCGACCACCGTCACCTCGCTTCCCAGCTTGCGCAGCGCGATGCCGAGCTCGAGCCCGATATAGCCCGCGCCCACGACGACGAGCTTCTTCGGCAGCTCTTTCAGATCCAGCGCTTCGGTGGAGGAGATGACCTTGCCGCCGAAGGGCAGGAACGGCAGTTCGATGGGCTTCGAACCGGCCGCGAGGATCACATGCTCGGCCACGATGCGCTGTTCGCCGTCTTTGGTCTTGACGATGCAGGTCTTGGCGTCTGTGAAGCTGCCCCAGCCTTCGACCACGTGCACCTTGGCGCGCTTAAGCAACGCCGCGACGCCGGTGTTCAGCCGGCGAACGATGCCTTCCTTCCAGGTGTAGAGCTCGGCCATGTCGAGCGCCGGCGGCGCCGAGAGCTTTATGCCGTGCAGGCCCTTGACCGACGCGGCCTGTGTCATGCTTTCGAAAGTGCCCGCGGAATGGATGATCGCCTTGGACGGGATGCAGCCGCGGATGAGACAAGTGCCGCCGAGCTTACTGGCTTCGACCAGGGTTGTGTCGAGACCGAGCTGGCCAGCGCGAATGGCGGCGACATAGCCGCCCGGCCCGCCGCCGAGGATAAGGACTTTGGTGTGGATGGGGTCGGGCATTTCAATCTCCGCTGTCATCCCCGGCCGAACGATGCGTCAGCATCGTGAGGGGAAGGGGACCCAGGTGGAACGTTCAGTCTCGAATTCTTGGGTTTGTGATCAAATGTCCAGTACCGTGGCGCTGCGATTCCTGGGTCCCCTTCCCTCGCATCGCGTTCGCGATGCTCGCCGGGGATGACAGCCTACTCCATGAACAACAGCGCCGGGTGCTCGAGCAGCGCCTTGACGCGCTGGATGAACTCGGCGGCATCGTAGCCGTCGACCACGCGGTGATCGTAGGACGAGGACAGGTTCATCATCTTGGCGACCCTGATCTGTCCGTCGCGCACCACCGGCCGCTCGACGATCTTGTTGGGACCGACGATCGCGACTTCGGGATGATTGATCACCGGCGTCGTCACGATACCGCCCAGCGGACCGAGCGAGGTGATGGTGATGGTCGAGCCGGAGAGTTCGTCCTTGCTCGCCTTGTTCTCGCGCGCGGCGGCGGAAACGCGCGCGACTTCGGCGGCGCTTTGCCAGATGTCGAGCGCTTCGGCGTGATGCACCACCGGCACGATCAGCCCGTTCGCGGTCTGCGTGGCGATGCCGATATGCACCGGCGCATAGCGATGGACGATTCCCGCTTCGTCGTCGAAGCGCGCATTGATCTGCGGATAATCGGGCAGCACCTTCACCAGCGCGCGCATCAGGAACGGCAGCACGGTGAGCTTGGGCTGGTCCTTCTTGCGGTTCGCGTTGAGATACGCGCGCAGGTCTTCGAGCTCGGTCATGTCGATTTCGTCGACATAGGCATAGTGCGGGATGCGGCGCTTGGATTCCTGCATCTTCTCCGCGATCTTGCGGCGCAGTCCGATCACCTTGACCTGTTCGATGCCGTCGCGCGGCGCATAACCGACTCCCGAGCGAAGTACGGGGTTCCGGCCGCCGCTGGCGACATAGGCGTCGAGATCGGCGTGGGAGATGCGGCCCGCAGGTCCCGTGCCCGGAACGAATTGCAGTTCGATGCCCAGATCGTGCGCGCGCTGGCGAACCGCCGGCGAGGCCAGCGGCTTCTCGCCTTCGACACGCGTGGTGAAGGCGGGGGCCGCGGCCGTCGGCACTTTTTCCTCCCCCTCCAAGGGGGAGGTCGGGCCGCGAAGCGGCGCGGGTGGGGGTCTTTTCACAGGCTCGGGCCCGGGGGGGGCGGCCGCGGGCCGCGCGGGCCGCGGGGGGGGGGGGGCGGGCCCCCCCCCCCACGACGGGCGCAGGGGGCGGGGGGCGGCGGT
>Ga0335083_10000158_pt1 | contig 119392 bp, 98 predicted proteins | sample Lox_Sample_42_FD_206716 | JGI IMG/M metagenome (GOLD analysis project Ga0335083, IMG submission 206716) | Soil microbial communities from Loxahatchee National Wildlife Refuge, Florida, United States - Lox_Sample_4.2 | ecosystem: Environmental > Terrestrial > Soil > Wetlands | place: USA...
AACTCGACTGCATGAAGCCGGAATCGCTAGTAATGGCGTATCAGATCGACGCCGTGAATACGTTCCCGGGCCTTGTACACACCGCCCGTCACATCACGAAAGTGAGTTGTACTAGAAGTCGCCGCGCTGACCGCAAGGAAGCAAGCGCCCAAGGTATGACTCATGATTGGGGTGAAGTCGTAACAAGGTAGCCGTAGGAGAACCTGCGGCTGGATCACCTCCTTTCTAAAGTAGTCGTGGCTCACTCCGCTATGGTGTGCGGATCATGCCACGCAATTGTATGCCTTCGGTCCTCACGGGCCGCTGGGATACACGTTCGGTTTACAACCTGATTTAATTCAGGATTTGGGCGGATTCTGTCAGATCGTATCGAGTCAAAGGCAAATCAATTCCTTCAGTGCGTCTCAGGGCCGCGTGCTTATTCCGCGGCCCTTTTTCTTTTGGTGGACATAACAAACCTCGGAGAGTTAGGGCGGCATGGAAGCGATGAAGAAGGCCCAGCACTACATACCTAGGATGTACCTAAAGCGCTTTGTGGACGATATGGGCCGGCTATGGGTGTTGGAACGCGGCAACAAGCCCAGGGCTTCTGGTGCCAAGGACGAAGCCCATCGCCATGATTTCTATACTTTTGATGACGCGGGCACCAGAAATGAGACAGCCGAACAGGTCCTTAGCGTGGTCGAATCCCGAGTCTCGCCAATCCTAAAGGGACTCGCGCATCCGCAATTTCGGATGACCGCAGAGCAAGTGGCGTCGTTGTATCTCTTTGTGGCCCTCATGTTTGTTCGAGTGCCGGCGTGGCGAGAATTCCTAGACAAATACGCCCCGGCACTATGAAAAAGATGAGCATGAAGATCGCCAAAGACCAGGAGCGATTTCATTCTGACTTCCTTCAGTCGCAAAAGGAATTGGGCAAGGAGTTCGACCCAGGCAAGGGTAAAGTCGAAGCTGAAAGGCTCAGATCCTTTGTGCTTTCGGGGGAATATGAAGTTGAACAGAAATCAGTGGGCTTTAATCTTGGCATGATGTTTCGTAGCCTGTTTGAGGTTGCAGATGAGCTTTCGGAGTTTGGGTTTCACATACTCCTGGCTCCGAACAATTCGGCGGTCGCTACTTGCAGCCCGCAAATGCCTGAGACGACTGCCTTCGTTACTTCTGATAATCCCGTTTTCACAATACGGCCGGAGGGCAATGGGATAGCGTCGGCCGGAATGGGCTTCGGCTGGTCCGGAGTGGAGGTTTACATGCCAGTGGGCAAAAGGTGCTGCTTAAGACTTGCTAGGGGCTTGAAACCTGCTCACGGATGGGTTTCAGAGCGGTTCTTGAGGCAAATCAATCTGCAGACCATGGCCAACGCCTCCCACTTCATTTACTCATCCCGAGGGGAAAAGAGACTCGGGAGGCTTTTCGACGAATTTGGGTGCAAAGTCAAGATGGGCGAGAACGCGTTCATCCCACCGAAGGCACCATAAATGACGGCGGGAGCCCCAGACGTCGGTTTTACGAGTCGGTCTTTCTTTTTTTGTCGGGAGCCACCCGCTCCTCAAAAGTGGCGAGGGCAAGCACAGCCAGTAAGCAGATGCTTCAGGGGAGTTCACTGCGCGAGACGAGCCCACCGGGGCATCCGCACAGAAAACAAAAAGCTTCCTAGTGAGCGAGATTGATTTAGAATTGAGTCTAGCCGCGATTGGTTTATCACCCACGTCGCACGGGGCGGACCCAATCGTCAGTGGAGTTCTTGCCGCCATGCCAAGAAAACACAACGTCCGAACTCACGGGGATGTAAGGGACTTCCCCCGATACAGCATTTCGGAAGCGGCGTTTTACGTTCGCGTCCCTCGAACCACGCTTCACGCTTGGACCCAAGGCCAGGACTATGTCACCGCATCGGGAGTTCATCGTACTTTTAAACCCCTCATCACCCTGGCGGACAAGAAGAATAAGCTACTGTCGTTTTATAATCTGGTGGAAGCCCACATCCTACGAGCTACCACGGAACAAAGAGGCGTTCCGTTCAAAAACGTGCGCAAGGCCCTCGACTACGTTCACGAAACAATTCCCGGTCCGCACCCCTTGCTGAGCCACGATTTCGAAACCTCTGGCAAGGAAATATTTGTAAAGCACCTCGGCTCGACCATCAACGCCACAGCGCACGGACAGCGTGCGATGCGAGAAATCCTCGATAAGTACCTGACATTGATTCCGCGCGACGGCTACGGTTTGCCGATTCGAGTATTCCCCATCCATTCTCGGCGGCTGGCGATTGATCCGCTCTTCTCCTCTGGAAAACCAATTGTCAAAGATCGCGGAATTTCTGCCTCTGTGCTGTGGGGCCGAAAGAAGTCTGGGGAGCTCGAACCGGAAATCGCGAGAGACTACGGATTAGAAGAGATTGAAGTCAAAGAAGCGATCGAAGATTACGAGTGGAGAGCAGCAGCCTGACGAACCGCCAATCTTTTTTCTCGACCGGACTTTTGGGAGAAATGAGCTGGCGAAAATGCTTCGTGAAGCTGCTTTTCTGCTCGTGACCATTTACGAGGAGTTTGGCGAAGCAGAATCTAAGATTGCTGACCCAGTGCTCATCTTTGACTGCGGATTGAAGAGTCGCGTCCTGCTGACCGGCGACCAGGATTTGGTCTACACCTGGGCAAAAGAAATAGTCGAGGCAAAAATCGCCGTATTCGTAACCACGGACAACAATGAAGGGCCAAAGCAGTGGGGACCGCGAATCATTTCAGCCATGCCCGATATGCTCCGCGAATTGAGTCGCCGAAGGAAGCCATTTACCGCCAGAATTTCAAGAGAAGGCTGCGTAACACAAGTAAGGGAATACCAAGACGGCCAATGGAAAACCTTCGCGATCAAAAAGAAGCATCCATCCAACTTCGACCGCAAAAAATAGCTGTCGCCGGGTGCGACAAGCTTCGGCTTTCCTCGTTCAGATCAGCATCGGCCAAGTGCCCCAGACCTCAGCTTTACGTCTGGGTCTTTCTTTTTCTTGACCATTTACCTGCGTGCGTCGCATGTCTGCGGTGTGTATTGTTTCTCGCGTTCAAGGCAGGGGATAAAGCCGCACTTCCGGCATCGGGAAGTCTTTTCGGTTATCCGTGAGCAACGCACAGCCACGCTCAATCGCGATAGCCGCCACAATCGCATCCGCAAGAGAAAGTGTGTGGCCCTTGCGCGCCCACGTGTTCTTAAATCGGCCGGCTAGCCGTGCACTCGTCCCGTTCAGTTCATGGACTTGCAGGCCGCCGAGCAGCGCTTCCGTCCTGCTTTCCTCGGCGGGCCGCATGCCGGCATATATCTCAGCGATGTTGAGTGTTGTGGTCGCCAGCGTATGCCCGTCGCGCAGTAGCTCCGCAAGCCATTCGTTGCGTTGTTTCTTCCGGCGAAGAACGTCAATCAGGATCGACGTGTCCAGCAGCAGCTTCATTTTTTTGTCCGCCGCGGCTTCCCAGTCCGTTTGGTCTCGCTCTCCTGGCGAAGCTCGCGCACCCACGGCGCCGCACCGTGAGCCAGTTCGGGATGATCCGCGTCTTTCCAAGCGGGAGTGTCGCTTTCAAGGAACCGCAGCAATTTCCTTCGCCGTACTGCTTCTCGGGCCGTCTCGACCAGGAAAGCGCTGCGCCCCCGTGGGCCAACGATCGAATCGATCTCTTTCACGAGATCCTGGGGCAGCAAAACGTGGGCGCGTTTGCTCTTCATGAAGTCACACTCTCTATGAGCCTAGCAAGTGTATCATATCTATGTGTACTGCTTCTGGAACTCGCGCGGCCCGCGCGTTGAAAATTTGCATTTGTGGGCATGGACAGAGCCCTAGACGTCGGTTTTACGCCTAGGTCTTTCGTTTTCTCTGCTCTATTCCTGCATTCTCAGGCAGAAAATTTACGTGGGAGGTTATTTATATCTCCAGTCGGACCTCGGCGATGTCCGCCTATTTCTCCGCTGTGCGCCCTGGGAACGGCACAATCCCGTCACCTTCCGGTTTGCTCTTGCGTGCGCCCGCGGAATTAACTCTGCTCAGCAATCCCGGCGCCACGTTCCAGTGTTCTCCGGCGTCCGTAACCACCGTGACCGTCTTCTTGTTATACCGAGTCAGCGTTCCGAACAACACGCCTCTGCCGTCGGGATGGAATTTCACTCGTTCGCCGATGCGAAAATCCAGCATCGCGCTGTGCGACCGCATCTGATGCAGAAATCTCAGCCGCGCCACAACCTTATGATTCAACTCAACCAGTTCTTCTTCGGAAAGGGAATCGATATCGATTTGCCGCATGATGGACCGTCCCCCAATAAGATGCCGCCAGTGTACCGGAAATCCGCCGGTGCCGCGCGCGTTCCGCCCCGCGCTTCCCGAAAGATATCACTCTTCTTTCGGTTTCCACACCAGCCTCGCCGCCTTCCCCGAATGAGCTGCCTCGCTTTGGCGCTCTCCCAAAGCTTCCTGCAATCTTTCGGGCAATCGGCTAAAGGCAACTGGATTGCAAACCGCAATTCTTGGGAGTACCCTCTCGCTCATCTCCCTTGCCACCGCCCTGCGCAGTCTCGCGCGGTGCACCCCATCTCCGGGGATCTCGCATTCGCCTCTTCCAAGGAGGACGCGCATGTCGACAGAAACCAAAGCCATCGTTCGCCGCCTTTATGACGAAGTCTGGAACAAGCGCCGCCTCGAGGTCGTCAACGAAGTGATTTCCCCCAGCCACGCCATAAACGATCCTCATCTGGTCGGCTCGGCCGTCGGGCCGGAGGCTTACAAGCGCGTCGTCACGCAGTTCATCGCCGCTTTTCCCGACTTGCATTTCAGTATCGAGGATCTCATCGCCGAAAAAGACAAAGTCGTCGCTTCCTGGGTCATCACCGGCACGCACAAACGCGAATTCCGCGGCATTCCAGCCACCAACAAAAGGATTTCCGTCGGCGGAACCACAATCAACCACATCGCCAAGGGCAGAATTATCGATTCAGATATTTCTCTCGATTATCTCGGCCTCCTACAGCAGCTTGGTGCCGTCCCTCCCTTTGGCCAGCCAAAGGGTCTTGCCGCCCTGTAATCGCCAACCGAACGAAACACGTCGGGCTCTCGATTCCACCTCTGACTTCTCTTCCAATTATGCGCATCTTCTGCCACCGCGGCCTCGGGGGCTGTCGGAACACCGCAACAGCCTCCCGCCCGTCTCTCAACAGGTCTTGTTTCAGTTTGGGACAGGGCTATTTGGTGTTCGCCGTCACATCTCTGGGTAACGCCTATCACAGCCGCCAAGTCCTACCTGCACGAGAATAAACTTGAACTTGTACCAGCTTTGTATCCCGGAAGGAACCTCAATGCACAGGCGAACGGACATGCGAAGTACCACTCTCAACCCCGTATGTCCTTCAGCCTCGTGGCTCTGTTCGGCCCATCTGAGGTTCTGCTGGAGGTAATTCCATGGCCTTGGCTTCCATGATTCACCAACTGGTCGAAGCTCCCGTTCCGGTTTTGCCGGAGGCAGGCAGGAAGAACGTGCGCCCGGTCCTATCAATTGGCCCGGGCGAAGTAACGCCCTATGTTGCGAAGTTCGATCTTTCGCAGTCTCTCCTCGATGCCCATCATATGAAGCGGCCCAGGAGTCTGGTCGACGTGGCTATCTCCGTCGTCCTCCACATTGTCCTGCTCGGCACGCCGGTCTTCCTCTCTCTCTGGTACACCAACACGATCGACCTGAAAGCCTTCACAAAGACCATGCTGGTCCTCCCCCCTCCACCAGCTCCTCCTCCCCCGCCTGCCGTCGTGCGAACTGCCGTAGCCCCTCGTCACGTTTTTTTCGATAAGGGACAATTGCTCGCTCCCTCTTACGTTCCCAAGCAGATAGCCATGCTCAAGGAAGCGCCGCTGCCCGACAACAATTCGCTTGGCGTCGAAGGCGGCGTTCCGGGCGGGGTTCCCGGGGGACAAATGGGAGGAGTCATTGGCGGGATCCTTGGCGGAACTGGCAGCTCTATCCCAGCTCCGCCCACAGTTAAGCCGAAGGCTCCGGTCCGCGTAGGCGGTCGCGTGCAGCCGCCTCGGGCTATTTATAACCCACCTCCCGAATATCCCTCGGTCGCAAAGACTGCGAGGATTCAGGGAGTCGTGGTCATCTCCGCGGTTCTCGATGAACGGGGCAACGTCGTCCAGATGAAGGTCGTCTCAGGCCCGTTCCTGCTTTACCAGGCCGCGCTGGACGCCGTCTCCAGGTGGAGATACCAGCCCACCTTCTTGAACGGTGACCCGGTCTCCGTCGAAATGAATATCTTCGTTACGTTCCAATTGACGTCGTGAGACTCCTCATTTTGAGTTTTCAGCTGGCGAGGGCTCTCCACGGGTAGCTCTATAGCACATTGTCGCTTGTGAATTGCTTCAGACCGAAAAGCGGTTCTCTTGGCGCAATCTGGCGATGTCCCTGGTCGGTGCATTGCCGAAGAAGCGGCTGTATTCTCGGCTAAACTGCGAACCGCTCAAATAGCCCACCCGCTGGCTTGCAGCGCTCGCGTCCATCATCGCGGACAACATGAGGCGTCTAGCTTCCTGGAGCCGCAGCACTTTTTGATATTGCAGCGGACTCATCGAAGTGACGGACTTGAAGTGTTCGTGGAAAGTGGAAACACTCATGTTCACCAACTCGGCCAACTCTTCGACTTTCATCGGTTGTGAGAAGTTTCCGCGCAGCCACGAAATCGCCTTGGCAACTCGGTGCACACTTGACTCCGCAAATCCCATTTGCGCCACGCGCACGCCAATCGGGCTGCGGAGCAACCGAATCAAAATCTCATCCATCACGAGGGGGGCAACCAGCTCAACATCTCCAGGCTGCGCGAGACATTCCATTAACCGGATCGCGGCGTTCAGAATGCCGTCGTCGAGCGGAGCGATGTAAACCGCGCTCCTTTCCTGCACTGCCGGCACGCCGTGGGGATAAACCTTCAAGACCAGTTCGGCTATTTTTTGTGGTTCGAGGTCCAGTCGTACAGCAAGGTAAGGTTCCGCGTGGCTTGCTCGCGTGACCTGGGCGGCAACGGGCAGCGCAACGGAATAAACGAGCATCCGAGCCGGGTCGTACTCGTAAACCTCCTGCCCCACGATGACGGTCTTCGCTCCTTGCGCGATGATAGACAAGCAAGGCATCCGTAGCGCATGCACACACTGCGGATTTGTCCGCGAATAACGGCTGGCGTGCAAACCAGGGATGCTCAACGCGAAAGTACCGTCGTGAGGAGCATAAGCGGCGATGCGGCGTGCCAGTGTAGTTCTGTCTGGCGCGCCTTGGGCCGCCATTTTCACGGACTGGTGCATCATCGCGATTTTGCCATTTCGTTTCACTGCTGCCTGATTACCCCGTTTGCGGATCACGATGCCCCTCACGGAACTTGGGCGAGAACGGCGACGTCGAGCTTTGCATAAAGCGTTATTCCGCTGTCTCCGTACTTGCTACGGAATTTCTCGACCACGCACGAGACCTGTTTCGCGTCAGAGACGGGGACAACCTTGTATTCAACGGCTTCGGCTCCCGCGTCAATCCGGATCGACGGCTTCACGATGACGTTTTTATACCACTGTGTATCGGATCCCTTCGCCGGCAAGAGATAGAGCTTCTCCTCATCCCAAACGAACCAAATGGGAATGGAGATGGAGCGCCCAGATTTTCTTCCGGTCACACTGATGCTTATTTCGCGGGACCGCGAGAGGCGGGATCGTAAAGTGTCCTTCTGTGCTGGCTTGTTGTTCACGTAGACGTCCGTTGTGCGGCAGCGCCATATTGGTCGTCGCTGACGTGTTCCATCCAGTCGACCACTTTCCCATCGAGCCTTTCCTGAATCGCGATGTGCGTCATCGCCGTAGTAGGCGCCGCCCCGTGCCAATGCTTCTCTCCAGGCGCGAACCACACCATGTCTCCCGGCCGAATTTCTTCGATAGGTTCTCCCCACCGCTGCGCCCTGCCGCAACCTGCCATCACGATCAACGTCTGGCCGAGCGGATGCGTATGCCATGCCGTCCGCGCGCCCGGTTCGAATGTTACGCTGGCGCCTTGCACAAAAGCAGGCTCGGGTGCCTGAAAGAGCGGATCGATCCGCACCGCCCCCGTGAACCACTCGGCCGGACCCTTTGCTGAAGCTTGCGATCCATTTCTTTTAATTTCCATATCTTTTCACCAATCAGCGTTCGTCGCTACTCTACTCCGATTTGAGAGATGCCATATCAATCGAGAAACGGTATTTCACATCGGACTTAAGCAGTCTCTCGTAAGCTTCGTTGACCTTCTGGATCGGAATCACTTCGACATCTGCGGTGATGTTGTGTTTGCCGCAAAAATCCAGCATTTCCTGGGTTTCGGGAATGCCGCCGATGGGAGAGCCGGAGAGGCTGCGCCGTCCCATGAGCAATCCGAACGCCGCGACCGCAAGAGCTTTTTCCGGTGCTCCGACGAGGACGATGTTGCCATCGCGGCGCAACAGATTGATGTACGCGTTAATGTCGTGGTCCGCGGAGACAGCGTCGAGGATGAAATCGAAGCTGCCGGCGTGCATTTGCATTTCGTCCGTATTTTTCGAAATGACCACCTCATCCGCTCCGAGGCGAAGCGCGTCGTCTTTTTTCTTTGGCGAAGTCGAAAAAACAACGACGTGGGCCCCCAACGCATGGGCAAACTTGACGGCCATGTGACCCAGTCCGCCGAGACCTACGACGCCAACTTTCTTGCCTTTGCTAACGCCCCAGTGGTGCATGGGCGAGTAGGTGGTGATCCCCGCGCAGAGCAGCGGAGCGACTCCAGCGAGATTCAGTTCCGGGGGAACTCGCAGCACGAATCTCTGATCCACGACGATGCTGTCAGAATAGCCACCATAGGTCACGCCACCCAAATGTTTGTCGGGGAAGTTGTACGTTAGCGTGAAATTCGGACAGAACTGCTCAAGTCCCGCCTGGCACTCGGGGCAAATTCGGTCTGAGTCCACCATACAGCCCACTGCCGCGAGGTCGCCCGGCTTGAATTGCGTGACCGCGGTGCCCACCTTAGTGACACGCCCGACGATCTCGTGACCGGGTACACACGGATATACGGTTGGCATAACCTCTTTCCACTCATTGCGGACCGTGTGCAGATCGGAATGACAAATTCCGCAGAAGAGGATTTCAATCTGGACGTCTTGTGCGGTTGGATCGCGGCGCGAAATCTTCGTTGAAGCTAGCGGCGATGTCTCACTGGCTGCCGAGTATGCTTTTGCTTTGTACATGCATGTGCCCTTTCCATGGCAATCATATTGCGGATACAGAATGCGCCGTTAACAACGACCGGTTATTTGCTCCAAGTTTTTCAGATACCTGACTTCTTCGGCCTGTAACGGTCAATGGCAGTTGCAGAGCGTTCAGTAATGCTCCCATACGACTTGCCAATGTTCGGCCGGGTTAGCCGACTTGATGATTAGGTGTCCGTCTTCCGCGAATTGGTATACGCGCGGAAGATTCTTCCCCACGAGGCCCTCCGTAATTGAGCCCTGGACGTGATGTATTACGGTGTGCTTCGCTTCGTCGACATCATAGCTGCCGAAGGAAGCCTCATAGCCGTTCTTGACGTAATCATTTGTCAGAGAGGACGCCGATGGCGGGTACATCAACTGCACGGACATATGACCGTCACGCGTGTAGATGAGCATGCCCTTCTGATCGGTAACATGTTTTATTTTTCCGCCCGAGCCAGGTTCGTCCAGCGAGACCAGACGCCAGGCCCCGATCAGTTTCTCCTTCGCGGAAGCGGCCTGCGCGTGATGTTTTTCCGCGGATTGGGCCCGCGGAAGCGCGGCCAGCACCGCAATGGCTGCCAGAGCCCAGCAAAGTTGTGCCTGCATGGATATGCTCCGCGCCGAACGGTTTTTCACCGGCCCACCAGCTGTTGATGAAATTCCGAATACCGCGCCCCCTGCGGCTTAATATCCGATGATGCAGCTTCAATCGCCTGGAGATCTTCCGTCGTAAGCTCCACGTCTGCCGCTCCAAGGTTTTCTTCCAGTCGATGCAGCTTCGTTGTGCCCGGGATCGGAACGATCCACGGCTTCTTCGCCAGCAGCCAGGCAATCGCGATCTGCGCAGGTGTCGCCTGCTTTTGTTCCGCGAATCTCTTGAGGAGCTCCACCATCGGCTGGTTGGCTTTACGATTCTCTGAATTAAGTCGAGGCACCGTGTTGCGAAAGTCCGTGCTCTCGAACTTTGTATCTTCGTTGATTTTGCCGGTCAGGAAGCCTTTCCCAAGAGGGCTAAAGGGAACGAATCCGATTCCCAATTCTTCGAGCGTAGGCAGCACCTCCTTCTCAGGCTCTCTGAACCACAGCGAGTATTCGCTTTGCAGTGCCGCTACCGGTTGAACTGCATTCGCGCGGCGAATCGTCTTTGCTCCCGCCTCCGAAAGACCGAAATGTTTGACCTTGCCCTCTGCAATCAGATCCTTCACAGCTCCCGCCACGTCTTCAATTGGCACGTTCAAATCGACACGATGTTGGTAGTACAGATCGATCACATCGGTCTTGAGTCGCTTGAGCGACTCCTCGGCGACTTTTTTGATGTGCTCGGGCCGGCTGTTTAAAGCGTTCCACTTGCCCCCGTCATTAGGATTGGCTTCCCACCCGAACTTGGTGGCGATCACTACTTGTCCTCGCAACGGAGCGAGCGCCTCTCCCACGAGTTCCTCATTCGCGAACGGCCCATACACCTCCGCAGTATCGAAGAACGTGACGCCGCGATCTACGGCTGCGCGGATCAGCGAAATGCCTTCCTGCTTGTCCACGGGCGGGCCGTACCCAAAGCTCAGGCCCATACAGCCAAGCCCAATTGCCGAAACTTCTAAGTTGCTTCTTCCTAATCTTCGATTTTTCATTTTTTCACCTTGGAGAATGTCCAGCGCCTGCCACTGGTCAATTCAATTTTTCATGACCCGAAGCGATCGAAGCGCGCCAGGGGCAACTGCGTTTGCTTACGCCTTCAACAGCGCTTGCACGTAAGCTCGCTTCAGAGGCAACCGCCGAAGGATTTTACCTGTGGCGTCGTGGAGGGCCGCCGCTATTGCCGGCGCGGCGAGTGCGTTCGCTGCTTCCGAACCTCCGCCGTAACTCCCAACTTTCGGATTGTTAAGCAATACTACTTTGACCTCTGGGATCTCCGCCATGCTCAGGATGGGATAGCTAATCCAGTCATTTTGAGCGATCCCGCTCTCATCAAACACCACTTCTTCAAGCAGCGCTTGGCTTATACCCATGACTGCGCCGCCTTGAGCCTGCCGCTTCAATTGCATCGGGTTCACAACGATTCCGGGATCGACCGCGATTGTGTACTTCTCCACGGCGATTGCGCCCGTGCTCGGAGTGACGGCGATCTGGCAAACACACGCCCAGTAAGTTCCCGAACGCAGCATCAACGAAACTCCGCGGCCCCGCACGGGAGCTGATCCGCTATATATAGCGTCAGCCCGCGGTGAGGGGCGCGTGTCCCAGCCGGAAGCATCGCGCACTGCCTTCAGCACTTCGATGGCGCGCTCTTCCTTTGCATGGTCGATTCGAAATTGAATGGCGTCCGCGCCGGCAAGAGCTGCCGCCTCGCTGATAGCCAGCTCGCGTGGAAAATTTTGTTGAAACTGCCCAGGCGTGCGCATGCTGTGATCGCGCAAGCCGACGGCGAGAGGCGAAGCCTTTTGTCCCACTTGAAAAGTCCCATGGCCGCGCTCGATGACATTCGGAACCTGATTGTAAAGCCACGGATCTGAAAGCCCGTTAACGGTCGAAGTCACACCACCAGAATGGACCTGAGGCGCTGACATTGTAGGTAGCCCTGCGATCACCGCTCCGATGGGCCGATCATCCTGCATGGCGGGCATGAAGTGGTCGATCTGGTAAGCAACCAGCTTGCCTTTTTCGTCCAGTGCGAGCTCCACGTCGGCAAACGCAGCCGACGATTGCGTGGACCACTGCAGGTCCTCGGCGCGCATCCACTGCACGCGCACCGGTTTGCCTAGGGCTTGCGATAAGATCACGGCCTCATCTTCTGCGCCTGCGTTTCCTCCATTCGATCGTCCGTAATGGCCGGCACCAGGATAGCAATGCACGATGACGTTATCGGGCGTCGTGCCAAGCATCACGGCAATTTCGCCTCGAAGCGCCTGCGGGTTCTGGTTATGCGTATGGATGTGTACCGTGCCGCCTGGCTGGACGTCGGCAACCGCCATCGTTGGGCCGATAGGCGCGTGCTTCATATAAGAGAACTCATACGTGGCGGAAAATTTCTTGTGAGCCGAGGCGAGCGCTGGGCTGACATCACCCTTTATCGCACCACTCTTTGTGACTGGCGCTGTCGCCCAATCGGCCTCTTTTCTGAGATACTCGTACAATTTCGCGCTGCCAGGCAGGCCCTTCCACTCCGTCCATTTCGTGCCATCGGCCACCTGCTGGGATGCTTGGATTGCTTCCCATTCGGTCGGGGCAACCACTCCCACGAGATTGCCCTTCACGATCACTTGCGAATTCGGAAACTTTGTTTTGTCCAGTCGACCGGCGGATACGAGAGTCGAGCCGAGCGTTTTCGGATGCACCACCCGTCCGTGTAGCATTCCCGGTAGGCGCACATCGGTCGCCCAAACTTCTTTCGCGGTCACTTTCGAATGAATAACTGAATTCCGCAGGGACTTGCCAATGACCGTATACTCGCTTGCGGGCTTCATCGGCGGATTGCCTTCTACTCTCAAACCAAAAATGCTGGTGAGGTCTCCGCTGACGGGAATCGTGAGCTTCAATTGCTCGTCTTTAACGAGGTTGCCATAGGAAACGCTTTTATCCCCACCCGTGACGATGCCATCCTTCACGGAAAGCTGCTCTTTCGGCACGCCCAGCCGCTCTGATGCGAGATCGAGGAGTGCCTGATGAGTGTAGGCGGCTGCTTTGCGAATGTTTGGCGTTCCGCGCCCAAGAAAATCGAAAGCACCGCTACCGTCCGGCGTGCGATCCGTATCTCCCGCCACCACTGTCGTGATTGCTTCGAAGGGCACGCTCAATTCGTCCGCCACTATCTGGCGATACGCGGTGAACGTTGTGCCCTGGCCGAAGTCGCTCTTCCCGGTTCGAATCAGGATCGTGTTGTCTGGGTGAATCTCAATCCAGGAGCTGGGGAGCGTTGGATCGAGCGAGTTCTTGAACGCAGCGCCGTTGACGGGCTTGGAATTCAGGAGTTCCGAACCAACCAAGCTTACTCCCACAACTAGGGCGCCTCCCGACCTCACGAATTGACGGCGTGATAGCGTTGCTCCGAAAACTTTCATTGGTTTTTCACTCAAGGTAGCCATCGCTCACCTCCCCTTCGCCATGACTTCAGCGGCATGCTTTACGGCATCAATGATGGCGAGGTAGCTTCCGCAACGGCAGAGATGGGGCGAGGGCCCAGTATTGGTGAAGGCCTCCTTGATCTGCGCTGTGGTTGGATTTGGATTGCTTTCAAGCAGTTCGGTTGCTGTGATCATCATTCCGTTCTGGCAAAAACCGCAGAGAGGCGTTTGCTCCTCGATCCAGGCTTGCTGGACGGGGTGTAGCGTGTTTTTCGCTTCCTCCTCCGAAAGCCCCTTTTGCTTGGCCCATCTCGCTGGCAGACCCTCGAGCGTTGTGATTTCCTGATTCGCGACCGTCGAGACAGCCGTGATGCAGGAACGCGTTTCCTTACCATCGATCAGAACCGAGCAGGCTCCACACTGGGCGAGTCCGCACCCGAATTGCGGGCCGCTGAGATGGAGCTCGTTGCGCAAAACGTAGAGAAGCGGAGTGTCGTCAGGTGCATTGAGGTCGTGCCAGACTCCATTCACCGTTAGCTTGACCATAAAGCATTTCCTCCAAAATCAGATTCAGAATTCGGACAAATCTTCGCTCGAAAAACTGCTCTGCCGCCGGACTCCATCCTTACAAAGCAAGTCGTTTAGCCCATACCGGGCACTTTAGCTCACTTCGCCCTCAACGATGCACCATATCGCATGCCGCGGTGATTCCTCCAGCTCCTTGATGAACCTTCGCTCGCTCATAGTCCGGTCATGCGCTCCAGGGCTTCCGGGTATCGCGCCCCTTCCACCTTGATTTTTGAAGATGCGATTTCGATTTCACGAAGGTCGTCGGCTGTCAGTTCAACGCCTGCAGCTCCGTTATTTTCGTCGAGGCGCGTCAGCTTCGTTGTACCTGGGATGGGAACAAACCACGGCTTTTGCGCAAGCACCCAAGCTAGCGCGATCTGCGCCGGAGTTGCTCTCTTGCGCTCCGCGATTTTGCCGAGCAGCCCCACCAGCACTTGATTCGCTTTCAGAGCTTCCGGCGTAAATCGTGGAAGTCTGCTTCGAAAATCAGTGCTGTCGAATGTCGTTTTTTCGTCCATCTTCCCCGTGAGGAAGCCTTTCCCGAGAGGGCTATACGGGACTAGACCAATCCCAAGTTCTTCCAGCGTCGGTATCACTTCCTTCTCGGGCGTTCTTGTCCACAGCGAGTATTCATTCTGGAGGGCCGTGACCGGCTGGACGGCGTGTGCGCGTCGAATCGTATTTACACCGGCCTCGGAAAGCCCAAAATGCTTCACTTTCCCTGCCTGAATCAGTTCCTTCACGGCGCCGGCAACGTCTTCGATCGGCACCTCCGGGTCCACTCGGTGCTGATAGAGAAGGTCAATCGTCTCAATCTTGAGCCGTTTGAGCGAGCCTTCGACCGCCTGCTTGATGTGCTCCGGCCGGCTGTTTACGCCCTGCCAGCCGGGGCTTCCATCCGGATTGAGATTGAACCCGAACTTCGTCGCAATCACCACTTTCCCACGGAACGGAGCGAGTGCTTCTCCCACGAGTTCTTCATTCGTGAACGGGCCATACACTTCAGCGGTATCAAAGAAAGTCACGCCGCGGTCCACGGCGGCATGAAGAAGCGAGGTCATCTCCTTCTTGTCTTTTGGCGGGCCATAGGAAAAGCTCATTCCCATGCAGCCAAACCCTATTTCAGAAACTTCCAGGTTGTTCTTTCCAAGTTTGCGTTTCTGCATTGTTTCTCCAATAAGGGGCTATCACTAGCCCTTCCTCGCGTCAAATCATCCGTGAGCCCCGCCCCACTTCAGCGGTTTCGTCAATCTCGCCTTTAGGCGCATAACAAATTCTAGTCTCGCATCCGGCTGGCTCGGCATGGAGAAAGTGTAATCCGCCTGCTCTTCCAGAGCTTGCCTATTTCGCTGAACTTCTTGCCAGATCCTCCGAGCCTCCAGTCCTCGCAATGAGTTCAGACCCCATCGTCAGCCTCTGCAATACCGACTCATCCGTCCCCGATTTCCGTAATCCTGCGCCAGAAAGGCCTTTTCTATCCAAGAATTTCCCAACCCTCCTGCTCAAGACTCCAGCCATGACTACAAGAGCAAACCTGTCCTTCCGTCCAACTCCGGCTGGACAGATAACTCTTAAAATTGCTGTATGAACAAGCCTTCCAAGGGAGCAACTGTCTTCCTGTCCTTTTTCGGACTGATGTTTCTGGTGCCCGGGCTGCTCGCCCTGTTTTCGTTTCTCGCGAATCGCAATAACGCCAGTACGAGCAGCGTGACGGTCGGCGCCGGAATCGCGGTGCTTATCTCCGCAATTGGTGGTGGCTTGGTGTTCGCCGCGTGGGCGGGTTACGGAATGCTGAAGAAGCAAGCCGCGCTGGAGGAGTCGAATCCTTTCTCTCCCTGGCTTTGGCGCGCCGATTGGGCTAACCGCCGAGCCGATAGCCTGAAGAAAAACACCCAGATCACCGCTTGGCTCGTCTGCATCTTTGGAAATCTGGTGATCATTCCTGTCGCTGCCAACCTAGCCCAGCAATTTGGCCACGCCAATGATCCCCGGATGTTCATCGTTCTCGGGGTTTGCGCTATCGGCGTAATTCTGTTTGTTTTCGCATTGCGTTCCACTCTCCGTCATCGCCGCTTCGGAAGCACGTATTTTGAATTTGACTCGCTGCCTTTTTTCACGGGCAGCCACCTCACCGGCAGAATCCATCTCCAACTCGACGCTGACGCGCAACATGGCATCGACCTCCGGCTCTCTTGCGTCCGCAGGACGGTCACCGGCACCGGCAACAACCGCTCCACGGTGCAAACCGTCCTCTGGCAAGCCGACCAAATCGTGCAATCAGGCGCGATGGGCACGGATCCGCTTGGCCGAACGATCCCTGTGGATTTTGCAATCCCTTCGGACGCCTACCTCACCGATCACGATAATTCTTCCGATCAAGTTCTCTGGCTGCTCCACGCGCAAGCCGATGTGCCCGGCATCAATTACAAGGACGAGTTTGAAGTTCCCGTGTTCAAAACTTCCTCCGTCGTGGATTCGGCACCGGCCGACAACTCATCCGAGGCTTTTGGATTCAGCAATCAATCGCCCAGTAGTTCGATGGACGCCGGGCAGGTAACGCCCCCCGAGAATCCCAAAGTCGTTATCTCATCGCAGGATGGCGGCACGGAATTCTATTTTCGGCCGTTTCGCAGCGTGGCGCGTGCCGCCTTTCTTCTCATCTTCACCGTGACTTGGAGCGGCGTCGTTTATTTGCTGTTTCGTTCAAACTCTCCCTGGTTCTTCGCGCTCATCTTCGGCTTTGCCGATTTGTTTCTGATCCTCGCCGTATTTCACACCGCTTTAGGCAGCGAGCGGATTCGCGTGGGCAACGGCGAAATTGTTTCCAGCAAGCTCGTGCTCGGTATCGGTTCCACGAAGCGATTTCCCGTCTCCGAAATCGATTCCATCGTTCCTGTCACCGGCGGACAACAGGGCAACGGCCCAGGGAGCACGACGTACTCCATCCGTCTGCGCACGAAAAACGGCAAGCGCATCACGCTTGCCGATGAAATTGCCAGCCGCCAGGAAGCGCGCTGGATCGTTGCGCAAATCGAGTCGCTCGCAGGTCTGAAAATCGATACGCGCATCGAGGTCACCGCGCCTTTTGGCGCGCCACCACAACCGCCTCAGCCTGGTCAAACATTCGATCCCTCCTCGCAATCGCCTGCGGCGCGGCTTGCCATGGCACGATCGCGGCCGCAAACCAGCGCGTCTGTCATTGCCTCGCTCGTCTTTTTTGCCCTCGTTACCGGAGCAATGTTCGCCTGGCAAGGATGGCGATTATCGCATCTTAAAATGGTGGCCAGCGCCGCGCGTGCCAGGAGCGCTCGCGCAAACGCCGCATCGAATGCGATTCCGGCGCGGCGCGTTTTCGCAACGCCCATGACGGATGCGGACGTCGAACGCGTGCTCGCTCTTCCTGCGCAGGACCAGGCGGAAGAATTGCTCGAACGCGCGATTGAACACGACCAGAAAGCGCTCAAACTTTTTAATCAACAAGTCGAAAGCTGGGTTGGCCACATTCGCTTGACCGAGCGCATGAAGCAGCTCGAGCGTCGCTCGGAGTATTCGAGCGATCTGCGCGTGCGTTATGCCAACGCTGATATCAATCTCACTCTCGACGGCTGGCAGAAAAGCGAGCAAGCAGCCGACATGTTGATCGAACGCGCGCGCACGGATCAGAAATACCGCGCCGCGGCTGTTTATTTTCTCGGGATGCTCGCCGGGCGCGGCGTGGGTTACGAAAAAATCCATCCAGTGCTGCTCAACTATGCGAGGCACGATCCGGACGCCTACGTCCGTCAGTGGGCCATCGAGGGCATGCGCTATCTCGGCAAGGACCAAGCGCTCGATGAACTCTTCGAGTCGTTCACGCAAGACCCATCCAGCAATGTCCGCGACCGGGCCGGCTGCAATATCTCCGACTGCGGGAATTTCACGCGCGCGCAACGGATGCGCATGGTCCCGAAATTTCTCGCGCTTGTTTCCGATCCAAGCACGAACCCGCAGATGCGTTCGTGGTCGTTCATGGCTCTGCGCGAAATCACAGATGCCAACGTTCCGCCGGATGCGCAGGCCTGGAATATCTGGTACGGCCAGCATGGCGCAGGAAAACTGGCTGAATTCGAGAAGCTCGACTGGTGGCAAGTCCGCGGCGACGAATAAGCCTGGCTGTGTTGTCATTTCGCGACTGCGCCCGATTTCCGCGCAGGTAAAGTTCGACTACCTTGATTTTTCCGACTCCAGCCTGATTCGATCACTTCACTTCTTCGGTCTGACAATTCGTTCAGTCTGCGCCAGGTGATTGAGGTCGTGTCCGGCCATCATGTGAAAAATTCGCTCGAGGGTTTCCTCGCCACGTTCCGCGTGCATGCCATGTTGCTTCCATTGTTCCGCTGTCAGAGATTTGTAGAGCTCGAGGTTCGCTTCGCGAATGGCGCGGAAATGCTCGAGGCTTTTTCGCGGATTAAGTTTCGCATAGTTGCGCGCGGCGGCCAGCGCGTCCTGGTCATACGCTTGAATCGGCGTGCCCGATGCCGCGAGGATCGAGCGGAGGCGCCATCCAACGATCATTTCGGCATCCGCAAGATGGGCGAGAATTTCTCCAACAGACCATTTGCCGGGTGCGGGACGCTTGCGCAACTTCGATGTGGGCGCGCCTTTTATCAGCTTTGCCAGGGTTTTCGCCGTGGCTGCCTGCGTTTTTAGAGGATCTTTGCCCGCAATGTTTCCGAGAATCCGCTTTGTGTACTCTTGCGCTGTTTCCGTCATAGGGTCAATTTCCTTTCATCCCAATTCATCGTGATTCACTGGCACGAAATTCCTTCAAAAAGTTTTGAAGAGCCTGTGCCACCGTATTTCGCTTGGATGAAGCACGGCGTTGGCATAGGCGAACAACCTCTCACGAAGGCTTCCGGATTCCCAGGCCTCAGGCGAAGCGTCCAAGGACATATAAATTATCAGGGGTGCCGATGATATTTTTGCGAGGGATGCAACCTGTGAAGCGGCTGTCGTAGGAATTTCCCCTGTTGTCGCCCATCGCGAAATAACAATTTTCGGGAACTTTGTATGGAGCGTGCATGTCATAACGCTCCGTGGGTCCGGTCGTATAATTCTCGACGAGTTTTTGCCCATTGATCCACACGGCGCCGTTATGGATATCGACTGTTTCTCCCGGAAGTCCAATGACACGCTTGATGATGTCGGATGTCTCCCCCTGGACCACGGGCCGGAAAATTATGAGCTGCTCGCGCTTGGGGTTCCGCCATAAAGTCACATGCCAATGGGTGAACGGAACCCCGGCGTCGTAGCCGATGCGGTCCATGATCAGGTGGTCACCGATGAGCAGAGTGTTTTCCATTGAGCCGGAGGGAATCACGCGCGCTTGCCCGATCGTCCCGTTGATCAAGAGGAAGAGGAGGACCACCCACATCCAGGCCAGGATTTCGCGCTGGACGCGTTTTACCCTCGGGGACATTTCAACGATCTTCGATTTTGACTGTTTCTCAGATTTCATGTTTCACACTGCTCATTCATTCTACCTTGCTTCACCTAAGATGCGCCCGCCGTCACGCCGCGGGCAGCGGCATCCCGCCGGCCGATGTCCTTGATGATGGTACGGGAACCCATGTAGAGCACGAATGCGAGCGCGACGCAAAGCACTGGAATGATCAGCATGGCTTGCTGCAGGCCAACTGCACGAGCAGCCTCCGTCACGGTGGCGGAGCCGGCCAGAGCGGCGGCGCGATGAGCAAGAATGTCGCTCAATTTGCCGGTGAGCAGCGGGCCGAAAGATGCGCCGCACATGTACATGGCCATGAAATAAATCGCCATGGCTGCGCCGCGCTGATTTGGTGCGACGATATCGTGAAGCGCCGAATACACGAAGCCGTAATAGCTAGTAAGAGCGGCGTAGGTCAGTCCGAGGAAAATGAGCGCGAGGTAGAGAGATCTGGCAGGCTGAAGAATTCCGACGCAGGCAAGCGGAATCGCGACGAGCGCCATGATCGAAGCGCAGATCATGCGGCCATCCTTGCGGCGATGGACGATGTAATCGCCGAGAAATCCTGCGAGAGTGCCGCCGAGGATTCCTCCCGTGAGATAAGCCGCGCCCGTGGCGACGCCGGCCCGCGCCACGGAGAGGCCGTGGACGCGGCTGAGAAAAGCCGGGAGAAAAGTCGCAAAAGCGTAGGCGTTGAAATTGAGCAGCGCGCCACTCGCGATGATCCACCAAAGGGTTGGAACGCGCAGCAAGCCCCACATCGAAGCCGGTGCGAGGGGCACCTGATGAAGTTCGCTGGCGCCACGCCGCGGCTCGTGGAGGAAGAGCAACACTGGGACGAGCAGAATCGCTGGTGCCGCAGCCAAGACCATTGCAGTGCGCCACCCGTAGGCCTGGGCCAGCGGTCCGCTGAAGAAATAGCCGAGCGCGCCGCCGACTGGAACTCCGAGCATGAAGAGCGCAAGTACGCGAGAGCGTTTTTCCGCCGGAAAAAGATCGCCGAGCCAGCTTGTCGCCGTCGGAGCGCAAGCAGCTTCTCCCACTCCCACTCCGACACGCGAGAATAGCAAGAGGATATAGGTGGGAGCGAGTCCGCCGAGGGCCGTGAGCGCGGACCAAACGGCGATCCCCCAGGCGAGAATTTTCTTGCGGCTGGTAATATCGGCGAGGCGGCCGAGAGGAACGCCGATGATTGCGTAGATCCAGATGAATGCGCTGCCGAGAAGCCCAATCTGCGTGTCGTCGAGGTGGAATTCCTTGCGCATGGGCTCGACGAGGGCGCCGGGCACGTGGCGGTCATAGAAATTGAGGATGTTGATCGCGAAAAGGATAACGACGGAGAACCAGAGGCTCTGCTGCTGGGATTTTTGTGGCAAGGTCCAAGCATGCTAGCACAGCCGAAGTGGCGAGGGGCGAGTGGCGAGTGGCGAGTGGCCAGCGACGAGAGAAATTCAATCGGCTGTGGAGGCGCGGGAAGAGTCAAAAGCCCCGACGTAGAGCCGACGTTTGAACCATTTAGTTTTGCGACCGCGGCTTCCGACTGAGCCGCTTGCCAGACCGCGAATCAATAAGCGTCGAGGTCGTGCGCGTAGGCTACTTTACCGGAATAACGCTCATTGATTTCTCTGAGGATTTGAGCTTCGGGCGTTGGGTGGCCATAGCCTTGATGATAGAGGACTAGTAGGCCGGGCTTGGCGTCGATGGCGATTTTTGCCAGTTGGAAGGTGGACGTGTGGAAAGCGCGGAGATACTTGAGCCAGTCCGCGGAACGAGACGGGTCGACTTCGTTGTAGACTTCGTGGAGAAGAACGTCGCAGCCATGGCAGGCTTTGACCACGGCGTCGGTGGGAGCAGTGTCGCCGGACAGGACGACGGAGCGGTCAGCCGTATCGAAACGATAGCCAAAAGCCTGATCCCAGGAGCCATGAGCTACTAGAAATGTCGTGACCGTGACATTCGCATCTTTGAAGATAATGCCTGGTTGAATTTCGTGGACATGGACTTTGTAGCCGGTGCGATTGCCGTGTTCGAGGCCATTGGTGCGGACGTCGATATCTTTTTCCCAGGCTTTTTCAATGTAATCCGTCATGTCCTGAAGGCCGCGCGGGCCGTAGGATTCGAGCGGCTCTTTTCGGCCTAAAACCCACGGACTAAAAATTAAGTCTGGATAGCCGAGCGTATGGTCAGAATGAAGGTGCGTGATGAAAACAACTTTTATGTTCGTGACTTTGAGTGCGGAAACGCCTTTTCGCTCCGCGGCGGCAGCGCGGCGGACGACACCAGGCCCGCAATCCACGAGATAGGCAGCGTCATTTACGACGATGGCGACGGCAGGGCCTGAGGTATCCGGATCGGCTACCGGCGTGCCCGTTCCGAGAATCACGACCTGTGTCTTGGACGCGGGAGAATTGGGAGCGGCGGGAGCTTGGGTGGCGGCGGTAACGAGAGGGATGAGAGCGAGAGTAAGGAGCACGGCGAGGGAACCTTTAGGCATCGGGCATCTTCTGTTTGTGGTGGACGAGTCAGAGTGAAGGATACCACTTTTGTTTTTCTTCGCGGAGCGCTGAGGCAGGCATGTGCCGACTCGAGGATGGAACAAAGTTTAGCGGCATACGTCTACTAACCAGGGCTAGTCTGTATCGTCGAAGTTGGGATTGATGAGGCCAGTATGAACTCGCTGCTCTCCGATCTGCGGTATACCGCGCGCGAAGTGCGCAAACGGCCAGGGTTTACTTCGACCGCGGTGTTATCGCTTGCGCTGGGAATCGGAGCGACAAGCGCTGTATTTAGCGTGGTTTACGCGGTGCTGCTCGATCCTTTCCCTTATCCGGATGCCGCACGGATGATGGAGATCCGACTTAGGGACAAGGCTGGCCATCAAAGGTTTTCCGGGCTGAATGGTCCGGAAATCCAAGTGCTACGCCAGACCAAATCGCTCGAAGACGTTGTGGCCATGGGCGGATGGAACCTCACGACAACAGATACCGACGTTCCCGAGGACGTCATAGCAATGGATATCTCCCCGGAGGCGCCAAATCATTGGGGTACTCGAGCGCTAATGGGCCGGTGGTTGATTCCGTCGGATGCGCCGTTTGGGCAGGAAGCGCAGCCTGTCGTTGTCCTTAGCTACCCATTCTGGCAGAGATATTATGCTGGCGATCCGGGCGTGGTCGGACGCACGATCCGATTCGTCCACAAACCTTACAAAATCGTGGGAGTGATGCCGCCGCGATTTCGTTGGGGGGAAGCGGACGTGTACCTGCCTCTCGGGCTCACGAGCGACCCGAAACTTTTCTACGGCAATTCGGTGAAGCTGCGGCCGGGAGTGACGGTGGCGCAGGCCAACGCAGAGATTCAGCCGTTGCTGGAAGAGTTCGCCAAACAGACGCCAGACCAGTATCCCGACTCGTTCCGCGTGGATCTTCGCAACATTCTGGATCTTTACGCAAGGCCGCTGGGGCCGATTTTATACCTGCTACTCGGAGCGGTCGCGTCGCTGCTGTTGATCGGTTGCGCCAATGTTTCAATTTTGTTGTTGGCGCGAGGGTCTGAACGCCAGCAAGAATTGGCGGTGCGGGCCGCTGTGGGAGCAAGCCGCTGGCAGATGCTCCGGCAATTGCTGACGGAATCGCTCTCGATCGCCTTCGCCGGGACGCTGCTTGGAGTGCTGCTTGCTTGGAAGAGCCCTGCGCTGATTGTCCCGTGGCTGCCCGAGCACACGTTCGCGGCCGAATCGGTCATCAAGATGAATGTGCCTGTGCTGCTTTTCAGCATCGGATTGGCTTTCGCGACCACTATGGTGTTTGGACTGTGGCCCGCGCTGCAGCTTTCGCGCCCGGATCTTGCTCGGCTGATGCAGAGCAGCACAAGGCGCGTCAGCGGAAGCGTACGAGCGCGGCGCACCCACAGCGTGATGGTTGGGGCGCAAGTGGCGCTGACGTTGCTGATGCTCGCGGCGGCGAGCGCCGCGGGCAAAGGGTTTTTCAAGCTGGTGAAGACGAATCTTGGTTACGACCCGCACTATGTGATGTCCGTTCCGATCCCCGTTCATGAAAACTCGCATCTGCCGTGGCAGGACCGTGCTCAGTATTTCGAGCAGCTTCGCGCCAGGCTCGCGGCAATGCCAGAGGTCGAAATGGCAGGCATTTCCACCAATGCCACGCCGCCTTCGAATGGCAGCGATAACAAGATAGAAGTCATGGGGCGCGCAGAGGCCGAGAAGCCCACCGTGCGCCTGAATTTCGTCAGTCCCGAATATTTTCCCCTGCTGCACATTCCCCTGGCTCAGGGCCGCATTTGGGATCATGCGGAAACGATGCGCGGTGCTCTGCTGGCAGTCATCAACGAGACCATGGCACGTGAATACTGGCCGAACGGAAACGCCATTGGACAGTCGTTGCGCACGGACGGACTCAAGGCTGATTTGCCGTTTGCGCCAGCCGTGCCTGGCAGCGACGGATGGCTGCAGATCGTGGGGATAGTCGCGGACGCTCGCGACGACGGACTTCGGAACCCGGTCAAGCCTGCCGTGTATCTACCGTATACCCTGAAGATGTGGATGTTCACGCAGATTCTGGTGCGCACGAGAATCCCGCCGCTCGCGGTCCTACATGACATTCGGGCCGAAGTCGCGAAGGTCGATCCCGACCAGCAAGTGATGGGAAACGCGCGAAATCTGGAGGGATGGATTCAAGAACTTCCCGAGTATGGCCAGCAGCGGCTGGTGGCAACGCTCTTCGGAATTTTCTCGGTGTTGGCGCTGGTGCTCGCGGCAGTCGGACTTTACAGCGTCGTTTCGTACGGTGTCGCTACTAGGACGAACGAATTTGGCATTCGCATGGCGCTCGGAGCGAAAGCTGCGGACGTATCGCGGCTGGTGCTTTCTTCGACGGCCCTGAATGTGGGTGCCGGTGTGGCGGCGGGCATTTTGCTTTGTTTCGCTTTCAATAAATTGGCGACGAAGTGGGTTACGGAAAGTTCGCGGGATCCGCTAATCCTTGGCGGCGTAACACTTCTGCTGATTGTTACCGCGGCGCTGGCGTGTTTTGTGCCAGCGAGGCGCGCTGCTTCCGTCGATCCTATGGAAGCGCTGCGTTACGAATAAGTTGTTTAATCCGATCACGACTAACAAGTGAGAACGATAGCCGGTCGTGGAGTACAGCCTGGATAGTGCCCTCGGGCCCCGGCGTCGTGGGCGAAGCGTAGCGGGCAACGCGAAGCGATTGGGGCCGCATCGCAAGAACTAACACTGGCAAAGGGGCATTGGACGCAGACGAAGGGCTTCGCGAACGAAAGTATGCCGCGAGGTTTCGGGTGTTTGTGTGTTCTAGCCGAAAAGGAGAAGGAAAGTGAAAGGAATAAGAGTGATTCAGGCGAGATTACTGGCCATCACAGTGTTTTGCGGATTTGGCGCGATGGGGTTGTGGGCACAGAGTAACGCCACGCACGGCACCGCGGCGGGGACGAAGATCGCGGCGATCAATATGCGCGCTGCGATTGCGAATACGGCGGAAGGAAAACAGGCTTCGGCGCAGTTGGAGACGGAGTTCACGGCGCGGCGGAAAGAGCTCGAGGACATGAGCAAGAAAATCAGCGATATTCAAGGGCGGTTGAACAGCTCGAAAGATGTGCTGAGCGACGAAGAGAAAGAGCGGCTGACGATCGAGGGGCAGCGCCTCTCGCGGCAACTGGAGCGCAGGCAGAATGAGTTTCAGGAAGATTTGAACGACGCGCAAAGCGAAGTGATCACGCGAATTAGCCGGAAAATCGTGAATGTGCTCGGAAAGTACGCGCCGAGCATCGGGTATGCAGCGGTGCTTGACGATTCTTCGCAGACGACCCCGGTGATGTATGCGACAACCGATATTACGGAACAGGTCGTGAAACTGTACGACCAGACCTACCCATTGAAGAGCGCAGCCGATATGGGAGATCCAAAACCGGCGGGGAATCAGACAGGGAAGGCTTCCCATAACTAGAGGTTGTCTCATAAACACTTTCAACCCACGGAAGAGTTGAAAGATAGTCCAAAACGGGGCAAATCCAATGCATGGATCTGACCGACGCCCAGTGGGCCATTCTCGAACCGCTGTTCCGGCCGAAGCGACGGTCCGATGGGCGGGGACGGCCTTGGCGCGATACGCGCTCGGTGCTTCATGGCGTGCTTTGGATTCTGCGCACCGGTGCGCAATGGCGCGAATTGCCGTCGAAGTATCCGCCCTATCCGACCTGTCATCGGCGTTTCCAATCCTGGCAGCGTTCCGGGCTGCTGACCCGCGTGTTAGAAAAACTGGCCGAGGACTTACGCGACCGCGGCAAGATCGATCTGTCGGAAACCTTCATCGACGCCAGCTTCAGTTCGGCGAAAAAAGGGGCACTGCTGTCGGCCCAACTCGCCGCGGCAAAGGCAGCAAAATCATGGCGATCGCAGACCGCCATGGTCTTCCTATCGCCTGCGGCATGGCCAGCGCTTCGCCGCATGAAACAAAACTCGTCGAAGCCACCGTCGCGCAGCGTTTCACGCGAGCCAAGCCAGAACGAATGATCGGCGACCGGGCCTACGACTGCGATCCGCTCGACCAGCGCCTTTGGCAAAAACACCATATCCGGCTGATCGCGCCTCACAAGTACAATCGCCGCCGCAAGAGCACCCAAGACGGCCGGGAACTGCGGCGCTATTGCCGCCGCTGGAAAATCGAGCGCCTCTTCGCTTGGCTCCATAATTTCCGCCGACTCGTCAGCCGCTGGGAACAGCAGGAAGCCAACTTCCTCGGCATGCTCCAGCTTGGCTGCTTTGTTATCCTCGTGAGGCATTTATGAGACCGCTTCTAGTTACAGTATGAAAACTGTTAGAAAAGACAGGTTGCAAAGACAGTCTGGCAGTTCTGACAGTTCCTCAGTTTATTCGTAATTCGTAGAGTCTTCAGGGAAGGGACTCGTCCGACTTTTTCCGGGCTCTTCGTTTTTTGCCACACCGAGGATTGCGATTCTGAATAAAACACATAGCACAATTGCGCTTCTACTTCTTGGGGCTTTGTTGAGCACGGCCTTAAGCTCGCTGGGTGGAGCGTTATCGGAACGCACGCGACCCGCTTCGTCGGGCAGTGATCTAGTCAGTCCAGGGAGCTCGGAAATAGGAAACTTATCCGCTGAAGGTTCTCAATCGGAGGAGCATGGCCTCTCCCAGAAACCACAGGAAATCGCCCGATTATTCGGATTTCCGGTGACAAATTCCATGATTGTCAGCTGGATTGTGGCTCTCGCCCTGATCATTTGTGCTCAAATTAGCACCCGGAAGATGAAACAGGTGCCCGAAGGAACCCAGAATTTTCTGGAATGGATCATTGAAGGGATCTACAAATTCCTGGAAGGAATTCTTGGACCACACTTGACTGAGCGGACGTTCTGGTTTTTTGGGACCGTTTTTATTTTCATCCTCGCCACCAATTGGGCAGGACTGGTACCTGGAGTAGGTTCGATCGGCTGGGGGCATGAGGCCCTTGACGGTTTCCAGATCGACCAACCCTTGCTTCGCGGCGGTAATGCGGACGTCAATATGACCCTGGCCATGGCTCTGGTGTTCTTCGGGTGCTGGATTTACTGGGCCATGCGAGAGATTGGTCCATTGGGTTTCCTTAAGGAGGTATTTGGACCGAAGGGTGAAAGCACAGGCGTGCTTAAGGCCCTCATGGTAATCGTATTCTTCGCCGCTGGCTGCCTGGAGGTCATATCCATTTTGTTCCGACCGATCTCTCTAAGTTTTCGTCTATACGGCAACGTCTTTGCAGGGGAGAACATGTTGGAAGCCATGGCCAAGTTGGTCCCGCATTTTGGATGGTTGGTACAGATTCCATTCTACTTTTTGGAATTGTTGATGGGGCTTGTTCAAGCGTTGGTCTTCACATTGCTAACCGCAGTCTTCACTCTGTTGATTTGTCAGCATGAAGAAGCGCCCAGACCGGCACACGCGTGAGTGATGGATTGCAGAAGCTTGCATGCTGCACTAATTACTAAAAAGGAGAAAACAGAACACATGAACGGGAACCTACATGTAGGTCTAGCGGCCTTGGGTGCAGCCCTCGCCGTAGGTTTAATCGGTATGAGAGCTTCAGACGCCGTAGGGCGCAATCCTAGTGCATCCACAAAGATCCTGGTCCAGTCGATTCTGGCCATTGCTTTTGCGGAAGCGATTGTATTCTACACGCTCTTCTTGGTGAGGTAGAAAGACAGACTTGAGCATCAAGGCAAAGAAGCCGCTAGGGGAGCGATATTGAGGGCGAAACATGAATCTTCTTCTTTTCTTTCCCGAGTCGCAGACCAGCGGTCCAATCGAAAACATCGCCAGAACGTTCGGCGTGGACTGGTCTCACCTGGCCGCCCAGGTCTTAAGTTTCTGCATCGTCTGCGCTCTACTCTATCGGGCGGCATATAAGCCAATACTCAATATGCTGAAAGAGCGGCGGCAGCAGATCGCGCAGGGACTCGCCAACTCAGAAAGAATAAGAGCGGAGTTAGCTCGGGCTGAAGCACAACGTCAGGAAGTGCTCCTCAAAGCCAACACTGAGGCGACCAACATCATCCAAGAGGCACATGCCGCCGCAGCCAAGGTACAGGAGCGCGAAACCCAAAGAGCAATCGCCGACGCTGAACAGATAATCGCCAAGTCGCGCGAGACTGCGGCGCAAAACTATTCCCTCATGCTGAGGACGCTGAAGCGTGAGGTGGGCCGGCTGGTGGTCCAAACCACCGCGACAGTGACCGGCAAGATTTTAACTAGTGAGGACCAGCGGCGGTTAGCCGAAGAGACGGCCAAGCATTTGCCAGCATAGGAAATCTCACGGGGAAGAATGGAACGAACTCGACAAATCGAGCGCGACGCAAGACAACTACTTAGGTTGTGTCTTGTCAGCGGTGTGCTAGAGGAGGGCGGCGCGCGCCAAATCGTGCAGCAGGTCATTCAAAGCAAACGTCGTGATTACCTAGCGCTGCTGAGCGAATTTCACAGGTTAGTGAGGCTCGAATGCGAAAAGCATACAGCCCAAGTCCAGTCCGCCGTACCGCTCTCGTCAAATTTGCGGTCCGACATTCGAGCTCGCTTAGAAAATGTGTACGGGACCAAGATCAACATCGAATTCGAAAGCAACCCCGAGCTAATCGGTGGGGTGCGCATCAAGATCGGTAGTGATGTATACGATGGCACGGTGCGGTCAAGCCTGGCCGAATTGGAGAAGCAGTTCTGATAGACAATTGGGGATCAGTGAATCGCCGAGGCCTACATGTTGGCGCAGAGCTGATGCTTATGTTTACGCTTAGCGAATTAGAGTGAACAAAATGCCTGACATACTTCGAGAAATCGAACTTCAAATTATGGGAGTCAAAGCCGCGGCCGTTAAGCAGAATGTGGGCGTCATTCGCGAAATCGGAGACGGCGTAGCAAAAGTTGAAGGACTTGCCAATGTGATGCTTAACGAGATGCTCGATCTCGGCAACGGCATCACGGGACTAGCTTTGGACCTCGGGGAGACTGAAGTAGGTGTGATCGTTCTCGGTGACTACACGCAACTGGAAGAGGGAGGGGAGGTCCTCGCGACGGGTAGACTGCTGGAAGTTCCTGTTGGCAAAGGTCTCTTGGGCCGTATCGTGAACACACTGGGAGAGCCGCTAGATGGCAAAGGACCAATTGACAGTGACATCGCCTACCCTGTCGAAAAAATCGCTCCAGGAATCATCAGGCGTCGTCCAGTCAATCAGCCGGTACAAACAGGCATCATGTCCATCGACGCCATGATCCCCATCGGTCGCGGTCAGCGCGAATTAATCATCGGCGACCGATCCACGGGCAAGACTACCATTTGCATCGATACGATCATCAATCAGGCTTTGCTCAACAAGGCAGCGGAGACCGAAAGCGACAAAGACTATCGCCCACTCTACTGCATCTACGTTGCGATTGGACAAAAGCAATCCAATATAGCCCGCATCATCAGCATTCTCGAAGAAGCTGGTGCCCTGCCCTACACGATCATTGTTGCCTCACCCGCTTCGGATTCAGCGGCCAATCAATATCTGGCACCGTTTGCTGGAGCGGCTATTGGCGAATGGTTTATGGACAATGGGATGGACGCGCTGATCATCTTTGATGATTTATCAAAACATGCAGTGGCTTATCGCCAAGTCTCCCTTGTGTTGAAACGACCATCGGGTCGCGAGGCCTATCCAGGCGACGTGTTTTATCTCCACAGCCGGCTGCTTGAACGAGCGGCGCGGGTCGGTGAAAAATACGGCAACGGGTCGCTAACGGCTCTGCCGATTATTGAGACGCAAGCGGGCGACGTCTCGGCCTACATTCCCACCAACGTAATTTCGATAACAGATGGACAAATATATTTGGAGACGGATTTGTTTTATCAGGGAATTCGCCCGGCGATTTCAGTCGGCCTTTCAGTGTCCCGCGTAGGTTCCGCAGCGCAATTGAAAGCGATGAAGCAAGTTGCGGGGCAGCTTAAGGGAGATCTGGCGCAATTTCGTGAACTAGCGGCGTTTGCACAGTTCGGTTCAGAACTTGATGCTAAGACTCAAGCCAAAATCAATCGTGGAAAACGGATCATGGAGGTCTTCAAACAGCCGCAATACAGACCTGTGTCCATCGAAGTACAAATAGCCGTAATTTGGACAGTCCAAAATGGATTCGTCGACGATGTGCCAGTGGAACGGATCAAAGAATACCAAATCAAGCTAACAGAATTCCTGAGTACACGCAAAGATGGGTTGCTTCGGGAAATCCTGGAAGAGAAACAGCTCAGCTCCGCTTTGGTGAGTGAGCTTAAGCGAGCGGCCGAGCAGTTCAATGACGGTTGGAAATGAGATTGGCTGAAAAAAAGCGGATTTTCGGGAGACTTATTAGGTAGATTTCGGCTGCGCAGCGAGTGTAAGAACTATGAATAGCCCACGCGAGCTTCACCGGCGGATCAAGTCTGTCAGGGGCACCGCACAGATTACGAAGGCGATGGAAATGGTCGCGGCGTCTAAAATGCGCAGGGCGCAGGAAGTCGCCCTGGCGGGACGACCGTTCGTCAATTTGTTGTACCTTATTCAGCGCGAAGCCACTACTCGGATGTACGATCTCAACCATCCGTTGCTCGAGGTGCGGCGGATCCGCAAGCGCGCAATCATCCTGATTGGGGCTGATAAGGGATTATGCGGAGCTCTCAATAGCAATCTTTTCAGATTGGTTGCTAAGTTGGACCCCGAGTCGACGGTTTTCGTCACGGCTGGCCGCAAGGCTGCGCAGTTCATCGCTCGCACAGGTAGGTGCCTTTCAGCTGAATTTGCTTATGATGACATTCCAAAGTTCGCTGAAGCCAGAGCAATTGCTGCATTTGCTCGCGATATCTTTTTGAAAAGAGAAGTGGACGAGGTTCGAGTTGTTGCGACAAGATTTGTCAACACGCTTACCCAACACCCACTTTCTTTAGAGTTCCTGCCTGTGGGGGAAATCAAAGGGCTGCAGATTCCGGGGACCACAATTTCCGAAGACTTAAACGCCGATGAGATTGAACCTTTGTTTGAACCGAGCCCGGAGGCGATCCTCGACTACCTGCTGTCCCACTACCTCAACATTTATATTTATCAGGTGTTGCTGAACGCGAAGGCCAGCGAGCAAAGTGCTCGTATGGTATCGATGAAGAACGCCACCGATAATGCAGAAGACCTGATCAAGGACCTGTCCCTGGAATATAACATGCTGCGCCAAGGGAATATCACAAAGGAATTGCTGGAAATTGCCGGCGGTCGGTCCGATTGATCCAGAGGTAAGCACGGCTAGCAGGAATGGTAAGGAAATGAATATAGGCAAGATCGTGAAGATTTCGGGTCCCGTGGTGGACGTGGAGTTCCCGGCAGAGTTACCTGGGATATATAACGCGCTAACTATCGAATACAAAGTTCGGGATCAGCCCACGAAAGTGACGCTCGAGGTTCAGCAGCACTTAGGGGATAAGTTGGTTCGAGCCATTTCTATGGCCGGGACCGAAGGGCTCAAACGCGGCTTCGATGTCACAGATAGCGGTGGACCTATTTCCATGCCGGTGGGGGAGGCCGTCATGGGCAGGGTATTCGATGTGACGGGAAACCCAGTGGATGAACGCGGCCCAATCGACGCGGAAAAGTATTATCCCATCCATCGCCCGCCGCCAGCGTTGGTCGACCAGGCAACTTCACCCCAAGTACTCTCAACCGGCATCAAGGTAATTGATTTGATTTGCCCTTTCTTGAAGGGCGGGAAAGTAGGCGCCTTCGGCGGCGCTGGTGTGGGAAAGACTGTGGTAATCATGGAATTGATTAACAACATCGCAAAGCTGCACGGGGGCGTATCGGTATTTGCTGGCGTCGGCGAGCGCACTCGCGAGGGAAATGATCTCTACCATGAAATGTCCGAAGCAGGTGTGATCAACCAAGCTAACCTGAGCGAGTCGAAAATTGCGCTGGTGTATGGGCAGATGAACGAGCCGCCCGGCGCCCGATTGAGAGTGGCGCTATCCGGGCTTGCCATTACCGAATACTTCCGCGACGAAAAGCACCAAGACGTGCTGCTTTTCATAGATAACATTTTCCGCTTTTCTCAGGCAGGATCTGAAGTGTCAGCATTGTTAGGTCGGACCGCCAGTGCCGTCGGATACCAGCCGACGCTCGCAGCAGAAATGGGTGTGCTTCAGGAGCGCATAACCTCGACTAAGAAGGGCTCGATTACTTCTTTTCAGGCTGTGTACGTTCCGGCTGATGACTTGACAGATCCCGCCCCGGCCACAACTTTCGCTCATCTAGATGCCACGATCGTATTGGAACGGGCCATCGCCGAGCTAGGCATCTATCCGGCGGTTGATCCGCTGGCTTCCACCTCCCGTGCCCTTTCTCCAGAAATTGTAGGTAAGGAGCACTATGACGTCGCACGTAACGTGCAGAAGGTGCTTCAGCGACATAAGGATTTGCAGGACATCATCGCCATCTTGGGTATGGATGAACTCTCAGCGGAGGACAAGCTAACCGTTCTCAGGGCACGTAAAATTCAGCGCTTCTTGAGTCAGCCCTTCAGCGTGGCACAAGTTTTCACAGGCCGCGAGGGCAAACAGGTCGCGGTGGCTGAAACTGTTCGTGGCTTCAAAGAGATTTTGGACGGCAAGCACGATGACGTGCCTGAGAGCAATTTTTACATGAAGGGCCCGATTGAAGAGATCGAATAGCATTTTGAGCTGATCGTTAAACAAATCGCAACACGGAAATGCCGAAGATGACCAGCACCTTGAAATTAGAGATAGTGACCCCCGAAGGCATAATGTACTCAGACGTCGTGGACTTGGTCACGTTGCAGGGGGCAGACGCTCAAGTGACGATTCTTCCCGAACACGTTCGACTAATGATCCAGCTCGCACCTGGCGAAATGATAGCCAGCAAATCAGGGCACGAACGGTTTTTGGCTCTTGGTGAGGGCCTCGCGCTGGTTAGAGGCGATCGCGTGTCGGTCATGACCGACATGGCGGTAACTGCAGAAAACATCGATGAGACAAGAGCCGAGGAGGCTCGTCAGCGTGCCGCCGCCCGGCTGCAAGAGAAGATCTCGTCTGAGGAGATCGCTTCTGTAAACGGTGCTCTTGCCCGTTCCCTGGCGCAGTTGCGGGTCAAACGGCACCATCGTCCCTGAGACGATTCCTCACCCCCGGCAAGTCCCGATAGGCTGGCGATGTTGTTTTCGCTGCCAAAGGGATATCAGGCGAATTGAACCACCTAAGAGCATATCAACTTCCGAAACGCGTTGAGCCGAATGCAATATAAATGCGGAACTGAACCTAAGGTACCAAGACCTACTCAAGATTCCACGGATGCCGCGAAAGAAGAAAAGAGCTGGCCTTGCTTGCAATTGGACGGTCGGCGATTCTCTCCCTGTTCCTCAATCTGGCAGTCTAGAATTTCCTAGCGAAGAGAGATCTCTGTCAGATTTGACAGTTTCCAACTGGGATGAACACTCGGAACATTAGCTGAGCGATAAGTGCGAAAGATTTCAGCAAAGGAGGTAATCTGATGCCAAAGCGGGGCCTGATTAAGGTCGGATTATTAGCTACGTTGTTTGTCATCCCCGCCATGGCGGACGAGGGTCAAGCGAGTAAAACTGCGAGCCAGGTTAATCTCCATATAGGTGGAGGCGTAGGAGTTCCTTTAGATCCAACTGGCAATTTTTCTGGAATCGGTGGCACTTTCCAGGCCGGGGCTGGCCCGAATTTTGGCAATCACCATTCAATCTTCGGGGAATTCATGTGGCACGGTCTGCCCCCTAATCAGAGTGCCCTATTACCAGTATTGAATGCGTTTTGCTTGCTGAATCCGCCAGTGCCTCCTAGCATCGCTTGCTCCGTAGCTTCTATTAATGCAACCGATAACGTATACGCTTTAACGGCAAACTATATGTACCACAAGGATGGAAAACGTTTTGGATACTACTTCATTGGAGGCGGAGGTTGGTACTACCGCAAAGCTGAACTTAAGAACTTTGCCGTGCCTCCAGGTACGGTCTGCAACCCGGCTTGGGGATGGTGGGGATATCCTTGCCAGAACGGAACTGTGTCAACGAATGTTGTCTTGGCTAGCAGGGGCATAAGTTCTGGCGGGGTAAACGGGGGCGTTGGTGTCACTGTCGCGATGACGGCAGGCCTCAAATTCTATATCGAAGCCCGCTATCACTATTCACCGCAAGGCGGTCGAGTATCCACGCAAATACTGCCAGTTACAATGGGAATCAGGTGGTGATGGAGAGGATCGGTGTAGGCTGCTGGGTATGCAAGGATCCGCTGTGGCACGCGCCAAAATCTACGACATGATCGAAAAGGCTGGTCCCCTACTGTCGTCCTTGGCAGTTCTTTCCCTTTTCGCATTAAGCCTGTCTGGAAGGGCGTCCCTGATCAGCGCTGAACGGAACTCCGCAAGTTTGCAGGCGGAGCAGAAGAAGGCGGTGAAAACGTCAGAATCTCAGACTCCAAACGATCCTCAGATGCAGAAGGTGCTGGGCAGGATGGTTGCGGCCGACGTTGCTCGGCCAACGACTGTGGAAGACGTACGAAGAGCCTATCTTTTCTATCCAAAGCTATCCGGGAGTCCAGAACACGTTTTTCGAATCGCCGATCGACAGATTCCGGGGCCGGCAGGAAACATCGGTGTCCGCATTTATACTCCCAGCGCAACGACCGGACTACCGATCTTTGTCTTCTTTCACGGCGGAGGTTTCGTGGCAGGCAGCATCGATACATACGACACGCCTCTACGCTCAGTGTCAAACGGCTGTGAATGCATCGTGGTTTCGGTCGCATACCGACTCGCTCCGGAAAACAAATACCCGGCAGCACCAGAAGACGCCTATGCAGCGACTAAGTGGGTGGCAGAGCACGGCAGCGAACTCGGCGGGGATGCGGACCGAATCGCCGTGGGGGGGGACGGTGCGGGCGGGAATCTGGCAGCGGTGGTTACCCTAATGGCGCGCGACAATAATGCTCCGCGTCTCATTTTCCAGGTTCTTATCTATCCCACGCTCGACGCTTCCACGCTCAGGCCGGTATGGTGGGAAGAAACGAATGCTCCCACTGTTACAAGAGAGTTGAAAAACGAGATACTCAGCTACTATCTGCCGGTTACTGGAAATCTGAGGGATCCGCATGTTGCCCCGCTCCATGCCGAAAATCTTAAGCATTTGCCGAAAGCACTAGTCATCAGCTACGAGGATAATCCGATGCACGATGAAGGGGACGAGTACGCGACTCGCCTCAGACAAGACGGAGTCGTGACAAGAGTTTCCTTCTATCCCGACACAATCCACGGATTCTTCTTAATGGCCGGGGAGCTGGATGCAGGGAGAAAGTGTGTCGGTGAAATAGCCAGCGCTCTCCGAGATGCGTTCAAGAGTACAAAACAGGCCCTGCAGTGAAAAGCATGTGCTGCCTTCTGTCACAGTTTTCCTTGCCAATCGCGGTTTGCGGATGTCCCCGTCCAGTTTCTGCTAAATTCGACTACAGCGTATTGGCTTTCTTGCAGTGACTAGATTGACCTCGATTTAGGGCGTTGCTGACGGTGCGCCAAATGCCAAGGGAGCGCTGCGGCGCTAGCGAATCAGTTCACAGAAAGTGCTTTTAGCCTCACTGCCAGACGTTGTTCTCTGGCTGAGCCGGCTAGCAATGTTCTCAAGCGCATGCGCGCTTTATGCAACTGAGACTTTGAATTTCCAACAGAATATCCGAAAATAGCCGCGATCTCTTTATGCCGGTAGCCGTGTACATCATGAAGAATAAAAGCAGCTTTGTACCCGGCCGGTAAATCGTCGATAGCCGCTTGTAGATCAATTCGCCCAAGAGGGTCGTTAACACGCAGATCCGGGAAGTCGATCTCGGTGCTGGGAGCGGCGCTGTCTTGCATGCGGTTCCCTGGGGGCCTCCAAAAACGCTTGTTCCTGCGGAGACGCATTAGAACGACGTTCATCGTCAAGCGATACAGCCAAGATGAAAAGGCGGACTCGCCGCGGAACGTGTTGATCTTGAGAAAGACGCTGACAAATACGTCTTGAGCGGCGTCCTCGGCCTCTGCCTGATCTCGAAGCATGCGCGAACAGAGGCGGCGGACGATTTCGTAATGGCTTACGTATATAAACGCAAATGCCTCGCTGTCGCCTTGTAGGACCGATTGGATCGCTTCGTTCAGGGTTGAGCCTTCGGTGCGCTTTAGCATTGACTCGCCCATATTGCACGTCTGCCAGCACGGTATCCTCCAAAGAATGGGAGGAGCACTGCCAAAACTGACAGGCTGCCTTGAAACAATTACGCGTTCCGTGGTGTTTGATCGCTCACGCTGACCGTTCCAAGTTCGGGGAACTGGGCATTTCCCATTTGTGTAAATCAACGTATGAAATCAACGTATGCAATTGACAGAATCGCTTTGGAGAGATATAGAAGCCATCAAGAGTCCGAGGTTCGGGGTTTTGATGACCATCAAATGGGTAGGAGTTTTTCTTCTTGCAACATGCCTGATGATTTGCGAGATGAGAGCTTCAGTTTCATGCGCTCAAGCACTTGCGCCGGTTCGCATTGTTGCAAAAGTTGAACTGGTACAATTACCCGTAATCATATTCGACGACAAAGGTGTAGCAGTCACAAGCCTCAAGAAGAATGACTTTCGGCTCTTCGACGACGGAGTTGAACAGCGAATACTTCATTTGGAGCGGGAACGGGTCGCAGTGTCATTTGTCATACTTGCGGACGTAAGCTCCAGCATGAGGAGCAAGATTCCTTTTGTCCAGGAGGCGGCACTTTCGCTTCTTGATTCTCAGGAGCAACAAGAACAGTATTCAGACGAATATTCGGTGCTGGGAATTGGCACGCGGTCGAAGCGGCTTGTGCCTTTCACGAGCGATCAAGGGGACCTCGAGCGGCGGTTACCGCTACTCCTCACCCCGACGAATGAGAGTACGGCCCTATTCGACGGGATCTGGCTGGGGGTGAAGACAGCGCAACGCAATGCCGTGAATGAACATCGCGCCATGATCATAATCACCGACGGTGGCGACAATCACAGCCGTTACAATCTAGCGGAAACAAAGAAGTTCTTGGAGGAGGCTGACATCCCGATTTTTGCAGTGATGGCAGGACCATCGTTCGAATTCCCTTCCATATTTCCTGCCCAGGAGAAGAAACGAACCCGATTCCCCACAGAAAAGGGACCGAACTCACAGTTCCCCAAATTACCAACAGTCTTTGGTGATGACGACTATATCGGTCCCGCGGAACGGCGCGGTCCCCGCAATATGAAGACCATAACGGAAGCAACGGGGGGCGGTGTCTTTACCGCCCGAGATGAAGAAGATCTGCCGCGCATCGTGCGGACGATCGGGCTAGCGGTGCGATATCGCTACGTCCTCGCTTACCAGCCGATTCGTGACCCAAGCTCTAAAGACAGTCGGCAAGAGAACGTGGGGGATCACAGTTTGCACAAGATTCATCTCGAGCTTTATCCGAGGGAAAAGTTTGCGGGATATAGCATTCCTTACTACAAACGGAGCTACCACAGCATCGAATGAAAGAACGTGGTCTAGTTGGATGGGGTGTGCGTCTCTTTCGGACAGCAATGGGAGTTGATAACACAATTTGATCTGTACTTCAGGAAGGGGGCCCGGCCCAGTCTGGATCCTTTAGATTCCAGCCACCACCAAGGGCTTTATAAAGCTGCACGACTACCGTTCGCCGGTTTAGCTCAGTGAAGGCGAGAGCGTACTCTGCGGGGTAGAGCTGGAGCTGTGCATCGAGAACTTCAAAATAGCTGGCCTTGCCAGCCAAGTAGCGTTGGAGGGAAACCTTGACGGACTCCTGGTAAGCGTGCACGGCGCGGGCTTGTTCCACGCGAGTCGCTTCGTATTTGATGCGGGAGACCAGAGCGTTCGAGACGTCCTGAAAGGCAAGCTGGGCCGTCTGCGCGTATTGCAGCTTAGATTGCTCCCAAAGAGCAACGACCTGGCGTTTCTGTGCTCTGAGGGCGCCACCCTGATAAATTGGACCGGCAAGGTTTCCCGCGATGGTCCAGACGGTCGCTTGGCCCGAGGACAAAGAGTCGAGCGGGGAGCTCGCGCGGCCAAAGAGAGCCGTCAAACCAATTCTGGGGAAAAAGTTGGCCGTGGCAACTCCGATCTGTGCGTTGGACGCTCGCAAATGCTCCTCGGCTTCCAGGATATCAGGACGACGTTCGAGTAAGGCGGATGGCAAGCCGCTTGGAACGTCCGGCGGCACGACCTGATTGAGAAGATTGGCGCGATGAGGAATGGAGTCGGGGTTTTTACCGAGCAGAACACTAATCTGGTTTTCTTTGAGGGCGATTTGACGCTCCAATTCGGGAATGCTTGCGGCCGCAGTGGCTTGAGCCGCTTCGGCGCGAGACGTGTCCAGCTTGGAAGCGACGCCCCCTTCGAGTCGCTGCGTAAAGAGATTCACCGTTTGCGAGAACGATTCCGTTGTTCGCTTTGCGATATCTAATTGAAGATCCAGGTCAAGAAGTTCGAAGTAGGCCTGAGCGACGTCGCTGACTAATGACAGCATAACGCCGCGCCTTGCTTCTTCGGTTGCAAGATATTGAGCGCGCGCAGCTTCATTTTCGCGGCGGATGCGGCCCCAGAGATCTGCTTCCCAGGCGACGCTTGCAGCGGCGACGAAGGCTCCGCGGGTTTGACCTTCGTTTGGAACGACAGCCCCTGCAAACTCGTTCTTGCCGTTGCTGGCGGTCACACCATAATTGAGAAAAGGAAAATACTGAGAGCGGGCTTGCGCCGCAATCTGGCGAGATTGTTCGATGCGCGTCACCGCGATCTGCAGGTCGTAATTATTGGCAATGGCGGCCTGGACCAGCTCTTTGAGCCGAGGGTCCTTAAAGACTTCCCACCAAGGTAGATCCGCGATCGAGGCTTGCGGGTCTGAGCCTTCAGAGCCGCGGTATTCAGTTGGCGCGTTCACCTTCGGACGCTGATAATTGGGGCCAACTGCGCATCCGAGGAAAAGAAAAACTACGGCCGCCGCGAGAAAGGAAAATAGAAATAGGAGCTGCAAGTATTGGCGAGGGCTCTTATGGATCGTTGCAGTATTTTTCTTGGTGTCCAAAGCCTGTACACCTCGAGTCTTCTGAGAACTAGTCATCGGCGGAAGCGTGACCAGGTTCCGGAGCGCCACCGAGAGGCAATTTCGCTCCGTGTCTTGCGCCGCCGATTTTTTCAACCAAGTAAAACAGTGCGGGGATAATGAGAATTGCGATCGCACTGGCTGCAGTCATTCCTCCTATCACCGCTGTGCCCATAACCTGCCTGGATACGGCTCCAGAACCGCTGGCTCTCCATAGCGGGACGCAACCCAGAATGAATGCAAAAGAAGTCATTAGAATGGGGCGCAGTCGAAGCTTTGCGCCATCGAGCGCCGCTTCGAGGAGCGACTGACCTTTTTCATGGCCGGCCTTGGCAAACTCCACGATGAGGATGGCGTTTTTAGCGGCAAGGCCAATCAGCATGATCAGCCCGATTTGTGCATAGACGTTGTTTTCGAAAGAGAAACTGGTGAATCGACGAAGATATAGGGCGGCAAAAGCTCCAAAAACAGCGATGGGTACACTGAGGAGCACGCTAAAGGGAAGAGTCCAACTCTCATAAAGCGCGGCGAGTATCAAGAAACAAAAGAGAAAGGAGAAGCCGAAGATAAGGGCAGGGGGCACGCCTTGTTGAGCCCTCTTCTCCTGATAAGACATGCCTAGGTAATCGAAGCCCATATCTGGAGGCATGGTCTGGGCAAAAACTTCCTCCATGGCTGCCATAGCCTGGGCAGAGCTGTAACCGATATTCGCGCTGGCATTGATTTGTGCGCACCGAAACAGGTTGTACCGCAAGGTGAATTCAGGGCCAACCCTATGTTCGATGGAGGTCACTGCGGATAGTGGCACCATGTCGCCGACGCTATTGCGAACGTAAAACTGGCCCAAATTGTCGGCCCGGGTTCGATAGTCACCTTCGGCTTGAATGTAAACCTGCCACTGACGGCCGAAGCGATTGAAGTAATTGATGAACGTGCCTCCCATAAAGGCTTGAAGGGTCTTGTATACGTCACTCAGTTTCACGCCCTGTGCAAGGACTTTATCCCGCTCTACGTTGACAAAGACCTGCGGTACCCCGGGCAACATGGTAGTGAACACCGAGGCCAGCTCAGGGCGTTTGCGAGCAGCCTGCATAAACGTGTCGACATTTTTGGCAAGATAGCTAACGTCCTTTCCTGCGCGGTCTTCGAGCATAAAGGTCACTCCACCCGAAGTTCCAACGCCAGGGATTGCTGGAGGCGAGAACGCAATAGACACGCCATCCGGAAGTTGCCGAAGCTCTGCATTGATGTGGGCTCTCACTGCGTCATACTGTTCTTCAGGGGTCTTGCGCTCACCCCATTCCTTAAGCGTGACCCAAAAAAACGAACTGAACGTGTTTTGCGCTCCGCTGATCATGTTATACCCGACGACGCTGGTCACGTGGTCCACGCCAGCCGTCTTCAACAAAATGTCTTCAACCTTTTTTGCGGTCAGGCTCGTGCGTTGAAGGGAAGAGGCGTCGGGAAGCTGCAATGCCACGAAGAGATAGCCCTGGTCCTCGTCAGGGAGAAAACTGGTAGGCAGCTTCATGCCAAACCACCCTGCCAGGACGGTGAAACCCAAAAGAATGATCAAGCTGAATCCCATCTTCTGGATTAGAAAGCCGCACCAACGGACGTAGCCGTCCGTGGCGCGGCCAAATACCCGGTTGAACCATGCAAAGAATTTGCCGAGCGGTCCTCGAGCTATCTTCTTCGGACGAAGCAAAAGGGCAGAAAGAGCCGGGCTGAGGGTCAAGGCATTGAAGGCGGAAAGCAGGACGGAGACGGCGATGGTTACAGCGAACTGCTGATAGAGTCTTCCAGTAATCCCAGGGATGAAAGCAGTGGGAATGAATACCGCGGCCAAGATTACCGCAATACCGATCACCGGGCTAGAAACTTCTTCCATGGCCTTGAAAGAAGCGTCCTTCGGTGAAAGGCCGTGTTCGATATGGTGCTCAACCGCCTCCACTACAACGATGGCATCGTCTACGACCAAGCCTATGGCAAGCACTAAGCCGAAGAGAGAAAGTGTGTTGATAGAAAAGCCCAAGAGTGGAAAAAGTGCAAAGGTCCCGATCAACGACACGGGCACGGCCAAGAGAGGAATCAAAGTAGCTCGCCAACCTTGCAGAAATAAGTAGACCACGAGGATCACTAGGACAAGAGCTTCCAGTAAGGTGTGCTCAATCTCCACAATTCCTTCGGTAACCGGAAGAGTGGTGTCGAGCGCAACGGCATAGTCAAGACCGGGCGGAAAACGCTTTTTCGCCTCTGCCATGAGTGCCTTGGCTCCTTTAGCGGCGGCGATGGCGTTAGATCCGGGAAGCTGGTAGACGGCAACCACGGCAGCTGGTTTGCCGTCCAATCTTCCCCGCAAATTGTAGACTTGCGCGCCTAGCTGCACGCGAGCCACATCTTTCAAACGCACTATGGAGCCGTCTGTTTTGGCACGGACCACGATATTCCCAAACTCTTCCTCTGTAGTAAGGCGGCCCTGCGAGCGGACGGTGTACGTGAATTCTTGGCCTGGAGGCACAGGTTCGCTGCCGATTTGCCCGGCCGGATTTACGTTGTTTTGTGTCTGAATCGCATTAATTATCTCGGGGACCGTGATTTGCAATTTGGCCAACTGATCGGGCTTCACCCAAAACCGCATCGCATACTGGCCGGCGCCAAAGACGGATACGCTGGCAATCCCGGGCACTCGAGTGAGTTGGTCGTTGAGATTGATGTATGCGTAATTCGCCAAGAATTCGGAGTCGTATGAGCCATTTGGGGAGTACAAGTCAAACAACATGAGGGGAGCAGCTGTAGATTTCTGAACGGTTACGCCAAAACTGTTTACCTCTGCCGGGAGCTGGGACGCCGCCTGGTTCTGGCGCATTTGAGCGAGAATCTGATCCGTATTCGGATCGGTTTTCACGTCGAAGTTGACAGTGAGGGTTAGCTGTCCGTTGTTGGCGTTGTTGGAATACATGTAATTCATGTTGTCCACACCGCTCATCTGCTGCTCGATCGGTGTGGCGACAGATTGCTCAACGGTTTGCGCGTCTGCGCCCACGTAGGTGGTTTTGACTTGAACTTCTGGGGGGGTAATGTTGGGAAACTGAGCGGTCGGCAGGCTCAGCATTGCAACGACCCCAACGATCACCATGATGATCGAAATCACCATTGAGACGATGGGCCGATCTATGAAGAATTTGTACACGATCTAGCTCTTATTGCGATGTACTTGCCATTTTTTTCGCCTCCGCTCCCGATTCTTCCTGGAACGGCTTCGGTTGAACTTCCATTCCCTCGCGGACTTTCTGTACCCCTTCTGCTACGATACGGTCTCCCGCCTTTAGGCCTTCAGCCACAATCCACATCGTCTCGACCCGAGGCCCCACTTTGATCGGGCGAATGTTCACCTTATTGTCTTTGCCGATCACCGCGACGAGATATCCGCCTTGCAGTTCGTTGACTGCCCTTTGCGGAATGAGCAAGGCATCTTTCTGCACTCTGACCACCGTGCTGATATTTCCAAAGCCGCCCGGGCGAAGCACATTACCGGGATTGGGGAATTCCACTTTTACAAGAATTGCTCCGGTTCTGACGTCCACCTGCCGATCCAGAGCGTAAAAATGGCCCTTGTGCGGATAAATGGATCCGTCCGATAAACGGAGTTGCCACTCAAGTTTGTTCAAGACGGTGTTCTCATTACCACCCAAGGCAACGGCCTGTTTCATCGCGTTCAAGTACTCTTGTTCGCTGGCTGTGAAATTCACCAAAACGGGATTGATCGTCGAGACCGTCGTCAAGGGCTCACCGGCGGGGCTAACGAAGTCGCCGAGCTGTGCGGTCGCAATTGCGGCAACTCCGTCGATGGGAGATACGATCTTCGTGAAACTGAGATCCAATTTGGCAGCTTCTTCAGCTGCGCGGGCAGACTCGATGGCCGCCTTTGCTTGTTCCACTTGGGCCTTCGCCCCAAGGTTGGCCTGGACGGCATCGTCCAGTTCCTGTTGACTGATGGCGCTTTCCTTTGCAAGAGGCGTATAGCGGGTAACGTCCAGATCAGTCTTGCCGAGTTGTGCTTCTGCTCGCTGGAGATTTGCTTTTGCTTGTTCCAGGTTTGCGCTGGCTTGGTCGAGGGCGGCCTGAAAAGGCCTGGGATCGATCTCGAAGAGCGCAGAGTCTTTCGTAACGAATGCTCCATTCGTGTAGCTCTGTTTAACTAGAAGTCCTTTTATCTGGGGACGGATCTGGGCATTAACGAATCCATCTAAAGTAGCTACCCATTGTTTGGTAACGGGCACATCTTTTTGGGTGACTTCGACGAATTCCACCAAAGGGGGACCCGATGCGGCTTGCTGTTTTGTCTCGCATCCAGAGAGCAATATCGCCTGGGCCACGAGAAATACGCCGAATCGAGACGGCCTGGCTTTCATAACGCACGCTCCCCAAAGCCGCTGCGCACGTTCCCCTAGTTTTCGTGCTCGCGGCACCGGAGACACGAGAATTGGCGCCGCACACGCGTGGGCTTGACTAACGAACACAATCGCGACCTAGCCGAAGATGCTAGTGACTCCCCAGGGATGTCGGAACTGTCAAAAGTAGCAGGGCGTAGCAGTCCTATTTCTTCTTGAAGTGGGTCGATAGAGTGTTTCGAGTGAAAGCCACTGATGTAAGGATATCTTCGCGAAACTAGGTGGTTTGGATGCATGGCGTGACGGGATAGCAAGTCTGGTTATCTTATGTACTGAATCACGAAACTCTTGGAAGATCTGCGGGGGCTAAGTCCCAAGCTTCGCGCCGATTACTTCGCCCGAGACCACGATTTCCACTCTGCGATTCTTCTGCCTGCCCGCCGGGGAGGAGTTGTCAGCGACCGGAGCGGTCTTCCCAAGGCCTCTTGCGCTAACGCTCGTCGCCGCCAGACCCTGCTCAACCAGATAGCTGCGCACCGATTCCGCGCGTTGCTCAGAAAGCTTTTGGTTGACTTCATCACTGCCGACATTGTCAGTGTGCCCTTCGATGGCAAGGTCCAAGCCTGGGTGCGCGAGAATGATGCCAGACAGTTTAGCCAACTTCTCCCTGGCCTCTGGGCGCAAATCGTATTTGCCAAAATCAAAAAGCACGTCGGCCATGTTGACAACAAGTCCACGCGGCGTGTCACGAGTTTCCAGGATGCGGTTGAGTTGTTCGAGCAGTTGAGTGCGTAATGCGATCGTCGCTTGGCGGGCGCGTTCGGCGTCAGCGCGAGCTGCTTCTTCTCTTGCCTTCAGAGAATCTGCTTCCGCTTTTGCTTTGGCGGCCGCCGCATCCGCTTCCGCCTGCATCTGTGCCTGTTTTGCCGCAGCCAGCTCAGCCTTGCGCTTTGCCTCTTCATCGGCCTCGCGTTTGGCTCGAGCGGCTTCCGCAGCAGCCTTGGCTTCCGCCTCCCCTTTGGCCTTGGCTGCTGCTTCTGCTCGCTCAGCAGCAATTCGCGCCTCTTCCTGACGTTGCGCAGCAAGGGCGCGCGCATCTTCGGCAAATTGTATCGTCTGTCTGGCTTTAGATATGATCTCCTTCTTGTCAGCCTTAGCAGTTAGAGCATTTTCGGTTATTTGCAAACTGGCTACGGCCTTGGTCAATATCTCTGCTGCGTCCTTCTCGGCCCCGCGCGATTTGGAGATATCGACGGCGTTACGGGCCTCATAGACTTGCAGTGGAACGCGCTCAAGATCGGGTGTCATAGCCAACGGGTTCCCCAACTTCTCATACTGGCCACGCTTCATTAGCTTGAAGTCATTTACTGGGAAGATTTGTCCTTTGGTATTTTTCCGGGTTTCGTTCTCCAAGACCACCATTTCGCTGGGAACTCGTACAGCAAAATAGGGTTCCGCCGTGATGATCATCGCAAAGGTTTGCGCTGGCGTCGTCGCGTTCAGTTTCGCTTCCCCGTTTTTATTGATGAGTAGCTCGCCTGTGTTGCCGGTGCGTCCGTCCGGCGTAACGACCCAGAGCACGAAAGTCAGGAACTCCGCGCCTAGCTTCGACGGGTCCGCCATGTTCTTCAATGAGACCTCGATCTGCGTTGCACCGGTTTTGGCTTGGACTTTTGCTTCGCCAAAGGCCTGAGGCATCAGATCCGTGCTCTTAAAATCGACCTTGGTAGTTCCACCGCCGACTTTATAGCCTATTGCTGTTACAGACTTAGTGACCAAATTAGGGTCTGGCACCATCTCCTGCGGCTGCGCTGCGGCCGTTCCGGCTGCCAGAGTTAGAAGTAAAAAACCAAGAAGAGTTTTGCAATTGTGCATGGAAGGTTCGTTTCCGACCGCTAGGGGCGGCGTCGAATCGACGATTGGCGAAAAACGTGGCGATGCCTACTGTCAAGATTGACAGTCATCGAAAAGTCTTCGCATTATTTTTCCTATTCCCTCTCGCTGTGATGGAACCCAACTGGCGTATTCCAGTTGAGGTCTGTATTTTTTGACAGTATTCAGGAAAGCATAAGCGGGTCATGCTCTTCCGTGCGGAGCCGACTCCACCCCGAACCGGGCAGAAATGCCTCCACCTACCCCGTGGCTAGATGCCGAAGTGAAAGCATCCAGCCAAGAAGGTCGGCTCCGTCATCGCCAATACATGCTTGAGACCAGGTGTACTTAACGTTGGGATGATCTTGCCCGGCTTTTCGTGCCTCCGCGCGTTTTTGTTCGGGAAGAAACCTTCGGCGGTATCAGACTCAGAAACTTTCAACTGTAGAGTTTTCGACGGATCATTTCGTCCCGATCACCTTGTCTTTTCTTAATTGCTTAACAAGCGCTCGGGCATATTCCCTTGCCAGCTTTCCGAAGTCTTTGGAATAGCCGCTCTCGGTCTCACCAGACCAGAGCAGTTTTTCGTCCTTAGTACTGTAAAGGTTAAATTCCGTGCTGACGTAAGTGTATTCCTTAGCAGAGGTGCTGGCAGTGTAGACCTGCCCCCAGGCCATGTGCCAATACGGCCAGAAATTGTAGTAGGGCGCAGGTGGCACATAGTATGGACCAGCGATACCGGTTACTACCTTTTTGGTTTCCTTGCGCATACTTTTTGGACGAATCACAAGAACACCGTCGAAATCCCCTTCCTTAATCCACTTTTTGAGTTCCCCTTCCACGAGTTCGTCGCGCGCAGGCAGGACCATGTGGCTCTTGATGCCTTCGAGGCCGGACTTGGCGAACAATCTCTCCATTTCATCCTCTAATTCCTGACGTACCAGCTAATTCTCCATGACCCCGATGACCAAGATCTTGTTGAGCTTTGGCATGGGCTGGCCAGTGAGAACCCAGCGGTGAACAATTTTTGTACCGGCCTTGAGCGGAAGAGCAAGCAGAATAAGGATGGATGTAAACAGAAGTAAGCGCGTTCCGAGTTCCAAAGATCGCGCGAGAAGGCCAAAACGGCGTCCGGCTTCCCACAACTTGAGCAGCACGGTCACTCACTCCCTGCAAGGAAACGTTAGTCGGTACGGATACACGCACCGACGATAGTCCGCGCCGCCCGCATGGCTGCACCCGTGACACACGCCCTACCCAGATACCCTTACTCGGTATATAAAGTCAGGAGGACACCCAAAATCATCAAAGATGCTGGCCAAGCTAGCCTGAATAGGTGCTGCCATTTTTGACCAGGTTTGCTTAGCCGAGCTATCCCATTGGTTAGTACGATTCCAAAACCTGCAACTGCGAACCAGAGATGCTCCTTCTGAATATGGCGCATAATCTCCATTGCGTTGGGTGCATGCATGTCGCCACTGTGAACGTGGAACAATAGCAAGATGGCACCCGCCCCACCTATGACAGGAAAAAACCAGGCCGTCCATCGTGACTTCCATCGGCCTCGCGCCCTTTGAAATTCAACGTAGCCAAGGGCTAATAAAATGATAGAGAAGGTCTTGTGCTGTAGGTCTTCTGCGTTGTGGGTGATCGCATACCAAGGAGTTTGAGGACCAAAGGGCCAAATTTCAGTATCGCTAAATACAAGAAGAAAGAGCCCGGCAGCGAGAAAGCACATGGGCCATACATAGCGCGCCAACGGCCAACGTTTCGCGAGAGAGCCTTCCGCGAGGATGAAAATTCCCGCAACGATAACGAACAATCCAGCTAAGTGATGATTTAACTCGCTTTCTCGTTTGTCTGCTAGCTGTTTGGCAGCTTGCGCGGGGTCTTCGGGCAGAATAGGCCCATTCATCTTCATCCCCGGCATGTCGTCCATGTCGTGTTGCTCCGGGCGAGCCAACGGTGTGAGGAGAAACAAAAGCGACATGGAAAAGATGCACAAAACCATCAAATTAAAAATTCTTGACACGCAAGTATCTCGTAAGAGGAACATTGCACTTTCCTGCTGGTCTAAGTCCAAGTCTTGGATCGCTGAGTGACGAGGACTGAGTGAGTTGCTTTCTATCGTTTCGCGGCAGGCCTTACCACTGTCAACATTGACAGGTACGAATGGGTCTTGAGGAAGGTATGCACGCAGTCTCTAGAAAGCCTCGCCAACGCCGATGCTCCAAGTATGACTATCCTTGCCCTGAGCGAAGTCGGCCCGCAGATTCACGTGATACTTCTTGCTCAGTTCGAACCTGGCACCACCGCCACCGCTCGGCAGGAAGTTTTTGGTCCTAAAGGGCTGATTTCCGCCGGGTATAACCCCTCCCAGCCCTCCAAACGCCACGGCCCCAAACCTCTTCGGTAAGGCGAGGCGATATTCCAATTGCGTGGCCATCATATAGCGGTCGAGATAGCGCCCCGCAATATAGCCCCGCAACTCGTTGTTTGTTCCATATATACAGTTTCCATAGAATGGAGGCGTTCCGGCCGTGACGCAAGCGAGCGCGTTGTACGCAAGAACCTGCTGCTTTGCTACACTCCAGTATTTGTTGAAGGTGAATTTGTAACTCTGAAACGAGTATTTGCTACCAAGGCCTTGAGAAAAGAAATCCGATGTAAGGTCAAGCAGAGTTCCACTCGTCGGATAAAAACGGTTAGGGCGTGTGTCGCGCTGGAGTCGAAAACCTACGGCTGTCAAAGCTGTATGGAGTCCAACGTCGGGTGGCAAGGGAGCCATCTCCGGATCGGCAGGTTGCACTGTGATGAGCGAGCTGCCCCACAGAAACCGTGGACCCAGGAAGAATTTCCATCCAAGACGGCGGAGGAACTCCGCGAACAGTACCTGGCCTGTCTGGTTAAGAGGCAAGCTAGACTGTGACGAGCCGGCACCCAGACCATACAGATCGTAGTTTAAGTTTCCTCGAGCAAATGCAGCTGTCACCCGATAAGAGTCTTCCTTGAAATAGAGTTCGCCAGCGAGTGCGAAGCCACGGGTGCCGTTGTCCGTAATAAGTCCAGCCGCTCCAATTACCGAAGGGGTAGAAGTCTTATCAGCCTTGTCGAGTGGGAAAATGTACGCAAAAACGGGCACGATTCCAGAACCCAAGGCAGGGCTGGAAATCGGAAGTGGAGCAATGACGAATGAGGCCCCGTCTTGCTTGTTTCCAGTGGAGGGATCCTGCTGGGCGGATTCGCCCAGGCCCTGAGCGTGATCTTTTGAAGTCTGCGATCGAGGGGCTAGGTTTTCGCTAACGACGGCTTCTTGTGACGCCATCGTTGCTGCTGACATTGACCCAAACCAGCCGCCGATCAGGAAGAGCAATAGCGCCCTCCTAAACCCATGCGACTTCACGGACGAACCGCTCACTTGGAACCTCGAACCAACCCTTCAGTGGTAGGGCCCAACCTGTGACTTTGGGAACGGGCTGCGTGGCGGTGGCTGACAAACTCAGGGGCAGGCTCTCCCTCGAAACTCCGAATCGTTCTAGGGGAAGTTGAATATGCGTTTCTTTTGCGGCTCGGTTGCGTTCCGTGTCCGCAGATTTGCGGCTGTCGCTTTGTGCAGTTGGTTTTGCGCCTTGAAGGTTAACGTGCCAATACTAGCCGCATTTGCTCCCACGCAACGGGATTTGACCATGTGATGTCCCACAGTGTCTCCTGCCAGATGCCCGCAATTCACTGGCTACCGCAACCAAACGCTAGTTCTCCGGCATCGTCGGGGAAACTGTCAAATGTGACAGCGCCAGAGGCATCGGCGCGTCCACCAGGTGTGCGCGTATTGTTGTTGCGGTAAGTATCATAAGTTCCCTTGTGCAGGATAAAATTGAGGAACTGCGCAGATCCGGACGATGTACGCCTAGAAGGTGTTTAGAAGGTCGCTAGCTCAACTGATTCCTTTGATTGGAAAAGGAGGTCCGGTCGAGATGGGAAGAACAAATGAAGCATCTTCGCTTCGCCTCAAGGCGTGGAGGTATCTCCGACCGGACTCCTTTCTGACCTTCGAGGGCGTAGTTGCACGATAGGTTTTCTGCCGCTTCTGCGAGAACTGTCAAAAATACCAGCAAAGAGAACTTTCTATGTCGAAACGAGAACCCGTTCCATCGGTGAGAGACTTTTCGTTCCGTTCGACTTGACGCGCTTCAGAAGAAAGATGAGGTGGTGGGACGCCGCACAGACGCTACCCGCCACCTCTCGTGGCTGGCTTAACAAATGCCAGCTTTCGCTTGTCACTTAGAACCGGAAAACGATGCCGGCTTGATAGCGGAAGTTACTCTGGTTGTTGTTGCCCTTAGTAAAGCTGTTGCCGAACCGCGTCAGCACATAATCGAACTGTGCGGGCCGGACGGCGAAGGATTTGGTCACCGGAATGTCAATCCCTCCACCTATGACGAAATCGAAAGCATTGTTGCTGGGATTGGCAGTGGTGGTACAGGTCGTCTGACAAGCCTTAAGTAGATTTTGATAAGTATTAGAGTGGGCTCCGCCAAACAACGTTTCTACGAAAGGCTCGAAATGCTCAGAGCGGTATTTCAAAACGGGGCCTACGTTGTAGGTGAAGAGGTTGCCGTCAGCCGTCACGGTGCACCCTACCGGGCATGGGCTATCCGCTGTCGCAGGGAATGCAAAGGTCTTTGAGAGGCTACCGTAGCCATTGAATTCCGCTGTGATCCCAAAGGCGTGGTTAACAAACACAGTAACACCGCCGCCTCCGCCATTCAGGGAGAAGCCACTGACGACGTTGCTGTTCTCTGGGTTAAATCGCATGTACGAGTAGCCCACCGGAACCTCCACCTTGGCATAATCCTGAGCGAAGGTAGCCGATCCAAACAGGAAAGCAATCCCCAGCATGAATATACTTCTCGTTCTCATTTGTTTTCTCCTCATCCCGAGATCTCAATTGTCAGATAATCACAGGGTTAGTTTTCCTCGACGTGCGAAGTTAGCTCGTGCCCGTTTGCCTAAGAACTGTCAAAAGTGACAGACAACTGGGAAAATCGCAGTATCAGAAACCTGTGAGATTGGTCAGAAACTATGCGATGTCCATTGATATCACTGTCGCTATAGAGACGCGCTGGACAAACCTGCACAGACGTGCGGAGGGCCATCAGGTAATTCTCCCCAACGCCATGCTGGTCCGGAGCCGGACTATTCTGGTGATCGTGAACCGAGTCATTCCTCGCGAATCGACTGTTCGTTCCTCGCCTCATACACGATTTCGCACGCGGATCTAAGCATTATTCAGGGCAGATCCTCAAAGCAGGCTCGTCATGATAATAGGCTTGGAAGCTAGACTCGAGACTTAGGGCACAAGGATTCGCGATTTGATTGCGTAATGAATTAGGTCGGCGGTCGACTTGAGCTTAAGTTCTTCCATGACTCGGTACTTGTGAAAAGCAACTGTCCGTGGAGTCACGTTCAGCACGCTCGCGACTTCCTTCATGGATTTTCCCTCGGCCAAGAGGTATACGACTTCGCGCTGCCGAGGCGTCAATTGTTTGTCTCGAGTCTTTCGCTCAGGATTGTTTATGAACGACTGCTGCATTCCCCTGGCTATCTGTGGCGTAACGTACGATTTGCCTTTGAGCGCCATATCAATGGCCCGGATGAGTTCCGCGGGCGCGGAACTCTTTAACAAATAGCCGGATGCCCCACAGCTCATCGCTTCCACAGCCAAATCGGGATCCTCGTTCATAGTAAGGAAGATGAGCTTGACTGATGGCATGAGTTTCTTCAATCGCAACCCAGCTTCAAGCCCGTTCATGAGTGGCATTCCGATGTCCACGATGATTACAGCAGGCTTGAGTTGTGGCGCAGTTTCCAGCAACGCGCGGCCATCAGACACGGTGCCCACGATTTCGCAGTGGGCTTCGAGCAGCTTGCGAAACGCCTCCACAAGTAGGGTGTGATCGTCGGCCAGTATGACCCGGGGAAGCGACATAGCGTTGTCACCGGAACAGATATTAGGCCTGTTGACTATCTTACGTACACTGGTATTTTTGACAGAAGCAACCCGCAGGGATAAACCGCCCTCGAAAATGCATCTTGTGAACCAAGTGACCGAACCGCCTGTTAGTACTAACAGGCTTATTCGTAGCACCTCCCGTGCAAGCCTCTGGTTGGTGCCAATTCCTTGGTGTTACTCTCTAAACCGAAGCGAGTGAATCCAGGATGCAGTCATGCATTCCACTAGAGCGGCGTTGCTGCTGTTTTTGCTGCTCGGTGGCAGCAATCCGGCGTCAGGCCAAACCCCAGCACAACGGGCCTGGGACATTCTTGAGAAAGGGCATGCCAGCCACAGCACGAAGGAACGAATCAGCGCGATTCACGCGCTTAGCGGATTGCTAGGCAATTCGAGGGCTGAAGACCTCGCGGAAAGCTCGATCCAGGACAGGAATGCTGAAGTACGCGCGGCGGCCGCACTCGCCCTGGGACGACTTAAATCGAGTCACTCTATTCCATTGTTGAAACAAGCGCAGCAGGATAAGAACGCTCGAGTTGCTCTTGCTGCCTCGACTGCCTTGCTCTCCCTTGGGGACCCATCTGGGTACGTCGTCTATCGCGATGTCCTCTTGCGGAGGCGCAAGAGTGGCGAAGGAGCTCTTGAGGATGAAAAACGGCTAGTCAAAGATCCCCAGGCACTCTCGCTGATGATGCTCGGAGTGGGCGCGGGATTTGCGCCATATGCCGGCTATGCGTGGGCTGCGTTTCAGGTTTTATCCAAGGATTACGCGGGGCCCGTGCGTGTGCAAGCCGCTCAGAAGCTAGCGACTGACCCGGACAGGGAGACGGAGAAAGCACTCGTGAAAGCCGCAACGGATAAAGCATGGAAAGTGCGCGTTGCTGCGCTTGATGCGTTGGCACAGCATGCTGATCCCCGTTTGATGGACACGCTCGTGGCCCATCTATCCGACAAAAAGCAACCGGTGAGATGCGCTGCAGCCGCAGCCGTTATTCGTGTATCAGGTGCCAAAGAATCAGAGGCCTTGCAATCCGCGACTGCCCACTAGGAACGCGCTGAGCGGACGTTGGAGTCAGCCCGCTCTCGTGGCTCGTTCTGGAATCCTTCAGGACCTCCGGCGCCGCGAAGACCGAAACCGGGTTCCCTGTAGCTCTTCGGAATGTATTCGTCGGGAATCGCAATTCGATTGCCGTCACGCAAGGAGGTGTAATGCGGCGAATTGATTTCGATCGCGGCTTCGTTGAATTGATCTTGAATATTTTGATGGAGCTCGGAATAGATGGTCAGCATGTTCTGCGGGTTACTTGTGAAAGCATTTAGCTCATAAACTACGTAGAAATCCTGCAATTGGGATTGCAATACAAATGGCCGGGGAGAATGCAAAACATTGTGCGTCGAGAGAGCTGCCTCAATGAGGAGTTCGTGAACCTTTTTCCACGGAGAATTGTAGCCGATCGTAATACTTGTGTAGAAGATTACTCCATTCTTTCGAGCCTCGGGACTGTAGTTCATAACGTAGCCACCCAGAACGCTGCCGTTGGGAATGGTTACAACCTCTTTTTTTTGCGTGCAGATCCGCGTCACAAGAAGATTTCTCTCCACAACCTCGCCGATAGTATCCCCGATTCTGACGAAATCACCCACGTTGAACGAACGCATGTAGGTCAAGATCGTGCCTGCAACTCCATGTGAAACGGCTGAAGTTGATCCGAGCGAGAGCAGTACGCCCAGGAAAACGCTGATGCCACGAAATGCTGGGCTGTTAGATCCCGGGAGGTAAGGAAAAATGACCACAGCAGTTGCCGAAAGGATCAGAAGGCGCACAAGCTTAGCTGTCGGCGCTCCCCAATCTGGATAGAAGCCGCCGAGTGTCAGTCTATTCTCCTGAATTTCCCTGAAAAGTAAGTTGTCCAATCGAATGAGGTAGCGCGCGGCCACCACAATCACAATGACGATGACCAAATTGGGTAAGTAGTCCCAGATGGCGCGTCCCAATCCCGATAACTCGGTTAAAGTCCACTGATTCATGCGGATTGACGCGTATCTAGTGCTCGGGAAGGAGTGCAGAACGAAAGCTATGTAGAATTGCAGGACCGCCAAGACTGCAAGAAAGACGACGATCACGCCAGCTCCCAGGATTGGCAGCACGAGGTAGCGTGCGAAGCGGGAACGGGCTGATTTCGGGGAATATTCAGCCTCGCTCTCGCGAACCCAAATCTCCAGCCTCTTCCGTGCCACGCGGCGCAGGCGAAACAAGAGTATGACGGAAAAAACAAAAGCCGCTGTCGCAATTACGGCAGCAGCTATTCCTCGCAATAGAGCGCGCCAGGTGTGTTCCTGGCGATAGGTCATAACTGTTCTGCGAATGATTTCTGCGTCCTCGGCGCCAAGCTGAGCGCGCGAGCGCCCGGCGGCTTTGGCATCGTCCTCCGTAATCCCCATGATTACGTCGCTACCCGCAAGAATTTCCGTCCAGACGCCACGGTCTTCGGCGCGGATCTGCTCAGTATGAATCTCATGATTCTTGGCCAGGTAAAGGATCCTCTCTTGAATTTTCCGACTCCGCTCTCCTGGCGAGAGCCCGCCGATGGAAGTCTGCAAGAAAAGTATAGGTCTTCCGTCGATCTCTACGGGGACGCCATTGGTATCGGGGGATTCGCTTTGTTTTGCTGCTGTTTCCTTGTTGTCGCTCTCGACATTCTGGCTTGCGTTTTGAGCGAAGGAGCTGGTGCACAGGACGCTCGCGATGGCGGAAGTCAAAAGCAGTCGCAAAATTAGCTGCCCCCAGGCAGCACGAATTCTCGTACGCCACCGAAGCTTCGTTGCCGCCAAGAGCATTTCACCCAGAGTGCAAAATGGGAGCGTAAGCTCAGAACTGCTGTAAAGAGAATCTCGAAGCCGTTCAGCGCGCGGGAATGAGCCACTTTTTCGATTGGGCCATTTTATCTGCGGCACGGTAGTTATCCACGCAAAGGCTCCACCCTCAACTTGCATCGATAGGCAAGAATTGGCATCTGACAAAACTGACAGTTCATCTTAAGGATGCCTGAATCCACGATCAGGCCGCTGAGGCAGAATGGTGGGTCTGCTCCTGAATCCTGTCTGCGCATGAGCGCGGCCAATAGTGGCAGCGAATTGGGGAAACGGATAGGTGGGCCGGAAACATACTCAGGAAAATTGAAGTAACCCCGGCTGCCCCAATAGGCGTAACCCGGATGCGGGAATTTGGCTTGTACTTGGCGCAAGAGGTTTTGATAGTGCTGGTGATAACAGCGGCGATGATAGCCACCCTGCTGTTGCTCGGCATGGTCTTTGTCCTTTTTTCGACCGGCGCTCGGCTCGGGTATGTATGGCTGAGTGCAAGCGTGCAGCGGATTGCGGGCCGCAGAAACGAGCAGATGAATCAGGGAGATTCGGAGGCCTTTCACCCAGTGCGGAGGGGATAAGACGTCAAGCGGCGACGTACGGCGGTGCCTGTCGGCCATTGAGTGTCCCCGCAGACAGCTCGGGTGACTGTTTTTGAGGCTGCGAAAACGAGAAAGATCCAGTGTTCGCTCGGTCCTACTGCTAACCATTTAGTTTATAAATGTTGTAATTAATATGGCAACCTGTCTTCACCCAAGCGGAACGGTCGGAAGACGGCTAAGCCGGGAACAAGACAGCCTAAGCTCAGAATTGAGCACCATAGTTCACGCGAGGCTTGGCGGACTTCACGCGCGGACACTGCGTTCCTTCGAGTCAGCAGAGGGTGTATGACCCTTGCGACTGCTCGCAATGTCTGCTGCAGTGGATGCATTGAGGGTGCGAACATGGAGATCTCTCTGGGGAAACGGTATCTCGATGTCGGCTTCTTTTATTGCTTTTGCCACAGCGACAGTCACATCGCTCTGGAGTTGAAACCACGCGTCTTGCCGGTCAGACCAAAAGCGCAACTCGAACTTCAGTGCGCTCTCCCCGAATCCCATGAAAAAAGCCATAGGTGGTCTTTCAAGCAATATTCCCGGATGTGATTGCGCGACTTCCACCAGCAGCTTGATCACGCGTTCGGGGTCGGTCCCATACGCGACTCCTATGGGAATGTCAACGCGTCGCCACTGCGAGGACAGGGTCCAATTGATGACCTGGTTCGAAATCAGATTGCTATTAGGCACAATCACTTCTGCTCCTTGGAAGGTCACCACCGTGCTGGACCGTGCCCCGATCCGACGAACCATGCCTACTAGACCACCTACCTCCACGGTGTCGCCAACGTGGATGGGGCGCTCAAAGAGCAGAATCAAGCCGGAGACAAAATTGTTGACGATATTCTGAAGGCCAAAGCCAAGGCCAACGCCGAGTGCGCCCGTGAGAACGGTAAACTTGTTCAGCTCTGCGCCCGCCGCGGACAAGGTGGCCAACGCAACCAGCAGGAGGAGCACATAGTAGGTAACGGTCGAAATAGCGTATGGCACGCCGCGTTGGAGCGGCAATCTTGGCAGCACAATCTTTCTCAAGATGAGAGTAATTGCGTTCGCGAGAGCGTAGCCAGAAAGAAGAACCAATACGATGCTGAGCGCGCCACCCAGCGTGAAATGCACCTGATCAGATCCGATCGGATGCTTGAGCAAATTAGACAAGACTTTTATCAAACCCTCGTAAACGGTCAGCAGGCGTAGCATGGACCTCAGCCACAAGAGCAAAGCCGCGAGCCCTAAGATGCGGCCACCCCAGCGTTCCGCCAGCGCCGCCCGTTCCCCGAGCAGGGCGCGTGCGGAATTCGTTTGGAGTACTATGCTGAGAATTAGAGTCGAGACGCGGAAGCCATAATATAGAGCTACGGCGAGGAAAGAGCCAACCAAGGCGCTCAGTCCTAGAACTTGAGAAAGAGAAACATATCCGATGACGTTTGCCACGAGAGACATGGCTAACAGCACGAGGTTCGCGCGGACTCCGATCAAGAAAATCCGCGCATGGCCACTGTGACTTATTGGCGAAGCGATCTTGGATGGACGAGCCAACCACGCAAAACTAACCAAGGCGGCAATAATCAATAGTGCGTAGATCTCCCGCCTGAAGAGTGGAGGAAGTTGAATGAGCATATAGGCGCCAGCCAGCGCGTAGAATGCAGCCAGGAAATAAAGAAGGATTCGAAGCCCGGACTCGGCCAGCAGGCCCGGTAGCCGCAGGACGGGAACAAGGTAGAGCATGTAAAAAATAAACGCGATGCCGATGGGCGCTGAAGCAACATATTGCCCTGTTCCCATGAGCAGCGTCACCAAAAGCGCCACTGAAAACGGGCGCTGAATTACTTGCACGGCTTCGGCTGAAACACTGGGCAGCGACGCGACGGAACGTCTGAGTCTGAGAATGCCGAGGAGAGCCAAGATGTAAATCACGACTAGACCGATTGTGGAGAAGATGCTTGAAGTCAGGAACTCCTGAGCGCTTGAATAGGCCCGGTCGAAGGATCTGCGGAAAGGAGGTCTGAAGTTCTGCCCAGCGGTTTGCAAATCCCGGCCTTCCCAAAGTGGACGACTGTCCATCTCGAATAGGTGACCACGCTCGCGGTCCGTAGCTTGACTTAGGCGCAAAAGGATTCCCGAGATTTGCTGGTCTTCCTGGGAGACCTGATTTTGCAACGTGAGCACCATATTGAGCTGCTCCTGCGTTTGCGATTTTGCAGCCTGAATCTTATCCAACTGCTGTTTGATACGCGCGACAATGGCTTCGATTCCCGAAGACTTATGAACTTGGATCCAGGTGGCTGCCCACTCCGGCTGTTGAGCCTCCAGTGTTTGGATTTGCTCCCCAAGTTTCGCCGCGCGCTGCGTCAGCAGCTTCCGTTGTGCGGTATATTCGAGGCTCTTGGAGCGCCAATATCGCTGCTCGTCCCTCAAGTCCAACGATGTAGGCTTGCCTGCCAGGAGATCTCTGGTCTGCAGTGATCGCCGACGAACCTCGTCGGCCTGTTCTTCCGCTTTCTTTTGTAACTCTTGCAGTTCAGATTCGGGAGTAAGCTGGCTGCTAATTTCTTGCAGCAAGTGGTCTAGTTCCTCCGCGCGGTCTGAAATCTGCGCCAGCGCAATCGTTCGGTCCTCCGCCCGAGCTGAAGCAACTGGCGGGGCTGCATTCTGTTGCGAGTTGTTTGACGGTGCTGGTTGTCCAACACTCGATTGGGCACGGATTGTACCAATGAACAGTGCGAGAGATACGATGAGAAGTAGGGCGACCGCGAAGCAAGTGCTTTGTTGTCGGTCAAGAATCTCGCGAAAGACGGCTCTAGCGCTCATGCGATGAGACGACCCCCCTTGGGCAAAACGTGTATACGTTCTTCTTCGTAAATTTAGGCGGGCTGGCACACGCCACTTATGTTGTTCCGTGGGCAGTGTGTCTTACACTGTGAGAAGTGACAGACTCCATGACGCATGCCGCGTAAATCGCGAGTTTGCGACGGCCGGCACAAATTTACCTTTGCGGGAGGCGCTGCAAGTAGATTCCGCAGGAGCACAAAGTACCCGTGAATCCACCCGCGCGAACCAGGATTCCCGTTCCGCCGCAGGCGGCACAGCTCTCATCGCCCTTTCCCTGGCGGGTGGTGGACGCGCGTGCTCGCGAGGCTTCCGATTCTCCGCCAGCACTCGAATAAGCTGAAGGCTTCCAGGCATCGCGCTCCAGAGCTTTCTTGCGTCGGGGTAGAATAGGCGCGTACCAGATGCCGGAGGTTAGGCAGCGTTGGAGAATTTTCTCGAGGGTCTCAACCAATCGGCCCGGTTCGCGAGGACAACTGTCCTCGCACCATAGACGATCCGCCAGCAGTAGCGATTTCTCGGCTTCCGGTACCAGCAGAGTTCGGTCGATTTCGAGCAGCCGCAGAAGGTCCATCGCGATTGCCTTCTTTTCCGCGGGTCAGTCTGTCGAATGAAAACAAAAGTGCTTGTTGTCAAAGATTGTGGTCGAAGAAGTTAGGGAAGGCTGGAGGCCGCCACTTGTGACGGACTGACCAGACTGTGGGAAATGAAGAAGTGCTCATCTTCACCATTGTGGCGGAAAGGACCTCTGGCCACCGACCTCGAGAAAAGCAGTACGAAAATATGCGAACCCCAACGCCCGTTCCCAACTGCTTTGCGTTCCAGGCGCAGCCACCGGGCACGGAGGAGTTTCTTCTGTGCTTCCTCCCTTGTTTTTATGCCGCAGCCCAAATGTTGCTCCAGCTTGCGCAGCCGCAGAGAGGCGCGGCCCGTGCGAACGTCAGCATGCGCGGCCAGGACGACATAGAGCAACTTGGCCCGCGGCGACAGAGAAAGATCTTTCGCGAACGACGCGGCACGCGGCAATAGAATTGGCGATGGGACGACGGCAAGGGGAGCACTCCGCAGGTAGAGCTCCGTTATAGGTCCTCCTAATCCATCTGCAGTAATTCCCCTCCAGCAGAACCTTCCCGCAGTCCGAACTCAATATCTGGCTGTTAGTTTTGACAGTTAACGAACAACGCCGGCTCGGGCGATTGTGAACGCGGCCCGAAAGTAATCCCTCTTGCCAAGAAGACTTAACTGATGACCGCGAGCCGGAAGGTAGCGTAGCGCCACTCAAATAGAGGGTGATGCGAGGACCGTGAAAACAACCGTCCGAGACACCCTACAGGACGTGCTGGAGATAGAGCCAACATAGAGTGCAACTCCGGTAGCAACTCGGCCACGTCTGTCAAGCAAAAGCGTGAGGGAGCGTGGTTAAAGCTGCTCTTGGTGGCAGGGTTAGACGGCGAGATCGATCAGCCAAAGCTAAGTAGAAAAAACAATGAAAAATCCTCTTCCTTTCGGCCTGCCGCTCTTGCTCATTCTATTTTGCGCGCCCCAACCCTCAAGCGCGCAGAAAATTAAAACAGACTGGGTTAAGGGATACAACTTTGCAGGGTTGAAACGCTTCGCGTGGAAACCGAATCACCTGGTTACAATGCGCCATCCGGAAGACAACAAGCTTCTCGATCGAAAAATCATGCGGGCCGTTACTCAGGAATTGGCGGCCAAAGGCATCGTAGAAGATGCCACCAACCCGGACTTTTACATTTTCTATCATGCCGGACCAGGCAACGAAGGCCTTATGGCCGGTGCCACGGCTCCTGCGGGTCTAGAAAGCGTACAACCGGCTGCTCTGGGTGCTCCGGATATGGTTGTCGGCCCCAGTGTCGGGTTTGCTCCAAACGTGTGGTACTCGGTGCAGGGCAAATTCGTCTTTTATATGCTGGATTGCAAATCCAACGCCGTGATCTGGGAGGGTACATCCACGAAACGGTGGCATGATCCGCAGAAAGCCCTCAAGAACGAAGACAAAGAAATCAAAACGATAGTGAGTAAGTCCCTAAAGGATTTTCCTCCTAAGTCTAAGAAATAACACGGATATGCACAGTTGGGGCGTGGAGTGGAGATTTTCAGTGGTGGCGCTAGGAGTCGAGTGCGGCCTTTTCTTTCTTGAGTGTCTGCAATTCACTTGCCGGAACCACGAGCTCAGCAAACCCACACTCCAAACAGACCAAAACGCTCTGGCAAATGTAGAGTGGAGGTACTCTAAGCCCTCTTGGGTTGGGGAAGCTGGCTGTCAGCTCAGCGTCAAGCTTTTGTAGGTTTTCAGACTTGCAAGCCTTACACGGCATCTTGACTCCAAACCGACCCCTGCCCAACGTGGACAATATTCCAGGGGATGCTGTCAGTTCTTGAAGGCAACAGTCTAACACACCAACACTGCTAAATTAATCACCTCTCCTATGCCTTTAATTTGTGCCTGGCCCCAAGCGGCCCCAGCTGATGCATATTTCCTCAAGACTGGCATTCTTTACAGTGACAACGACATTTTATCGAGAATATCTTGAACCTAGGAGATCGGGATCGCCGCACTTCATGATTGTCCTCTTAGAAATGAGTCGTATGTCTTAAGTCGTGTTTAGATGCTTTCTGGGCACGCGGCCGTCGGACGGGCTGATTGAGCAAAGTGAGAATACTTCTCGCAGATGATCACCCGAACTTTCCGGAGATTGAAGAGCGCCTATTAGAGGTGGAATTCGAAGTTATCGGAAAGGTCGGCAACGGCCAAGCACTGTTTGAACAGGCCATGCGGTTGAAGCCAGATGTCATTGTTACTGATATTTCGATGCCGATCCTGAATGGCATTGAAGCTACCATCCGATTAAGAAAATCAGGCTGCAAAGCCCGGATCCTCTTTTTGACTGTGCATTCCGACACCGAGTTCGCCCGTAGCTGTCTCTCCGCTGGTGCTTCTGGATATGTTGCGAAGTCCCGAATGCTAAGGGATCTGTTACCAGCCATTCGTGAGGTTCTAGCTGGCAACATCTTTGTCTCAGGCGGATTGCCGCACGACAACGAAGCGTAGTGCCCGGCTTCTTGGCTGATTCCGTCGCTATGCTCGGTGACCTTATTAGGTTAAAGACGACGATAGAGATAGTTTAGATTCAAACGTCTGATCTCGCACCCACGGCGTACGCGCCCGAGATTAAGTATTCGTGAGGCCGTCGACTATGCTCGCGTTGGAACCTGCTACCGGATGCGCTCATTTGAAGTCTCGATTTCTCGACGGCCTCGCAGCTGACGAGGTCCAGGTAGTTCTGGCAGCCGCTAGGCTGCGGCAGTTCCTTGCGAAATGTGTAGTCGTAAATCAGGGCCATTCTGCCGATCATTTGTTCCTATTGACCAAGGGCCGCGCCCGATTTTTTTTCAACACACGCGAGGGGAAGAAAGTGGCTCTTCTGTGGCTAACTCCGGGAGAAATATTCGGCGGATCTGCACTTTTGTCGACGCCCTCCCATTATCTCGTTAGCACGGAAACGCTAAAGGACAGCTCCATTTTGGTGTGGAACCGTGCCACACTCCGAACTCTCGCTGCGCGCTACCCAAGACTGCTGGAAAATGCGTTACTTATCGCCTCGGATTATCTCGCTTGGTATCTTGCCGACCATGTAGCTCTTATCAGCCAGACAGCTCGTCAAAGACTAGCCCGCGTCTTAGTCTGCCTAGCTGAAACCATTGGAAACAAAAGTTCAGAAGGCTTCGAGTTCGATGCCACGAACGAGGAGTTGGCAGGTGCCGCAAATGTTACCCCGTTTACGGCGTGTCGTCTCCTTAGCGAATGGCAAAAAAATCACGCCGTCGTAAAACGTCGAGGCAAAATCCTCCTCCGCTCTCCCCAGAAACTCCTCGTTCACACACATACAGCTTGACCCAGGCTGCATTTCCGTACTCTCTTTCTGCTATTGTGGCCTTCTCCGATTGTCCTCACGCAAGTTCGAAGTTGCTATTGCGCAACGACTGAGCCACCCCTCAAATGCAAGACTGTCACTTGGCCGCATTTCTAGAAAATAAGAGGGCGACCTTCTGAACGTGACGAACGGGGAGATTGTGGAATTGCTACATTCATTAGTGCGCGTACTCGTTGTGGATGATGTTGAACTTTGGCATACGTTTGTTGAGGGACAGCTCGACAGGGAACCCAATTTGCAAGTCGTCGGCGTCGTGACCGATGGATTAGATGCTGTTCGGAAAGCAGTAGAACTTCGGCCGGATTTGATCTTGTTGGACATTCGTCTTCCCAGGTTGAGCGGCATCGAGGTCGCTCGACAAATTCGCAAGGTTGTCCCTGCAGCGACAATTCTTTTCTTGAGTGGCGAATCAGATCCGGATGTCGTGCGAGACGCCTTTTGCGCTGGCGGACTTGGCTACGTCCTTAAGTTGGATACCGCTCGCGATCTGATGGCAGGAATTGAATCCGTCCTTCTCGGCAGACCATTTGTCAGCAGCAGTCTGCGGGAATTGGGTGATATGACGTAATCCGGTAACGATGGTAGCAAAGCTGGGCACGCTTTAGGTCATGTGCGCTTGATAACGACGGCGGTCAGATCGTCCTGCTGTCTCGTGCCACCAGAAAACTCAAGTGCGGCTTGATATATGGCGGAAATAATTTCTTTGGGTTGCTTTTCTTTTGAAGCACGAATAACTTCCTCCAATCGCTTGGGGCCGAAGAATTCTCCTTGCGAATTTGCCCACTCGAAAAAACCATCCGTGGCCAATACCAGCAAGTCACCCCGAGTTAGCTCGAGAATTTGTGGAGGCTCAGAAACAAGTTTGGCTACAATGCCGAGCGGCAGCCCTTGCGCGTTCAACTCTTCAAAGCAATCTTCCCTCAGTACGTAGAGAAACAGCGGACCGTGTCCTGCTGAAAGCACCTCTACTCGCGAGCACCCCGGGGAGCAAACCGCTGCTACAAACGTCACAAAACGCCCCTCCCCAATGTCACCTACGAGGGCTGCGTTGAGCTGTTCCATGGTGTCTAATAGTCCCTTTCCCACTCTGAAGTTGGCTCTCGCGTAGGCGCGACAGATTGCAGCGAGAAGTGCAGGACCAATCCCGTGTCCCGTAACATCAGCCAAAGCCACGACCACCTTCCCACCTGCTAGAAGCTGCCAGTCATAGTAATCTCCACCAGTCTGATCAGCAGGTTTGTTCCATCCAGCGATCTTGAAACCTTCAATCTGTGGCATATCGAGAGGAAGCAGAGACTGCTGTATTGATCGGGCTATCGCAAGATCGTGCTCCAGGCGATCTACTTGAAATCGCATTTCCGCCTCTCGGAGGGCGGCATCAACCTGCTTGCGGATCTCACCTGCCACTACGCCTGCAGCAAATCCCGCAATAAGGAGAGCAACGGCATAACCGAAGACAGCTTTTTGGGTTGAAAGCAAAGATGTGTCCCCGCTCAGCGTTGGTCGCCAGCCGAGGTAAATCGCTGCAGTGAGATAACTCGCCGCAGCCGCCGCTCCCGAAACTCTACAGAGCACAGGGCTAAGCCGGAGCGTGGATAGGCTGATAAAAACAAAGAACGCGAGGCCCGCGGGATTTGCCAAAGGTCGATACATCGGATCAATGGAGGCACTGGAAAGAAATACGAGCGCAAGAGCGGGCAAGAGAGATTCCAAGACGATGTTGCTCAGCCAGATCCAGTTGTCAAGTTGCAGAACTTTCTGAACCGCGCGATTCACAGCTCGTAGCACGGCGAATTCGTAGGCGACAAAAAAACTCAGAAGTACTAGTGTTTTCAGCCATGAAACAAAATTTTCGTAGCCGCCGCCCAGAATAATGGCCCGAAGGGTTCGTATCAGGAACGCCGCAATAACGCTTCCCAAAACGATGCGAACTCGGAGGTACTCGCTCTTCAGGAGGGCTTGCCGAAAGGCAGTCGATTCGGTACGAGGGTCGGTCATGGTTCGATTTTTGGCGCAGGCGACAAACAAAAGTCTCGTTTACTCTTGGCTGTTTGTGACCTCAGCGGAAACTTCCGGGGAAACCGCAGAAATCGTAGGCATGCACCAACTACGAGGTCAATCAGAACGGGAGACGCTCGGCTATCGAGAGACGGTGCCGAACTCAGCATGGTCACGGTTGTGACCTTAGCCGAATTACGCTTCGTTATGTCACTGTAAGTTTTGCCAGATGATTCCTTCGCTTCAGCCGTCTAAGATCCATCTACTGGGCGCATGGAAACTGAGTATTCCAATAGGCGCCAAAAATGAAAATTTCAGTGTCGCGCAGTTCAATTCTAAGCGCCCTCGCGATTGCGATTCTGTTGGCTGCACTGCCTGGTGCGATAGCGACGATACTGCGGACTGGAAATCCGTACTTACTATCATGTCAATTTTTTGAAGATATGGTGGCACGACTTTCGGGGGCTGGCCGTTTTCGTTTTATATTGCAACCTACAATTGCGATCTCAATAGGCATACGTGACGGCATAAAGGATTCGCGCATTGGTTCCCCCCCCTTTTTGTTAGCGTTGCTGCTTCACAGCGAGAGCAGAAACCATCTCCTACGAAGCGCTCTTACCTCAGTCCGCGACCTGATCGCGGTCGCAATTATTCTGGACGTTGTCTCTCAATTCCTCATTTTCGAGAATGTTCACCCCGGAGCCGCGTTGGTACTTGGCCCGGTGCTGATCGCGGTGCCGTACTCGATAGCCAGGGCGTTGAGTAATCGCATCGGGAGGAGATGGAATCGCTACGCGCCAGTCAGTCGCGCGAGCTGATTTGTGTTCCTGAAGAATTGAACACTCCGTGTTACAAGGCAAAGACCACGCCTAGATTGCCTGCACGACGGCTGCGAGAAGTCGGGTAGCTCATGCAAGTGGTAATTCGATGAGAGAACCGACGGACACCTTGCAAATAGTGCCGCCGAGCCGTTGCCTTTCACCAAAATTGCATCCGACAGAACCTGGACCGAAGACGAATTCTCGGTCCATTTCCTGATCAACTACCGAATTATAATGGGATGCTTCAAACCCTAACGAACTGTCTCCGCGCAAATGTGTCTTTCCGTTCCAGCTTTGGTGCCCGGCCGTGCGTTAACGCCGCTCCATGAGATGGCTCGGCGGAGATTCGCAGCTGAGTCTTCTAATGCGTCGGACGTAAGCGGCAAATCTACGCCGCATTCCTTGGACAAGACCCCGTAGCGCGATCTTGCCGCGATCAACTTCTGCACTTCCTTAGGGGACATTATATGGGGTCCGCCAAGCGCCTCGGCAACGAGCAAAATCTTCGCGAATCGTTCGACAATTTCCAGTCGTTGATAGGCGGTGTCCAGGTTTGGGCCGCAAGTCACCACACCGTGATTCTCGAGCAGGATTGCATCATATTTTGTCGCCAGAGGCTCAAGACCCGCGCAAAGTTCCCGGGTTCCTGGCGTTCCGTAGGGCGCTAGCGGAACTTTACCAAGCGCGATGATCACCTCCGGGAGTACCGCGTCTTCGAGTGCGCGCCCCGCAGCCGCAAACCCCGTCGCTGTCGGGGGATGCGCGTGACAAACGGCTCGTACGTCGGGTCGCAGCCGATAGAAAAGGAGATGCATCAACATTTCAGTGGAAGGTCGCCCGGTGCCGCGGAGAAGCTCGCCGTTTAAGTCGGTAACTAAAAGATTCTCAGGTTCTATATATCCTTTGCATACAAAAGCGGGAGTCACTAGAATCTGGTTTTGATCCAGCCGCACCGATATATTGCCTTCGCACGCAACCACTAATCCGTGCGCGTACATTTTGTGGCCGGTTTTGCAGATTTCGCGCCTGAACTCATCCTCTGGCCCAACTTGTTCAAGTTCGCCAGCGACCCCGAGACTTTCTGCCATTGACCCTAGTCCTTCCTGTGCAAATCGGCTTGCCTGCTAGTCTTTGCAGAACCGGCTAACACAAACGGCTTCCTTCGGCGCTTCTGCCTTACCTAAGACGGGGCAGGCTCAGCCACCTGCCCCGTCCCCTTGCACTCGCCAATTAGGATAATGCGAGTTCTCACCTCCGCTAACTGGCGAATCGTGAAGCGATTTTTCGAATTGTTGTCGCCGTCAACGACAGACCACAGAAAAGTACTCCCATCACTCCGATAAGAGGCAGCTCGCTAGCTGTTGTTGGAAGCTTTTTGGGTGCTGGCTCATCGGTCGCTGGGGACTTAGTGTCCGTTGCCTCTGCAACTTCAACCGGTGGAGTCGGCTGGGCCGTGACAATTAGAATCGGCACACCAGGTGTTGGTGCCGCCGGCGTCGGAGGCGCAGTTCCGCTGAGCTTAACCTCGTGTTCGATTACAGTTTCGGGAACCTCAGTTATTCTTTGAGCAGAGACCGTCATCCCTTTCTTGAGTGCAAAGGCGTCCGTTTCTACCCCATCAACAGTGAACTTTTGGCCTTTTGGGATCGTGAACTTTTGGTTTTGGCCGTTCTCCAGCGTCAGGATGAGATGGTTGGGGGGCGAAACGTGCCACACCTTGCCGGTGACTGTTTCGACCGTCGTAACTACTTTAGGTCTGGTTATCCGCACTGTCTGCTTCTCGAGCTTCATGCCAACTCTTGCGTCGGTAATGTGGACTGGCTTCCCGTCTACCATGAACGTAACGGTCGCCGGTATGTTGTCGAACTCTCGAAGCGATCCGCTTTCCATTCTGACAACAATAGTGTTGCCATTGACGTAGACAATTTCGCCGCGCTCGACGGTGACCTCCCTGGTTGCCTCTCCGTGCTTTTCTGTCTTGGTGGTTTGCACTTGCGCAACAGAGGGGAGTGAGAACGCGCTAAAGAGAGCGCCTCCGCCCAAGATGCCGAGCAATGCAGTACTTGAGAGCCTAATTAAGATCATCTTTTCTTCTCCTTATTTTTGGTATCGTTGCTTGCAGAAATGCTGTCTGCGCCTGCGACTAAATCGGACCCGTCCGCACTCTCGAGCAATGCTGTTACGATGTACCTCTTGGGGGCGTGGCCAACAAAGTAAAAAGGAAAGCATGTCACGAGCGTCAATGTCCGCACCTCTGTCGGATTCAAGACCGAGACATTCTCAGGAGTAACGATTCGAATCTGGGTCACGCTGTATCGATCTGACTCTCGCGGCTGTACGAGCTCCAGTACATCCCCCGGATCTAATTTCTGCAAACCCCGGAAGAACCCATCGCGGTGTCCTGCGATCCCCAGGTTGCCCGGCGCACCAACCTGGGCGGTCCCTAATATCCTTCCTACGCCGCGATTTAGCGTTAAGTCATCCGTATCGTTAAACACCGGAACCTCTAGGCTGATCTTCGGAATGCGAAGAATTGCCAAGGGAGCGTCGGCCTTCTTGGCAAGGCTGTCCTCGTAGGCCGAGATCCGTTTGGCAGACCACAAGCGAAAATCAACTGGCACTTCCAAGAGGGGATCCAGCGACGTAAAAGCCCTATTGGACAGAGCAGGTGGGTTTTCGGCTTCAAATTCCTCGATAGCTTCTCTGGAACCGATGGTCCTATGAAGTTGGGCGGCGATCCAGAATGTCAAGAGCGTCAAGCCCAAGACTAGAAGCACCCGTTCGATTCTTCGCGTCCTCACTGTGTCGCCTGCGATTCCTTAACCACTCGCCAACTCTTTCGCCATCATCTAAAACTCTCGCCAAACAGCAACAAATGGCAGCCATAGGCGACTCACCCATAGCTTCGCCCCAACCAGGACGGAATACGCATTAATTGGAGCTAGGAAGCAATGGATCATTGCCAATAAGAGCCCTCCTAAGAGGACGATAGCCTTGACCCCAATATCCGTCTGCTTCATCTCGGCTACCTAGTCATGAGTCAACCGTCAGGGTGCAGGGGCTAGGCTGCGCCACTCCGCGTTTTCCGTTTCCAGAATATGGAGAGCCTCGCCTAGCGCAAACTGTCAAAAGTTACAGCCTGCCGACGGTCATTGCGAAAGGTCCATCTGGTAGTTTTGCCAGTGTTAGGAGTCGGCCTGGCCAGCTATAAAAAATAAAAAAGTGAGCGAACAGGAAGAGGACGCGAAATGCAAACATTCGTGCAAAGCCTGCGGAGCCAACTGACAGCGGTAGTGTGCTCGATGCTTCTAATTCCTGGGGGGCCTCAAATCGCGGCGCAGGACCCAGTCGCACAGCAAAGTGGCGTGCCCGATGAGCAAGCCGCAAAGATTCCGAATGATCAACTTGATTCTCTGGTTGCACCTATTGCCCTTTACCCGGACCCACTCTTGGCTCAAGTCCTCGCTGCATCCACCTATCCTTTGGAAATCATTCAGCTGCAGCAGTGGCTCGCGCAACACAAGGAGCTGAAAGATAAGGCTCTTGCCGACGCGGTGATAAAACAACCGTGGGACCCGAGCATCCAGTCGATGGCGGCACTCCCTGATGTTGTCAAGCGGCTTGCCGATGACATTCAGTGGACGACAGACCTTGGAAATGCCGTACTGGCACAGCAATCCGACGTCATGGACGCTGTGCAGCGGATGCGCGCGAAAGCGCAGGAAAAGGGAAACCTGAAGTCCAATGAAGAAATGAAAGTCGAAACCAAAGTAATCGAAAACAAGAGCGTGGTCGTGATCGAGCAAGCCAAGCCCGACGTTGTCTACGTTCCCAGCTACGACCCTGTAGTCGTTTACGGCGCGCCCCCGTATCCTTACCCACCAATTTCCTACCCTCCTCCAGGCTACTACGCTGCGGGCATGGCGATTTCGTTTGGCGTAGGGATGGCTATTGGAGCGGCCTGGGGCGGGGGGTGGTGCTGCAATAGTGGGTGGGGTGGAAACAATAATATCAACATAAATAACAACAATACTTTTGTAAACAACTCAAATAGACAGAACATTAACAATTCCGGCAATCGGACCGGAAATCGCACCGGGAGCGGCAACAATTGGCAGCACAACGCCCAACACCGTGGTGGCACACCGTACTCGAACAAGGCAACGGCCAACAAGTACGGCGGTACCGCCCGTGGCGATTCCGCGTCGAGCCGGCAAGCAAATGCACGGCAGAATCAAGGTCAACTAGGTGGGGGGCAGCAGGCTGGCAGCATGGACCGCGGTGGCAGGCAGCAATCCGGTGCCAGTAACCGCGCGGGGGGGAGTGCGAGCGGTGCAAACCGAGCTGGCGGCGGAGGAGATCGTGTGGGAAACCGAAGCGTGTCTCCCAACGCCAGCGCTAGTTCCAAGGGCGGAGGCGGTGCATTTGGCGGCGCTTCGAGCGGGAGGAGCGGCAGCGCCACGCGAGCGAGCAGTTCGCGCGGTGCCTCGAGCATGGGTGGTTCCCGCGGTGGCTCGCGTGGCGGGGGACGGCGGAGGTAATCGATGATGGTCAAGGAAAATCAAATGAAGTCAGAAGCGAGGGTAGCCTTCGAAACGATTGTTCCCGGATTCTTCTTGCTGATCGCCTTGCTCTGCACCGTGGCAGCATCCTCAAGAACTGCGCAACAAACTGGTGGGAGCGCATCAAAGCCGCCAAGGCCATCTCAAGAAGCGTTCGCTACACCGAAGCAAGCTTCTGAAGCCTTGATCCAAGCGACGGCGACCTATGATCTCCCGGCTCTCAAGGAGATTCTTGGTCCGGAAGGCGAGTCTCTTGTCTCCTCTGAAGATCCAGTCCGGGACAAGAACATTGCAGCCGCGTTTGCCGCAAAAGCCCAGGAAAAAAATCAAATCACCATCGATCCCAGGAATTCCAACCGCGCCATCCTCTCCGTTGGTAACGAGGACTGGCCACTTCCGATTCCCCTGGTCAGGAAGGGGGGAAAGTGGTCGTTCGACACCAAAGCGGGTCGCCAGGAAATCCTCTTTCGACGCATTGGCGCAAATGAACTGGATGCCATCCAGATTTGCCGCGGGTACGTCGAGGCGCAAACCGCATATTCCTTGGAAAAGCATGACAACGCCGAGGTAAATCAGTACGCGCAGCGAATCGTCAGTACGCCTGGGAAGCACGACGGTCTTGCATGGCAAAACTCCGATGGAACTTGGGGAGGCCCCGTTGGAGAGGGAATCGCAAAGGCTCTGGAGCAGGGTTATACAAATCGAAGCCAGCCATACCATGGTTACTATTTCAAGATTCTGAAGGGTCAGGGCTCGTCCGCACCTCTAGGGAAGATGGATTTCATAGTTGAAGGAGCGATGATCGGTGGGTTCGCACTCGTCGCTGCGCCTGCAGAATATCGTGTTACGGGAGTGAAAACGTTTCTCGTCAGCTATGAAGGAATTGTTTACGAAAGAGATCTGGGACCGGACACGCTCACAATCTTTAAAAAGATGGAGCTGTATGATCCGGATAAAACTTGGAAGCGCACTGACGACAACTGGTGATCCTTGGGAGTACCCGCCTTTGCGCTAGTGGACAGGCGTTGGTGCATCCGGTGCGGGCCGCACCAAAACGTCAACTGAAGCGGACCGAGTAGGTCACAATTTGCTGGGTTCGAATCTAAATTCGGGAAGTTTCCTAAAAGGAGAACGCTGTTATGAATAGAATAGTTGTATTGGCACTTTGTTTTTTCGTGCTTGGAGCGACGACAGCGGTTGCCCAGGACGTGCGATATGATTTCGATAAAGAAAAAGACTTTTCTAAATACCACACCTATAAGTGGGTGCCCATCAAGGGAGCCGATCAGCCAGATGAATTGACGGCGAAGCAGGTAACCGCCGCTATTGACGCAGAACTCGCCGCAAAAGGGTTCACGAAAACAGATTCGGACACTGCAGACCTGTACATAGGCTTCCAGACTGCCATTGGCTCCGAGAAACAGTTCACTTCATATAGCACTGATTGGGGCTATGGTGGCGGGTGGGGACGCGGATGGTACGGCGGTGGAATGGGATCGTCCACCACATACGGCTCGACTTCCACGGTCTATGTCGGACAACTAGACGTGAGTATCTATGATCCCGGCCAGAAACAGCTCGTTTGGCGGGGAGTTGCGACGAAGACCTTGGATCCGAAGGCCAAGCCTGAAAAAAAGCAGAAGAACATTACCAAGGCAATTCAAAAACTTCTGAAGAATTTTCCGCCACAAGTGAAGAAATAACCAGGGAATCAGGTCCGTAAGGTTCATGAACTCGTAGCCGTTCAAAACGTAGTCTCGTGAGTTGCCTCTGTGCGGACGATGCGCGTCTAGGCTCTAAGTAATTTGTTGGTCCCAAACAGATCTCGGATGCTCCTAACCGTTGCGGACTCGCTGGAACAACGGCATTTGAGCTGGCCCTATCGGTTCGCTCTTCTTGATAGGAATTCGTAGCGGAATGTGCAAAACGTATTTTCTGGTGAAGTCAAACCTGGAGATGGTGAGACTGACGTGCTTTGGCCGACCATTCTCCGTTGTAACCCTTTAGCTGTTTCTCGTATGCATTTCCCGTTCTGTGCTACGCGCTCGATGACCGGTAGACATAACTGGATGGGATTCGTCGAATACAGCCTTCTGCGCCGCAGCCAGGCTCCAACAAATGCACTGGGACCAAGTTTTCAGTCTCATGTCTAAGCTGTTCCGCGCCCTGGTTGACGCAGTCCAAATGCCGGATGTTTTGCAACTTTTTCGCTAAATCAGCCACGAAATTGATCGTCTCGCAGCGTTTTGTTAACCGGAGTTCGGCACTTCCATAGATGCCATTTAACTGATGATCGGCCACGTTTCGCCACGTTTGAACTTGGCAGGGCCGCACTCAGGCGCATTAACAGAATTCCCGCTTGGCCCCGCTCGAAACAATATGGCTGCATCGATCGAGAACAGGTACGGCTCTTGCCGGCCAAGGCCTCCTGCCGTTAGGTATCCAGCTACTCTTGCGCCATGCTGGAGATATGGGTAGTCCGGTCATCCTGTAACGTGATCGTCCCAAACTAGGCTAGAATTGCGAGAAAAACGGCGGGCTCTCTTGGGGGGATCACCACGTCCCGATGCGGAGCGCAAGTCCCGACGTGAAACGCACTCCCTCCGACGCATGGATCTGATCCACATTAGGAAGCCAAGAATGAGTGTATTCTAGATTTCCGATGCGCCAGGCCAAGGCACGATTAACGACAAGGTCAACGCCCCCTCCCACGGCCACTGCGAATCCGTTCTCCTGATGCTCCACGGACCAATCGCTGCGCTTCGGATAGTGTGGGAGCGTCCCACTACCATCGTTCCAAGCATCTATCAATTCTTTTCTTTTCGCCAGATCATCGATTTCGTGCGTGATTCGCCTCCCACCGGCCAGTACTTGAACATAGGGCGAGATCCGCTTGGACGCGCGCGGGGTCCAACGGGTCCCCGTGGAATACATCTCGGAGTCTCCGCTTTCATCCTTCGGCATGTTGATGACGAGGCAGCCGGTGAATTCCCCCACGATTTGCCAAGACGGATTTATCCTGAATGCACCTGTTCCGCCGCCACCAATACAGCTACCGCCGCCCAGAAAGCTCTCATATTGTGTGGAGACCATCAGCTCAATAGTGGCTTCCAGAGGAAGCTTCAGCTTCACGTCGTCGGACTTGTTTTTCACAAAAACGAAGGGTTTCGCGCCCCCGTTTCGATATTCTTCCAATAGTTGCTTCCGTAGAACGTAATTTCCCCTGAATAGCCCAAGGCGCGTTCTTCGATACCATGGCGCCTTGAATTCCATCATATTTGCAAATGTGCGGCTTGGATTCAGAAAGCTGCGGGCGAGTATCAGAACGACGCGATTGGATGTTCGGTTTTCCAGCGCTGTTATTACATATCGGTCGGCAATATCTTCACCCATCATTTCGCAGATTCCCATCGTAGGCGTATTCGCAAAGTCGGCGAAACCTGGGCCCTCGTGGAGTTGCACGTTCCCCAGCGACGCTTCACTTGCTGGCCCCATCTTCCATTGGGTGCTCATCACCGCAGAGAATGAGAGCGCGCGCAGGCGGCTGATCCAATAATCGCGCCCCGAGCCCCACACTACATCGCGATATCGCGGATCGTTATTCTGCTGAATGAATCCGAAAATCGAGCCTTCAAAGGTGTGTGCGACATAGTTTGTGATAAAGGGATCACCATCACCCCATCCGCGAAGCTCGGAAACAGATGCCATCCAATCGTTGAACCATGGCCCGTTTAGAGTGTCACGCGTCCCTGGTTCGGTGGCAAAACGGAATGCGTGCATAACGCCTGTATAGAGCCAAGCTTCGCGCAACGCCGCGTGCCATTGAAATTTGCTGTTTTCTTCCTTCTGAGTTTGTATCGGAGAATCGCTAGGCATTCGGGGTTGGTCGCGATGGGAAAAACTGTCTGTGCTAATCGCGCCGCTGCCGATGACCGCGGCCGTGCTTTGACCTGTCGCACCGTAACCAAGACCAAGCGTCAGGAGAATGCTCAAGACGCATTTGCATAGTGCCTTCGTCCAATGCATTTTCGATTCGGAATCTTTGCCAATAAGCGCAGTTTGTGTCTTCAAGTTCGTCCAGAACGGCGTGAATAGATTGAAGTGTCGAGGGCGCTCATCGTCGATCGCCAGCTCCCGAATTGATAATGGATTTTGTTTCGCAGACCGGCCACTGGCAGAAGTGCTAGCTTCGCCGCTTACAAACTTCGAAACTTGAAGGATCAAAGAACCTGGGCCATTCAACGAAGAACCAGACTCGAACGGTAGTCTGACGAGCCTTCACTCGAACTTTCGGATTCACTCTGGCAAGTGCAATCGAGCCTGCTCCGTTGGACAACGAGCCTGCTCTGTCAGGAGGCCCGAATGCGGCTATAGTTTAATCGACGTAACCTCGATGGAGTTCCCTCAGAAGGGCAAAGGCTGCCAGGCAGTGCAGCGGCGCCCGGCCTCTTCTATCGCGAGCACATTCGTTTTCGCGATTTCCACTTCAGAACCAGCTTCCGGTTTCATCAACAGGGTTTCGGGGCGATCCTTCAACAGTGTCCCTCGCAAGCTTAACTTGATCCGCCCCAGGGTCACTTGAACCAGCACGACTTGTCCAACCCAAGGCTCAAACGCATTCTTCATTTCTCCCCCTCAAGTGCTTGTTTCTAAGGACAGGAAGCATCATCCACAGCGAGGGGCATGGACACTGTTAAGAATGACAGTTTGTGGGGAGCCGAATCCTCAAATAATCTTGAGGCATGCCGTCGAATCAGACGAGGCGAAGCGAGGAGTGTAAACTTTTATTCGTGTGAGTACCAAACAGATGCTGGTGCCTAGACCACGAAAAGTGAGTCGCAAAAGTCTTGTAAGGACGCCGTAATGACTACTCATGACTGTCATTCAATTTTTAGTTTTCTTACGTTGGCAGCTTGCGGCCCCTTCGGACCTGAGACGATCTCAAATTCCACGCATTCTTCTTCAGCTAAGCTCAGATATCCCTCTCCAAGAATTGCCGAGTAATGAACAAAAACGTCCGGACCATCTTCTCGACCGATGAAACCAAATCCCTTCGCATTATTGAACCACTTCACCTTGCCAATCACTTTCTTCTCCTGTTGATAAAAGGCAGATTCTGCCAGAGTCCGACAGTATCGAAAACACGGTGAGCCCTTTCGAACTATGGCCGCACGCAGTAAACGACCAGAGGCTGATGCCTTTTCGAATGAAGCTACGACTGAATACTAGTAGCGCGACATGGCGAAGTCGTTGCTCTGGAGCAAGGACCGTCAGTAACACTTCGTGGATATTCGCGGGTTTCGCACTAGGCCATGATTAAAAAACGCTTCCGTTTAAGTAGAGAAATAGCAGATAGCAAGTTGACTCGGAGCTATGCGACCAACCTATGATCCCGGATCTTGCAACACGGCAGATAAATAGAAAAAACGAATGGCCTGCTGGGGAATCATTCGCAGCCCGGGGACACGAAGCGAAGACCGTCTCTTGCGAATTTGATCGCGGGAATCAGATCACTAGCCAAACGACTTTTCAACACGTAGCAACTAGCGCCCGATTCCATAGCGGCACGACAGATCTCAGCATCTCTGTGCGCAGTGAGAAAAACAATTTTGCTGGATGTGCTAACCTCCAGAACACGTTTGGCGGCTTGGATTCCGTTGAGGACGGGCATGGTAATATCGAGTACTAGGACATTCGGCTGCAGTTTGGCCGCGGCCTCCACGACAGATTGTCCGTCAGTCACCGTGCCAATCAGTTCGCAGCCGTTGCCAGATAAAAACTCAATTAGATGCTCAAGCACTGCGTTATTGTCGTCGGCTAGTAATACCCTGATTTTGGTCAAGCGCGCACACCGTCCTCATAAGAAGTTACAACACGCTTAATTCCAAAAAGTTCTTGTCACAAAGGAGTGGGCTAGGCTAGTACTCCACCCGCCTTAGGGACTTCGGGGTTGGTCCGGTAAGTATAATCCGCAGAATCAAAAAAGATGTCAATTCGAGTCTTCTTCGCCAGCTCTTAACCCCGATGAACTCTCTCCAGGCCCTCAATTAATCCGGCAGGAGGTGCTTGACTAACAGAACTTCGTTTCCCTTCTCACTGTAAATGAGCTCGTCCACGAGGTGCCTTGCTATCAAGAGCCCGTAGCCGCCCGGGCGGAGTCCTTGTGCTTCCCGGAAAAGGGCGTGTCGAATCGGATCATATGCGGGATTGTTGATCGCTGCGTGGTGAAGTTCTCCTAACGAGAAACCCTGGCCTGGATCCTTGATCCTGCACAAGACCAGCTTCTTGGTGCGCACGTAGCCAACTTCGACGTACTGGCTGGGGTCGAAATTTCCTCCGTGCTCGATGGCATTGAGCAACATCTCACGAAAGGCAACTGCGACGTCCTCCTTTTCGTGGTCTTGGAGATCCGACAGCTCGTTAATGAATTGCACTAGTCTGTCTGCCGTTTTCTGATCACAACGGGCTATGACGCTGATCCATTCAGGTGTCGCCGAGACCAGCTCGAGGCCATCATCCCAACTGACTCCAAGCGAGGCGATGCGCACCATTTCGGCGAGGGAGGCAGGGGAAAACGGCTTGGAAAAGTAGCTGAAGGCGCCTTCTCGAATTGCCGTGATCACGTCGCGCGGGGTGCTTTGATCTGTCAAGATGATGAATCGAACAAGTGGGTGAATACGGCGGATTTTGCGAAGCAAATCGACATCTTCTTTGCCGGTGGACTTTGCCCCGGTGATTATTAGATCAAAATGTACTGTCTGCGTAAGATCCAAGATGGCTTGGTTGTCCGCGGCATGCACAATTTCCCATTCATCAGACTTGAGAACATTTCGCAGCACTTCGTCCACGTCCAGGGTGGCATCGATGACAAGCGCACGCCTTACGGGATCTGTTGAATGCTTTGCAGGTACGGCGGGCTTCATATTTTGTGGCCCTAGAAGCTCTCATTTAGAAAGTCAAACACCTGTCCGAAAACATACGGCGGAACAAAGGACGAGTGAACTGTCACAATTGCCGGTAGCTCTTAATCCTTTGCGACTGGCATTGGGTTTGCCCGCCTTGCAAAAGTGAAAATCACCCGTGTCTCCCTCAAAACCATCCAGACACCAGGGATCAGGGAAAGGCACCGATTCTATTTCTGAGATCCGCACTCAATGCTTTTGGATACGCTCTAGTCTTCCGCAGCCTCTCAGCCTGTTAGTTTTGCCAGTTCAACTTCACTTGTCGCCGGCCTAACGTAGCTGAAGAGCGATCGAATCACGATTTATAACTGTATGTTTGGGAGACTCCGGCGAAAACGTAATTACCGTAGCTGCACCAAAAAGAATGGAATCTGACTTAGAAGTGATAGCGGCGAATCTCAAAGTGAAGTGTCGAAGTTCCCCTACGGTCGCAAAAGGATTTGAGTAGGGCTCGATCTTGTATCGACTGCCACGCGAGTGAGGGAGAACGATCATGACTGTTGCAGCAAAAGCATCCGAGGTTCGAGTGGATCAGTTCTTTACCGGTGCAGAAGCCCGATTCGACCGCTGGCGTTCGCTGCTTCAAGCGGCACGCGCCTGGGAAGGAGCATCAGGCCAACAACGTCCCGAAGAAGAGAGATACCAGGAAATTGTATCCACTTCGCTTGCGGAACTTCGTCAGTGGGAAGATTTCTTTGCGTATCCTGGTCATGAGCTGCTGAGAACTCTCGATGAGCGCATCGGCTCGGGTGATGCCACGGGAACCGCCCGCCTAGTGCAGTCTCTCAGCACAGCGCTTCTGACACATTCCTACCGCACCAACATGGCGGATTGGGAAGGCGAAGATCAGTCCCCGATTAATTTCTCAGAGCGTGTGGCAGGGGCCAGCGAGGAAGGTACGCCACATCGTCCCTATTTCGAAGTGCTGGTCGTGAGTCGGGCACGTCCGGCAGCATGGTCGGAGCTGGCGCAAGAACTACGCAAATTGCGCAGGCCGCAGGACAAGTTCATTTACGAGCCGGTATTTGTCGCCAGTTTTGAGGATGCCGTGCTCGGAACGATCCTGAACGGCAACCTCGAAGCGGTAATGATTTACGAAGGTATTTCCTTTGCTTCGTCGCACCACAGTCCAGTTCTGCGTGAGTTTCTGACCTCGCATCTTGCCGAGACCGGCATAAACCCGAATTCAGGGCAGTATGCCCTAGCACTTGCTCAGGCATTGAAGCGCCTGCGTCCCGAGCTTGACGTCTACTATCTGAGCGATCGAGAGGTGGAGAAGGTAGCTGGCGACATCAGCGCCGATTGCATCCGGCGCGTCTTCTACCAAGTCGAGGAGCCGCTGGAATTACATCTCAGCATCCTCGACGGCATCGCAGATCGCTACGACACCCCCTATTTCGACAACCTCCAAAAGTACGCCCAGCGTCCCATCGGAACATTTCACGCACTCCCAGTTGCGCGAGGCAAATCCATTTTCAAATCGAATTGGATTCGCGATATGGGCAGGTTTTATGGAATCAACCTGTTCCTTGCGGAGTCCTCGGCGACCACTGGTGGTCTCGACAGTCTCCTGGAGCCAACGGGGAACATCAAGCTCGCCCAAGAAAAGGCTGCGCGTGCCTTCGGTGCCGACCGCGCGTTCTTCGTCACGAACGGCACATCCACTTCGAACAAAATGGTCGAGCAGGCCTTGCTGGCGCCGGGAGACATCATGCTTGTCGATCGAAATTGCCACAAGTCGCATCATTACGGCGCGGTGATAGCCGGAGCTCTTCCTTTGTATGTTGAGGCATATCCCCTCACCCAATACTCAATGTATGGAGCGGTGCCCTTGCGTACGATCAAAAAAGCTCTTCTCGACTTGAAGGCCGAAGGGAAGCTTGATCGCGCACGCCTCTTGGTGCTGACCAACTGCACGTTTGACGGGCACATCTATAACGTCGAGCGGGTAATGGAGGAGTGCCTTGCCATCAAGCCCGATCTGATTTTTCTCTGGGATGAGGCCTGGTTCGGTTTCGCGAGGTGGAGCCCGTTCTACCGCAGGCGCACCGCAATGGGAGCCGCGGCCATACTTGAGCGCAAGTTCAAGGACCCAGCTTATCGTGCGGCCTATAACGAACAGGAAAAAAAGCTGGGGGCCGATCTTGATCCCGGCGACAAATCGCTTCTCGAAACTCGTTTGCTGGCAAATCCAGACAAAGTGCGCTTGCGCGTCTACCAGACACACTCCACGCACAAATCAATGTCCTGCCTGCGGCAGGGGTCTATGGTCCTCGTTAAAGACCCGGATTATCACCAGGTCGAAGAACAGTTTCATGAGGCAATTTTCACGCATGCATCAACCTCACCCAACTTGCAAATTATCGCTTCGATTGACGTCGCTCGGCGCCAGATGGAGTTGGAGGGATATGAAATGGTGAACCGCGCCATCCAATTGGCTTTGGATGTGCGTCGCGAAGTGAACTCTCATCCTCTAATTTCCAAGTACTTCCGCGTCCTTGGCGCGGACGAAATGATTCCAGGCGAATTTAGGAATTCAGGATTTGTGGACTACCTCGTGCCTGGAACCAACTGGGCTAAGGCAGTTAACGCACTCAGAAACGACGAATTCGCGCTGGACGTGACCCGACTGACCTTGGTTTGCGGTTCGGCTGGCTTCGACGGCACACAGTTCAAAAATATGCTAGCTGCCGACTACGACATTCAACTTAACAAGACGTCCCGGAATAGCGTGCTCCTGCAGACTAACATTAACAACACGCGCAGCGACATCGCCCAGCTCATTAAAGTGCTGGTTGAGATCTCGCAGGGGATCGAAAAAAGGCTTTCGGAAGGTGGGACTGCCGCGCAACAGGCGTTTGCATCCCGCGTGAAATCCCTAATGACGGACGTACCCGATCTTCCGAACTTCACCGGCTTCTTTAGCCGCTTTCGTGAAGATGCATCGAGCGCAAGCAGCGAAGGAGACATGCGTGCTGCGTTTTTTTCCGCTTATCGAGAACAGCAGTGCGAGCATTTGAAGCTATTCAGCTCGGAGATCGACAAACGCCTCAAGGAAGGGCCCGAGTTGGTATCGGCAAACTTTGTGATTCCGTACCCACCGGGCTTCCCCATCATGGTTCCCGGCCAGATCATCAATGAGGAAACAATTGAGTTTATGCGCAAACTAGACGTAAAGGAAATCCACGGCTACAGCGCGTCACTCGGACTGAAGCTGTTGAATCCAGCGTTTCTGCAGCCGGCAAAGACGCCGAGTGGGGGTGTTGTTCACGCGGCAAAGAGTGTGAAACAGAAGTCAGCGGCAGCAGACTAGCGCGTTGCACTTAGCAAGGAATCGGCTCGTCAAGAGAGGAACGATCCTCTCAACGCGCAGTTAGCCGCCGGCAAGTTATCACGACCCGGTCCTCCATGTAGGACCCGGGTGAAACAAGGAGCAAGGCGATGTTCATATTCGCATGGTTTGCTGCGACTCTTCGGCAATACCCAGAGATTGCAATTTTCCTTACGCTTGCCCTCGGGTACTACTTCGGCAAGTTCACCTTCAAAGGCATCGGTTTGGGGTCGGTCACTGCCACTTTGCTGGCCGGCGTTCTTATTGGGCAGATCGGGATCACCATCTCAGCGCCTTTGAAGGCCACGGTCTTCCTCATGTTTCTCTTTGCAGTCGGCTATGCGGTTGGGCCGCAGTTCGTCCGTGGCGTCGCCAAAGATGGCCTGCCGCAAGCAATCTTTGCGGCAGTCCTGTGCGTGTTCTGCTTATTGGCCCCCATCGCGATTGTTAAGATTGCAGGCTACAACCTCGGCTACGCGGCAGGATTGTACTCGGGGTCGCAAACCATCTCTGCCGCCATGGGATTGTCAACCGACGCGATTAACCGGTTAGGCCTGGCCGCCGACGAGGCCAAAAGGCTACTCGACTCGATGCCGATTGCCTACGCAGTGACCTACATGTTCGGCACCGTGGGTTCAGCAATCGTAATTGCACTGCTTGGTCCGGCGCTCCTCCGCATAAATCTCCCGGCGGCGTGCAAAGACTACGAGGAGAAGCAAGGTGGCACCAAGGATCTCGGCGGCCCGGGCACAGCCTGGCGTCGTTGGGAAGTGCGCGCGTTCCGGATACAGCCTGGCGCCAGAGTCATTGGTCTCCGCGCCATCGAGGCCGAGGCGTTGCTTCCACAAGTACGCATTTTTGTCCAGCGCATACGTCGTAACGGGGTCATCGAGGAGGCGACAGAGGACACAGTACTGCGCGAAGGCGATGTGGTGGCGGTGGCGGGTCCTCGCGAGGCGCTCGTAAGTATTATAGGCGAGCGCGCGAAGATGGTGGCGGCCGCGGGTTCTCGCGATGTACTGGCCCATCCCGCGGGCGGAGCCGCAGTCGAGATAGAGGTTGACGATCCAGAACTGCTCAGCGTTCCCGTGGAGGGCGTCGACGTTTACGTGACCAGCAAGGAGGTGGATGGCAAGACTCTCTCTGAACTCGCACGGTTGCCCACCGCCCGCGGCGTCTTCCTGCGAAAGATCACAAGGGGCGCGGTTGCCACTTCGATTCCTATCCTGCCAAATACAAAAGTTTTTAGAGGCGACATCCTTACCGTGGTAGGCCGTACCCAAGACACTAGTGCCGCGATCAAAATGCTTGGCGTCCCGGATCGCGCCACCGATGTCGCTGACGTTGCTTTCATCGGGGCCGGAATCACGGTGGGTGCGTTGATCGGCGCGCTAGTCTGGAAAGTAGCCGGTGTCCCGCTGACGCTCTCAACCGCTGGAGGGGCGTTGATCTCGGGACTCATTTGCGGATGGGTGCGCTCTGTCCATCCCAAGTTCGGACGCATCCCGACATCAACGGTCTGGTTCATGAATTCAGTCGGTCTGAACATCTTCATCGCCATAGTCGGCATCTCGGCCGGCCCGGGGTTCGTCAATGGCCTACGGACGCAAGGCATTGGTTTATTCATATGGGGAGCCCTTGCGACGACTGTGCCCCTGATTATTGGCATGTTTGTCGGGAAATACATCTTCCGTTTCCACGACGCCCTGCTGTTTGGCATCCTCTCTGGGGCACGTACAACGACTGCTTCGCTCGGCTTGGTTTGTGACCGAGCCCAAAGCCAGATCCCCGCTCTCGGTTATACCGTCACTTACGCCGTTGGCAACACTCTACTGACGATCTGGGGCATGGTCGTCATCATGCTTCTCTCTTGACATCTCTTGAAAGGTGAAAATCATGGACCTATTGAAACTCCGTAAATTCGAGACGTTGGGCCCGTTCGAGATAAAAGATGAACTGATCAAACTAGCGAAGAAAACCTCGCGCACGACACAGTCGGCATTCCTCAATGCTGGCCGCGGCAATCCAAATTGGATCGCCACGACTCCGCGCGAAGGCTTCTTCCTGCTCGGTCAGTTTGCAATCACTGAGAGCAAGCGGGTGATGGAACATCCTGCGGGCGTCGGTGGAATGCCGCAGGCTCAAGGCATCGCGAGCCGTTTCGAAGCGTGGCTTGCTAAGCATGCTGACATGCCCGGTGCCCCCTTTCTCACGACGATGGTGCCGTTTGCGATAAAGACATTCGGGTTCGAGCCGGACTCGTTCGTCCACGAACTCGTAGACTCCATCATCGGTGACAATTACCCGGTCCCCGATCGCATGCTGGTCCACAACGAGCGCATCGTGCACGAGTACCTGACGTGGGCGATGTGCGGAAAGCCGCAACCGGCCGGCAAGTTCGACCTATACGCGGTCGAAGGCGGCACGGCTGCGATGTGCTACATCTTCAAATCGCTAAAGGCCAATCGGCTGCTGAGGCCAGGAGACACGATCGCGCTGGGAACGCCGATCTTTACGCCCTACCTCGAGCTGCCTCATCTCGAAGACTACGGGCTGAATTTTGTAACCATCCAGGCCCCGCAGGAGAACCGCTTTCAGTTCACGGACACAGAGCTCAAGAAGTTGGAGGATCCCCACGTCAAGGCGTTCTTCCTCGTCAATCCAGGAAATCCAACGGGTGTCGCAATCAGCAGAGAAGTGATCCGCAAGATTGCAAATTTGGTGAAGAGCAAGCGTCCGGACCTTATGCTCTTGACCGATGACGTCTATGGAACGTTCGTTCATGATTTTCGATCTTTGCTCGGAGAACTACCGCACAACACCATCGGCGTCTACTCGTACTCCAAGTATGTTGGCTGCACGGGATGGCGGCTCGGCGTTATCGCCGTGCACGAAGACAACATTTTCGACAATATGATCGCCAAGCTCCCGGATGCCGATTTGAAAGCACTCGACAAAAGATATGGCACTCTCGTCCTCGAGCCGCGCAAGATCAAATTCATCGACCGCATTGTGGCTGACAGCCGGGACGTGGCCCTAAATCACACGGCCGGTCTCGCGCTGCCCCAGCAGGTCATGATGAGCTTGTTTTCCCTTGCTGAAATGATGGATGGTGCCAAGCTTTACCAGGCGGCATGCATGGAGATTGTGCACCGGCGCGCCATGGCGATGATTGAAAGCCTCGGCATCGAAGTTTCCCCGAACACGCTGTATAACGCCTATTACGGCTTAATCGACTTCGAGTTCTTTGCAGGCAAAAACATCGGACAGGACGCCGTCGATTACCTCAAGAAGAACGTCCACCCGCTCGACCTTGCCTTTCGCCTGGCCGAGGATCACGGGATCGTCCTTCTGAACGGCGGCGGCTTCGAAGCGCCAGACTGGTCGCTGCGCGTGTCCCTGGCCAATCTGTCCGACGAAGCATATGAGGAAATCGGGCGCGGTGTTCGAGCGATCGCGCGCGGCTACCGCGACGCCTTCGAGGCTTCAAAGCATGCCGAAAAATCCAAGAATGCGGCTGCACGATAGGATTCTTCCAAAGTCCGAGCAGCAAGCACTGGGATCTACGAAGTAGCCAGGAGCTGACGGTTACCGCTTGGCGGTTTCCCGCCCCGCTGGAACCCGCGGCGTGACTGTCAATTGTCATGAGTCGTTGATCGTGACTCATACCGCCAGGCCCCCCGGAGAGGCCGCCAGAAAAGGGAACGCCATATGGAATGGCTAGGGAAACTCTTTACAAAGTATCCGGAAATGGCAGTTTATCTGGCTATTGGCATTGGCTACTTGATCGGGCGGCTGAAGTTTCGTGGCGTTGGGCTTGGCGCGGTGACGGGCTCCTTGTTGGGAGGGATTTTTATTGGTAATTTCTTTCACGTCTCCGTTTCCGACCAAGCCAAAGCGCTTGTATTTCTTCTATTCCTTTTCGGAATTGGGTACTCGGTGGGGCCTAGTTTTTTTCGGAATCTCAGAGGAGATGGCTGGCGCTGGGCTGTGCTCGGCACATTTGTTCCAGTCATTGGCCTATTAGTGGCGTATGCGGTCGCTCATTTCTTAAAACTCGACCCAGGCTATTCGGCTGGGTTGCTTTCTGGATCATTGACGGAGTCCCCCGCAATCGGCACTGCAAGCGAAGCAATTCGTTCCCTTTCGATCACCGACGAACAGAAGCAGGTATGGATCGGACACATAGCCGTCGCCGACGCCATTTGTTACATCTTCGGCACCTTGGGTGTGATCTGGTGTTGCAGCAGCCTTGGACCGAAGCTCCTACGCTTTGATTTGCGCGCTGAGTCGAAAAAAGTCGAAGCGAAACTGGGAATCCAGCGCTCGAAGCTTGGCGTAACTTCCGCATGGCAACCCATTGGCTTTCGCGCTTACACAATTCCTCAGGGTGGACCCGCTGTCGGCAAAACTGTCAAGCAAGCCGAACAGTCGGCGCCCGGCGTCCGCTTCTTTGTCGAGCGTATTCGACGTAAAGGAGACATTTTTTCACCGGTCGGCACCACGGTGCTCGAGGCCGACGATACGGTCGCCGTGCTCGGGCGAACTGAGCTCCTGATCAAAGTACTTGGTCCGTCCGCGAGAGAGGTTGCTGACCCCGAGCTACTCGAAATTCCAGTCGCATCCTTCGATTTATATGTCACCAGTCCGGCAATTGCAGGCAAGACCCTGCAGCAAATAATTGATGCTGTCCCGGAGGCTCGTGGCGTCTTACTTCGTAGCATTACCCGCGGTGGCCATTCGATTCCCATCGGAACCAACACAGTCGTAGAACGTGGCGACACACTCCGTGTATCCGGTTCTGAACCCTCAGTCGAAAAACTTGCCCCCATAGCTGGCCGCGTGATTTACCCAACGGCAGAGAGCGATCTTGCGGTGCTCGGAATATCTATATTCATTGGAGTCTTGGTTGGGGCCGTCCTCACAATACCCATGGGCCACCTAAGAATTGCGTTGGGTACTAGTGTTGGCACGCTCCTCGCTGGCGTGCTCGTTGGCTGGACCCGGTCTGTCCGTCCCTGGTTCGGGATAATCCCGGATGCTGCGATTCTTTTCATGCGGTCGATTGGTCTGGCAGCGTTTGTTGCGATGATTGGGCTAAAGGCGGGTCCGATCTTTCTGCACGCGGTGAGGGAATACGGGTACATCCTCTTCCTTGGTGGCATTGTGGTGACCCTCATGCCACTAATCACAGGACTTTTCTTCGGCCGCTACATTCTTAAACTCAACCCGGCACTCTTGCTGGGGGGAATCGCCGGCGCACAGACGATGATAGCTGGCGTCGCTGCCGTCCAAGAGAAATCAGACAGCCCCATAGCTACCTTAGGTTATTCCTACACGGCAGCCTTCGGTCATATCTTTCTCACGACCTGGGGAACCATTATCGTCTCTCTTATGACTTAGACCAGGGTGATAGCATGATGGTTCTGCGTAAACGCAAGTTTCTTTGACGAAGTGGTCGGAAAGATACATCGTGGCCAAAAGATGCAACTGAAACGATTCCTTCCAGCGCTAACATCCTTGTTCCTTATGTGCATCTCTGCTCTCGTGCTTGTGCACGCTGGGCAGCAAAATCGGACGTTCACCGTTGCAGGTCATTCTGGGGAGATTCCAGTAGCCGAGATAGGCGGACGTTTCTATGTTGAGATCGACGCGTTGGCCCGGCTCTCAAACGGGTCGCTGAGTTATGGGGCCGGTCAGATTATTTTAATATTGCCTTCTTCCAACGCAAACATGCCAAACACTTCCACATCAGCATTTACAAAGGAGTTTCTCAAAGCGGGAATCGAGCAGATGTCCGATATTAGGGAGTGGCGGAGCACTTTGGTCAGCGCAGTCCAGCGCGGATTTCCCATAACAAGCGATTGGATGGCGAGTTTTAGCAACCGGGCCCAACACAACCTCAGATTGGCTTCGCTGGCCGCATCATCAGAATCAGACAAAAATGCGTTCCAACTGCTTACAAACGAATTCAACAACATGAAGCAATTGAGCGACAGATTTGTTGAGGCAAACAAATCAAGGACTTATACTCGTACCGATGCGCTTGATAATGATCCACTAGACCGGCTAATCGTGAATTGCGGGCACTCACTTGCGGCAATGGCCGCGAACGGTCAGTTTGTCGACGACGGCTCGTGCCATTGAGTTGTATGAACACCCAGCTGCGAGTCAGCATGGCCGGCGATCCCTCAACACCAATGGACAGACATAGGACCGTACTAACGCTGGCGCCGTAAGGCTGGAAGCGACGTTTATTAGCCGCACAACGAAGGACTTGGAAGGAGCGCTGAGCAGTATAGGTGACCTTCGCAAAGCGTGGCCAGCTGGTCTTTGGGCTCTTGGCCCTCACGGAATCGCCTAGATGCGGCGACGCGGAGGCCCACACTCCAAGCCGGGAGCCAAGACGATCGTCAGAATTAAGCCTAGCACCCAAGGGCAATTGAGGATGGTTTCTGTTTGGCTGATCGTTTTTCGAAAGCAAAAATTGGAGGAGCTTCATTTTTGAGCGGTCCTAGTTTGGTCTCCCTAGCCATGAATACTGCCACGCTACAGATAGATTCTGAAAGTTGCCGCCGTATTTGATGTAGGCGCCATTGTTGTAGCTCAATTTCATGGATTGATGCCTAGACATCGGAATCGAAGCGGTCAATCCCACACGGGAATTCCGCTGCAGAGTCCCGGGGCCTTCCACGCCGTTAAGGCTTGTGGCCCCTCCGACCCAAAAGTTTGCATCGAGTGAAACCCACAGGCGAGGCTTAAAGTCGTAGCTGAGGTGTCCCTCAAAGGATCCTATCGGTTTCTCCGACTGTGTATTAGTGCCAGGTGAATACTGATTGTGCGAAAAGAACTCGGGATTCGTGGTGTAAAACCACGCCCCTCCGTACCCATCCAGAAGCCAATGGCCCCAACGTCGTGAGTAACCGAGCTCAGGTTTGAAGGCCCAGCGGTTGTTTCCGAGATTAATGAGTTTCGTCGGGTCGTACTGGCCCGTCAGTGGAATGACTCTCAGGCTAACGCCCAGAATGCTCTTTTGCGTCCAGTCGATGAATTCTCGGACGTTCATCGCTCGGCCGCCTTTGATGTTTGCCGAAAATCGAACCGATACGGGCATTAAACCGGAGCGGTACGCGAGAGTCTCGGCGTCCACTACAGTCCCACGAAAATTACCAACACAGTATGGCAGCGAAACGAGCACATTGGCACTTCGTCCAAAGAAATTTAGCGAGTGCGAGTAATTGAAGACCGAGACGTTAGCCCTCGCTGTTGCACCTGTGATCGGAACCGTTCCGTCAAAAGTTATGTTTCCGTCGAAGAAGGAATAGGTCAAGGTAACGGCGTTCGAATGAACGGGAGTGATGAGATACGCCCTCGGAGCAAGATCCTGCGAGCGGCAGGCGGAGCCGAATGTGCCGCACCCCAAAAGGAGCACGGCCTTGCATGAGAGCGCGGCTAAAAACTTCATTCTCAACAAAATAAAACCATGAGCGGAGGTCAACATCTGCAAGTTTTGACAGTTCCAGTTACTGTCGCCTTGGAAGAACATGCCGCCTTCTGATAGTTGGCTCCCAGCTGCGGTTGAACCGCCTAAGGAAGCGAATCTCCCAACTTCGAAGGCTGGCTACGTTCCGAATTGGAGCCTGTTCTACATGCGACTCACTTTTAATGAAATCCACGGAGACACCGTCCGCGACGAAGATCTGATGAGTTCAGAAGTCAACGAGCGCGACGGGGAGAAACGGACTTCTCAGGCAATGTTCCTAGACTTGCCCACGTTGGGTAATCGCGTCTTCAGACTGGAGACTCTCTATGAAAATTAGCGATACGAGCCAAATGCGCCAGTCGTCATGAAATGAAGAGAGGCACAACTATGAGCCAGACTGCAGAAAAAGAACGTCTTGAAGCGGCTAACGAAAAAAAGGCTCCATGGAAGAAATGGGGGCCTTATCTGAGTGAACGCCAGTGGGGCACCGTCCGCGAGGACTACAGCGAAGGCGGCGACGCCTGGAATTTTTTCACCCATGATCACGCCCGTTCGCGCGCCTACCGCTGGGGCGAGGACGGCATCGCCGGAATTTCCGATGACAAACAGCGGCTGTGCTTCGCGCTGGCCTTATGGAACGGCAAGGATCCGATCCTAAAGGAGCGGCTCTTCGGATTGACGAATAGCGAGGGCAATCACGGTGAAGACGTTAAGGAATATTACTTCTACTTGGATAGCACGCCGACGCATTCCTACATGAAGTATCTTTACAAATATCCACAGGCGGCCTATCCCTATGCAGATCTAGTGGAAACGAACCGGCGTCGTTCTAAAAATGACATGGAGTACGAACTGGTCGACACCGGAGTTTTCAAGGATGACCGCTATTTCGACGTATTCGTGGAGTATGCCAAGGACGGTCCAGAAGACATCCTGGTGAAGATCACCGCTGCCAATCGGGGACCGGATGTGTCAGAACTGCATGTGTTGCCGACGCTGTGGTTCCGCAACGACTGGTCCAAGTGGATCGCCCCGTCCAACAGGGCTGCTGAGAAACCAATCCTAAAGCAGGTCGAGACCGCGGCAGGCACGAGCGCGGTGGCGGCAACGCATCCACTATTGGGCAACCACATCCTCTCTTTCGAAGGCGATGTGCCGCTGCTTTTCACCGAGAACGAAACAAACCACGAGCGACTTTTCCACGGGCAAAGAAACGAGAGCCGCTACGTCAAGGACGGCATCAACGATTGCGTTCTGCAGGGCGACAATGGCGCGGTAAACCCCACCAAGCAAGGCACCAAAGTCGCGGCGCACTACCGGGTCAATGTAGAAGCCGGTCAAACCAAAGTCATTCGTTTGCGGCTCTCCAAGGCTTCTCCAGACCAGAAGCGAGAGATCTTCGGAAAGCAATTTGATGACGTTTTCGCTATCCGGCTGAGAGAAGCCGATGAGTTTTATCGGTCGGTCACGCCGCCAGCGGCGGGAGAAGACACTGCCAGGGTGATGCGCCAGGCTCTCGCCGGCATGCTATGGAGCAAGCAGTTTTTCTTCTTCGACGGTGACAACTGGTTGGACGAGCACAAGTCCAACCCGCTCCACCATGGCTATCGAAATTCTCGGAACTCGGAGTGGTTCCACATGCTGAATCAGGACATCATTTCCATGCCCGACAAGTGGGAATATCCCTGGTACGCGGCCTGGGACCTAGCCTTCCATACGCTTCCGCTCTCTATCGTGGACCTTGAATTCGCTAAGCAGCAGATGGAAATGATGCTTCGCGCCGCTTACCTGCACCCCAACGGCCAGATGCCCGCCTATGAGTGGAACTTCAGCGACGTGAACCCACCGGTTCACGCATTTGCCACTCTCTTTCTGCACCGCACCGAGCAGGCACTAAGCGGCGAGACGGACTTGGATTTTCTCAAGCTGACGTTCAATAAACTGCTGTTGAACTTCACGTGGTGGGTAAACCGCAAGGATCGCTTCGGCAAGAACGTGTTCGAGGGAGGCTTCCTTGGGCTCGACAACATCGGAGTCTTTGATCGCAGCGCCCCTCTGCCTACCGGGGGCCACTTGGAGCAGGCGGACGGCACGGCCTGGATGTCCCTCTTTAGCCAGAACATGCTGGAACTTGCGCTCGAGATCACCGCGCACGACCCGACCTACGAACCGATGATCATGAAATTCGCCGAGCACTTCTACTACATCGGGGCTGCCATGAACCGGCCTGGCCACGATAGCATGTGGGACGAGGAGGACGGGTTCTACTACGACCTTCTGCGGCTCCCTGACGGGAGCTCGCAGAGGCTCAAGGTGCGCTCGATGGTGGGACTCTTGCCTCTATGCGCTACTACCGTCACCGAAAAGTGGATGCGGGAACTCATCCCGCGGACGATGGCAAACGTGCAGGAGCGCTTGCGTCGGATTCCAGAACTTCAGGAAACCATCCACCCCACAGGGGTTGGACATTTTGGAGCAGGCGACCGCGGGATTATGGCACTGGTCAACCCGGAACGGCTACGCCGGATCCTGACCAAGATGCTCGACGAAAATGAATTCCTGAGCCCCTACGGCATCCGCTCGCTCTCAAAGTTTCATGCGCAGCACCCGTTTGTCTTACACGTGAGCGGCCAGGAGTACCGCGTGGACTACTTGCCAGCCGAGTCGAACACTGGCATGTTCGGAGGAAACTCGAATTGGCGGGGACCGGTGTGGATGCCTGTGAATGCGCTTATCATCCGGGCGCTTCTGAACTTCTATCTGTACTATGGGGACAACTTTAAAATCGAATGTCCGACTGGGTCCGGCAAGCTCATGAACCTCTTCGAGGTGAGCAAAGAGATCTCTGACCGGCTGACCCGGATCTTCGTACGCGACCACCATGGTCGTCGACCCGTCTACGGCGGTACGGAGAAATTCCAAAGCGACCCTTTCTGGCGTGACAATATCTACTTCTTTGAATACTTCAACGGAGACAATGGCGCCGGTTTGGGCGCCAGCCACCAAACCGGCTGGACCGGGCTCGTGGCCAAGCTCATCCAGCTTTACGGATGCATCGATCCCAAGCGAGCCCTCGACATGGGCAAGGAGACCGCCTTCTCCGAGACAGCCGCAAAAGCTATGTCCGCAGGCAAGCATTAGCATCGAGGCCTTCGAAAAGCCAGTGTCACGAGCCTCAGCTAAACCGTAAGAATTCAATACCTTTGGCCGACCGTGTTTTCCGGTCCAGTCGGTCTGCTACACAAATTAGGGGATTTAATATTTCTCCGGGATAAAGTGTCTCCCCTTTAGCGGAGCTTGGTCGTCGTAGTTGCCTTTGCTTTTGCGTTTGGGCAGCTTCACTTTTTCCCGCGGGGTCTTGCCGTAAGGAATCATGGTCAAGAGATGAGAGATGCAGTTGAGTCGGGCTCGCTTTTTGTCATCCGACCGCACGATATACCACGGCGCATGCTTCGTATCCGTGGCTTCGAGCATCTTATCTCGCGCATCTGAATATTCGTACCAGCGACGGAACGATTCCAGGTCCATTGGACTGAGCTTCCATTGGCGGAGTGGATCCTTGATACGAGCCTCAAATCGCCTTTGCTGCTCTTTCATCCCGACTTCCATCCAGTATTTAATAAGGATGATTCCTCCGTCCACGATATATTTCTCCACCACGGGACAGAGTTCCAAGAACTTGAGATGCTGTTCAGAGGTGCAAAATCCCATCACGTACTCGACTCCGGCACGGTTGTACCAACTCCTGTCAAAGATCACGATCTCTCCGGCCGCTGGGAAATGTTGCATGTAGCGCTGAAGATACATCTGGCTCTTTTCACGATCGGAAGGAGCGGGTAACGCGACGAGACGGAACACCCGTGGACTGACCCGTTCCGTAATCGCGCGAATGGTGCCGCCTTTGCCGGCGGCGTCACGACCTTCAAACACTACGATGACGCGCAGTCCCTTATACTTCACCCAATCCTGAAGCCTGCATAGTTCGGCTTGCAACCGGCTCAGTTCCTTAAGGTACTGCTTGCGCTTCAATCGGCCATCACCGGGTTCTTTATCACCCATCGAAACCTCTCCTTTATTTGCGACACTTATTTGGCTGTTGTCGTCTTTTCCAACTCAGTTAAATCTTGATGGTTGCTCTTCGAAGGCGTCGCAATTGACAAAGGCTTGCGAAAGCACTTCACTCACAAAGGACGCTGAGTTGGCATAGCAAAGGGGGCCACCGAATAAACAAATGAACAAGCGTGGAGCGGCCATATTTTCGGATTTCATCGAGCAACTGGCGAAGCCCTTCGCTCCTGTCAGCGGTCCGCGTCTACCTTCACGAAGCTGTACTTCGCGCTGAACTGAATGCGGGGTGCGTTTGACTTTAGGCCGTTTTGCTCCATCGCCCAACCGTAGAGATATTCAGCCCCAAGATTCAGTGACCCATACGGATTCCAGATCAAGTTCGCGCCCGTATAGGTCCCATGGTTGTAGGTAGCGGCGGCGGCCAAGTTCGCATTGTTTACGGCGGCGTATGAGTAGATCGCGCTAGACCGCAATGTCTTCCTCCAGTAATGTTGATATGCGGCCTCAACCCCCACTGCGGGAGTCGCTTCCAAATGGGGGGTTACGCCTGATTCAGGTTCTGCATCAATTCCCAATCCCGAGGTGTCTTGTATATACCGCGAAACACCGTGTCCTCCAGCGACCGCAAATATTACATTATCCTTCCCGAACGTCTTCACACCCGTGGAAACGTTCAATCCCCACCCAAAAACCGAATCCGTCCTCCCGTCTGGCAAGAAGGCTGCGATGGAACGGAATAGTCCCGAGACTTGGAAGTGCCCCCGCTCAAACTCCTTCCGGAGGCGAACTGTTCCGTCTGGACTTGGAGCATTTGGCTGGGCCGAGAATTGCGGCGTCTTAAAGATGATGTCAGAGCTTGGCTTTTCTATCGAAACGTAAAACGTTGTACTGGAACCTAACGCAATGCCGTAACGAAGCTGTGGATTTCTGATGGATACCATGCCGTTGGGCCCTTGGAAGTCGAGGGTGTCTGGGAATCCGTCAGGATCCATGAAGTTAGAGAATGTCTGTCCGAGCAAGACGTTTTTTACTTGCGCGTAAGCGTGGCGCAGGCGCGGCGTGGTCGCGTTGGTTCCAAACAAATCGCCTTCCAGGTAGAAACGCACCTCACCCACCTTGGTGCTGGGAACTCTGAAATCGAGGCTTAGGCGTGTGGGACGGATGGAGACAGTTGCATTGTTCACTCCCACAACCGTGGGGATGGGAATAGAGGAAGGTATAAAAGAGTCCGTGCTTCCCGCCGGTTTCAGATCGTAGATGAAATCAGTCTTGAAGTAGCCGCCAATCTTAAGGAGCGTCTGCGTCCCTGGCAGACGAAAGAATCCGTTATACTTCGGGTCGAGTGGAACGTTATCGAAACGAGCAGCCGCCAAAGTGTCCTCGGAAAATTGCGTGTACGTCGCCGTCTCTTTTCCCACATGCTGCGAGGGTGCAGCCTGAGGAAGCGGCTGAGTCGTTTGAATGGTACCCTCCTGGGTGACGGACGGTGTTGTAGAAGTCGGTGCGGCCTCGGCAACCTTGCCGCTTTCCAATTCGCCAAGTCGCGTTTGCAGTTTGTTCATCTGCTCGCGCAGCTCATCGAGCTGCTTAAGCAACTCTTGCACGGTTTGACCTGAAGAATCCGACTGAGCCGTGGCAACCCTCGGGAGGAATGCACCAGTAAATAAGGCTATTATTAGCCAAAAAATTCTGTGGCTCTTCATTGCAGTCCACCTTTCGCGGGGCACATGGCTCACCTCCGAGCTCTTAATCCGATTTGAGTAGCAAGGTCACAACGTTCGAATGGAAGCGACCCAGCCAAGACTGCGATGGGGTTTCGAGCCGCCTCTGATTGGGCAGGTTGCTACTGGGGGCGGATGCCGCCAACTGTTACTTATTACAGGACGAAAACGTCAGCGCGCGCGGAGTCCACTTTGGTTTCCATTGCGGGTTGAAGGCAGTCCCTGCTCGCAGAAACCGATTTGATCAAACCAAGAAATCGTGCTCGTTCAGCGGGAATTGGCTAGCATCCAGATCAGTGTCGTGCTCCGTCGGGAGATTGGAAACATATCTGTTGAATTTGCCGAGGGAAGGCGCTATACGTAACGGTGGCATTGAGCATTTGCTTTGCTTGAATGTGTCTCTAAAATCCTGATTCGGTTGAAAGGGACTCGGTGGATTCGGTATATGAGTATGGCGGTGCACGCCCCTCGCTCAGTCACGTAGAGCAGAACCAGAGTGTCTCCCCAGCTTGAGTCCCGACCTGCAAGTTCGCGTCTTGTTGGTAGAAGATTTCGCACCATATCGGCAATTCGTTCGATTAACCCTGGCTGATCGACCGAACATACAGGTTGTTGGCGAAGCGTCTGACGGATCTGAAGCGATTCAGAACGCTTTGGTACTTCAACCAGATTTGATCCTTCTGGACATCGGCCTTCCAACTCTGAACGGGATGATAGTTGCTCGACAAATTCGCAAACTTACCCCATCCGTCAAAATTATCTTCTTGACGCTGGAATCCTCCGCCGACGTTGTGCAAGAGGCTCTTGACCTGGGCGCACAGGGGTACGTTTTGAAACAAAATGCCCCTAGCGAGCTACTAAGCGCTATAGAAGCAGTACTTTTGGGAAAGACTTTTGTTAGCGACCATCTAGGCAGTAAAATAAATTGCGAATTCGCTTAGAAAGCGTTTGGGCTACGGGAGGCGCTATCGCCAGCACTTTGCCCCAAATTGGAGGGTTCGTCTGTTGACGCTCCACTTGCAACCGACGCCAATTCGGTCCTGGGGACGATAAACCTACCGAAGCCACAATCCAGGCAGATCAACACCTCCGGAAATAACCAGACACCTGGCTTTTCCAGATGTTTGAGCCCTCGGTAGTGGACCAGCATTTCGGCAGTCAATTCGGCCAGTTTGTCTGAGCCGCATGAGAGGCAGAGCATAACGCACCACACAGGCTGAGGAGACCAAATAGCCTGCACGGAGCAGGCATATCCGCGGATGAGGTCATTTGTCTGTTCAAAATTGCACACAACCACAAAATGATTCTTGTCTGGTCGTCGGAGACGAAGGACAACAATTGCGGTTGCGATGGTCGACTCTGTGCTAATCGTGGAGAACAACACTCAGCAACGAATTGTGTACCTGTAGTCTGTCATTATAGTCAATGTAGCCGAGTTTCCTGAATTTGTTCATGAAGAAATTTACGCGTGAGCGGGTTGTCCCAATCATTTCCGCCAAAGTCTCCTGGCTTATGTCAGGGATTACTTCCTCGGGCTTGACCTCTTTGCCAAAGCTGGCAAGCACCAAAAGGGCTCGTGCTAGCCGCTTTTCGCTTGAGTTGAATAATTGATCGACCAAATCCGCTTGCGTACGGTTATGACGTTTCACAATATACGCGACAAACAGATCTGAGAACTCATGTTCCTCATGGAGCGTTCGTATCAGCTCGCGCTTTTCTATCTCCAGGAGAGAGCAGTCGGAAGTCGCAATTGCGGTTGCCGTGCGGACTGGTTGGTCGGAGGCGATGCATCCTTCGCCTAAGAAGTCCCCCGGGCCGAGCAGCGAGATCGCCGCTTGCTTGCCCTGTTTCGATACTACGCTCAGTCTTATCCGCCCATGCTGCACGTAAAACACAGAGTCGGCTGGCTCTCCTTGCGAATAGATGGCGTGTTTTGCGCGATATCCGCGAACAGTCCTGCCAATCCCACTGCTCGCCAAGAATTCCTGAGGGTCAAAAGTCTTAATCGTTCCGGAATCACGATGTTGTCGCTTCGGCAACTTGGGGCGAGATAGCATACAAACCTCCCAAGAATCAATTTTTGCTTATTTTCACACAAGTGCGCTCAGAATTTCCAACGTAAATCCATAAGTCCTCTGAGTGCCCAAATCGGACATCTCCAACACCCCGGTTTACGGAGCGGTTGGACTATTTTCCAGTAGCCCGTTATTCGAACAGGAAATCGCATTTTGCTGACTACGGTGGTATGAGGAACCCTTCAGAACGACTGCGTCGAGCAAACGGTTTTCTGGCAGCACTTGAATTTGGTATGGAGAATAATTCCTGGCGGCTTGGGGACCCGGGTAGATTCAGAAACTCCAACGAACCTCAAAAACCAGCGTCGGGTCCGACCAGCCGGGATTGAAGATATAGGTCGTGAATTCTACTTTCTTGCGGGAAAAACCGACCAGTAGCCCACGCTGAATATCAAACTTCGTGTGGTACGCTCTGGTACGCTGCGCCACCAGGCCCACGCGAAACCAGTCCACTAGCGCGTACGTAAGTTGGGGCCAACTATAGAAAAAGCTGCCATTCTTATTCTTAGTGTCAAAAACATACTCGCCCGAGCTGGAGAGCTCCATGCGTTTATAGCTCATTGAGACTTGATATCCAGGCGCGACACCAGTTGTGTCGCCGAAGACACCTCCTATCATGGGGGTCGCTTCGAGCACCAGCTTGTGACCGACGCCAAAGTTGTAGCCAAACCATACTGAACTGGTCTGCTGATTCTCGTAGTTGTAGCGTGCTTCGAGGTGCAGCCACTCTCGATCTACCGAAGCCGTAGGAGACACATAGAACTCTGCGTGCGGCACAACATACCCGGCCGCAGTGAGTGAGAACGACCAGGGGTTGGGCGTCGAAGATCCCGAACTGTCTGGATCTCTGTGTGGCGCGACTTGGGCCGAGGCAAGCCCGGGCGTCAGCGTGGCCAGGAGGAGCTCCGCAAGAAAATGTTTGATTCTCATCCTCCCAAACCTATGGCGATCCCGACCAGGGCGCACCCAAGGATGATCATTGCTACTCCCGTCTTCCATGGACTCCGTCCCGCATGACGCCCGAAGGCAAAACCTGTGATGAATAGCATCAGGATAGCGATGCCGTTCGAGACTCGGAGTGCGAGCTTGGCAGCGCTCACAAGCAGAAAAGGAATGACCACTGGGGAGGTAGATAAAAAAACAAGCAAAAAGACCCCAGCACCCGCAAGCCAATCACTCCTTTTCAATTGCGGGTGGGCTGGAATTTTCGACAATTGCTTCAATCTCTGATGCAGCAGTCCGAATTCGGTAGGTGTCAAGCTCGAAGCAAGTAACGGGGGCAAAGCTGCGGCGATAACAGCCTCAGCTTCGCTCGGATCAGTTGCCTTGCGCAGCGATTGAAGTGCCAGTATGCCCCGTCCTTGCTCACTGAAACGGGCCAAAAGATAGAAGACTGCGTCGATGGCGCCCCAGGCGAAATTGCAACCTACTGCGGCGAGCAGCATATCGTGAACGAGCTTGCGGTCAGCTTCGGCAATACTGAATGAACATGTAAGGGTGAGGACCATGATCAACCCAAACAGAATTTCAGAAATTCGCTCCATTGGATCAAGCAACGGTTTGCGTGAGTTGATCAGAGAATCGAGCATGGCTCAATTCTTCACGACATCTTCCGCATCTGCTTGGCGTTTAGTTTGAGGTTCCTGAAGGCGATTATTGCTTCGTCAACTGAAGCGAATACCCGCTCTAAGCCAATCACTTCAAGAACGCCGAAATCGGCGAAGAAGCCCCTGAGGTTAGGGGAAAGCGAAGCGAATATGAGTGCTACTTGTTCCTTGCCTATCCGGTCAGCCAACTCCGTCAGCATTCTCGCCGCGACGTAGTCAACCTCGCCGATACAATCAAATCGCAAGATGAACCATTGGAGCCTAGACGGGGCGGTCCTAATGATCGAAAGTACCTCGTTCATGAAGAGTTCTGCATTGGTGTACGACAGTGGAACCTTGACTCTGCAGATCATTAAGCTTGGCAGAGCGACCACGGTGTCCATGTATGTCGGCCAAGAATCTTCTTCTTTTGAAGCTAATATGAGACCGTCCGTTCTCTTCGAATTGTTAACAGAGCTATGCATATCTAGCGCGTCTGTCTTCGCCTCTTCGCGCAAACCCTTGCAGGTGTCACTGAGACACAGGCGACGAAGCGGGGCTCGTTTTCCTGGCTGCGAACTCAACTCGCAACCATTGCTGCCACCCCCGCTCGCCGTTCAATACCCTCAATTTGCTCTTGCAAACCCTCGGCTCGTAACATGTCGCGCACCTCGCCATGAACCTCCGCCAGCTTAAGATTGACTCCGCGCGCCGCCAACTCCTGATGGAGATCGCGCAGCATGCGCCCACCTGCAAGGTCGATATTCGCCGAAGTGGAGAGGTCAAGAATCACCAGTTTCAGATCTGAATGGGCTTTCGCTTGGCCCAGGATTTCTGCCTTTACGCTTTGCACGTTGAAGTAAAACAACCCGGACTCGATGCGGAAGACCAGCACGCTTGGAACGAACTCGAGATCCGCGTATCGCGTGGCATCCACAAAACGGTCGCTCCCCAGCTCGCGCCCCAATCGCAACACGCGGGGACGAGAAGCGCGCCGAAGCAGAAGCAGTATGCTGAGCACTGCGGCTAACAACACACCTTTCAGAATTCCAAAGATCAATACCCCCATCGTAGCCACCAAGGCTACTCGAAACTCGAGCTTGCTCGTCCGCCGTATTTGGATCAGTTCTTTCGGATGGATCAATCCCCAAGCTGCGACGAATACCATCGCTGCCAAAACCGGATCGGGCAGATTTTTCATGAACCGTGTCAGAAACAGCAAGACCGCGCCGATGCTGAGGGAGGCAAAAGCTAAGGCCAGGGGGGTTCTGGCACCACTCTTTTCGTTTACGGCGGATTGCGACATTCCTCCAGCCAACGGATATCCATGTCCCAGACCCGAGGCGAAGTTTGCCGCTCCCAAGGCTAAGAGCTCTTGGTCCGCATCGATCTCGTAGCCGTGCCTCAGCGCGAAGGTGCGCGCCACTGAGACTCCCTCCACGTAAGCCAGCAGGAAGCACCCGAGCGCAAGCGCGAAGAGGTCATCAACTTCACTCCAAGCCACGAGCGGCCAGCCGATGTGTGGCAGTCCGGACGGAATTGAGCCGATAGTCTTCACTCCAAGGCCGGCCACAGGCATCACCGACATGAACGCGATCGAAAGTATCACCACGAACAGCGCCACTGGCCGACGCGGAAAGAGCCACTCGCCCAAAATCAGAAGAGCTAGTGCCCCTGCTCCTATCGCGAGAGTTGGCAGCCTTATCTGTCCCAGATGTCCTGCGACTTGTACAATTCGATTGAAGAAGTTGTTGCCCCCCGCTGCCACTCCAATGAGTTTCGGGAGTTGTGTGGAGATAATTACAAGTCCTGCGCCGACTTTAAATCCACTGAGAACAGTTTCGGAGATGAAATTGACGACATTGCCCAGACGAAATACCCAAGCGAGCACACCAATGCCCGCTACCAGCACCGCAGTTGCAATGGCTAGCTGAACTTGGCGGCCCATGTCGCCCGAGACCAAGCTACCTAGAGAGGCTCCCAACAGAATGGAGATTGCAGAGGTTGGTCCCACTGCCATTTGCCGGGAAGTGCCAAATGCCGCATACACCACTCCGCCCATAAAGCAGGAATAGAGCCCCGTTTCTCCAGGCAGCCCAGCAAGGGAGGCATAGGCCAGCGAGACGGGAATCGTGTACGCCGCCAGAGTCAATCCCGCGACAAAATCCAGACGCAACCACTGCTTCTGATACCGCGGCGCCCAAACAAGAATGGGCAGCGCCGCACGCAGTCGCTGCCCAAGATTTTGAAATGTTTGGCGTGAGATGGGCATATTACTGAGTCGTCGCTCCGGACCTATCCCGGCTTACCGGGAGTATAGGAGCAAGCCCCGAGACGAACACCTGTGAGGATTAACAGTTATTTTTTGTGCAGAAGAGGTAAGTACCGACAACTACTTTCAAGAAATGAATTCAAGGCTTAACCGCGCTCCGTTTCAAAAAGGCGTCGCCTAAATTTCTTCTGGAGATCACTGCAAAAATGAAGATCAGGCAAGCGCGAGTGCGGGTGCTTGACCAAAATCACGTCTTTAGTGCCAAGCTTGAGTGGTGTCGCAGGCTCTGTCCCCACGGGATTCACAAACGGTTGCCCCGATTTTGCACGCGGCTTCTACGCCCCCGCGAACGAGGGCCTCGTGGTCAGCATCCATACTTCCACAGGCAAGGCCCTAGAACTACTTCAAGTCGTTCAGATTTCGAACTGTAAATTTTGCCAGTACCGGGTCGAGGCAGCGAGACTTACTGTCGGTGAGCGGCCAGACACGTACCGGGCAACCCGTGAACGAAGTGTACGTGCCCGTGCTCGATCAGCTCATCTTAGTTGCGAGCGCGATCGAGAGCAGAGGCAACCATAAATCCGAAACTGAAATTCGTGGGTGCAACTTTTCGATGCGTTCTAGTGGTGATCTGTACAGCCGCCATCGCGCCAGGCGACACACTGGCAGGCATGCCGTGGCCTCAAACGCCGCAGGCGGCTTCACCACAAGACCAGCCTGCGAAGATTCCACCCGACCAACTGGACTCCCTCGTAGCGCCCATTGCTCTATATCCAGACCCAATGCTAGCGCAGACCCTCGCGGCTTCCACCTATCCTCTCGAACTCATCCAGCTGCAACAGTGGCTGATAAGGAATCCCGGCCTGAAGGATAAAGCGCTTGTTGATGCCATCGCGAAGCAGCCCTGGGATCCGAGCATTCAAGCATTGGCCGGGCTGCCCGAAGTTGTAAAGCGCTTGGCAGATGACATTCAGTGGACCACGGATCTGGGCAATGCGTTTCTGGCACAGCAGAGCGATGTCATGGATGCAGTCCAGCGTATGCGCAAGAAGGCGGAAGATAACGGCAACTTGAAATCGACCGAACAACAGAGGATAGAAACCAAGGTCATCGAAAATAAGAGTGTGATCGTAGTAGAACAGGCCAACCCCGACGTCGTGTATGTGCCCTCGTATGATCCTGTCGTGGTGTATGGCCCGCCAGTCTATCCCTACCCACCCATTTACTATCCGCCGGCTGGATACTACGCGGCGGGAATGGCGATTTCTTTCGGTGTTGGCGTGATGATGGGGGCGTTCTGGAGCGGCGGCTGGGGCTGGGGCTGCGGCTGGGGCGGGAACAATAACATCAACATCAACAACAACAACAATTTCAACCGCAACTCGAATATCGGCGGTGGCAACCGCAACAATATAGGTGGGGGAAACCGCCCTTCGAATCAACCTGCTCGCGGCGGCGGAAATCGCGGAGGAAATTCCAATTGGAAGCACAATCCGCAACATCGCGGCGGTGCCCCGTATCGGGATAGAGCTACCGCGGACAGGTTCGGTGGTACGGCACGTGGGGACTCTATGTCTAATCGTCAGGCCAGTGCCCGGCAACAGGTTAGCCGACAAGGCGGAAATCTGCCCAGCAATCGTGCTGGAGGAGCCGGCGCTAGCAATCGCGCCAGCGGATTTGGTGCCAGCAATAGGGCTGGTGGCGCGGGCCTTAGCAACAGGGCAGGCGGATCGGATCGGATTGGAAGCCGGGATGTCTCGCGCAGCGGTGGCGGAAACCGAGATGCCTTTGGAGGAGGTTCCAGGGGCTCGAAGGGTTACAACGGATCGAGCGCGCGGGCCAGCAGCAGCCGTGGTTCTTCGAGCATGGGATCTCGAGGAGGCGGTGGTCGTGGGGGCGGACGGCGCAGGTAGGGGTCGGGACGCGAAAGGGAGTCACAGGAGCATGAATATGAAATCGACATCTATGAAGGTGAGCTCCCTCAGGCTTCCCTGGGTCGTGGGCATATTGGCGTTTCTGTCAGTCTCCGGGCAACTCACTGCGCAGCAACCTCCCGCAAAAACTGTCTCTACTTCTGTTGGTGTCGGTACGAAGACCTTCGATACTCCTCAGCAGGCTGCCGATGCACTAGTCGCCGCGGCGGAGAAATTTGATGAGGCTGCCCTCGAAAAGATTTTTGGTCCGGGAGGCGATGATATCTATCTTTCCGGGGAGTACCCGCAAGACCGGCAGCGAGCGTATGACTTCGCGACAGAGGCGCGCGAAAAGAAAAGCGTCTCAGTAGACCCCAAAAAGGGAAATCGGGCATTCCTCCTGGTGGGCAACGAAGACTGGCCGTTCCCCGTGCCAATTGTGAAGCTTGGCGCCAAGTGGGCGTTTGATGCCAACGCCGGCCGCCAGGAACTGCTCCAACGTCGCATCGGCAGCAATGAACTGGACGCCATTGATATCTGCCACGGCTATGTGGAAGCGCAGCACGAATACGCATATAAAATACGCGAAGGCTACGACGTGAACCAGTACGCGCAGCGTATTATCAGCACTTCGGGCAAACACGATGGCTTGGCATGGCAAGACCCGGACGGAAGTTGGAGCGGACCAATTGGGGAAAAGATTGCCCGTGCGATCGAACAAGGCTACTCCAGCAATGCGGAACCGTACCACGGCTATTTCTTCAAAATCCTCAAGGGTCAGGGACCCGCAGCGCCTCTGGGAGAAATGGACTACCTGGTGGAGGGCGTAATGATCGGGGGCTTCGCGCTAATAGCTGCACCTTCCGAATATGGCGTGACCGGAGTCAAGAGCTTCATCGTCAGCCAAGATGGCGTTGTCTACGAAAAGGATTTTGGGCCGTCCTCCCTCGACGCGTTTATTAAAATGGAGCGCTTCAATCCAGATCGTTCATGGAACCCGGTCCTGGAGGAATAAGGGGAAATCCGGACTTTTAAACGCCGGATCCATTGAAGTCAAAGGATCCATTGGGTGATGGGGAGGCTTTACTCTCGATAGTCACCTAGCCCATCGATGGGGGAGCGACGATGCCTTTGAGTGAGAGCAAAAAAACTAGCACTTTTGACAGTTCTAACGCGGAATGGCTGAATACGCCTTCATCAAACTCTAGGAGTTCTTCTGCTAAGAGACAAGGATTGAGGGAGTCGCGGATGGGAATTGTGTGAAGGATGTACCACAGATAAGGATCTGCGGGATAAAAGAAAGGACCCCAATGAGAAGGAAGATTAGCGTGGAGTTTGTTTTGGCAAGCGCGTGGTTTCTGTTTGTGCCGGCCGCGCAGGCGCAAGCGACGGCCAGCAAGGACGCCCAGACCGTGAGCGAGCAGGATATTCAACTGTTGCGTCAGGATGTCCAGTCGAAAAAAAAACAGCTGATCGCAGTCAACTTGAAGCTTACTGCCACGGAAGCGACTAAGTTCTGGCCCGTCTACGACCAGTACAGCGCAGAGATGACAAAGATTGGAGATCAACGATATGTCTTGATCAAGGAATATGCACAGAACTTCGGTTCACTGACGGACGACCAGGCCCTAGGTTTGATCAATCGCTCGCTGGCACTGGATGAAGCCGTCGAGCTACTGCGGATGAAGTACGTGCCGATCATTAATAAGGTGCTGGCGGGCAGGAAGACGACCACGTTTTTCCAACTGGACCGCCGCATCACCGCGCTAATCGACCTCCAACTGGCATCGCAGATTCCGCTCGTGCAGGAACAGCAATAGTTTCGAGCCGGAAAAAGTGGGACCAGTTCGACTGAATTCGACCGTCATATCTTGGCTGTGCGGTCGCGGAACAGGGCAACCGCCATCCCATTCATCCAGAGGTCCGAGAAGGGTTTAAGTCATGTACTGGCGGAGTTCACGTATGTTTTGGTTGATCCCATAACAAACTTGTGGTCCGGAAACGCTAGTGTCAAGCAAAGTGGCAGGTTCGCTCGCGGCCGGCAATCCCAGAACGACTGAATATTGAGCTCGTGACATCTTGCAGGACCACGGGCGCGAAACCGTCGAATTTCTGAAGTAATTCGTAAAATGGAGCGCCTACCGTGGAACCGCCCATTCCCCCACTGCTTTTTGCTCTGCTTCTTATCGTCGGCATGTTGGTTCTGCTGGAAGTCGGCCGCCGTCTTGGCGTGAGGCGCCGTCCGATGGAGTCGGAAGGCGAGCGGGGCGGTCTCGGCACGATCGAAGGCGCGGTTTTCGCGTTGTTCGGCTTGATGATAGCGTTCACGTTCTCGGGGGCTGCATCGCGGTTTAACGAAAAGCGGATGTTGATCGCCGAAGAAGTCAACTGCATCGAAACCGCCTATTTGCGGATCCACTTGCTACCCCACCAGGAACAGCCTCTACTCCAGGAATTGTTTCGCCGGTATCTCGACTCAAGGTTAGCGACCTATCGCAAGCTTCCGAATATGGCAGCAGCCGAAGTGGAGATGGCCAAATCCAAGAAAATCCAGGACGAGATTTGGTCCGAAGCGGTGGCGGCTACTCAGCTCCCCGATTCGCATCCTTCCGCTGGTCTGTTACTGCTTCCGGCGTTAAACGCCATGATCGACATCGCTACCACCCGCACCATGGCCCTGCAACTCCACCCTCCGAGGATTATCTATGCGCTTCTGTTCAGCCTGGGTCTCATCTGTTCCCTGCTGGCAGGTTTTCGGATGTCGAGTGGCCAGCGCCGGAGTTGGCTCCACATCCTCGGCTTCACAGTCCTTACGGTCATCATCGTCTACGTTATGCTAGACGTCGAGTATCCCCGAACAGGCCTGATCCATCTTGAAACCTCCGACCAACTGCTGGTCAATCTCCGCGACCACATCAATTGACGACAGCTGATCGGCTGTGTGGTTTGTTCTCGTTGGTAGGAATCCGCCTGTTGCTGTCAGGGTTCTCGATCTGCCGACCCATGATTGATTGATCCCCATTCTTCGTGCCTAGGAGATGTGGTCTGTGACTTTTGACAGTAGGACACAGCCTGCACGTTTGGCAGCCTGCCAAGATACATGAAGCTTTGTTGTTATCTTCATGTCCAAGAAGGTGATCTGTGCGAATGATCGTCCTGTGCCTCGCAGCGGCCGCCGTCCTGCCATCAGCAAGCCAAGGGCAGGTTCCTGTTTTCGAGATTACACCGGGAGAAAGCACGATTAAATTCGACGTGGAAGCGTCCGTCGCTATAAAGGGTACTTTCGACAAGTGGGAAGCGACTCTCACTTTCACTTCTCCGGATATCCACGCGGGGGTTTTGGAGATCAAGATTCAAGCAGACAGCGTGGATACTGGAAGTGGCATGAAGAATGGCAAGCTGAAGGGCAAGGACTTTTTCTACGTGAAGCAGAATCCGCTGATCACCTTTGTATCCAGAAAAATCGTGCAGACTGGACAGGACACTTTCGAAGTGGATGGCGACTTTACGATCCGCGGAGTGACTAAACCCGAGAAGCTATCACTTGTAGTTAGTGGGGCGGGGACAGGCACAGGACAGATCAAAGGGACGATGGCCTTCGACCGTAAGAACTATGGGATGAACAGCGGCATTCCTTTCATAAAGATCGCAGACCGCGTCGAGGTGGCCGTGGACCTCCAAGCGAAGCGGGTCGGCGGGCCTCCTGTGGACTTAAAGCAATAGCCATCCCGTTTTCAAACTCTCTTCAAATGGCATTCGCTAGAAATGACTTCAGCCAATTCAGACGGCTGGTACTTCTGTCAGTGGTCAAGTTCGGAACCAAACGTCACGCTCAACTCGAAGGTGGCTAGTGTGGACATAGTCCGCAACGCGATTCTATTCAAAGATCCGTGGAGGTATCACAAAGGATTCACTGTTTGCGGGTTTTTGCCAGTGGCCTTGTCTTTGGCCTGTTGCAGCAGCGTGCCCTCTAAAGTAGCGGATGGCAGCCAAGGTGGCAATGCCGCATTGATTGTTGTACTTCGGGCCGTCCCGATTCCACCTGCAGGACACACGAACATACTTTCTTTCAGCGCTACAATCGTCGGCGTGTCCTTAACTCCAGCCACAGGAGGATCAGTAAATGTGCCGCTCAACGCTCCTCTCTATCAGGTAGACTTTTCCAGGCTCGAGAGCGACACCGCCTTCCTGGCTAGTTCGACTTCGATTGCCGGCGGAACCTATACAAACATGGTTGTGAGCCTCTCGAATCCTACGGTCACCTACTGCACTCAGACTCTTGGAATCACCGGGTGCGCGGCCGACAGCGTGGTTACACTGAGCGGCGCACCTGCAACACCGATAATTGCAGGCACTCCGTTTCCGCTCGTTGTCACCACTGGTCAGAGCGTGGGTCTCGCCGTGAACGTGGACATTTCAAAGGCATTAACCTTCAATGTCCAGACACAGGCAATCACAAGCGTGAACCTAGGTGCAGCCGACGTATTCGCAACAACGTCCCTCCCACCTCCCGCGACCGATTTGCCCCCGAGCGCATTAGATTTCATCGAAGACGTCACTGGAATCGTTTCGTCGGTCGATACTGCATCTCAAAGCGTCACGGTGCAAACGGCAACTAAGGGCCCGGTAACGGCGACTGCGGGGAACGCAACGACTGTATCCCCCAATTGCACGACTTTTAATATGGCCACCACCTTCACATGTGCTAAACAGGGCCAGGTCGCCAGTCTGGACATGGTTCTAGATAAAGAGGGCAGATTCACTCTTTTGGAATATGATCCGTTGGCGCTGACGCCAGGAGACTGGATCGAAGGCATTGTCGGGCTGCCGTCTTCGTCGTCCACGCAATTCCAGCTTGTCACGAACGATTTCGTTCTCGCCCCTTCAAACACTCTGCTCGGCAGCAATTTAGAATTAGGGACCCCGGTGAAGATTACCTTAGCAAATCCAAAACCGTTCGTGGTCGATACGAAAGGCTTGGAGTCCCCGAATACATCGTTCTCGGGAGCCACAGACGCTTCCATATTCATGCCGGGCCAGACCCTCGCAGTTCACGTAGTCTCGTTCAAACCGAGCTCCGGCGCTGTTTTGGCAGCTGCCGACGTGGATTTTGTATATCTCCGCTTCACCCGCGTCACCGGCAGCGTGGCCAGTTCGGCCCCTCCGAATACGTTCGCGATGCAATCCTTTCCCTCATTTTTCGGACTGTCCTCACCCGTAACAGTCCAACTTTCAAATGGCTTGCCAAGTGCGAAGTTTGACGGAGTCGGTGGAGCATCGGATTTGGTTCCCGGGCAGCCTGTTTCGATTCGCGCGCTCTATTTTGGCCCTCCGACGGGGCCCACACCCACGCCGACTCCATTCAGCGCAGCGAAGCTTCGCATTCCTTGAACGCTTCCCGCAGTATACGATTTGCGAATTTTGACATAAGTCTTCGGCGGAATTCCGCACAGTCGAATCGCCCTCGGAACCGAGGCTGATTCCCCTGGGTAAGCCGGCAGCCGACTTAGGTGGGCGAAGAACTGATCGTCGCCCACTTGCACCGAGCGAAAAATCGCTCAACAAAGAAAGCCGACTGAAAGATCGCGAAAAAGGCGGCTCGGCTCAAGAACAAGAAAAACCGTCAACAGGGAAGGAAAAGAAAAAAACACATGACGCCATCAGGCCATCTCATGGAAGGAATTGGACCGAGACTTGTTACTTAACGGAGTATCCGCGAGAGTCCATACATGCAGAGAATGCTCGCTTAAACGTGTCGATACCCTGTTGGTGCTTGGCCTTAGCTTGGGCTTCCTGATCCTGTTGTTGCTGCGCCGTGGCCTGCGCCGCCTGCTGCTTAGATGCCTTGTTGGCTCGTCTTTGCTTCGCTCCACCCACCATGGTTCCGGCCACGGCTCCAGCACCTGCTCCTTTTCCTGCTTCATCGTCAGCAATCGCCCCAATCGCGGCACCTCCAGCGGCGCCTTTGGCAGCACCCTTTGCACGGCCCCCTTTTGCTTGCTTCGCATTGTCCGCGGCTGCCTGTTGCTCTGCTTTCTTTTGGTCCTCGGTTTTGGCCGTTGGGGGCGGGGCCTGGGGGTCAATTGCCGTTTGCTGTTTTGCGGAAGCGTAGCACTCGTTTTCATCTTTTAGCTGTTGGTCGGCGCTCTGATGGTTCTTCGGGTATGCATAAATGCCAATGCTCTTAGCAGGAGAAGATGCGGTACCCGATTGTCTTGCATTGGAAGAAGCTGATGTTGGGCTGCTGGCTAGAAGGGATTCTGTCATAGGAGGCATTGCAAGGCAGACTGTCGCTAAGATTAGAAGGTGTTTCATCATCGAATGTCTCCTCTGGGCCTCCACTGCCGGTTCGCTGACGCGGACCCATTACTACTTCTTATTGAGGTCGTCGTCCTTGTAGTACTTCGTGCCCTGTAGGGTTACCTGCAGGGCGAGGCCATTCTTGGTGATCTGGTATACCCACACTCCCGGGGAAACCTCCGCCGCCCCAGAGTAGGCTGCCCCCGACTTACCTGCCTTGGCCGCTGCGTCCGCTTGCGCCGAACCCGACCAGCCGGAGCTGAGGAATTTGTTTAGGGCGCTATCGTTCTCGAACACAAAAATCACGCGATAGTCCTTCACTCCCAATCCCAGACCTGCGCCAGCGGAGATCATCTTCATGAAAGTCTCCTGCTTGCTCTTGGAGTTGATAGCGATTCCTGCGCCCCGGGCGGTACTCAGAAGCAAGAGGTTCGTTCCCATGTTATTGAAAACGGCATATCCTGCTGACTTTTGGATAGAGGATTGCGCTGTGGGCTCCATCTTGTACAGGTCCTGCAGAGTTTGGGCCGCCATTTTGCGTGATTTCTCCCTTTTCTTTTCGTTGTCATCTGCGGCACTAGATGCGACTGCGAACAACGAAGCCACAGTGAGCATGCATGCGATCACCTTAAATCTCATATTCAGGCACCTCAGCTAAGCAATTGCCACCAACAATTTTTCAGCTTTGCTGGACTCCTCTAAACTGGCAAAACTACTAGGCGCATTCCTGGCTCCGAGTAGGTGCGCAAACCAAGCGCTAGGCTGCTCGGCGCCCGATAGGTCGTCTCAGCTCCACCGGGCGACGCAACACCATCTAATCAGTTAATCCAACAAGACTTCCTCTAGTGAGCGACTTGTTGGGCTGCACTTGATTAGCACCCAGCCAAAGTAGTTTTCCGGCTGAATCAACGCCCGGAACGATTCTACCCTTTGAGATCGCAGCAGATGGACTCCTAGTTTGGTGTTGCGTTGGCCCAAAGAGACTTCCCGCCTAACAGGAAGTTGAAGATGGCATCAGTGAATTGGGCCAAACAGAAGAATGGCCCTCGCCTACGGCCTCTGAGCAGTTTGCTGTGTTATTGATTTTTCGTTGGCGATGCGAGCTTCAGCGCTTTCCTGGTTTCCCTGGAAGAATGAGTTCACTGCTCAGCAGGAATTGATAAAGATGATCCAGCGGTGTTGACGGATGCAGATTGTCGGCACTGACCATGCCATTTGTCTCTTTCCATGTCCAGCCCGTCAGTCCCGTTACTGTTACCCGTTGTTGAACATCTTCCGCCGACATCGGATAGACGCTTAACCGGACATTTTGCGTGAAGAGCCGGGCGATTCCTTCGAGCAAATGTCCTGCCAGGTCTTTATACCGATCCTCAAAGACACGCGCGAGCACTGTCAGTCCCATCGCGAAGTGAATCCGCGACTTGGTGTAGCGATTCACGTACGCGCTCATCGTGTAAAGTTCCCGCGCACGGAATAACATCACTCCGTAACCCAAGTTGTGCAGCCCTCCCACGTGTTCTACGATCTCTTTGACAGACTCTTCTGTACGTCCGTCGTTTGCGCTACCGATCGACAGACAAAACAGTCCGAGAACACCTCTGCTCTCCTTTAGCTCCTCGTTCGGCAATTGAGTCAGGGTGTCCTCGACCAGACTCGCGTGGAGTTGACCCACGTTATCGAATCGGCCAGGAGCCAATACCAGGGCTCGCTTGTAGAGGAGTTCGTTGGGCGGGACGAATTGGTTGTTTGCGGGGAAGACCACAGCTTCCGCGTATCCCCCGGCCACCAGAAAAGCATGGAGATGGTTGCCGTCCCAAGATTCAAAGGCCGGTCCTTTCAATTCCACGCAGTCGATTTCCACTCGCTGCAATCCGAGGTCTTCGAATACACTGGCGAGAAACTCCTCGGTCGAACCAACCGCATGATAGGCCGCATAGATGAGGTTCACGCCGAGAATACCCACGGCTTCTTGCTGATGCACATTACTGGAATCCCGCAGATTCACGTGCAGAATTACCTCATTGGGCGCTCCGTTCGGCTGGATCCGGAAGCGCAGTCCCACCCATCCATGACAATCGTTAGATCTCGCATAATTGAGCGCAGAAATCGTGTCCACAAACGAGAAGAACTTCGTATCCCCTCCACGCCTGGCCTGCAATTGTCCTAGCAGTTGCTCCCACTCACTGTTGAGCATTGCAAGGAGACGGGGCTTAGAGACGTAGCGAGCGCCCATTCCATAAAGGTGGTCACTCACCTCGTTGTCATAAGCAGAGATCGTTTTCGCAACCGTGCCCGAGGCGCCGCCAACACGAAAAAACCAGCGAGCCACCTCTTGTCCCGCACCGATTTCCGCGAATGAGCCAAAGATAGTGACGTCAAGGTTGAGGGAAAGTGCTTTTTGATGCGTATCGTGTCTTTCGAGAGGGGGCACTGTCCGTCTCCACAATAGCCAGACTCTACCTCTTCACCGATATCGGATCCTGACCGCGGCACTCAACGTGCTGAGCATCCCCCGCGAAACTTCAAGAGGCATCTGAGTTGTGCGGTCCAGCTCCTAATAAACGCGAGAATTGGAAACTAGGCCTCAATTTCGGGTGAGGCTCCTTACAGCAGTCGAGGTTCTGAGCTTCAGTGGAACGCGAGGAAGAACTGGACAACCAGGTATTCAGCGAACAAAATCAAGCCGGCCAGATAGAGTATTTGCCATGCTCTAACCTGTATTGACTCACTAGATTTGCTGGGTTTGCCGACCATAATTCCACCTTGCTCTCGCCATATTGGCCCTCATGTGTGCCTATAAACCGGCAACAGCCCGGGAAAAGGAGATGTCGAACTGCGGACCGTCTCAGCCTTGAAGCAGGCCGCAACATATGGCCGCTGAACCCCAATGGGAACTGTCAAAAGCGACAGCTGTCCACGTGAGACTCGGCGGCAGTGCCGAGGTTCAAAACCAGGTGGCAATACGAATCGTCCACATATGGCCACCTTGATCAACCTGTTGAGCCATTCATCTTGAAACTCGGAGGGTGGGCTTCGGGTTTAGATACGGTGGTGCTGGTGTTCTGTGTGATGGCGGAAACTGGTGTGAAAGGACCGCCCATCGCAATCCGTGCAGCGATAAGGCTTTTGAAACAGCAGATGGCAAAGGATCCAATCTTTGAGGCCTTTTCTTCTCGATCGGAAGAATTGTTTGCCGCCACAATAGGGACAACTTGGGCCTTGAGCGCGTGAACTGGTTTCGTTCATGGCAACTGTCTTTTCCTCGGAGAACTAACCAGAAGTAGGCGGTTTCGGAGACATCCAAGCGGACTGGCTAGATGAGTAGCGGGTCGATTGAAGTAGTTGTTTAATCTGTTTGGCGCGGGAAATACATTGGATAAGATCGGCGTCCGACAACCTGCGTTGAAGCGCGCGAAACTGATAGTTTATCAGTCTGTGCAACTCAACCAGGCTCATTTCATCTGACGGTTCGGCCGGCTTGGAGTGGCAGGTCATCACGCCCCCAGGGTCGACCAATCTTGCGGGTAGCACATTCGAGCACCACCTCTCCGCATAAGCCTCTGTCAACTAGAACATATCGCCATTCTGTCCCGCCATGAACTGTCAAAAATAACAGGTTTTCACAAACAAATAGGAACAAGGCTGTAGTTAGGCGCTCAATGTGATTCACTTGACTTGGGCCGCGAGATTGTTCTGATCAGTTGGCACTGGTCACCGTATAGTCGATCCGCTAGTTGACAGAACCGATGAATATAGTATGGTTACTCCTACTCACCAACCATGGCAGAACTGTTCATTCGCTTTTCACCAATCGGTGAACCGTTCGCGCTTCATGAGAGGTAGGCCATGCAAACCGGCCGCACTCGCCTATCCTGGAACACAGCGAAGCGAAGTTTCGCGTTTCGCACAGTAATCCTTGCGTGCCTGGTCGCCATCCTGTTGTACTTGCTTATCACCTTAGCTGGAGCCCTGTTATCACATCCGCAAACAGTATGGCCACTTTGGCCTGGGTGCGCTGTTCTGGTATCTATCTTATTGTTAGTGCCGCAGAAGACTTGGCCCAGCATCATCCCCGCGGCCATTGCTGCGTTTGTTCTCTGCGACCTGCAGGCGGGCGTGCCGATCAGTTCGGTTGTCTGGTTTGTTCTGGCCGACACGGTCCAAGTCCTTATCGCCGCCCTCAGTGTCAGCTATTTCTTCGGCCGGGCCCCTCGGCTCAATAGCGTGGCATCCCTCAGCAAATATGCCTTCACTGCGGTGCTCCTCGCGCCGGACGTTGCCGCATTTCTCAGTGCATTTGGCATCCGCGGAGAGTATTGGACTAGTTGGAGGATTTCGTTTTTTTCCGACGTGCTGGCTTACCTGACTCTGACGCCCACGATCTTGGGTTGGGTCAACGACGGATCTGTATGGCTCCGTAAGCCACGAGCCTACCATGTCGAATTTTCCGTGCTTATTACCTCTCTCGCTGCTCTAAGCTATATCACCTTCACGGCCTCAGGGAGCGATTCGCCGGCATTGCTGTATTCTCTCGTGCCTTTTCTTCTGTGGGCCGCTTTGCGCTTCGGGTCCCTAGGCGTTAGCACTTCGGTGTGTATAGTTGCCTTTCTATCGATTTGGGCTGCAGTCCATGGCCGCGGTCCGTTCACCAAGGGGGGACTATTCGACAGCGTGTTCGCACTGCAGCTCTTCTTGGTTTTCACCGTGACACCTTTCATGGTTCTGGCCGCCCTCGTAGAAGAGCGCAAGGAAGCGAACCGCGCATTGCGGAATAGAGAAGCGGAACTCAATGAAGCCCAGCGCCTGGCACAAGTAGGCAGTTGGCAATGGGATCCAGACACTGACATTGCCACGTGGTCAGAACAACTTTATCGAATTGGCGGCCGCGACCCCAATACGCCGGCCCTCAACTATAAGGAACAACCAAGACTCTACACCCCTGAGAGTTGGGAACGACTACAACGCGCCGTGGAAGAAGCCTTGCGCTCCGGAACGCCATTCGAATTAGATCTAGAGGTACTTCGCCCTGATGGCGCCACAAGATGGATCATTGCTCGTGGCGAAGTGCAACGAGATGCCGCAGGCCGCGTCGTGCAACTCCGTGGCACGGGACAGGACATCACTGAACGTAGGCTCACACAAGAGGAACTCCGGAAAAGCGAAAATCGATTTCGTCTTGCAGCCCAGGCCGGAAAGGTGTTCGCTTACTCGTGGGACGCTCTGAACAATCTGATCGCGCTCTCTGGCGAGAGCGCCCAAATTCTCGGGATAGATGAGGCAACCCCCAGTACGGGTGAGCAAATATTGGCCAGGGTTCATCCAGACGACCGAGAGAGGCTCACCGCCGAAGTGGCGAAGCTTAGTCCTGAGAAGCCTCACCTCGAAATCAGCTGTCGTTTGACAAGTCCGGCTGGTACGGTGGTTTGGGTGGAGAGCAACGGTCACGCGGACTTTGACGAACGGGGCAGGATGCTGCGGCTAGTGGGCATGGTGGCGGATATCTCGGAGCGCAAGAAAACTCACGTGGCCTTACAAGAAAGTGAGGAGCGGCTGCGCCTGGCCGTCCAGGCTGGGAGGATGTATGTGTTCGAGCGGGATACCATAACCGATGCAATAGTGAGATCCGGCCGGTGCGCGGACATTCTCAGCTGGGCGAACGACCCGACGCGCGATACGGGTCGGCAATTTCTCGACCAAGTTCACCCCGACGACCGCGAAGCGTACGCCGCTATAGAAGCTGCGCTTACTCCCCAAAGTCCTACCTATCAAACCAGCTATAGGATGAGACGTCCTGACGGCGATGTGATTTGGCTCGAGGAGAGCGGACGTGGTGTCTTCGACGACACAGGCCGGGTGCTGCGGATGATCGGCTTGGTGGCCGATGTTACCGACCGCAAGCTTGCAGAGGAGGCCGTCTCCAGCGTTAGTCGCAGGCTGATCGCGGCGCAGGAGCAAGAACGCGCGCACATTGCTCGGGAGTTACACGACGATTTGGGTCAAAGGATGGCACTTCTGCAAGTTGGAATCCAGCAACTTGAGCACAGTATGACTCGGTCTTCATCCCAGGTGCGGCAACAACTGCGCAACCTTGCGGAATCTTCCGCAGAGGTCTCGTCCAGCATCCACGACTTGTCTCACCAACTCCACCCCTCCAGGCTGGACATTCTGGGCCTTGTAACTTCTATAAGGGGTTTCTGCAGGGAATTCTCCCATCGTCACAGGCTTGCAGTCCTATTTGTTCATCATGGCATTCAAGAAGAAATTCCGAAGGATGTGAGTCTGTGCCTTTTTCGGATTGTGGAGGAGGCTTTGCAGAACGTCTTAAAGCACAGCGGGGCCGTGGACGCCAAGGTTGAGGTATCAGGTCACAGCGATCGAATCGAACTTTGCATCTCCGATTCCGGCACAGGATTCAGCCCTGAGTCTGCGCGCGAGGAGACCGGTATCGGCTTAATTAGTATGCGCGAGCGGCTGCGCTTGGTGGGAGGGATCCTCTCGGTCGAATCGGAACCCTCGCATGGGACGCGAATTTGTGTTCGAATTCCACTCGAAAGGGTCTCGGGGCAAACAACCGATGAGCAAAAGCATTACGAAGCAACTGCATGAGCTAGTCCCGTTCAGGAAATCAGAAGCAAGTTCTTTTGCAAGTCTTCACCGCTTCATGTGGTCGATGAGATGAACCAAGCCAACTGTATGATCGGAAAAAGTTCAATTTTATCCTACAGTCTTTCACGTTGATTCGCTTACTCACCAGTTCCCGCGAGCCTATAAATACCCGAATTCCGTTTCTCATGCCGCGTTGACCAAGACCACACCAAGCAGCAGACATATCTCCCTATACCCATCAAGGAAAGACATACGCCGGACTCTTCATGCCTTCGCAGCGTTAGAATTCGCCTTGAGCGTTACCCTAGCGTGAAATGTAGTGCCCCGGCAAGGCTCGGAATAAATCGAAAGTTTTCCATGGACCAGTTTTAATCTTTCCCGCATGCTCGTGATGCCCAGCCCTTGCCCCCTCATCGCCTCCTCGGGATTGAGCCCAATACCCCAATCGCGCACGCTCAGCTCGACATCGTTCGGTGTCTTCTTGAGGCGGACTTCGAAGCGCTGTGATCCGCTATGCTTTATAGCGTTGTGCAAGCCTTCTTGCAGGACCCGGAAGAGACAAAGCGCAATCTCTTGACTCAATTCCCTGGTTTCGCCCTCGGAACGAAAGTCAATCTGCACTCTGTGTTGCTCGGAAAGCTCTCTGCAGAAACTGGAAGCTGCGGTTGCGATGCCCAGATATTCCAACTTTGAGGAGTGTAGCCGGTGCGAAAGGGCTTGAATATCGCTCCCCAGTCCGGAAACATGCTCGATAATCTCCTCCAGTCGGTGTACGTCCTCGGCCGAAACCGAAGCATTAAGATCTTGCTTGAGGCGCTCCAGATTCACCGTCAGAAGGGCAACTTGCTGATTGATGTCGTCGTGAAGCTCGCGTGCAATCCAGGTGCGTTCTTGTTCTTGCGCTTCCAGAAGCTTACGGCTTATGTTGGATAGGGCCTCTTGAGCAAGTCTGCGATCCGTGATGTCAATACACGTACCGATGTAACCTGCAACCGATCCGTCAGCATTGAATCTCGGCACACCCTGATCGAACATCCATCGATACTCTCCGTCGTATCGCCGTAACCGGTATTCCATCTGGAATGCCTCCCCTAGATCGAATGCTCTCCCGTAGGTCTCCCAGCATCCCGGTAAGTCATCGGGGTAAACGCCTTTTGTCCAGCCGTTTCCTAATTCCTCCTCAAGGGATCGACCGGTGAACTGTAACCAGGGCACGTTAAAATAGATGCAGGACTTATCGGTGGCCGCCATCCAGATCATCACCGGCGCCTTGTTCGCAACATTTCGAAAGCGCTCTTCGCTTTCGCGAAGAGTGGCTTGGCTGGCGAGCAACGTTTCCATCGCGCGCTTGCGTTTCAGGGCGTTCCAGAAGATCTCGCCGATGATTCGGACTTGATTAATCAATTCTTCGGTCCATGCAATCCGATGGCGCGTGGTTATAAAGGAGATAACCCCATTCACGCTGCCACCCACCCTTAGGGGAATCGCGGCCGCAGACACGATTTCATGCCGTCGGAAGTACTCTTTCTCTGCGATAGCTTCTTCGGGCAGCGCGTTTGAATCCGAGGTGAAGGTCACCTCGCCTCGTAGGAGCCGCCCAGTCCACCATGGCAGATCACTGGGGCTCATGAGCGGAGGTGGAGGCACGGCAACTGCCCCAGCTTGTTGCCAGCTCGAGATGGCCCTAAACACTTGACCATCTGAGGAAAGCTCAAAGAGTCTGATTCTGTCAACTTGGAGGAACTTGCCGAGGCGCTCCAAACTTTTCTCAATACTTGCACCTACATCCTTCTCCGCGACATTGCTAAATGTTGTGGATAAATTCGAGAGAAGTCTCTCAAACTCCAGACTCTTGAGCAGAGACGCTTCAGTCTTCTTCTGCTCGGTAATGTTACGAGCGATTATGGACGCGCCCACAATCTTGCCTGTCGCATCTCGTATCAGCGAGATGGCCGCTGAAACAGGGATCCTCTGGCCCTCCTTCGTCACTCGAATTGTTTCGAAGTATTCCAAAGATTTTCCAGCTGCCAACCGTTTTAGAATTTCGTTTTCTTCCGCATGAACCTCACCCGGGATGACCATCCCAATTGACTGTCCCAAAGCCTCAGTCTCGGTGTATCCATATAATCGCTGGGCTCCCCGATTCCAACTCAGGATGACACCGTTCGGACTCATCGAAATAATGGCATCTTCGGAGGACTCCACGATGGCTGCGAGCGTGCTACGAGCGCCTTCCGCTTTTTTGCGCTCGGTGATGTCTCGAATGATAGCGGTGAACAGTTTATTCTTGCCGGTTTTCACTTGAGAAATCGTGGCTTCAATCGGAAATTCGTCACCATTTGCGCGAAGGCCCCACAGTGCCCCTGGTTGACCCGCCGCGCGAGAGGTCATGCCGGTCGCTCCGAAATCAAGCAAAAGCTTTGCATGAGCTCTGCGGAAGCGCTCCGGAATGAAGCGACTGATGGAGCCTCCGATCGCCTCGTTTGCCTGACTGCCGAACATTTTCTCCGCAGCAGTGTTGAAAACAACAATTCGCTGTTCTTCATCGACAGCTATGACGGCATCCATCGCAGAGGCGATGATTCCCTCCAAACGTTCCTGGCTCTCGCGTAGCCTTTCTTGGATCTGCTTCCGTTCCGTGATATCCACTTGCACTGTCATTGCCTGCAGGACCTTCCCCTGTGTGTCTTTCACCGATCCCGCGTTGACAAGCACGATTCGTTTCTGCCCTTGCTTAGTAACAACTTCGATCTCTTCATTGCGAAGAGTGCCCGTAATCTTCCACTTCTCAGACAACTCAATTAGCCTTGCCAGCGCGTCGGGAACATAAATGAACGACAGGGGTTTGCCTACGAGTTCTTCTTTGGAATAACCGAGAGCACTGCAGGCTGCCGCGTTGACTTCGAGAATTACGCCGTCCGCAGATGTCATAAAACAATACTCTGGCAGTGTGTCAAAAAACTGTTTAAATCGATTTTCGGAAATCCGTTCAGCTTCTTCAGCTTTCCTAAGATCGGTGACGTCCGCGATCATAGACAGAGCGCACCGCTCACCCTCTATATCAATTAGCTCAGATGATCCCAAAACGGATCGAATCTGGCCATCCTTCCGCCGAATCTTTGCCTCGAGATTTCGCACGGTGCCCTCGGCGAGGAGACGCTTACGTAATTCCTCTCTTTGCCCAGGTTCGAGCCATATTTTGAGCTCCATGGGCGTTCGGCCCACCACCTCCTCCCGGCGCCAACCCGTGAGACGCTCGAACGTCTCGTTCACGTCGACGTACTGATGGCATTCAATGTTCGTTAGCGTTACAGCCAGAGGGCTTTCGCGAAACGCTTTCGAAAACTTCTCCTCTGAGATTTTCAGAGCCTCCTCGGATTGTTTGCGTTCCGTAATATCTACCGCCATGCCCACCATGCGCGAGGCATCGCCTTTTCTACCGTACTCAAATGCTCCCCTTGATGAGACCCAGCGAATAGCCCCGTCCGCTCTGATGACGCGGAACTCGGCCGTGTAGGGCTTGTGATTTTGTCGTGCGTCAGCCACCGCTTCCGCGATTCTTTCTTGATCATCGGGGTGGAAGTAACGGTAAAAATCGCCAGCTCTTCCAGTGAACGTATTGGAAGGGATACCAAGCATGCTGCGCAGATCGCCAAACCAAGAATCTCTGCCGCTGGTGAAATCCCATTCCCATCCGATCGCTTTGCCGGATTCCATCGCCAGACGAAGCTGATCGCCGTACCGGAGCAGTTTTACCTCTGCCTGTCTCTGTTTTGCTCGCTGCCAGAGGAGCGCAATAATCACCAGAGTCTGTGCCAAGAGCACAAAAAAACCAGCGATGATATATCGCCAGTACGCTTCCCGAAGGGCTGGCTCGCGATCGAGAACAACGCTGCCGCCAGGCAGACCGCTTTCCTTGAGCTCCGGCCATCGCGTCGCAGACCGACCAAACAGGTAGATGTTTCCGCCCCTGACGATCAGGCTATCCTGAGGCTCTTCGCCGTTGAGAATTTTCGCGGCGACTCGACCAACTAAGGAGGTTCTTAGGCCGTCCCCGCGCACAATTCCTCTGCCCACGTTTTCCTCGTAAACGGCAGACACGGGCGCGTTTGCTGCGCTGGACAGCATCGAATTTGAGTGAGTTTCGTCGTCGAAGTACGTTTCCGCGGTCTCCTGCAGAATTGAGGCGCGATAGTTGATCAAGTTTCTGAGCAAGTGCTTTTCTCGTTCGAGCAAGTGCGGCATCGCCCAGTAGGTAAGGTAGCTGAACTCGAATTGTGGTTCGTAGCTGCGAAACTGTTGCTCGACAAGGGTCTCAAGTTGCCGATCATCCGGTGCCGGGCCACTGACCACCATCACATGTTTGGTGTCGGGTTGTAGGTGAAGTGGCGCCGTCGAGGCCTTCTCCGGCCATGCCGCTCCCCAAACTCCAGTAAAATCTAAGTCTAGATTCTGCGTTTCAGCACGCTCTTGGGCACTTGTCCAGACTACAATGAGTGTATGCGAGGTAAGCACCACGCGTGCCGCGGCCGTCAACTTAATCCGGGACGGACCGAATGCAATAAGTAAGTCTGGCTTGCGATCTCGATATTTTTGAAAGTACCAATCGCGTAACTGCCTCTGACCAGCTTTATCCTGAAAAAAGTTTGCGTCCAGATCTTCTAGATAGAACTCAATGTGGCAAGGCAAATTCTCTAAGGCGGTGAATATTTCCTGGATTATGGCAGCAACCTGTGGTGACCGTGACCCCAGCTCATTGAGAATCAGTACGCGTCGGGCTTGTCGGAACTGCGCTCCGGCATTCGTTTGAAGGGTGAGGCTGCTCAGGACAAGCACGAGAGCAAGCTTCAGCAGGTTCAGCCCAATATGCAATTCTCGCGGGCGGTACAAAGTGCTGCGAGGTTTGACTCTAGGGCATCGAGTGGACCGCGCGTTTGAGGAGGGCAAAGCGCGCATAATTACCCTAGCCGCATAGTGTGGCCATGCGGTTTGAACGTCATGCAGCTCACCACGCTAGGCCGCTACGGAAATATCTGAACGATAGACGTTAAGGCTGCTCCGCAAATAAGACTGCTTGATTCTTTGCTTTGCTTTCCTTGAGCTTGGCACGATACACCATCGCCCTCGTCACGAGGAGTTCTGCTTCAGCTTTGCGCCCAGCCTTCTCAAGCACCACAGCGTAATTCGACAATGCTTGAATCAGCTCTGGATAATTAGGCGGCGAAGATTTATCCAATATGTTGAGCGCTCGCTTGGAGGGCGACTCAGCCTGGGCGTAGTAGCCACGAGCCAAACTGGCATCAGCAACCTTGATGAGGGCATCGGCCACTTTTGGGTGCTCCCCACCCAGCGAGTGTTCCTTAATCGCCGCTGCTTGATCAAATAACGCTCCGGCCTCATCATATTTGCCTTGATCGAAGTAGAGCACACCCAGATTTTGCAAGGTTTGCGCATAGTCTAAGGATTGTGTCTGGGACGCATGATCCCACATGCCTATAGCCCTCTTGTAGAGCAACTCAGCTTCTGAGTAACTGTGCTGCAAGTAATCGAGCATGCCCAGACTGCTGACAATGTGAGCCACTGCCGGGTGCTCCGGACCTAGCGTTTTTTCTCGTATGATTAATGCGCGCCGAAAGAGGCCCTCGGCGGCTGAGTATTCGCCTTCATCTAGTTTCAGTGTCGCATAATTGGCGAGGACGTTGGCCACCTTTGGGTGTTGAGATCCCTTCGTCTTTTCCGCCATGGCTAAAGCGCGCTGGTAGAGCGACTCGGCTTCCTTGGCAAGGCCTTGCGAACTGTAGTTACTTGCCAAATTTTGAAGTATGTCAGCCACATCGGCGTGTTCTGGTCCTAGCGTCTTTATCCGAATATCCAGCGCACGCTGTAACAGCGGCTCGGCTTCTGAATATTTACCTTCCTCGTGCAAGATTGTAGCGACATTGTTGAGGGCCGTGGCCACGTTCAGGTGTTCTGGCCCAAGCGTTTTTTGCCAGATAGCAAGCGCGCGTTGGAAGAGTTTTTCAGCGTCCGTATAGTCGCCCGCTACTTGGCGAAGCATTCCCAAATTATTGAGTACGGCAGCCACATCCGGATGTTCGGGACCATAGGCTTTTTCCCGAATT